>OFDC01000037.1_pt1 | contig 185029 bp, 146 predicted proteins | sample 1520941 | NCBI WGS metagenome assembly OFDC01 (sample SAMEA94258168, study PRJEB24077) | hot springs metagenome | biome: Aquatic biome; feature: Water | place: India | collected 2012-12-06 | depth 5 m
AAAACTACAAGAAAACAGCCAGTATGGTTTTAAGATTGAAGGATATGTGGGGGATGAAGTGGTGGACAGGTATGAGAAAGGAGCATTTAAGACATTAATGCATAAATTACCACCTCCGATTAATTTACTTAGCACTAAATTAACTGGAAAATCCACAAAACTATCATGGGACAAAGACCCTAAACATAAAAGTTATAAGTTGATTTATAAAAGTAGAGATGGTGAATTGCATACCATTTTCCCTCAAACAAATGAAGTGATTATTGATAATTTAGACCCAACAGAAGTTTATCCATATGAAGTAATAGCTCTTAGTGATAATTTGGTAAGTGACGTAGCAAATAGTGAGTTTACAACAGGTCTGTTATGTAGTGTTTCTTTAAAAGTTAGTAACTTAAATATATCAAAAGGAGAACAAACAACGCTCACTGCCAGTTGTGGCAGTACAATTAGTTGGTACAATGGTGGAGAAGACGTGGGAGTTATTCAAGGAAACATAATTTCTTGGCAAAATGGAGAAACTGCCACTATTTCTTCCGATAAAAAAATGTTAGTCGTTACTCCACCACAAAATACAAGCTATACTGTAGTATGTGAAATAACAGACGGCATTGAAACAAAGTCTTGTACAAGTACAAGTTTAATTAGCGTACAACCTGAAATATGTAAATACTTCACTCTCAATGCCTCAAAAAATATTGTAGAGTCAGGCTCTCCTATAATTTTAACCGCAAATGGTTGTGTTGGAAACTTTTCTTGGGATAACCAAATAGGCTATGAAAAAATCATCACAGTAAGACCTGTTGATAATTCTTCATTCTCTGCCACATGTAAAACAGAAGAAAGTACCTGCATCGCTAAAGTAGATGTTGGAATTATGGAGGAAGAAAAATGTGCTTGTTCAATAAGTCAAACAATAAATTATAATTTAAGTTGTGGTTTTTGGGGCTTAGGCCAATGTGACCACTACGTTTTTTCACTTAAATGTTTTGCGGCATATCCAAGTGCTTTAAAAACATCTTGGGATTATAGTGGTAAATCAAAAGACATTCAAGAATACACTAAGAATATTGAACAGAGTTATTCAATAAAAGTTTTTGAAGTTGTTGAGCCGAAAAGCTCAGGTATTGTTACAGCAACTTACTCTTTTATGGATGGAATGATTTGTAAAAAATCCACAATTATAAACACAAAAGAAAAAAACTGCGATTTCAGTATCACTCAAAAAATAGAATCAGACGGAGGAATAACACTAACACAAGCAGGATGTAGTGCAGGTAATACTGTAATATGGGATGATGGTACTGGAGGTATTAAAGGCGTTTTAACTCAACAACCAAGTATCACCGTACCTCCAATTGATAAAAAATATACTGCAATCTGTGGACGTAGCTCGTGCGTAGCAGAAACTTATGTAAAGAATCCAGTTAGTTTAGGATTACTCGTCACAGCTCAAGACTTATCAGGTAATCCAAAAACGTATAATAATGGCAAAGTGCTTGATATTCCAGTTACCGAATATCCTGTAAAAGTTGATGCTCTTTATTGTAATGGGAATTTGACATGGAGTAGTTCGCCACAAGTTGAGTTAAATATCAATAATAATAGCATTAGCATCAGCACTCCACCAATACAAACAACAACCTATATTGCTACTTGTATTAAAGATAATATTGTTATGCAACAAAGCGTAACAATCAATATTTTAAGTAAAAGCTGTTTTGCACTCGAAGCTCCAGCAACCATTGAAATGGGAGAGGATGTAGCACTAACAGTAACTGAAAATTCTGGTTGTGTAGGTGATATAACTTGGTTTCAAGGAGATGCACTGATTGATGAAGGAACTGAGATATTTGTAACGCCTTTGCAAAACACTACTTACACCGCTAAATGTAGCAACCCACAATGTGCAGAATCGGTAACAATAAAAGTAAAACCATGTAGCCTTGATATTGCTTCTTCTACGGGTAAAAACAGTGTAAAAATGGGTGAGACAATTACACTTGCAGTTGAAGGCTGTTCAGCTGGAACAATCAATTGGCAAGGAGGTGATGCCGATGGAGAGAGTGGAAATGAGATAATTGTCAGACCATTTGAAAAAACAACCTACACAGCCACTTGTGATATTGTTGATGGTTGCAGTAAAACAATCACTATTGATGTATATACAGATTTACCACCTAAAATTCCATGTGAAAATTTCACACTTACGGCCAATAAAACAGAAGCAAACATCGGCGAAAACATTACGCTTACAGCCAATGGTTGTACTGGTGGAACAATTTCTTGGCCAAATAATAGTACCATAGTTAGTGTAAATACTGCAAAAGTAACTATTTATACTTGTGGTGAGAATAATTACGCAGCTACTTGCCAAAAAGGAGGACAAGTAGGTACATCACAAGTTAAAATCAACGGTAACCTTAATTTTACAGTTGAGCCAATTACAGCTTCAATCGCAGTAAATTCTGGTAAATCAGTAACTCTCACAGCAAAGGGTTGTTTAGGGGGTAATCTAGTATGGAAAGGACCTGAAAATGATGGAAAAAGTACTGTAACCAATAATGTTACAAAAGCAGGTGAATACATAGCTACCTGTAGCATTCCAAATTGTACACCTATTACAGAGAAAGCAACTGTAACATATAGCTGTCCAGATTTTGCCCTTAATGCCTCACCAGCATTTATAAAACCGAATACCAGTGCAACCGTTACTTTTACCGCTAAAGGATGCGAGGGAGGAGAAATTATTTGGTGGGATAACACAAGGACTACCAGTATGACAAAAACAATCAGTAATGTCATACCCCCAAAGACCTATAAAACAATTTGTTCATTCTGTCCACAAAATGAAGTTTCGGCAATTATTTCAGAAGATATACCGCCCAATCCAGAAGTGTGTGCAACCTTCCAAGCAATAGCTTCTACGACAACCTTCATTGAAGGTGATTCACCGATAACCCTACAAACAGCAGGCTATAATTGTAAAGGGAACATAACATGGTCGGACGGACAAGTAGGAAAGTCTATCACCGTAAGCCCTACAAATAATATCACTTATCGGGCTACATGTACATCTGATGGCTCATCATGTCCATCACGTTCTGTAAGTATCAATGTAATCAAATGTAATGATTTTGATGCTTATGCCATGCCGTCTTACGGTAGTACTGCAAGTATTGTAGTAAGTAATTGTTATGGAAGTATTACTTGGAATGGGGCTATGGTTAGAAGTAATATATTTGAGGTAGAGATACCTGATTCGTATAAAGGTGTAGTTGGGTGCGATAGGCCGAAATGCACAAAAACCGTAACCATACAAAAACAAGAATGCCCAACACTCAAGTGGGCCAATGATAATACCTATCCTTCTTGCAAAATTGTCAATGGATATACACATTATTATTACAAATATTCCATACAAAATGCTTGTCCTTATTATAAAATAGTTCATCCACAGAATGAAAGCGTTGACTTAAAGGATACTCAAGGCAACCGCCCAATTATTGAATTTGTGAGTGTTGGAGAAATTCCATCTAAGCTAATAGTAAGGTGTTTTTCAGATGCAGCAATGAAAGATGAAACAGAGGTTTGTAGAACGGCTTTAGATAAAGCGGAGTATTTGCCCGACATACCAAACGAATGTATTGCGAGTAGTGCTATCAATATCGCCAATGCTAATAGTAGAGCTGCTGAAGCGAGTGAAAGTACAATATTTTGTAATACCCCAATACCGATGAGTACAGCGGCCACTGGCTATTTAGCCAAGCTATGTGAAGATATTGGACAGCTAAAAGACGAAAATGGCAAAAGTTTTCTAAAGAATGCAGATGGCACCATGAGCGAAGCCAATGCCAAACAGATGTTTGCTTTGGTAGAGCAAGCTCTCAAAAATAGTGGTAACAGCGACCTTAGTAATTTTACAGCTCCAACTGACCAAGCAGCTATTTTGGCAGCTTTACAGGCAGGAAATTGCACAGCCTTTGGCACCGAAATGGCCAAAGGTTACAGCAATACAATAACAGCTGGGGGCTATAATACAACCATACTAAGTATGTTTGAAGAAACAGAACGAACTGCTTTAAAAGCACTCTATCAGCTACCCGACGCCATCAAAGCCATATTGGCACGCATACGCCAAGGTAATATTGATAAAAAGGAGAGTGTAAGTATTAGTGATATTATTCATAACTATGAAATAGCGTTTGGTATGATAAAAAATACCGTAGGAAAAATGGATTATTATGGAAAACTAGTATTATCAGATGGAATAACTACAGTGACAGATATTCATCTACGCTTTAGTGATAATATTGTGAAGGTAAACCCTATACCTTTACCTCCTGCAATTGATATTAGTTTAAAAGATAGAACAGAAGCAGCCAATACTATTATTTATGGTGTTGAGCTATCATCTGCTAATTATATAAGTATTGCTGATACCAAACCTGATGAATTTACTGCTTTAAAGCAGTATTTAAACGGTATTGGAGATAAGGAAATAATCACATTAGAACAATTAGCAACAATTTTTCCAAGTGCAAAAAAGCAGGATAGAGAAAAATATTTACCATACATAAATAAATATTTTAGTAAACTTAATATAGATAACTGCCGGAGAATTTCTCATTTCTTTTCACAAGTAGAAGGAGAAGTTTTACAATTTCGTTATAATATTGAAAAATTAAACAGCTATGTTATAAGCGTCAAAAAAATCGAAAAGTCTGTCTTTTGTAGGAATAAAACAAGTTCTGAATCAAGAAAATATGCTTGTGATAATCCGAGTGAATTTGTAAATAAACCACATAAGTTTGCAAATTATGTCTATGGAGATATGCTTGGAAATGGAATGCCAATCGAAGGAGATGATATTGATGGAAATGGGAATGGCTGGAAATATAGAGGTCGTGGTGCTCATCAACTTACAGGTAAATATAATTATAATGAATTCAATGATGTGATACCAAGGTATTTACCAGATAGAAAAACAATAAATAATGATAATATAGATGTTATATTAAATCCAGATTTGGTCGGAACAGACCCTGAATTGTATATCCTTTCAGCAATTTGGCATTGGGATTCAAAAAATGCTAATTCGGTTGCAGATGAGACAAATTGTAAAAACCCTTGTGATGATATTAAATCACCTAAATCATGTAGAACAGAATGCCCTGATTCCGAGTGTATTGTAGCTGTGACTCGTAAGGTTAATGGTGGATGTAATGGTTTAAAAGATAGAGTAAATAGTTTTAAAAGAATAAAAACTTCAATAAAATGTAATTAATAATATGAAAACCCGAATACTATTTAGCCTGTTATATGTCATTTCACTGCTTTCATCTGCTCAAGTAAAAGGGAATAATGACGAAAAAAATTATAAAAATATAATTTCTGGCATAAAAAAAATAATTAAAAATAACAATATTACTGATACACTATCTTCAGACTTTGACAGTGATGGGTTGAAAGATTATGCCTTTATTACTGATTCGGAAGGGGGAGTCAACACGAAAGATAGTATTAATAGAGGAGGTTTCATAATTTATTTATCATCAAAAAAACAGGTACACAATTATAATCATATAATGCCTTGCCAAGATTGCAATTATATTGTTTTTGAAAGACAAAATATTTTAAAGAATAAAATAAAAGATACTCCTTTAATTTTTTATTATACAGAGAAAGAAGATGGAAAAAGTATCTATTTCTACTATCTTTTTGCATTTGATAAAATCGCCGACAGATTTAGACTAAACAAAAAACTTAGGATTATTGAAGAATGCTTATCTGAGGAAGAAGATTTTATAATTAAGGAGAAAAAAGTTTATTTGGAAGATATTGATTTAAACCGAGATATGGAAGACCCATATCCTTGGTATTTAGATATACCAAGTAAAGAATGCTCAAACACTGATGTATTAAAAATTATGGTAACAAAATCTACCATTAACTCTATTCCCAATAAACCTACAAAAATGTACTTATTAAAAGGCGATGAGGTAGAAGTATTAGAAGAAAGAGGAAAATGGTTGAAAGTAAGGTACTATGGCAAAAAGACAATCGAAGGTTGGATAAAGAAAGGTGATGTGGAGTAGATATTTAAACAAGGTTATTCTATGAAAATATTAATAGTATTTAGTTTACTTTCTATTGTATGTATTGATACAGCGTCACACTCTAAATATATTCTAATTAAAAAAGAAAACGATAGTATTGACAGTCTTGTAATTACCGAAAAAGGAGGTGTAATTGGAAGTACAAAGGCGAAAGAATTAAATATTTCCAGTAGTGGGATGTCCCTCCACATTTTTTGCAAATTACCCCTTCTTTCTCTCGTAAATCCTTGAAAGCTTGTTGACAACTTATCTCATCAGGATAACGTTCGCTAAATTCTATCAGGTTCATCTATATTTTTGTATTTTATACTCAAATATAATCATTTTAGGTGAGTATTCCGATAGTCATTAAAGATAAATCGGAAGATAATAATACCATTAATTATGGTTCAAGGAGTACATCATCAAATTGGATAAGCATTACTGATACAAAAACAGATGAATTTAACGCTTTGAAGCAATATTTGGACCCTCCTTCTTATACAGCAACTTTTACAATTACAGGCGAGCAATTAAGAGATATCTTTTGTATTAATTCAAAAGGGAATTCTATACCATTAGAGAAATGTAAAACCCCTTCTTTAGAAGAATGTAAAAGCGTTGCTAATCTTATAAATAAGTATAGTGACGCTTTTGGGATAACTGATGCTGTAAAAATGAGCCATTTCATTGGCCAAATTGGTGCTGAAACCAAACTACACTTATTGTCTGAATTATCATATTCAAAAAACGGTATATTAACCAGTATGAAAACTAGAACATTAAGAAAGAGAAATGGTAAATGGGTAATGAAGTATTGTAGTTTATTTGATGGATATAACTCAGAAAATACAACAACTTGCCCCTTCCCCTACTGTGATAAAGATATTGAAATTCCAGAAGAATATGTTTATAAAAGTGGTGCAGCTTACTATGTCACCTCTAATTATATGAAAGAAAAAAGTGGCTTAATACCTAAAGAGATTTATTACCTTGGTAATCCCAATAATATGACTTTCTTTAACTATGTATATGCTTGTCAATTAGATAATGGAAGCATTGAGTCGGAAGATGGCTCACGTTTTAGAGGCAGAGGATTTCTACAACTTACGGGACATTATAATTATAAAGAAAAGGTTCAAAAAAAATGGGATACCATACATGGAAAAAATAATAAAGATTTCATGTGTAGAAGCTCTGAATGTGATACAAACTTGGAAATGATAGCAAAAGACTTAGATATGGCTATGCAAACAGCTCTTACTTTTTGGGCTGATGCTAATGCTAATGACTTCGCAAAAGATGTAACGGATACCTCTATAAAAGAAATATCCGTTAAAGTTAATGGTGGAGAAATCGGACTACCTAATCGTAAAATTTATACCAAAAAAGCATATGAAATACTTAAATGAAATAAAAATAATAGTGTTGATTTACTTATCTTTTATCTTGATTGGTTATGGTCAAAATATTCAAAATTCAAATCTTATAAATTTTAGTGGGGTTTGGAGATTTGTACCCCCAGAAAATGGATATGACTCTACTTTTTTATTAATTAATAACGGAAAAATGATAAGTATTACATATTGGCTTGAAACTAAAAAAGCTAGTATTTATGGTTCTCCATATTCTATAATTGGCTTTTGGAATACTCTTAATGGCAACACTCCCAAACATATTTCGGAATTAAAAAACGAGGGTAGTCAAATGCTTTTTTATGACAATATTGGGTTATCCTATGATTCTACAGGAAAACTAATAAAACCTACACGTAAAGCTTTTGCAAGCTTTAATGGGATAGGTACTGCTAATTATGCTGATGAGCTATTTCATGAAAAAGGAGATGTTGATTTTCTGGCTTTTTATTTTAAAAGTTATAAGCCTGATATATATGTTAGAATAAATAAATTACCTGAGTATGTGTTAATCGCATTAAGAAAAGAACCTAAATTCTTTAGAAACTATATTCACTTTCAAAATACATATTTAAAAACTATAAATTTGGACAAATCAAAAATTACTTCAATATCTGGTATCGAAACAAAAATGTACTTAATAAAAGGTGATGAAGTAGAAGTATTGGAAGAAAAAGGAGAATGGTTAAAAATAAGATATTATGGTAAAAAGATAGTTGAAGGTTGGATAAAAAAGAGTGATGTGGAGTAGATATTAAATAAGGTTACACTATGAAAACATTGATAATTTTAAGTTTTCTTTCAGTATATATATATATTGATGCAGCTGCACACTCAAAATATATTCTAATAAAAAAAGAAAGCGATATAATTGACAGTCTTGTAATTACCGAAAAAAGAGGTGTAAGTGGAAGTACAATGGAGAAAGAATTAAGTATTTATGAGAATAAAAAGAAAATATACACTATTGAGATACCATATCATTTTTTCCAAAAAAGATATGGTGAAAATGTTGAGTTTTCACTCTATGGCTTTGGAGATATTTTTCCGATAGATAAATATAATATTACAACCAACAGTTTTAGTCTTTCCTATGGATTTTATATTGGGTCAACATATTACAGTGAAATACAATTAATATACCAGTTGGAGGCCAATAACGATAGTTGGGTTTTAGCATATATTCGTGAGTCTGAAAGAAGGCGAATATTTGACGAAGAAAATCAAAATGAGGTATTGGGTTTAGACCCAAATGAGAAAATTTTATCTTGGAGAAAACCAATAATTAAAACAGCTCTTTTATCTAAAAAAAGTTTAAATCTAAAAACAACCAAAAATATGACATTCATCCCTGTTTTAGATTTTAATCAAAAGATAAGAAGAGAATTCCGTCAAAATAACTTTAGCTATTTTCAAAATAAATTTTCTCAGTTGTCTATTGATAGTCTGGTATGTTTATATCAAAGAACTCCAGACTCAATTGAGTTTTTTAATAATTTAGGTTACTACTTAGAAGAACTCAATTTGAATAAGGAGGCTATCTATCTTTTAAATATTGTAATTGGTTTCGACAAATTCAGAACAGTTGCTTACCTAAATTTAGGAGATGCTTATTGGGCTGTAAAAGACTTTGCAAAAGCCAAAGAGATGTATAAAATCTATCAGACACAGATGATAAATAATAGAAGCGAAGACCGAATTCCTAATAGGGTCTTGAAAAGATTATGATAGATACTCCTCTACTCTTTAGTGATAATATCGTGAAGGTAAACCCAGTACCTTTACCACCAGCGATAGATATTAGTTTAAAAGATAGACATGAGAAAGGAACGACAATAGGTTATGGATATGAAAGTAGGGCTTCAACTAACTGGATTACAATTACTGATAATAACGGCTGTGTTTCAAATTTGGGGATAAGCATTTTAGAGAAAATTGAGCATTAAATCAAAATATTTCAAAGCAAAAAACCAATGATTAAAGAATAAAATTAGACATTCACCTATAAATACAGATTTTATGGCATCCTTAGAACATTCGTGTTACAGATTTGGGGATGAGCCTATCAGATGCTCAACAATGTAGTGGTAATATTGTAAAAAATGGAAAAATATTGGGTAAACAGCAATATAAATGCAAAGAATGCAACAAAAGATTTCAGTTAGATTATACCTATAAGGCTTGTGAGCCTTGCACCAGCCCGAATATTGTTGCACTGATAAAAGAAGGCTATGGTATTCGCTCAATAGCAAGGCTTTTAAGTATTTTGGCAAGCTTGGTTTTAGTACGAATTCGTAAAATTGCAGCGAAAATCCAACAAACAACCATCGTAAAAGGAAAAGAATTTGAAGTCGATGAACTCAGAACCTATATCAAAAAGAAAGATAAACCTATTTGGATTGTGTTGGCATTAGAGCGAAGTACCAAAAAGATAGTGACTTTTAATATCGGTATCTAATAAACAACAAAATCCATAGTACGAAGCAGTATAGTACAAATCACGTCGAAAGGGTCAATTTAAACTTACGGACGAACTTGAAAATATATTTTTGGTATTGAAATACACCTTCTTATTCCCTCAGGGTCTTCGGCACGAGACCCCGAGGGAACATTGGTCTAAGCAAATAGGGATAATCTAAGAACACAAAGAACAAAAACATGGCAGTAAAGGTAAGACAAGACCAGCGAGCAACAATCTACTTTGTAACATTTACTTGCTATAAATGGCTACCTCTTTTTGAAGAAACCACGTTATATGACAATATCTATAATTGGTTAAGCTGCTGAACGAGAAAGGCATTAAAACAGTAGGTTATGTACTCATGCCAAATTATTTACATTGTATGCTTTATTTACCCAAAGAAGCATCCGAATTATATGGGGATGCCCATTTAAAATCATCAGTAATGCTAAGCGTTTGATGGCTTATGAAATTGTCAAAAGATTAGAGCAAGCAGGTAAATCAGCATTATTAGCAAAACTCGAAGAGGGCGTAAAAGTCAAAGAAGACAAAAAGGGAAAATTGCACCAAGTATTTAAAGAAAGCTATGATGCAAAGGAGTGCTTTAATCAAAATTTTATCATTCAAAAATTAGATTATCCAATTAGTAGATTATAGGATTTAGTCAGTGATTATTTACTATATCCTCTCCTTCAGCAAGGTTTTATGATTTGAATGAAGTAAATGAACTCGTAGTTTTAACCTATTATCAAGATGTCTGCGTTTGATAGTACAATACCATCAATATCCTTTGCCAAAGATCCTGATGGAACGGAAAATACCAATGAAAAACGGAGGCTTTAAGGAAACTCTGAATCATGATATAAACTATTGAAACACCAACCTCAACCCAAAACTAATAATTCTATAATCGGGGCTAAAATTATTACGATAAGTAACACGACAGTATTCCGCACCATCTAAAAAACTACCCCCACGCAAAACCCTTTGATTAAGTTTCCCCTGCTCTTCATAGGCACTTCCATCTACAGGCTTATCTTTCAAATAACCATACCTATCCTCACACCATTCCCATACATTTCCACTCATATCATAAATACCCAATGCATTAGGTAACTTTAAGCCAACTGACATAGTTTGCTTATTTGAATTTTCAGAATACCAAGCTAAATCGTTGATTTCTGTTCCTCCAGAATATTCTAATTTGGGTTTATCCCACCATTTGCCTCCTCGGGCAGCATATTCCCATTGTGCTTCACTCGGTAAGCAAAACTCTCCTTTTAAATCAGGATATTTTTCTTTAATTTCCACATTTAACTTTGACAAAAAACTATATTTCCCATCGCCGATATCATCGTATGAAACCATTGTTACGGGATGATGATGACCTTTAATTCTTGATGGGTCTAAGCCCGTAACCTCTTTATACAATTCTTGCGTAACTAAATACTTACCAATATAATAGCCCTCTTCGAAACAAATTGCTAATTCATTATCTCCCATCATAAAATCACCCGCCTCAACATACACCAGCTCGGTAAAATCTAAGCCAAATAATCTTAAAGGTTTCCCTTCGTAGATCAGTAAACCGCCTTCTTGCATAAAAAAATTGTTTTTTCAAAAATCGAATTTATCAAAGCCTTATTAAACAAATTAGAATCAATTCTATTTTCTCAGAGTCTCAGTTTTTCGCGAGACCCTGAGGAAATACAAATTACTTCAAAATCTTAATCTTAATATCTTTGAAATAAACAATGCTCTTAGGGTCATGACCTTGGAGGGCGATTGTGCCAGAGCTGAGATGCTTCAAACCGCGTTTTTCTGGTAGTGGGTCTGGCTCGGTATAATCAACTGCCACTTTATCATCAATCTTGATGGTTATGTGTTTATCTTGTACAATAATGTGGTATTCGTACCATTCATTGTCTTTTGCAAAATTTTCTTTTACATCTTCAAAACTATATAAACTACCCGTTTTACGCCAGTCGGTGTGCGTTTGGTTGACTTGAACTTCATAGCCTTTTTCGGGCCACCCCTTGGCCTGATAATCTGTATGAATAAAAATACCTGAGTTTGAGCCAGGTAATGTTTTGGCTTTGATTTTTAATTCAAAATTTTTGAAGTCGTGATTACCCACTTCTCCTTCATAAAACATGTGGGCACGCTCACCCGCTACTTTAATCGTGCCATCTTCAATAGAGAATGTGGCGGGATGGTCTTCGTTGATGTGCCAGCCATTGAAGGTTTTGCCATCAAAGAGCGAAATCCAGCCTTTTTTTTCTTTTTTCTGGGCGAAAGTGAAGCTTACTGTACATAGAAAGAAGAGTAAGAACGAAAGTTTTTTCATGTTAAGCTAATTTTTGGAAGGGATGAATATTTATTTTACGACTCTAATTTACAATTTTCTTATATTTCCGAATAAGTTTTCGAGGTAATACTTTGATTATATCGACTAATTGCCACCAAATTGCTTCATTCAGGCTATTTATTTCTATTTGTGCTACCCTCGCTCTTTATCTTTACCTACTTTTGCAAAAAATAGCGGATTTTACCCCAATGAGTCAAACCAATAGTGTTTTTATTCTCACCCTCGCCATTATCAGCTTAGGGTTTTTCTTGAAAAAGTATCAATTCATTACCGAAAAAGAAGGTAAAACAATTTCGAAGTTTCTAATGCACACCACTTTTCCGGCCTTGATGATTATTTCAACAGCTCGTGTGAAGTTAGACACCTCTCTTCTATTACTTCCATTATTTTGTATTACTTTTTGTTCTATCATGATAGCCATTGCGTGGGTTTGGTTTGCCAAATACCCTAATGATTTGCGTGGGATTCTGACTATGGGTGCGGGTGGTCTCAATGTTGGGTTGTTTGGTTTTCCGATTATCGAAGGCTTGTTTGGCAAAGAGGCGATGGTTTATGCTGTAATGTTTGATATCGGTAATACAATCATGACTTTCGGGGTAGTTTATCCGATTGGGAGTTATTTTTCTGCTAATCATAAAGGTTTACCCGAATTTAAAACTTTAATCAAAAAAATATTTAGTTTGCCGCCAGTTTTAGGTATGTTTATCGGACTAACAATTAATATATCGGCCGTTGAAATGCCTCCGTTTTTCTTCGATTTTTTAGATACAATCGCCAAAGCCAATAAGCCTCTGGTTTTATTATTGATGGGCATTTATTTGAGTTTCGAGCTAAATAAAAAGCAATTCTTGGCTATTTCAAAGGTCTTGGTAATTCGCTACGTTGTGGGTCTTTTATTTGTTTTGGGTCTTTATTTTAGTTTATCGCACGATACGCTACTTTACGCTGTGCTTGTTGTATGCGTAACTTTACCTTCGGGATTAACAATTTTACCTTTTTCTGATGAACTTAACTTTGATTCCCGAATTGCGGGTACGCTCATTAATATCTCGCTACTGATTAGTTTTGTACTTATGTGGGGGCTTGTATTAGGCCTACATTTGACCTAAGCTATTCGTTCATCCTGAATTTTATATAAAGATTTTAATGGGTAATTTTTTTAGTTCATTGCCATCATTAAACTGATGGCAATGAACTAAAAAAATGAATCGCCTTTTAGTAAATAGCCTCGGAATGACTCATGTTTTCTTAATCATCATCTTCGTCTTCCTCTTCTTCGCTACCTGACATCTTCGCTGGATATGGTTTTGTACCTTTGGCTGAAAACCAGATAATGCGATTCAACATATTATCATTTCCACGGTCAATTCGATTAAAAGCAAACTTGATTGACTGATTCGTGAATTTCAAAGCTGCTCCCTTTTGTTTTTCGGCAGGTTTATTCATCTCATCTAGAGGAACGAGGTTTTTCTTGTGCGTAAACTTATAATCAGTATTGAGTTTATCAGTAAAACAATCAAACATTGGCGAGGCGGTGGCATCAAGGATATTCATCGGAGGTAAACCCAAGATTTGCTCAATTGTACGCAATAATGATGTTTGATTATAATTGGTATGTACTGTTTTTTGTAGACGAGAATAGTTACTTACCACAAAGCCAGTCGTGCGGTAGGCACTTACGTGGTCCCAGCCCGCTTGCGAATCATCTTCACTGATAAAAATTACAGTAGAATCTGCAAAGCGACTATTCATGATGGCTTCCACAATACGCCCCACCGCCAAATCATTATCGGCAACCATTGCTCTCGGCGTTGGGAATTTAGGGTTTAGGCCCGTAGTATGGTCATTTGGCAACGACATAATCATTAAATTCGGCAAAGAAGCATTAGGGTTTGCCTCAATAGCTTTAAATTCTTTCAAGAAAGCATCAGTTCGCATTTGGTCGCTAATTACTTCATTATCACAGCCCGGAAAATCACTAGCTAAAATTGGTCTTACCCTCGAAATTGTGGTTGTATTTGTATAATGGAAAGTCTCACCTTTTTGTTGTAATTCGTATAGTTTTGCCCAATCGTAGGCTTTTTCATCGAATTCACAGGTGCAAGCTTCTCCATAAATTCGCACAGTTTTTCCGTGGTCGAGAGCACTATTCCAAATCAATCCTTTTTTATTGTAAACCAAGGCATCATACAACACGTGCGGATAACTTCTAAACCAAGCACGGACACTTTTTTCAGTATAATCAGTCACCATACCCGCACTTGCCCAGTGGTGACCTTCGGCCGAAGCTTTCCCCGAAACGTGGTAATTATCCATCAATAAATATTCTCTTGCAATACTGTGCTGGTTTGGCGTAATGCTATCGCCAAAAATACAGAGCGATTCCATGCCATTTCCTTCTTTCATATCGCCCAAAACTTGGTCGTAAGTGCGATTTTCTTTGATAATGTATAGCACATGTTTAAAAACTGAAGGTTCCCCAATGCGTTCGGGAACAGGCCTCGGAGCTACATTTTTTCGAGGTAGAAGTTCCGCCAATTTTGCTCTTTTATATAAGCTTTGGTTTTTTACTTTTTCGGTGAAAGTTTTGAGTAAAGTTTCATCGGGTAAAGGAATAAATGAAATAGAAGCCAATTGTTTGTGGGAATTATAGGCTTTATCAGCCTTGATACCATCGTTTAGTTTATGAGCAGCCCTTGCCCCTACCGCCTCTAAATTGGTAATATATAGTTCATTTTCATTGACTATAATTCCTGATGGATACGCTTGTGTTGGAATATATCCTTTCACTAAACTTTGTCCTGAGCCAGTATTACTCACACGTTTTCCTAAAGAAACTACCGCCACAGCATTATCTAAACCATTGGCTACATAAAGTATCGAACCTGTTTTATCTAAAGCTAATGCATTGGGAGTGCTACCAATCAGTTTTTCATTGTCTTTGAATAATCCAACATAAATCGAATCTATCACTTGCAGTTGTTGGGCATCAATCACCGAAACGTGGTCGCTATTACCATTGGCTACGTATAAAAACTGATTATCAGCACTTGCAATAATGTCATTGGGGTGGAGTCCTACGTTGAGTTCTTTGATGGATTTTCCAGAATAAATATCAAAAACCGAAACCGTACCTCTCGAAATCGCCCCAGTTTGTGGGTTGATGTAAGCACTTCCCCAAGGTACCCCCGCAGTTTCTTTACCATCGGCAGGATTAGTTATTGGGCCTGCCCAGTTGGTTACAAAAGCCTGATTACCAACAATCTTTAAACCATAAGGTGCAACTCCTGTGGTTTGTTTCCATACTTCTTCGCCCGTATTGACATTTACTTTTACAATTTGATTGTTTCCATTCAAAACTGTATAAAGAAATAACTCCCCATTTTCGAGCTTTACTTCTACTTCATTTGGCAAAGCAATAGCAGCAGGAGCTTCTGCTTTGAATGTAAAGGCTTTTAAAAACTTAATTTCTTTACCAGTCCACGTTGCTTGCATGACGTATGAATTTGGTGTTTCACGGCCACCAGTTCCCCAAAAAATATAAGTTGAATCTTTGAAAGTAACGGTTTTAATGCCCGAAAACGAACTCATATAATTTTTATACTGAGATACTTTATCATAACTCCAACGATTTACCAATTTGTGGGTTTTTGCATCAAAAACGGCCAAACCGTAACGGTCCTCAACCAAAACCAATGAAGTATTCGGAATCATCACTAAATCGAGGCTATGATTTTCAAGGTCGGGATTTCCAAAATTAACCGACTCACCAGCACCATCAATGATGCGATTGTAAGGCATTAAAAAAGGAGAATTTTCGGCGAAAAGAGTAGTATCATCATAACGAGGCTGTGATTGATTAACAGCTATGTAAGTATTCTTGACCGATTTACAAGCCCAAAAACTACTAATCATAACCAAGGCTAAGGCTAGTAGTAAACTGCTATTTTTTTTCATAAGAGTTGTTTAAAATGAATATTCTCCAAAATTAATCAACAAAGCTTAATTTTTAGAGAATTGTAAGATTAAGGAATTTTTATAAAATAGAAGAAGTGGAACACATTAAATAATATCGAGTAAAAGATATGCCATTAGGCACTCTATTTTAACATTATTACTAGGTCGCCAATATTTAGGCATATTGTATCCAGAAAATTAAATGCGTTTAACCTAATTGATGAAAGCATAGGTTTATTCAATAGAAAATTCTTTCTATATTTGAGTAATTCAAACTACGCCTAAACATGAAAAACTTCATCAAAATTGTACTGCTCATCTTACAGTCTTATGCTACATTTGCTCAATCTATTAATATCAAAATCTTAAAACAACCCGTTGAGGTTTACAAAGACCAATGGGGAGTCTCGCATATTTATGCCCAAAACGAGCATGATTTGTTTGTTACGCAAGGTTATGTGGCTGCTTCTGACCGACTATTTCAGCTTGAAATGTGGCGACGCCAAGCCACAGGTACAGTAGCCGAACTACTCGGCGAACGTGAACTCAAGCGAGATATTGGTACCAGACTTTTCAAATTTCGAGGAAATCTGGATGCTGAACTTCAGCATTATCACCCACGTAGTAAGCAAATTATTGAGGCCTTTGTGGCAGGTATAAACGCCTACATTGCTGAAGCTCGCCAAAACCCAGCAAATCTGCCCTTTGAATTCCAAATACTCCATACTCTACCCGAATTTTGGACGCCCGAAATTGTCATTAGTCGCCATCAAGGACTTTTAGGCAATATCGAAGAAGAAATAAATACGGCTCGCTTGGTTAAGCTCATTGGGGCAGATAAAGTAAGAGAACTTTCGTGGTTTCATCCAAAAAATTCAGATAACGAACCAAACCTCGAACTTGATAAAATGCTCGATAATGATGTGCTTTTTGAGCATATTTTAGAATATTATGAAGCCTTCAGAAGTCCACTAAAGTTTCCTAAACCTGATAATAAAATAGGCCTTTTAGAGGGTTTTGACGATTGGTACAAAGATGAAAAAGCAAACGTGGGCTCGAATAATTGGATTATTTCGGGGAAACTTTCTGAAAGTGGCTACCCAATGTTGGCCAACGACCCTCATCGAGCACAATCTACACCATCGCTAAGATATTGGGTACACTTAAATGCTCCCGGCTGGAATGTAATAGGCGGTGGCGAACCAACACTCCCAGGTGTTTCGATTGGCCATAACGAATACGGTGCTTGGGGTTTAACTATTTTTGAGACTGATAATGAAGATTTATATGTCTATGAACAAAACCCTAAAAATCCGAATCAATATAAGCACAATGGCATCTGGAAAAACATCAAAATCATCACTGATACCATTCGTATCAAAGGGCAAGCACCAAAGATTGTTCAATTAAAATATACGCATCATGGCCCAATTGTTTATGAAGATGCTACCCACCAGCATATTTATGCTGTAAGGGCAGGTTGGCAAGAAGTAGGTTGTGCCCCATATTTGGCAAGTTTACGCATGAATCAAGCAAAAAATTGGGAGGAATTTAGAAAAGCCTGCACCTTTAGTCGAATTCCGGGTGAAAATATGATTTGGGCTGATAAAAAAGGGCACATTGGCTGGCAAGCCGTTGGTATCTCACCGATTCGTAAAAACTGGTCAGGATTAGTCCCTGTTCCGGGTGATGGCCGCTACGAGTGGGCGGGTTATTTACCCATTGAACTTTTACCCAACAAATTCGACCCCAACGAAGGTTTTGTTGTAACTGCTAACAATAATCTTACGCCCGCTAATTTTCCGAATCGAAATGCCATTGGCTGGCGATGGGCTACACCCGTAAGAGCCCATCGAATTGAAGAGGTTTTGGCCTCGGGTAAAAAGCATACCTTAGAATCGTTTGCGACTTTGCAAAGCGATTACGTTTCGCTCACTGCACGTATTTTAGTACCGATGTTGAAACGTTTGAGCATTGACGAGAAATATAAATCCTATCATTCAAAACTCGGCGAATGGAATACGTTTGAACTTAGTCCAGAATCAACGACGGCTACGATGTATGTAGAATGGGAAAATCTTTTACAAAAAGCTGTGCATAAAATGGCTGTTCCAGAAAAAGCACAGAAATATTTAAAGACTATTCCAACCAAACGCCTTACCGATTGGCTTGTAACACCGCCTCCATTTTTTGGAGCAAATCCTGTTGTAAGTCGTGATTCTATACTCATTACTTGCTTCAAGCAAGCCATTGATAACCTCCAAACAAAGTTAGGCAAGGATGAGAGCAAATGGCAATATGGACAAGCTGATAATAAGCACATTAAACTTACGCATGCTTTATCAGATTGGGTAACTGACCCTGCTCTGAAAGCAAAAATCAATCTTGGCCCGATTCCAAGAGGGGGATATGGTGAAACGGTAAATAATACCAGCAATAATCTTAATCAAACGCACGGAGCATCATTTAAAATAATTGTCGATACTGAAAATTGGGATAGAACTTTGGGCATCAATAACCCTGGTCAATCGGGCGACCCACGTTCGCCGCATTATGGTGATTTATTTAATTTATGGGGAACAGGTGGATATTTCCCTGTATATTTTACCAAATCAAAAATAATGGCTGTTTCAGAAAAAGTTTTGGTTTTGAAACCTTAACAGGTTAAACACACTTAATTTTATGGTTAAAACATGCCACTTTAGGAGCTAAATATTGGTAACCGACGCTCTGTAGTATATCGTAATAAAGTTTCTACCGATATAGAGTGCCTAATGGCACATTTCTTAACCAAATTAGAGAATATTGAATGCGTTCAACCTAAAAGTTTGATTAAGATTCGTTTAGGTGTTGGCTATTGAGTCAACACCTAAACAATTTTATTAACCCAAAATCTCTCTAGCCACTCTTTCTCCCGAGCGAATCGCTCCATCAATATAGCCATTCCAAATATCAGAAGTTTCAGTTCCTGCCCAGTGAATATTACCCACGGGTTCACGTAATGCTTTTCCGAGCGATGTCCACGCACCAGTAGGCATTAGCCCAGCATAGCACCCACGAGTAAATTCTTCAGTTGCCCAACTATGGTCAATATACGTAATCGGATGACGAGCCTTTTCACCATAGAATTTTGCAAACGAATCTAATATAGAATTTCTACGCTCTTCTTCTGAAAGATTAGCAAAAGCTTTTGCTTGATTTCCCAAAACAAAGCCCATCATAATTCCCTTACTACCATCTTTCGGAGAATTATCGAAAGTTACCGTTGTAAAGCCGTCATTCGTTGCCGACAGACCATTTAAACCTGCCTCTCGCCAAAAAGGTTTATCATAAATGGCATAGGTTTTCCAGACTGTTCCCATGGGCATTCGTTGGGTTAGTTGCTCTCGGTTAGCAGGCATTATTGGCAAGTAATTGATTCGTCCTGCTAAAGTTGGCGGTAAAGCTACTACTACTTTCTTAGCCACAAATTCGAAGCCTTCGCCTTGTATTTTTACTAATTCTCCCTCTTGAATGATATTTTTTACTACAGAATTGAGTCTGATTTTATCTTGAAAAGTTTCAGCCAAACGCAAGGCTGGTAAAGATGCTCCGCCCAAGATACGTTCTTCTTGAGCTCCATTTTTTACATTCATTAAAGTGTCTAAGTCTCTACCAGATTTGGTATAGAAAAGAGCATGTAGCATCGAAATTTCATTAGGGTCTGCCGCCCAAATAGCCTCGGCAGCGAGTTTAAACATAATACGAGCTGTTTTGAAACTCATTTGTTTTTGCATCCATGTAGCCAAGGTCATGGAATCATAGTAAGCAGCATTCGGTGAATCCCAAGGCTTTTCTAAATCAATGGTTTTTGAAAGTTTATTCATTCGCTTGATGGCAAAATCTAAACTGAGCAAAGAGCCAATCGGCAAAGGAGGAATAATGCCTTTATAATGTTTTACTTTTCCATTGAAATATAGGGTGCTTTTCCCTTCATCATAAGTTGGAAAAGTGCCCACACCAAACTCTCTAGCTAATGCATATATTTTATCTTGAGTGGGCCCGACCCACGCAGCACCCAAATCGAGGTACGAACCATCATCGTAGTATTTTGTATAAACTCGCCCTCCCACTCTATCACGGGCTTCAAGCAATAATACATCTTTTTCGGCTTTGAGGAGTTCACGGGTAGCAGTTAGTCCAGCGTAGCCTGCTCCAATGACAATGGCATCGTAGATTTTCATGTTTTTAGAAGGTTGAATTATTGGGTGTAATATACGAAAAAGGTCACAGAGTAATTCTGTGACCTTTGTATTAAAAGCAAAATTTCTTAAAATCTCTTCAAAACTAACTCACTGACAGTCTGCCCGATAGAAAGTGAAGAAGTAGCCGCTGGTGATGGAGCATTACAGACATTGATTGCTTGCTGATTTTCGAAAATAGCAAAATCATCTAATAGTCCACCATCACGGTCGCACGCTTGGGCACGCACACCAGCTCCACCCGGAATGAGGTCGTCGGACTGAATTTCGGGAATAAGTTCTTGTAATGCCTTCGTAAAAGCTGCTTTTGAAAACGAACGATACATTTCGCCCAAACCTGTCTGCCAATATTTAGCAGCCACTTTTTGAAATCCTGGCCAAGTGAGCGTTTCAAACAATTCTTTTAAATTAATATCAAGCTTTTTATAGCCTTCTCTTCTAAACGCCAAAACGGCATTCGGACCTGCTTCTACACCACCATGAATCATGCGTGTAAAATGCACGCCCAAGAATGGAAAATTAGGGTCTGGAACTGGATATATTAAGTTTTTGACAAGGTATTGTTTTTCAGGTTTTATCTCGAAATATTCTCCTCTAAATGGCGTAATTCGTAGATTATTAGCTCTTTCATCGGTCATTTGCCCAACTTTGTCTGAATACAAACCCGCACAATTAACCACCAACTTAGTTTCGTAGATATTCTTAGAAGTTTTCACTACTGAAATACCATTTTTAGTAGTAATGCCTTCTACTTTTTCTCCAAAAGCAATCTCACCGCCAAGTTTTTGAGTTTTGGCTAAATATTTTTTACAGACATCCGTATAGTCAATGATACCCGTTTGGGGCACAAAAAATCCTTTAAGGCCATTTACGTGGGGTTCATAATCTTTCATCTGCTCTGGTGTAAGCATCTTGAAACCATCTAAACCATTTTGTTTACCACGCTCAAATAGTCCATCAAGAATAGAAATTTGTTCAGGGCGGGTAGCCACCACAATCTTTCCGCAGAGTTCGTATTTCACATCTTCTTTCTCACAAAAATCCAACAACATGTGGTAGCCTTTGATACAGTTGGTGGCCTTCAAGCTACCTGGCTTATAATACAAGCCCGAATGAATGACACCACTATTATGCCCTGTTTGATGTTTGGCTACAACATCTTCTTTTTCAATAATCAGTAATTTTAAATTCGGATTTTGCTCTTTAGTTCGCAAAGCAGTGGCCAATCCGACGATACCACCACCAACTACGATTACATCATAAATCATTGTTTTAATTTTTGCATTCAGCCACTAACAATAAGCCATTGACTAAAAATGTTTCGAAACATTAGGTTTATTTTTCTGAAAAAGTACGTTATTTAATTAAAAACTAAGCACTATAAGCAAAAAGCCAATTGTTCTTAGGGGTATTAATTTAAAAAGTACAATTTTTTTTGGCGTTTTGAATTACCAAACTTAAATTTGTGCAAATTTAATTACAACATTCAGACATGAAAAAGTTTAGTGTTTTATTATTTGCAGTTGCAGCGGTTTCGTTGACTTCATGCGATTATCAAAAAAACAATCATATCGAGCAGAAAGATGTTCGTGCGGGAGATGAGTGGGTATATGGTGTAAGTCCAGATTCTGCGGCACGCCAATTAAAAAATAAATATACAGCTAACCCTGAGCTTGAGAAAAGAACTAACGCGATTCGTGAGAAACTTTTTGGTTCAGGAAAAGTAAATGAGGGAGCTTAATTTTTTTAGAGCTTTCGCAAAATAGGCAGTTTACAGTTTATCTTAGCAATTTTTGCTACGTCTGCTGTGATGTGCCTATTTTTTATTTTTTTAATACTTGATGATACTTCAAACATCATTTATCCTAGAAACTTCAACAAATGAACATAGCATTGGTAACAGGCTCGGCAGGATTGATTGGTAGTGAATCCGTTGCCTTTTTCGCCGAAAAATTCGACTTAGTCATTGGTATTGATAATAATCTTCGCTCTTATTTCTTTGGTGCAGAAGCATCTACTGATTGGAATCGCCAAGGTTTAGAAGAAAAGTTTAGCAATTACAAGCACTACAAAGCTGATATCCGTTCGGAAGAAGAAATTGGTAAAATCTTCGCAGAATATGGTGCAGATATTAAATTGGTTGTTCATACAGCTGCTCAACCAAGCCACGACTGGGCTGCTCGTGAACCATTCACCGATTTTACGGTAAATGCCAATGGTACACTTGTATTACTTGAGTCAACACGTAAATATTGCCCAGAAGCAGTATTCATTTTCACTTCTACAAATAAGGTGTATGGCGATACGCCAAATTATCTACCTTTAGTAGAACAAGAAACTCGCTGGGAAATTGACCAAAATCACCCATATTTCACCAATGGTATTGATGAGTTGATGTCGATTGACCACTCAAAACACTCTATCTTTGGAGCTTCAAAAGTGGCTGCCGATGTAATGGTACAGGAATATGGTAGATATTTCGGCATGAAAACCGCGGTATTTCGTGGAGGTTGCTTAACTGGCCCGAATCACTCTGGTGCTCAGCTACATGGTTTCTTGGCTTATTTAATGAAATGTGCAATTACTGGCAATCATTATACCATTTTCGGCTACAAAGGCAAACAAGTACGTGATAATATCCATAGCTGGGACTTAGTGAATATGTTCTGGCATTTCTACCAAAACCCACGTGCGGGCGAGGTTTATAATGCAGGTGGTGGCCGTTTCTCGAACTGTTCGATGCAAGAAGGTATTACTTTATGCGAAGAAATCACGGGTAATAAAATGAAATATAGCTACGCCGAAGATAATCGTAGTGGCGACCACATCTGGTATATCTCTGACCTTACGAAGTTTAAGAGTCATTATCCAGATTGGACTTGGAAATATGACCTCAAAACAACGCTCACGCAGATGTATGATAATATCAGCAAACGTGTTTAAATATTCATACTTTAGGCCTAATGGCCTAAAGTAAATTATACACCGCAGATTTGACAATTTTCGCAAGTTCGAAACGTCAGACCTGCGGTGTAATTGTTTAAATCCTAGCAATCTTAGCGTTCTATCTAAGTTTTTATGTATTTTTGCAGCCTTATTATTATAAAAACTTAGTTAATAAAGTTTGAACCCGTTAATTTTTGATAATCGCACTCAATGAAATTAAGCGTTGTAATTCCTGCCTATAACGAAGAAGAAAGTATCTCCGAGACTCTCAGAAGTTTATATAGTACTTTAAAAAAGTATGATATTCCACACGAAATTTGGGTAACTAACGATAACTCAAAAGATAATACCTTAGGGGTTTTAGCAGCTTTACAACAAGAAATTCCAACTTTAGTTTTTGAAACGAATAAGGGCCAAAATGGTTTTGGTTATGCTGTTCGCTATGGTTTAGAGCGTTTTTCGGGCGATTGTGTGGCTGTTTTTATGGCCGATATGTCTGACGACCCCGAAGATTTGGTTAAATACTATCAAACCATGATTACCGAAAATGTAGATGCAGTTTTTGGAAGCCGATGGATTAAAGGTGGAAAAGTAATTGATTATCCGATAATCAAAAAGGTCATTAACCGCGTAGCAAATTTTGTCATCAAAATGATGATGGGTATTAAATACAATGATACAACCAATGCCTTTAAACTCTACAAACGCGAAACTATGGAAGGGCTAAAACCTTTTCTTTCACCGCATTTTAACCTTACGGTGGAACTTCCATTAAAAACAATCGTAAGAGGGTATTCTTACAGTGTAGTTCCGAATAGTTGGACAAACAGAAAATACGGTGTTTCGAAACTCAAAATCAAAGAAATGGGTAGCCGTTATTTCTTTATTCTAATTTACTGTTTTGTAGAGAAATATTTTTCCCGTGGCGATTACATGAAGAAATAATTGATTCCGCAGTAGAAAATTAGTCGAAACTGTGGTTTTTGTATCCTATATGAAGAAATTACTGACATGGCAAGTTGATAGCTTTTGGCTAAAACTTGCCTATTTATTATTGCTGATTATTCTTTTATTTCCTTACTATCAAATCTCAAATATTCCGAGTGCTGGAATTGATAATTCTTGGCGAATTGCTTTAGAGATGGCCTATCAAAAAGGCTTAATTTTTGGAAAAGATATTATTTATACTTATGGCCCACTTGGTCGACTCACCCAACGAATCTCCATCGAAACAAGTAATTTCCAATTCTTCCTTTTTGATTTATTTTGTTTCGGAAATATTGGTTTTTTCCTCTATCATTTATTACCTAAACCACTGAAAGTCTCTCAGCTAATCATACATTTTGTATTATTTATGCTGCTATCTTCTATGTTTGGTGGCGAATGGCTTAGTTTTCTTTTGTTTTTTATTAGTATTTTTTCAGGTTTATTATTTCTAAAAAAAGGCAATCAAATCTTTTTGGCTCATGCCATCTTGATGGGCATCATTAATTTCTACATAAAAGCAAATTATGGGGTAATTGCCTTCGGCTTCGTTTTTATTTTGCTTTCATATAGCTTCATTTCAAAACGCTTATCTTTAAAGAACACGCTTACCTTCTTGCTTGGAAGTATTATTTTGACAATTTCTTTAGCCCATCTCCTAAAAACCGACCTACTCGAATACCTCATTTCAAGCATACAGATTATTAAAGGCTATAACGAATCTCAATCGTTTTTTCCCAATCATCGTATGATGGCTGTGGTGTCTTCGTATGGTATTTTTATGCTATTCGTAATTGTATTTATAGGATTTGTGGGGCAAAAATTAGTCAAGCGAAGTTTTTCTTTTGCCACTTTCGATTCATTTTTTGTGCTGGGGTGTGTGGGCGTTTGCTCATTTGTACTACTTAAATACGCCTTTGTGCGTGCCGACGACGGACATCTGATGTCGTTCGTAAAAAATGCATCTTTACCTTTTCTACTTTTAGTTTTTTTCTGCCATGAAAATTGGTTGAAACAAAGCGGTTGGGTATTGATTTCGCTCAATATTTTGAGTTATTTATTATTTTATCAATCAATTTACGGAAAAATGTCTTTTTCTGTAACCGATAATGTACGCACCAAGACTTATATTTTTAATGATTATTTTCAAGCTATTTTTAAATCGAATGCAACTCACTATCAACCTACTTTTCCAAAAGAAGTTTTGAATTTGATAGGCAACAAAACAGTTGATTTAGTACCCAACGAAATATCTGAAATTTACCTCAATAAACTCCATTATAACCCCCGTCCGATTATTCAATCATATCAAGCGTATAATGAATATTTAGATAAGAAAAATCAAGAAAAATATTTATCAGCATCCGCACCTGACTTTGTAATTTATAGCATCGAAAGTACCGATAATAAGTATCCTCTGAGCGATGAAAATCTAACCTTTTTAGCTTTACTCCAACGCTACGAACCCATCAAGGTTTGGAAGAATCATTTATTACTTCAAAAGAAAGAAAAAACAAAATCGCTCAAACTAATTAAGGCCACTGAGCACCAATGGCAGTTGAATAAAGATTTTTCGATTAATTCGAAAGATTCGCTCAAAAACAACCAATTATCGGTCATTAAAGTCAAGACCACATATAATTGGTTTGGTAATTTGCTAAATTTGTTTTTTCAGCCGCCACATCTGAATATGCTTATTGCCACTGAAAATGGCCAAAGAACAGCATACAGAAGTATTCCGATTATTTTACAAAAAGGAATGCTAACCAAAACAAAACTTGATAGTGTAGAAGAAGTAAAGACGTTTTTTGAGCAAGGATTTGTTCAAAACAAAGCCATAAAGAATATCCGATTAGAGGAAATTGTACGAGGGAAAGTTGGTTTTAATAACGAAATTATAATTACCGAAGAGATTTACGAGCTAATTTAAATTCAAATACCAATCTCAAACCTCAAAATTTCGTTATATATCAAAGTTCCATTTCTAAAACCCTTAATAATTGTATTTTGGGTTTTTTATATCCAAACAATATGAGGAAAATTTATATTAAATACATACAACTATTATTATTGATTGTTAGCAGCTTTCAAAATTTCGCTCAACAACAAACTTCCGTAAAATACGTTTGCCAAGGAATTCTCAACTTAGATTCTGATGCAAATTTTGCTATTTCGAGTATGAACCGCATGGCAGCTATTGGCTGTAATTCTGCTCTTCTAACGGTCTGGTGGGAGCGTGTTTACCCACAACCCAACTCAAAGCCTAATTGGGCACAACTCGATAATCAAATCAATCATGCAGTCAATAAATTAGGTCATAAAGTTGCTATTCGCATTCATTTAGGCAGAAATTATAGTCTTACGAAAGGTTTTTGGGAAGAAGAAGAAGCCGTAAAAGATTTTAAAGGCAAAGTTCTAACCAATTATTATGATAATAACCACTTTAGTTTCGCACATCAGCCATCAGTTGACAAAGCTCGTGGATTTGTGAAAGAAGTTTGTGAACGATATAAAAGCTACCAACAAAGTGGAAAGATTATTTTTATTTCAGTTGTAAATACACCTCAACAAGAATTAGGTTTTACTTACCAAAATCAACAATGGCCTGAAAAAGAATATCCAGCTATTTTCGACCATTCAAAGTGGGCTATGATTAAGTTTAAAGATTGGGCGAGAGAAAAATATACCACTATTCGTACACTCAACACTTATTGGGGAACCAACTACAAAAGCTTTTTGGAAGTGGAGCCCTACGTAAACTGGTGGAATATTAACGATTCGTTCAGAGGCCGTCGTGGTAAAGATTGGTTCATCTTTAGGCATTTAATGATAAAGAACTATTACGAACAAATGGTCGAGACTATTAAGTCGGTAGATAGTTCTTATAAAGTAGCGAGCGAGTATGGTGGTGTGTCCGATAATTTAAGTATTCTCCGTAATACACTCGCATTTAAAGATTTATCCGTAAAAAGCGATTACCTAAAAACTTCCATTGAAGGTTTTCAGGGTGATATTACTTACAGCAATACCAGCCCGAACCAAAAACTATATACCGAAGTAGCGTTTTTTGATTTACCTACCTCCGATGAACTAAAAAATTATGTAAAGCGTGCGGCAAGTTATAACATTGAATTTATTATGCTCATCATAGAATCTGATAACCAATCAGAGTATGATAAATTTTTACCTGCATTTCAAGAAGCAGTAAAAGCCATGAAGAGTCCGCCGAGCAACATAGTTTTTACTGACTCCGTAAAATATCGAGTTTCGCAGTTGACTGATAGTCGAGAATTGGTCGTTAATGATTGGAAAACACGTTCGAATAATGGTCAGCAGAAGGTAAAAGTAATTTTGGAAGAAGATTTGATTCTTGAAAACAAAAAAATCGAGAATCCTCTACCTGATATTGTTGAAACCAACCCAATTATTCCTCCACCGCCAATTGTTACTCCTCCGAGCAATACACCTAATCAATTACCAAAAGAGAGTATTACAGCCTATACCAAAGAAATTGTTGTTAATCAGAATTTTCAATTCAGAATTCCTGAAAATTTGTACTATGATACCGATGGATTTATTGCCTATATTGAAATGATTGAAGCTCCCAGATGGATTGATTTTAATCGTTTTGAATTGAATTTCTACGGAAAAGCTCCATACTTAGGCAAATACAAAATTCGAGTGAAGGTTTATGACAATGCTGGTGGATTCATAGAATCGGCCATTTATGTAGAGATAGTTCCTCCAATTATTGATTTTGAGCTCATCAAAGGTGATTATTTCGATGTGCCTATTCAACCCTATGGTTATATTTTCAACAAACGAACACTCTACTTAGACGCTTTACCCGATTTAACGAATATTATTGCTCATTGCAACCTCGATACCATTAATATGGTTTTTGAGCTCAATGGGCCTTATAAATTCAAAAGAAGCTCTGATAAAATTCCGTATAATCTCTTTGGCGAAGGCCGTGGTTTGAAGTTCCCAGTAGGAACCTACACGCTCAGTGCCAAGGCTTATAAATTAGATTCTGTTATTTCTTCTAAAACTATTCAGTTTTATGTGAAAGCATCTACTCAGACCGAACACAGCATGATTAATGATTGGGTTGTTTATCCGAATCCTTTTCAGAAAATCTGTAATCTTAGAATTCCCGACGTGGAAGATACCGAAAAGCTAAGTTTTGTTTATTATACTATTGGCGGGAAAAAATACCCAATTAAGAAAGAACACATCAATATTGTCGATAAAATAGCCTACATTGATTTAAGCGAACCAAGTATGCCTGCTGGAAATTATATCTTAGAAGTAAGTCGAGGTACAGAAGTTATAAAAACGATTAAAATCACAAAAAACGATTGAAGTTGATTTATTTAAAAATCAAATCTTTCGCAAAGTAAAAGAATAAAGTTTGAGCCAAGGCCCAAGCCATGGCACTAATCAACATATTAATAATTATTGCTTTCTTTTCGTACCTAAAGGCAACACTTAAGGCTGCTCCTAAAGGTGGTGTAAACAAAATAGGCGTAAGTAAAGCTATGCCTGAAAGCCCAAATTGTTTTCTGATTTTTACACCAAAACGAGTCAATCTAGTAAACTTTTTAGGTTTTTTTTTCTGAAAAATCTTACTAACAAAATCACCAGCAAAAACAATTAACACAACAGTAGCCATCATTCCCACTACCGAACAGATGGCTGTTTCAACCCAAGATAGTTGAATAGCCAAACCTGTAAGGGGGCCTCCCATAAACTTTAACATACTGACTGCAATTACCGAAATATATTTTGCAAAATTCATGGTCATATCAATGCTCAAATGGTGGACGTGGCTTGGTGGTTTTGTTAGTTTAATCTACAGACAGCTTTTTAATCAAACGAATATTTAGATAAATATTGTTTTTTCGCAAAGAAATGTAATTTTTGTTCAAAAATAAAACAAAGCTCTTGAAAGACTAAATGATAGCCCTACAAACAGTTTTGTTAATTATGAATACTCTAAACTTAAGCAAATGAAACTAAAATTACTAACCTGTTTGTTATTATTTTTTTATTTTAACACAAAAGCCCAAGATGCCCCTGCTGATACACTTCAGCCTATCAAATCTGATTCTGTGATGCCCGCTGATAGTACTTCCGAGGAGGAGGAAGAAGGGGAAGACGAAGAGGGTGAAGAAGAGGAGGAAGAACAAGATAGCACTCCAGCAAAGTTTCGTTATCGCATCGGAGCTGACGGCACTTATACTTCAGGAAACGTGAATCGTGCTTTGATTCAATTTGTATCAAATTTTGACTTAAACAGCAGCAAAATTATCAAATTTTCGAGTAGTCCATCCTACATTTACGGACAACAAAACAAGGTTCTAGCCGAAAAAGAAGTTTTTCTCGACCTCCGAACGAGTATTTTGCATGAACGAAAGTTTTATTATTTAGCTTTTACATCTTTTGAAAAGAGTAATTTACGAAAGATTAACAATCGTTTTATTGGGGCGGGAGGTGTTGGCCTAAAACTTATACAAAAAGACCACGCCTATGTTTCGGTAACGAATGTTTTACTTTATGAAAAAACTGATTTTGTGATTAATGAGAAATTCCCAGACCGAAATCTTTGGCGTAATTCTACGCGATTATTCGGAGAATATACTTTTAAAGGTAGTAAGGCCAGTATTTCGCATACTTTGTTTATTCAGCCCGGTATTACCGAAAAGAACTTCCGTTGGAATGGCAACCTCATTTTAAAGTACCAACTTTCTAAACATGTAAGTTTCCGTAGTACGGTTGAAAACTCTTACGAAAGTATTGTAGTGCCCGGCCGCCAAAACAATGACTTTAGATGGACATTTGGAGTAGTGTATGAAGGAAAGAAATAAACAATTAGGGCTAATTTCTTGCTGAAATTAGCCCTAATTACTATTTATAAAATATTTGTAACCATATCGACCGCGACATTCGGAACATCACTGGGGCAATCAAAACCGTGAATAGTAGATAGCCTCCGATGTAGAGTTTCCAATCTATGCTTTCTTCAAAAAACATATAATAGCTTACAAGTGCAATCACAAAAAAAGCGATATTAAACATATAACTTACATACATAGCTCCATAAAAAAAGCCTGTTTCTTTCTCATAACGAAGGCCACAATTCGGGCAATTTTCGTGCATTGCAGTAATTTTCCCAAAAGCATAAGGATTATTATTATTTTCAAATAAATCACCTTTATGGCATTTAGGACATTTCATTTTAACGGTTGCTTCTAATTTATTCATTTTATGGCTCTCTCCGAAGGAGCTTTAAATAGTAAAAACTTTTAGAATTTAGTGTAGAAATAGTTCCTTAATAATCACCCAGCAGCCTACCACCAAAACAAACCATCCGAAGGCGGGCTTTAAATGCTCACCATTTATTTTTTTAGATAAATATCCACCAGTTAGAATTCCAGCAATGGTAAGAACTGCAAATTTCGTTAAAAAATACCAGTCGAGCGATACTCCTGCCGAAAAATCACCAATGGCACCAAAAATTGAATTGATGGTAATAATCAATAAGGAAGTTCCAACCGCTTTTTTCATGGGTAATTTGGCAAAAACAACCATGGCTGGTATAATCATGAAGCCTCCTCCAGCACCCACAAAACCCGTGAGGATTCCCACCAAAATTCCTTCTAAAAAAATCATCCAATAACTCACCTGATGCCCTACTTGCTCATTTGGTTTCTTATTGCTGCGTATCATCGAATAAGAAGCCCCAATCATTAGCAAAGCAAAAAAGAGCATCACCAATAGATTTTTAGACACAGTAAAATTAGCTGTTTGCCAAACAACTTCGGGAATTTCGTGCATGACAAACTTCCGCATCAAAAAGACCATGACAAAAGCAGGGAATGAAAAAAATAACCCCTTTTTTAAATCGACTAAGCCTTTTCTAAAATAATCAATTGAACCTACTAGCGAAGTAATACCTACGATAAATAGCGAATAGGTAGTTGCCATCGTAGGCGATATTTGGAGCACATATACCAAAACCGTAACGGTGAGTATTGAGCCCCCCGCCCCCACCAAACCCAATGTAATTCCAATAACAAAAGCTAATATAAACCCTATAATTTCCATAGATTTTAGTCGATATTCAATATTTCAGAATGCCGCAATTTAAAGAATTTAAAACTCTACTGATGGGTTTTAAGTGTATTTTAATTAATAAAAAATATGTCTATGATAAAATTTCACTAAAATCTATGAATACAATAAATGATGCTTAAATTTGCTAAAAACCTACCGATATACTATGCTAAAAAAAATTACACTTCTCCTAAGCTTAAGCAGTACTATTGTATTTGCTCAAATTGAAAAAGCTCCTAACCGTGCCGAAGGCGAATCAGCTAATCGCACTATTATTCGGGGTGTCACGCTCATCAATAGTACAGGGGCACCACCAATGGGGCCAGTAGATATTGTTATCGAAAAAAATAAAATTGCCCAAATTAAGCAAGTAGGTTATCCGGGTGTACCGATTGACCCTAAAAGTCGCCCTAAACTAAATGAGGGAGACAAAGAACTCGACTGCACAGGAATGTATCTGATGCCTGGGTTTATTGATATGCACGGACATATCGGTGGAAAATCACAAGGTACTCCAGCAGAATATGTATTCAAACTTTGGCTTGCTCACGGCATAACTACCATCCGTGACCCTTCGGCGGGCAATGGTTTAGATTGGACGCTCGACCAAAAACGCAGAAGTGAAAAAAATGAAATTACCGCTCCACGTATAAAAGCTTATACAGCTTTCGGTATGGGAAGCGATAAACCTATTACTACGCCTGAAGAAGCACGCCAGTGGGTAAGAGATAACGCAGCGAAAGGAGCTGACGGCATTAAGTTTTTTGGGGCTGAACCTGCTGTTTTCAGAGCTGCATTAGAAGAAAATAAGAAAATAGGTCTTCGTTCGGCTTGTCATCATGCACAATTAGAGGTTGCACGCATGAATGTGTTGGCAACAGCGAAAGCTGGACTTACTTCGATGGAGCACTGGTATGGTTTACCTGAGGCACTTTTTGATGACCGAACGCTGCAAAATTACCCCGCTGATTATAACTATAATAACGAACAAAATCGTTTTGAAGAGGCGGGTAAATTATGGAAACAAGCTGCTGAACCGGGTTCTGAAAAATGGAATCAAGTGATGGATGAACTCATAAAAATAGATTTCACACTCGACCCAACTTTCAATATTTACGAAGCGAATCGTGAGTTAATGCTTGCCCGAAGAGCCGAATGGCACGATGAATATACTTTACCATCGGTTTGGCGTTTTTATGGCCCAAGCCGTATCTCACATGGTTCTTATTGGTTAAACTGGGGAACAGAGCAGGAAGTTGCTTGGAAAGAAAATTACCGTATTTGGATGCGTTTTGTGAATGAATATAAAAATAAAGGTGGCCGCGTGACGACAGGTTCTGACTCTGGCTTTATTTATCAACTTTATGGATTTGCTTATATTCGTGAGTTGGAGCTTTTGCGTGAAGCAGGTTTTCATCCACTTGAGGTAATTCGTGCGGCTACAATTAAAGGTGCAGAAGCACTTGGTATGGCCGACCAAATTGGTTCGGTAGAAGTAGGAAAATTAGCCGACTTTGTGATTACAGAAGAAAATCCATTAGCTAACCTAAAAACACTTTATGGTACTGGAGCAATCAAAGTAAATGATAAAAATGAAGTGACAAGAGTAGGTGGTGTAAAATACACTGTTAAAGATGGGGTTGTTTACGATGCGAAGAAACTTTTAGCCGATGTACGCAAAATTGTAGCTGATGCTAAAGCTAAAGAAAACTTTGAGATTACTCAACCAGGAATGCCACAAAAGGGAGCTGCTAAAATGCAAGGAGCGGGCAAAAATTAATCTCTATTGCTTATTTTTTTATAGAAAAATACCCCTCAGGAAATTAACTTGAGGGGTATTTTTTATATTTACTAGCAAATAGCTTTATTTTATATAACAGCTACTTCCATAGGTGAAGAACTGGTTTCTTTCTTTTCTTCTGGTAAAATAAACTTCAATGGGTTAGCTACTTTTTCTTCCAAAAGTGCGATTTCAAGCACTTCCTCAACATAATCGACATAATGGAAAGTAAGTCCTTTTGTATATGCCTCGCCTACTTCTTCTACATCTTTGCGGTTTTTATAACACATGATGATATCTTTAATACCAGCACGTTTGGCAGCTAAGATTTTCTCTTTAATTCCACCCACAGGAAGCACTTTTCCACGAAGCGTAATCTCTCCTGTCATCGCCGTATTAGGCTTAATCTTTCTTTGGGTAAACATCGAAGCCATAGAGGTAAGCATCGTGATACCCGCCGATGGGCCATCTTTCGGAACAGCACCTTGCGGTACGTGAACGTGGAGGTCATAGTTTTGGAAAATTCTATAGTCTATACCTAAATTATCAGCGTGTGATTTTAGGTAAGAAAGAGCTGTAATAGCCGACTCTTTCATTACATCTCCTAGCTGACCAGATAAAGTGAGTTGACCACGACCACGGCTTAAACTCGATTCGATGAATAAAATATCTCCACCAACCGATGTCCACGCCAAACCAGTCACCACACCGGGTACCTCATTTCCTTCGTAGAGGTCTTTATCAAAGACTACTGCTCCAAGCATTTTTTCGATATGCTCTGGTTTAATAATTTTCGGGTAGTCTTCTCCTAAAGCAATCGACTTAGCCACTTTTCTAACCAATGAGCCAATCTGCTGCTCTAATTTACGCACACCCGACTCACGCGTATAGCCTTCAATAATTTTCTGAATGGCTTTATCATCAACTTTCAAATCTTTCACTTTAATACCATGCTGCTCTAACTGCTTAGGTATTAAATGTTTACGAGCAATTTCTGTCTTTTCTTCTACTGTATAGCCCGAAATCTCAATAATTTCCATTCTATCTCTCAATGGGCCTTGAATAGTATCAAGCGAGTTGGCAGTAGCGATGAAAAGTACTTTCGAGAGGTCGAAATCTACTTCTAAGTAATTGTCTTTAAATGCATTATTTTGCTCTGGGTCAAGTACTTCAAGCAAAGCAGAAGAAGGGTCTCCACGGTGGTCACGATTCACTTTATCAATTTCATCTAAAACAAAAACTGGGTTCGATGATTTTGATTTCTGCAAATTCGTAATCAACTTTCCGGGCATTGCCCCAATGTATGTTTTGCGGTGTCCACGAATTTCTGCTTCATCGTGTAAACCACCAAGAGCCATACGCACATAATTACGCCCAAGAGCTTTAGCAATAGATTTCCCTAAAGAAGTTTTACCAACACCTGGAGGGCCATACAAGCATAAGATTGGAGCTTTCATATCATTTCTTAGCTTTAATACTGCTAAATATTCAATGATACGCTCTTTTACTTTTTCGAGGCCTGAGTGGTCAGAATCTAAGATTTTCTTCGCACGCTTTAAATCGAAATTATCTTTGGTATATTCACCCCAAGGTAAATCAACCATTGTTTCTGCATAATGTAACGACACCCCATATTCGGGCGACATTGAATTCATGCGAAGAATTTTATTCAGTTCTTTATTAAAGTGGTCGTTTACTTCCTTGGGCCATTTTTTCTTTGCACCCTTCGTACGCAGTTTTTCTACCTCTTGGTCTGGGGTTTCCATGCCCAATTCTTCCTGCAAAACTTTTATCTGCTGGCGTAAATAATATTCTTTTTGTTGTTGGTCAATATCACTGCTAGCTTTATTCTGAATATCACGCTTAATTTCAAGTACCTGAATTTCCTTCATCATGTGTTCGAGCAACTTATGAGCTTGCTCTCCACCATCAAAAGTTTCTAACAATGCCTGTTTTTCGCTAATTTCAATATTGAGATTTGATGAGAGAAAATGCGTCAAAAAGCTTGGACTATCAATGTTATTAATAGCCATTTGTGCATCACGTGGAATATCGGGATTGAGATTTAAAATTTTGAAAGACGCATCTTTTAAACTCTGAATCAAAGCTTTAGTTTCTTTCTTTCTTACATTCGGAAAGCTCTCAGCTATATATTTAACATTAGCAATAAGATGTGGCTCTGTTTGCGTATATTCTAAAATCTGAAAACGACGTCGCCCTTGAATAATAACCGTTACGTTACCATCGGGTAAAACTATCATCTTCAAAATATGAGCAATAGTACCAACCTTAAATAAATCCTCAGGAGTAGGTTCGTTTTGTGTTTGGCGTACTTGAGCCACTACGCCAACAGTTCGGTCAGTGCGGTAGGCTTTTTTCACCATTTTAATAAACTTCTGTCGAGTTACTGTTACCGGAATTACTATACCCGGAAATAGCACAGTATTACGTAAAGATAAAATAGGCAAATTAGCCGGTAAATTATCTTCATTTTCCATTACTTCTTCTGGCGAAGCAATTTCTATCATTTCAACGTTTTCAACGTCTTGTCTTGCCATTACGAGCTTTGAGATAAGTTCTCTATTCATTCACCACTATATTTATTACCGTCGATTTGAAACTGACTCTATTGATTTGGCTGATTTAAGCAGTGGAGTCTTTATTATCGAATTCTTAGTACGGCGGCCGTTCTTTTTTAATCTTTATGCTAGTTGTTTATTCGGTCTTATTTGATAATCAAGCTCTTAATCAAATAAATAGAAAATCTGTCACATTGTCATAGTGAATGTAAAAAACTTTTCTGACAATTAAAACATTTATTGGGAAATTTAATAGTTCAATACTTATGCCAAGGGCTTGGAGTATGGCAATTTGGCAGAGAAATATTATCTAATGGTCAATAGTTATATTTGTTTACATGATACTAATGTATTAAATAAAAATCTTAGCCGTTCGGTATAATCTCTGTCATTATTTTAATTCAAAAATTAAACTATGGTTTCATTCAGAAAAAGAATATTGATTAGTCTGTTACTACTGTTTACGAGCATACTCAGTTTCTCTCAAGATAATACCACAATCTTTCACGAAGATAGCCTAAGGTATCTTCGTGATAATGGCATAATTACGATGGGTTTTGGCAAAAGAATAGGAGAAACAATTAGTTATTTTGAGCGAAAATCCCAAGGAGAAAATCTCATCAATAACCACGATGCCGGTAGCTTCAATCAACAAAAATTAAAAGTGTATCATTCTCAAACCAAACGCTCGTGCCTAAATACTTAGCTATAAGTGTGAAATCATTTTCATTTTTCATCTACTATGCTCCCTGCTTAGATTTAGTACAGGTTTTTTGGGGATTTTTTATTTACTTTGAATGATATAAACATAGGCTCACAAGAGAATTTCCTTATCAAACCTAAATAATTAATGAAAAAAATATTCTTATCATTCTTCTTATTTTTTAGTGTCTTCGGAAGTTTTGCTCAAAAAGACCCTGATTTCTTGACCAATTACAATAAACGCTGGGTCGATTCGGTTTTTGCAACGCTAACTTTAGAAGAAAAAATCGGTCAATTACTCATGCCTCGTGGCAATACTTCAGGCAAGCCACACGATGTAGAAAAACTCAAACGTTGGGTAAAAGATAGTCGCATTGGGGGTATTGTGATGTTTGCCGCCCCGCCAACTATTCAAGCTCGCATCGTGAATGAATTGCAGGCATTATCGAAAGTACCACTTCTGATAGGAATGGATTTAGAATGGGGGCTCGCTATGCGATTAGACAGCACCGTACGCTTTCCGTACCAAATGACACTTGGAGCTATGAAAGGCAATGAAAAATTGCTATTTGATATGGGTGTGGAAGTTGCAAAACAATGTCGCCGAATGGGTGTGCATATTAATTATGCTCCTGTTGTTGATGTAAACATTAATCCAAATAACCCTGTGATCAACTTCCGCTCATTTGGCGAAAACCCTGTGGATGTTGCCAATAAGGCTCTTGCATATATGCAAGGTATGAATAGCGAAAATTTACTGACCTCAGCCAAACACTTTCCAGGGCATGGCGATACAGGTGTTGATTCTCACTTCGATTTACCACTCATTCCACATGACCGCAAACGATTGAATGAAGTAGAATTTTATCCTTACAAAAAGCTTATAGAGAATGGTTTGAGCGGTATCATGACCTCTCACTTGAGTGTTCCGATACTAGATACAACCAAAAATTTGGCAGCTACTTTCTCGAAAAAAATCGTAACAGATGTTTTGCGTAAAGACCTCAATTTCAAGGGTTTGACCTTTACTGATGCGATGGATATGCAGGGAGCGATTAAGTATTTCTCAAAAGGAGAAGCTAATGTCAGAGCCGTTTTAGCAGGAAATGATATTCTCGAGACTTTTGAAGATGCCGAAGGAGCAATTGCAGCCATCAAAACGGCTTTGGCAAATAAAGAAATTTCGATGGAAGAAATTGATTTCAGAGTAAGAAAAATCTTAATGGCTAAATCGTGGGTTGGTTTAGATAAATATCGTCCGACAGAACTTAACAATTTACTTTCAGATTTGAATACAATCCAATCTGATTTATTGAATCGTCAGTTGGCAGAAGCAAGCATTACTTTGGTTAAAAACAATGATAAAATTCTACCAATTAAAGATTTAACTCAGAAAATTGCTACCGTTTCAATTGATGCCATACAACCAACGGCTTTCCAAAAAATGACCGATAATTACACGACTATCGACCATTTTATATTACCGCCTAACGCTGCTGATTCGAGTATTAATAAAGTTTTAGAACAGGTAAAAAATTACGATTTGATTTTGGTCGGATTACACCTTAATAACATTCGTCCAGCGGCAAAATATGGTATTACAGATGGCAATAAAAAAGCTTTAAAAGCCCTTACAAATACAGGTAAAGCCATCACTACGATTTTCGGGAATCCGTATACTTTAGATAAGTTTGATGATTTAGAAAAGTCTAAAGCTATCGTAATGGCCTATCAATTAACCAATTACATGGAAGAGGCCGCTGCTCAAGCTATTTTTGGTGCGATTCCGATGGTTGGAAAACTTCCTGTTTCGGTAAATAGCACTTACAGAATTGATATGGGAGAAAATACCCAAGCGATGGGCCGTTTGGCCTATGGTATCCCAGAGATGGTTGGCCTCAATGGCATCGAACTTAATCGTAGAATTGATTCTGTGATTAACCTTGGTCTCCGTGAAAAAGCTTATCCTGGAGCAACCATGGAGATTGCGAAAGATGGCCGTGTGATTTACCAAAAGGCATTTGGGTATCATACTTACGAAGCCGCTCAGAATAGTAACAATGTAACAACCACAGATAATAAATTTAAAGCCGATAGCAAAAATGATGTAATGGATGAAGCCGTGAAAAAATCGGCGATTGCCAACAACGCTCAAAACGCCACTAAAGGCACTAAAGGGGCTGTTCGTCTGACCGACCTTTACGATCTTGCTTCAGTTACAAAAGTAAGTACTTCTGCCTTGGCCGTTATGCAATTAATGAGTGAAGGAAAGTTTGATTTAGACAAAACATTCAAAGATTATTATCCAGAATTTGCTGATGGTAATAAAGCAAATTTACGATTCCGTGATATGCTTACGCACAAATCAGGTTTGAAAGCCTGGATTCCATTTTGGATGGATTGTATAGACTCTGTCAAAACGGTGAAAAGTAGTGTTGTTTTCAAAGAAAAATATGCTTCACAATACAAAAAGAAGCTATTTATGAGCAAGAAAAAATACAACCTGATTATTGCAAAAGCTATCAAAGAAAATAAAACACTTTGGAAAGATTGCCTTTCGCCAAAAACATTGGTTTGGAAACCAAACACGCTCTCTACCAAACAAAATGCTGATTATACCGTACAAGTAGCTGACTCGCTATGGCTACACAAAGATTATAGAAAAGTAATTTTTGATGCCATCGAAAATTCTCCAGTAAAACCAGAACAAGGATACGTTTACAGTGATTTACACTATTACACCTATCCTACATTTATCGCAAACATTGTGGGCATGCCTTGGGAAGATTATCTGAAGAAAACCTACAAGCAAATGGGAGCAAACTCACTAACATATAATCCTCTACGTTTTTATTCGAGAGAACAAATTGTACCAAGTGAGCGTGATACACTTTTCAGAAAAACCCTTATTCATGGACGTGTGCATGATGAAGGAGCAGGATTGTTAGATGGTATCTCTGGGCACGCTGGTCTTTTCGGGAATGTCAATGACCTTACAAAATTGATGCAGATGTATTTGCAAAAAGGATATTATGGTGGTAAACAATTCATCAAACCAGAAGTAATTGCCGAGTGTACAAAATACCAATTCCCAGAAATTAAAAACCGTCGTGCGATTGCTTTTGATAAATTAGATTTTAATCCAAAAGTAGGAAATGGGCCAACCTTGGCTTCACCTCAAAGCTACGGACACTCAGGCTTCACGGGTACATTTGTTTGGGTAGAACCAAAGTATAACTTTGTTTATACATTCCTATCCAATCGAGTATATCCAACGCGTGATAATACTAAGATAAGTTCGCTTAATATTCGCACCGAAGTAGGCGACCAGATTTACAAAATGCTTCAGAAGTAATACAAGTCTCCAGACTTGTACAAGCACAAAAAAGGCTTAGAAGTTAATTTCTAAGCCTTTTTTATTCATTACTTTTCTCCCCTCATCAAGCTCAAGGCTCGATTACAGAAAACAAACTCCTCTAATTCTGGAACAGTTGCTCCTAAAATTGTTTGACTATTGCCTTCCCAAAGTTTTTTGCCTTTATAGAGAAACATAATTTTATCACCTATCGAAAGTACTGAATTCATATCGTGCGTAATTACTACCGTCGTTATATTAAACTCATCTGTAATTTCTTTAATTAACTCATCTATTTTGATTGAAGTTAAAGGGTCAAGACCCGAATTGGGTTCATCACAAAATAAGTATTTAGGATTCATTACAATTGCACGAGCAATACCTACACGCTTTTTCATTCCTCCCGAAATCTCCGAAGGCATTCTGCCACCTGTTCCCTCCAAACCTACTCTTTGTAAACAAAATTCCACACGGTCTTTTTTCTCGCCTGCTCCCATATTTGTGAGCATATCTAGCGGAAACTGAATATTTTCGTGAACGGTCTTTGAATCAAATAATGCACCGCCTTGAAAAAGCACCCCCATTTCTCGGCGAATATCTTTTTTATCCTCTTCATCGCCTATATAGAAATCTCTTCCATCGTATAAAGTACTGCCCGACTCCGGACGAACCAAATCGAGCATACATTTCAAAAGTACACTTTTTCCTGTTCCGCTGGCCCCAATGACTAAGCTGGTTTCACCTTTTTTAAACTCCCCACTCACATTATCTAAAACCACTCGACCATTGAAAGCTTTCGATATATTTTTTATTTCAATCATTTGAAAAATAATCTAAAATGAAAAATGGATAATGAAGAATGAAAAAACATTCGCAGTTTAATCATTCGTTCAAGCGGTAGCTATTAAGTCAATAACTCCGCCAATAAATAATCGGCAATCAATACAGCAATACAACTATTGGTTACAGCCGATGTACTCGACTGCCCAACCTCTAATGCTCCGCCACGAGTATTATACCCTTGAAATGCCGAAATTGTTGAAATCAAAAACCCAAAAACAACGGCCTTAATGATAGAAATAAATACATTGAATGGTAAAAATGAATATCGGATTCCGTAAATATAATCTTCTGGCGTAATTATTCCTGTGAGTGTTCCAGCAATATATCCACCCAAAATACCTAAGAATCCAGAGATAATAGCCAATAATGGGAAAGTAAAAACCGCAGCTAATAATTTAGGTAAAACCAAATACGAAGCTGAATTGATACCCATTACTTCAAGAGCATCAATTTGCTCAGTAATTTTCATTGTACCTAATTCCCCTGCAATATTCGAGCCCACTTTTCCTGCCAAAACCACGCACATAAAGGTCGATGATAATTCGAGCAAGGTCATATCTCTTACGATATTACTTACCACGTAAATCGGTATCACTGGGCTAACTAAGTTAGCTCGGGTTTGCACACAAACTACCGCTCCAATAAACACCGCCACAATAGCCACGATAAATACTGAGCTGATACCAATATTTATACATTCGTCTATAAATCTTTCCCAATAAACCTTAAACGATTCTCTCCGAGTGAATAACCTTCCCAGAAATATTAAATATCTTCCTGTAACTGATAACATGGTTTTTGCCTAAATTTTAACGATATTTGCAAAGATAACGATTTGTTTAAGGTTCATAGTTCTATTCACAAAGGTTTTTCTGAGAAATCAGCAAGCCTATTCATCAGATTTCTTCAATCAATGAGCAGAAAATTAGCAGTAATTTCGGGTGGCACACGAGGAATTGGGCGAGCAATTGCCGAAGAATTTGCTAAAAATAATTTTGATATAGTAATTTCGGCCCGTAATGAAGCCGATTTGGCCGAAGCCAAACAAAACATTGAGCAAACCTACGGTGTGAAATGTTTTACCCAAAAGGCCGACTTATCGAATAAAGAACAAGCCATTGCTTTTGCCGAATTTGTCAAATCACTAAATCAACCCATTGGAATGCTCACCAATAATGCTGGTACTTTTATTCCAGGAAATGTTCATGAAGAAGCCGATGGTGTACTAGAACAACTCATCGAAACCAATCTTTACAGTGCCTACCACCTTACTCGTGGGCTGATTCCAACCATGATAACTCAAAAAAGTGGACATATTTTTAATATCTGTTCAGTCGCCAGTCTAAAAGCTTATCCAAATGGCGGTTCATATAGTATTTCAAAGTTCGCTTTATTGGGCTTTAGTAAAGTTTTACGAGAAGAGATGAAAAATTTCGGCATAAAAGTTACTTCAATTATGCCCGGAGCAGTTTATACAGATAGTTGGGCAGGTGCAGGAATTCCAGGAGAAAGATTCATGACTGTTTCTGATGTTGCTGAAACTATCTGGAGTGCATACAGTTTATCGAAAAATGCTGTCATAGAAGATATTGTTTTGCGTCCGCAAGAAGGTGACATATAATTCTTAATTTTGTACCTTTAAAAGGAAAAGAAAATTTTATTCTTAATTTTTTTTAAAAAACATTTATATTTGACCTTTAAATACTTTATAATTTACGCTAAATGGCAACCGAATACTTAGGAATTGATGTGGGCGGTACTAACGTCAAAATGGGCATTGTAGAAGCTCAAACTGGTAAAATATCAAATTTTTATAGCCACGATACTGCAAGTTGGCGTAAATCAGGGCATTTTGTTGAACGCTTGGGCGATGCTATTGCGATTCAATTGGCTGAGAATAAAGACGTTGAAAAATGCGGAATCGGTGTTCCAGGTCTTATTTCTCGTGACCGTACAACCTTAATCGAAATCACGGCAATCCCAGAAATAGATGGTACGCCAATTATTCCATATTTGAAAGAACGTTTCCCTAAATGTGATTTCTTCTTAGAAAATGATGCCAATGCAGCAGCTTTGGGTGAATACTATTTCGGCGAAGATGAGGAAATTCCTGAAGATTATATCATGGTTACGCTCGGAACTGGTGTTGGTGGAGCAGCTATCATCGACAAACAGGTGTTTAAAGGTGGTGGCGGAAATGCCATGGAGCCTGGCCACGTACCCTCAAAAAATGGAAAAGTTTTAGAGAGAAATATCGGCAAAAACGAATTGCTCGACCTTGCCAACAAAATGAGACAAACCTACACAGGAAAAACACAACTTCCTGCTGATGGCACAATCTCAACAACAGGTTTGGTAGCGGCAGCGGCAGAAGGAGATGAACTTGCCCTACAAGTTTTCAGCGAAGTAGGCGAAATGTTAGGTAACGCATTGGTTGCAATGATTCGTATTCTTGATATTACTACAATTTTAGTTGGTGGTGGGCTTTCGGCTTCATTCGATTATATCATGCCAGCAATCAATAAGCAATTGCAATATTGGCTTACACCTTATTACCTAAAAACGCTCGTTATCAAGAAAGCTACATTAGGCAATGATGCGGGTCTATTGGGTGCAGCAAGCTTGTGTTTCTAAGATAGAATATCTATATTTCAGCAAAAAAGGTTGATTATCAATATTGATAATCAACCTTTTTTTATAAATTCAACCAAAACCTTAAACTATGGAACTCTCTCACGCTATTTCAGATGCGGTGCTTACACTCACAGGCATATTCGTATTTTTTCAATATCTACAAAAACTCGAATTCAATACATGTTTATTGTGGGAAGCCTTTATTCTCTCGGTCACGGCTGCGGCATTTTTCGGAGTCATCCGATTCTTAGGTTTTCAACCTGCACGCAGTATTTCAGAGTTTTTTCAGCATTTGGCCGGAACAGCCGGAGGAATAAGTTTAGTAGCTGCCTCATTCTTAATAATTCAAAGAAAGCATGCCAATAAAAATCTGACTTACTTAGTTTTAGCCATTGGCTTCATTGCCTTCGGAGTAGTACAACTAACAGGCAATCAGAAAGTTTTACAGACTATTTCTATGATTGCCATTCCTGCAGTTTTATTAATTGGTATTTGGGGACTTATAAAAAAACAAACTTCGGTTGGTTCTTGGCTGATTTTAGGCGTACTAGCTCTTATTTTAGCTACTTATAATAAAAGTTTTATGCCTAATAATATACTCGACCCAACTGATGTTTACCACTATTTATTAGCCATTGGAGTATTTTGTTTTGGTCGAGCTGCTCGTCATCATCAACTTAATTAGGTATCAAGCAAAACAGGCTTAGATTTTAAAAATCTAAGCCTGTTTTGCAAAGTCTGAATTTACCAGCTTATTCTATTACCTTCGGAACTCTGAAGTATTCTCCATCTTGACTTGGGGCATTTTTCAAACCCTTTTCTCTCGAAAGTGCATTCACCCCCACATCTTCTCTAAACACATTCACCTCTTCGCTCATGTGTGTAAGTGGCACTACATCAGTGGTATCCAATTCTTTCAATTGATCCATCCAATTCAAGATTTTTGATAAATCATCAACCATCTTTACTTCCTCTTGCTCACTGAGTTCTAAACGAGCTAAATGAGCGATATTTTGTACAGTTTTTTGGTCTATTTTCATATAAATTAGTCAACGCTCATAATTAGGCGTTGATAGTTTTTGCAAAGTTAAAATCTATTTTCTTACTAAAAATTTATGTTCAATCAGCTTTATATTTATTCAATGTTGGTTGAATAACATCATACACTTGCTTTTTCAATGCATCCATATCAGCTTTTGTCATACCTGTTGTTTCAATAGGTTTGTGCACGATTACTCTCAATTTATGCCATTTTATTAAAACATCAGGCATCATTTTATAATTATCGAGTAATGAAATGGGCACAATTGGCACTTGGTTTTCAATGGCCATCGAAAATGCTCCATCTTTGAATGGCTGAACCATTTCGGGAAAATTGGTTGAGTGAATTCCTCCTTCTGGAAAAATCATAATGCTTCTTCCTGCTTTCAAAGCTTTTATCGAACGTGTAAGGGCTTTTATTCTGCTGTCCTTGGCGGCTCTATCTACTTGAATATGAAGCTTAGTAAACATATAGCCAAATAAGGGTACTTTCTTCACCGAACTCTTTCCCATAAATGCAAAGTAGTTTTTTACAACCACACCCATCATCGCAATATCAATATAGCTGAAATGGTTGGCACAAAACACATACGCACGCTTAGGGTCGAGCTCAACTTCATAGCTCACTTTCACGGGTTGGCCTATCATGAAAAAGAAAATTTTTCCCCAAATTCTATTACAATAATGAGCAATGGGTTTCCAATTTTCCTTCTGTAATGCCACATAGACTATTGGATACAAAAGCAAAAATACGACTAAAAACCAAAACGCACACCAAATTGTATATATCCAAGAAAAAATCTTCATATCGTTACAGTAATTCCTACTTAGGAACTTCTTTCTTTTAAATCTAAAAATCTATTACCTATCTTACAAAGCGTCGGCAAGGTTTAAAACCTTGCCGACGCTAAGAGACTATTTTTAACTTATCAATTATTTTATTTCATCGTGTAAATCAACTGGCTTTGAATTTTTACGCATTTTAATGTTAAGACTCTCAACAAGAAATGCAAATGCCATTGAGAAGTAAATGTATCCTTTCGGAACGTGTACCTTGAATGCTTCAGCTACTAACAATGTACCAATCATTACCAAGAATGATAAGGCTAACATTTTCACCGTTGGGTGGCGTTCTACGAATTCACCAACTTTACCAGCAAAGAATAACATGGCAATGGTAGAAAGAACTACCGAAACTGCCATAACTATGATATTATTGGTCATACCGATAGCAGTAATGATTGAGTCGATTGAAAAAACAATATTGATAACTGCAATATCCATAATGGCTTTCGAAAGATTTGAGGCCTTTTTACTTCCACTGATATTTTCTTCGTGCCCCTCTAGTTTTTGGTGGATTTCTGAAGTTGACTTATACAATAAGAACAAACCCCCTATCAATAAGATGATGTCCTTTCCACTAAATCCTAAATCTATAGGCAAACCCAAATCTTTTAGATTAAATAAGTCGGTTTGAAGACCTAGAATCCAACCCAAGACAAATAATAAGCCGATACGAATGGCCATGGCCATCATCAAGCCTATATTTCGGGCTTTTTGTTGTTCTTGCTTTGGAAGTTTCGAAGAAATAATCGAAACGAAAATAATATTGTCAACCCCGAGTACTATTTCTAAAAGAGTTAAGGTAAAAATACTCGTCAAAGCAGCGGTTGTAAAAATTTGTTCCATTTTGAGGTTTAGTTTTATTAGTTTATGAGGCGAAATTAGACTTTTTCGTCATTTCGACAAAATTCAATCATGATAAACGGAAAATTTCAAGCGGTTCTTCCTTGTGATTTCTTGATGAAATTCTAAATAACCTTTATTTTCCACTGTTCAAATTACTAAATGTGAATAGCCAAACTATTCAATTTTATAATTTTTATTTAATAATTATATCTATCTAAACCTTTCTTGTATGATTATGCCGAAAGATTCAATAAAATCACAAAATAGTATTATAATTTAACTGAATTTTAGTTGATGAAACTTAATAAAGTATCTACTTTTGTTATATTCAAATATTTTATATTTCTTGACTTTTAATGAAACTCTCTAAAGAATTACTGACGGATAGTACAACCCTCCAACTACCTGAAAAAGTCTTACAGTTCGGAACAGGCGTTTTACTTCGTGGGCTTTGCGATTACTTCATAGATAAAGCTAATAAGCAAGGTATTTTCAATGGCCGAATTGTTGTTGTAAAATCAACGGACTCAGGCGGTGCCGATGCGTTTGCTGAGCAAGATAATCTCTACACAATTTGTGTAAGAGGTATCGACCAAGGCGTACCAACCGAAGAAAATATCATAAGCTCTGCTATTAGTCGAGTTCTTTCTGCTCAGTCTCAATGGAACGAAATCCTTGAAACTGCTCAAGACCCTAATATTAAAGTAGTTATTTCAAATACTACTGAAGTTGGTCTTCAGTATGTAGAGGAGAGTATCCGTCAATCGCCACCAAGTTCATTTCCGGCCAAACTTACTGCATGGCTTTATGAGCGTTTTCAAGAAAAACAAGGTGGTGTAGTAATCATACCTACTGAGCTGATTGTTGGAAATGGAGATATTTTGAAGGATTTAGTGCTGAAAATTGCAGCATTTAACCAATTACCAAGTAATTTTATTGAGTGGATTAAAGCAGAAAATACATTCTGTAATTCTTTAGTTGATAGAATCGTTCCGGGTAAACCAAAAGGCGATGCTTTAGCCGAACTTCAAACTAAATTAGGCTATGAAGACGAGCTTTTAGCTGTTGCCGAAACATACAGACTTTGGGCAATTCAGGGTGATGAGAAAGTAAAAGAAGTACTATCTTTTTCGAAAGTCGATGATGGTGTAAAAATCGCTAATAATATTGAGCAATTCCGCGAACTAAAGCTTCGTATGCTTAATGGCACGCACACACTTTTGTGTGGCATGGCCTATCTTTCTGGTTTCCAAACAGTAAAAGAGGCTTTGACAGACGAAACCGTTGAAAAGTTTGTTACAAATTTAATGATGTCTGAGATTGCTCCAGCAATTCCTTATGCCATTGAGCCAAAAGTGGCACAACGATACGGCCGTGATGTTTTAGACAGATTCAGAAATCCGTATCTCGACCACCAATGGATTAGCATTACATTGCAATATACTATGAAAATGCAAATGCGTAATATTCCATTATTACTTAATTATTATAAAGAGTTTAATACCGTCCCTCAATATTTCACTCGTGGATTTGCTGCTTATCTTTTATTTATGAAAGCCGTGAAGGAAGAAAATGGCAAATACTTTGGACAAAAAGAAGGCGAACTTTATCCGATTCAATGTGATTCGGCAAAATATTTTTATGAAGTATGGCAAAATCATAAACCAGCCGAAGTTGTAGATGCTGTATTGGGCAATGAACAACTTTGGGGTTCTGACTTACGCAAACTCAAAGGTTTTGCAGAAAACGTAACGACACACCTCTCAAACATGCTTGTGATTGGTGTTCGTGAAGTGGCTGCAGCCTTGAACGTTTACGCATAGTCGTAACACAATTCTCCGAATTGTGTATATGTTACAATTCGGAGAATTGTGTTACAATAAGTAATATTATTTCAATCCTTGAATTATTTTTAAGGCACTTCCCACAATCTCAGTAACTTTTGCCCAATCTTTGGCAGCTAATACATCTTTAGGCACCAATTGCGAGCCAATTCCAACAGCGGTTGTACCAGCTCCAAACCATAATTTTAGACTTTCTTCAGTTGGCGAAACACCACCAGTAACCATGATTTGAGCATCAGGCATTGGACCACCTTTAAGGGCTTTTACAAAACCTGCACCCAAAACATCCCCAGGGAAAATCTTAATAAACTCGGCCCCTGCCACACGAGCATTGTATATTTCAGTAACTGTCATTACACCAGGCATCCACGGAATACCAGCTTCTTGACAAACTTTACCAACTTCTGGATTCATTACTGGAGCCACAATAAAATTAGTTCCAGCTTCGATGTATTTTAGAGCAGTAGCGGCATCATAGATAGTACCAATTCCCAAAATCATTTCGGGCATTTCAGTTTCCGCAATTTTTATCAACTCTACGAAGTTTTTATAGGAGTTTTCCGTGCGATTCGTAAACTCAAAAACTCTCACACCCGCTGCATAACATGCTCGTAAAACACCCAAACAAAGTTCGAGTTCATTGTGCGTGAAAAGTGGCACTAAACCCGTTGCCGAAACCTTTGCCAAGGTTGTATTTTTATCAAATCTTGCCATTGTTTTTTTATTTTTACATCACCTTTACCCCCTTCAAGGGGAATTTATTCTCAGACAATAATTTACTGTCTTGTAATAACTTCCCTTTAAAGGGGGCTGGGAGATGTTATTTTTTTGCTTTTTATCTTCTCAATCTACCCGATTTATCTCCGCTCATTACAGCCTCAACTTCAGGTACTGTTACTAAGTTTTGGTCGCCTTCAATGGTATGTTTTAGAGCGGCAGCGGCTGTACCGAATCTAAGTGATTGCAAATCATCCTTCAATACTATTTGCCCATAAACAAAACCACCCAAGAAAGCATCTCCTGTACCGATGCGGTCAACGATATGAGTAATATCTTGATATTCGGTTTCAATAAGTTCTTCACCATTCCACATTTTTGCGTTGTATTGGTTATGCGAAGCACTTACTTGAATACGGTCAGTATCAATTACTTTTTTTACATTCGGATAATGCTCCATCAAAAGTTTGCACGCTTCTACAAACTTACCCTTTTCAACAGTTACTTTCAGACTAAAAATTTCTTCAATGTTCTTGCGGCTTGCTAAAATAATATCAGAATAAGACGCTAATTCAGGAAGAATTTCTTGTGGGGTTTTGCCGTATTTCCACAAATTACTTCTGTAATAAATATCTGAAGAAACCGTTATACCCATTTTCTTAGCGGTTTTTACTGCCTCTAAACAAGCCTTTGCCGCACCTTCTGAAATAGCAGGCGTAATTCCACACCAATGAAACCAATCTGCTCCTTCAAGAATTTTTTCCCAATCGAACAATTCTGGATTTAACTTCGCAAAAGCCGAATCTGCACGGTCGTACACAATTTGGCTGGCACGCATAACTGCACCTGTTTCTAAGAAAAACGAACCTATTCTATCGCCCTCTAAAAAAGCGTGCGAATCGTTTACGCCTAATGCTCGAAGAAAAGCCTTTGCTTTTTGCCCCATTAAGTTATTAGGAAAAACTGTCACATGAGTAGCGTCGAACCCAAACTTCACGAGCGAAGCACCCACATTCATTTCTGTTCCACCGAATGTCACATTAAATGAGGTAGCCTGTTCAAGTTTTTGAAAATTTGGTGTCGAAAGGCGAAGAAGTACTTCACCGAAAGTTACTATTTTTGGCATATTTTATTTATTAATGGGGTTTTGGTTATTGGGAAGTAGTTACAGGAAAACTGGTTTTGTGAACTGCACGGGAAACCTTACATTCTTCCTATAAACAATAACTATTATTCTAATGACCGAGTAATACCAAGCTCTAAACCTCGAAGTTCGGCCAAACCACGCAATCGACCAATAGCAGTATAACCAGGATTTGTCCGCTTCCCAGTGTTCAAATCATCAAGCATTTTATGTCCATGGTCAGGGCGGAATGGCAATCTATAATCTAGGCGTCCTTCCGAAATCCTTCTTCTTTGTTCTTGCACTAAGGCTTTCATTACTCCATACATATCCACATCACCATCTAAGTGGTCTGCTTCATAGAAATTTCCTTCGGCATCGCGTTTGGTTGCTCTTAGGTGTACAAAGTTAATTCTATCGCCTAACCGTTCAACCATACCCACTAAATCATTATCTGCACGAACACCATAGCTACCCGTACAGAAACACAAACCATTATATTTGCTTTCAACAGCCGCTAATAATTGTTTCGCATCAGCCTCTGTACTCACCACACGTGGCAAACCTAAAATCGGATACGGAGGGTCATCTGGGTGAATCGCCAACAACACCCCAGCTTGCTCAGCAACAGGTGTAATTTCTTTCAAGAAAGCATATAGATTCTGACGAAGTTCGGCATCACCTACGTACTTATATGTATCTAAGGTATTTCTAAATTCTTCAATTGTGAAACTTTCTTCACTACCAGGTAAGCCAGCAATGATATTTTTTGTTAGGCGTTGAACATCAGCATCTGAAGCAGACTCAATCCACGCTTTTGCTTTTGCCAACTGAGCTTCGGTATATGATTTTTCAGCACCAATTCGCTTCAAAATATATATTTCGAAAGCACAAAATTCATTCATATCAAATCTTAGAGCTCGTGAGCCATCGGCTACTTCAAAATCTAAATCTGTACGAGTCCAATCTAAAATAGGCATAAAGTTATAGCAAACAGTATCAATTCCACACGCAGCCAAGTTTACTAAGCTTTCTTTGTAGTTTTCTATATACTGCTTATAATTACCCGATGCTTTTTTGATATCTTCATGAATGGGAACACTTTCTACCACCGACCACACTAAACCACTACTCTCTATCAAAGATTTACGAGCTTGTATTTCAGATTTTGTCCAAACCTGTCCATTAGGAATGTGGTGAAGAGCCGAAACAACACCAGTTGCACCAGCTTGTCGAACGTCAGATAAACTTACGGGGTCATTCGGACCAAACCAACGCCATGTTTGCTCAAGAGCCATATTTATAAGGTTGAAAATGAAAGATTCTACAAAAATATAGTTAAGCTAAGAACACTCCAACTAATATTTTGTCAAGAATAAATACTATTTTGATAGTTAGAGTAGTATGTTGTGTCAAAAAATGGCATTTGTATTATACAAATCAAATTTTGGATATAAATTAAACAAGAAAAACAAAAAACTTACTTTTTTTTTAGGTGAATATTTGGAAATAAAAAAAGAGACGTGCATCTTTGCAGTCCCAAACACAAAAGTAGTTTGCACTCGGGAGTTTAGCTCAGCTGGTTCAGAGCATCTGCCTTACAAGCAGAGGGTCAGCGGTTCGAATCCGTTAACTCCCACAAGTTTTTTAAACTTAATTAATGTTTTTTGTTTCGGGAGTTTAGCTCAGCTGGTTCAGAGCATCTGCCTTACAAGCAGAGGGTCAGCGGTTCGAATCCGTTAACTCCCACAGAAGCCTCAGATTTTCTGGGGCTTTTTTATTGGTATTTTACTGATATTTCTACACATTTCTCTAAAATTGGGTCATCCTGCTGTCCGCAACAATTTCTTAACACTATCTTACAGCTTCTTTACGAATATTTTTCAAGAAAACTAAGGATTTAACCGAAAAAACGCTTACCTTTGCACCCTAATTTGAAAAGGAGTGTTTTATAGAATTTGATTTTCTGCTTAAATACTTCATTACAAGAGACTTACAAATCAAAAAAATAATTTAAAACAAACAAAATGGCACGCGATTTAAAATTCACAAGAAATATCGGTATTGCTGCCCACATCGACGCAGGTAAAACGACTACTACTGAACGTATTCTTTACTATGCGGGTGTTAGCCACAAAATCGGTGAGGTACACGATGGTGCAGCGACGATGGACTGGATGGAGCAAGAACAAGAAAGAGGTATCACTATCACTTCGGCAGCTACAACTGTAAACTGGGGCTACCGTGGAGATAACTATCACATCAACATCATTGATACTCCAGGTCACGTTGACTTTACTGTAGAGGTAAACCGCTCATTACGTGTATTAGATGGTCTTGTATTTTTATTTAGTGCGGTTGATGGTGTTGAACCACAATCAGAAACTAACTGGCGTTTAGCAAATAACTATAACGTTGCTCGTTTGGGTTTCGTTAACAAAATGGACCGCTCTGGTGCTGATTTCTTGAACGTGTGTAAGCAAGTAAAAGAAATGTTAGGTAGCTACGCTGTGCCATTGCAATTACCTATCGGTTCAGAAGACCAATTCAAAGGTGTAGTTGACTTAATCAACTTCCGTGGTATGATTTGGAATGAGCACGATAAAGGTATGACTTATGAAGTAGTGCCGATTCCAGAAGATATGATGGAAGAAGCTACAGAATATCGTGAGAAATTATTAGAAGCAGTAGCTGAGTTTGATGAGTCTTTGATGGAAAAATACTTCGAAGACCCAGAGTCAATTACTGAAGATGAAATCTTAGCGGCTCTTCGTGAAGCAACTATCGCAATGAAAATCGTTCCGATGCTTTGCGGTTCTTCATTCAAAAATAAAGGTGTACAAACAATGCTTGACCTTGTGATGGCATTATTGCCTTCTCCATTGGATAAGAAAGCAATTGTTGGTACTAACCCTGATACAGGTGCTGAAGTAACTCGTCGTCCATCAGTTGAAGACCCATTTGCTGCCTTGGCGTTTAAAATCGCAACTGACCCTTACGTAGGTCGTTTGTGCTTTATCCGTGCATATTCTGGTGTATTAGAGTCAGGTTCTTATATCTTGAATAACCGTTCAGGAAACAAAGAGCGTATCTCTCGTATCTTCCAAATGCACGCTAACAAACAAAATGCAATTGAGCGTTTGGAAGCTGGTGATATCGGTGCGGTTGTAGGTTTCAAAGATATTAAGACTGGTGACTCATTATCTGATGAGAAAAACCCAATCGTTCTTGAATCAATGGTATTCCCTGACCCAGTTATCGGTTATGCCATCGAGCCTAAGAAAACAGCTGACCAAGATAACTTCTCTAAAGCTATCACTAAGCTTATCGAAGAAGATCCAACGCTTCAAGTTGAATCTAACGAAGAAACTGGTCAAACTATCATCCGTGGTATGGGTGAGCTTCACCTTGAAATCATCATCGACCGTATGCGTCGTGAGTTTAAAGTAGAAGTAAACCAAGGTGCACCACAGGTTGCTTACAAAGAAACATTGACTAAAGGATTCGAACACCGTGAGGTTTACAAGAAACAATCGGGTGGTCGTGGTAAATTTGCCGATATCGTATTCGAAATCAGTCCTCGTGAAGACGGAAAAGCTGGTTTAGAGTTCGTAAACGAAATCGTTGGTGGTGCTATTCCACGTGAATTTATCCCTGCGGTTCAAAAAGGTTTCGAACAAGCGATGTCTAACGGTCCATTAGCTGGTTTCCCAGTTGACTCTATGAAAGTTCGTTTATTCCACGGTTCTTACCACGATGTTGACTCTGATTCATTGTCTTTCGAGATGGCAGCACGTATGGGCTTCAAAGAAGCTGCACGTCAAGCTGGTCCGAAAATCCTTGAACCAATCATGGCAGTTGAGGTAATTACTCCAGACGAATACACTGGTCCTATCACTGGTGACTTGAACCGTCGTCGTGGTATGATGAAAGGTATGGATACAAAAGCTGGTTCGCAAGTAATCAAAGCTGATGTGCCTCTTTCAGAATTATTCGGTTATGTAACTGACCTTCGTACAATGTCATCTGGTCGTGCAACGGCTAACTTGACATTCTCTCACTACGAAATCGTACCTCAAAACATCGCAGATGGTATTGTTAAGAAAAACGCTTAATTAATACCGAAAACGTAGTTTTAGCAATAAAAAAATCCTCCGTCAGCAATAACGGGGGATTTTTGTTTAAGGGAAGTCAGTATTCTACACTCTTTCAATAATCACGGCGTAGCCCATTCCTACACCTACGCACATTGAAGCCAAAGCATAACGCTTTTTACTTCTAACAAGCTGATTTACAGCCGCTTGAACAATTCTTGTACCTGACATTCCGAGTGGATGGCCGAGAGCAATTGCTCCACCGTTGGGATTGATTCGGGCATCATCATCGGCCAAACCAAGATTTCTTGAAACAGCCAAACACTGAGCAGCAAAAGCTTCATTGAATTCAATTACATCCATATCATTCAGCGTTAAACCTGCTTTTTGTAGGGCTTTTTGAGATGCTCCTACTGGCCCAATTCCCATGATGCGTGGCTCTACTCCTACTACTGCCGATGATACAATTCGAGCTTTAGGCGTCAGATTATATTTTTTTACAGCTTCTTCTGAAGTGATGAGCATAGCTGCAGCACCATCATTTAAACCCGAAGCATTTCCTGCCGTAACGCTTCCACCTTCTTTTTTGAATGCTGGGCGAAGTTTGGCCAAGGTTTCGAGTGTTGTACTTCCTTTTACAAATTCATCTTTGTCAAAAACTGAGATATTTCCTTTTTTATCGGTTATTTCTACACCGATAATCTCTTCAGCTAAAATGCCATTTTGTTGAGCAGCAAACGCTTTTTGTTGTGAACGATAAGCAAATAAATCTTGGTCTTCACGACTAATGCTATACATTTCGGCTAAGTTTTCGGCCGTTATACCCATGGCGTCAGTACCATACATTTTGTTCATCAGTGGATTCACAAAACGCCAGCCAAAGCTTGAATCGAATAGTTGGACATCACCACCGAATGGTTTTGAAGATTTACTCATTACCATTGGGCCACGAGTCATATGTTCGATTCCCCCAGCAATAAAAACATCACCATCATCAGCTTTAATTGCACGATTTGCGTGAATAACCGCCGACATTCCTGAAGAACACAGACGATTAACAGTTTCGCCTGGAACGGTATAAGGTAATCCAGCCAAAAGTAAGGCCATTCGAGCCACATTACGATTATCTTCTCCTGCTTGATTATGGCAACCCAAGATTACATCTTCGATAGATTCGAGTGGAATGTTGGGGTTTCTTTTGATTAATTCTTTGATTGGAATTGCCGCCAAATCATCAGCACGTACGGGCGATAAACTGCCACCAAAACTACCGATTGGTGTGCGTATGGCATCTATGATATATGATTCTTTCATTATTCGATAACTTTTGGCACGCTGATAACTCTGATGTTCCAACGCTGATTTACAGGGATTTTAGTTCACTAAAATTAATTATTAATCTAACTCAATCTCAAACTTCGCACTAGTTTTAGCCTTTACTTCTTCCAAAGTTGCATTTGGCATGAGACCGATGAGGGTTAATTTACCTGCTGGATAAGCAAAAACTGCCAAATCAGTGATAATCATATCAACCACGCCCGAAGCTGTGAGCGGCAATACACACGACGGAACTATTTTAGGCGAACCATCGGGATTGGTATGGGTCATGGTAATAATAAGCCTTTTTGCCCCTACTGCTAAATCCATCGCCCCACCTACACCTAAAAGTGGTTTGCCCGGAACCGCCCAGTTAGCCAAATTGGCTGCTTCATCACATTCTAAACCACCCATAATAGCCACATCAATATGCCCACCACGAATCATGGCGAATGAATCTGCACTATCGAAATAGCTACTTCCATTAAGGGCTGTTACTGGTATTTTTCCTGCATTTACCGGATAATCCATTGCTCCACCACCATCAGTTGGGACTGGCCCGACACCCAACATACCATTTTCGGTATGTAAGATAATGCCGTGTTCTTCGGTAATTAAATCGGCTACTAATGTCGGTATTCCGATTCCTAAATTCACCACATCGCCTTTTTTCAATTCTTGCAATGCTCTGCGGGCCATATTCATACGAACTTCATCGACTTTCTTTGAAGTAGAAACCGATGCCGACGTACCTAAATCTTCAAGCATGAGGGTGGCTTGTACTAAATAATCGACATAACAACCTTGGGTATGCACATTTTCGGGAGCAATTTCGCCAACTGGTACAATCTCCTCTACTTCGGCAATGACCAAATCGGCGGCAGTTGCCATAGATTTATTGAAGTTATTTTCAGTCATACGGTATTGAAGATTTCCAGCTGTATCGGCTTTCCATGCACGAATAAATGCTACATTTCCCCTCAAACCTTTGATAAAAACATATTCTTCACCATCAATTATTTTTGTTTCTCTACCTTCGGCAATCTTTGTTCCTGCAGAGGTCTTCGTATAAAAACCGCCAATTCCTGCTCCACCCGCACGAAGAGCTTCGGCAAGCGTACCTTGTGGTAATAATTCGGCTTCAACCAAACCTGCTTGTACTGCTTTCACGGCATTGGGATTTGAGGTAAAGAATGAACCTATCACTTTCTTTAACTGTCCGTTTGCCAAAAGTCTATCACCACCTAAGCCTGGTTCGCCAGTATTATTTCCTATAAATGTAAGGTTTTTAGTACCTATTTCGGCCAAAGCGTGCATTAAATGAACAGGATTACCAGTCATACCAAAGCCACCTTGCAAAAGTGTATCGCCCTCTTTAACCATCGAGGCGGCGGTTTTTAAGTCAACAATAGGAACTTGCTTCATGTTTTTATTTATACAGGTCGAATTTATAATACTTGTTTAATCTTCAAATGTTTCAAAAGGCAATCCCACATAGTTTTCAGCAATGGTTGTGGCGTATGCTTCTGATAATGAAATATACTCGAATTTTGCTTTTTGTAATTGATATTGGAATGAACCATGCTCAGCTTGCTTGTGGAAAAGCGTAGTCATGAAATTCGAGAAATCTTGAGCTCTCCAAATACGTTTTAAGGCAGTTTTTGAATAGTCATCTAAGGACTTCATCGAATTATTCTTGTAAAAATCAGTAAATCCATCTACCAAATGTTTTACATCAGCCACCGCTAAATTTAGGCCTTTTCCACCAGTTGGTGGTACGATATGAGCGGCATCTCCTGCTAAAAACAACCGTCCGTGTTGCATATTATCAATAAAATAACTACGCATCGGCGTAATACTTTTCTCGAAAATAGGACCAGATTTCAATTCCCAACCTTCTGTTCCTAATCGAATAGAGAGTTCTTCCCAAATCTGTTCGTCTGTCCAATTATCTACGTGGTCATCATTATCAACTTGAATGTAGAGACGACTTACTTTTTCTGAACGTAAACTATGCAATGCAAACCCCCTTTCGTGATAAGCGTAAATCAACTCTTCAGAAGATGGAGCGACATTTGCCAAAATACCTAACCAACTAAACGGATAAGTAACGGTATATTCTTTGTAACTATCTTTTGGCATTGACTTACGGCCAAGTCCGTGGAAGCCATCGCAAGCAGCAATAAAATCACATTCGATGATACCTTTTTCACCTTCATGTTCGAAATATATTTTCGGACTTTGGCTATCAATTCCTTCTAATTCAAGAGCAGGAGCTTCAAAAAGCAAGGTTTCTCCAGTATTTACCCATGCTTCGGTTAAGTCTTTTACGACTTCTTGCTGACCATAAATAGTTATATTTCGTCCATTGGTTAATTTTCCGAAAGGCACACGAATACGTTTTCCATCAAAATTCAGATAGACACCATGATGCTCTTGCCCTTCTCGAACTAATCTATCGGCTAAACCAAGGTTTTTGAATATATCAACCGTATTTTGTTCTAACAAACCAGCACGCACACGAGCCTGTACGTATTCTTGGCTACGATGCTCGATAATGACTGACGAAATACCTTCTTTCTTTAACCAATGAGCTAAAGTAAGCCCAGCAGGCCCAGCACCAATAATTCCGACTTGTGTTTTTATTGTTTTCATATTTTTTGAATTCAATGTAAATTCCTACAGTAGAGCCGTTGCATGCAACATCTCTACGATGTTTATTCATTAATATTTATACCTAATTCTTTAAATACTTCTTCGGCAGCATGAGTAGCTTCATTAGCAGCAGGAAGGCCACAATACAAGGCAGATTGCATGATTACCTCCTTGATTTCATCAACCGTTACACCATTATTGAAGGCTGCTCTTACGTGCATTTTAAATTCAGTTTGACGGTTCAAAGCAATTAGCATCGCCATGGTTATCAAGCTTCTATTGTGCTTTGATAAATTTGGTCGAGTCCAAACTTCACCCCAAGCATAATTTGTAATAAACGATTGAAAATCAGCATTAAAAGAGTTTATTTTACTATTCGCACGATCAACATGAGCGTTTCCTAAAACGGTTCTACGAACGTGCATCCCTTTGTCAAAGGTTGACTGGCCTGTAAAAAAATCAATTAAAACTTTGGCATATTCTTGGGGTAATTCGGTAGCGGCTAAATGTCTGGCATGAAGCACTTTAAGTGTAGCATTTGGAATATTTGCTACTAAAAACTCAGCTTGTTCAACATTCGTAACAGGGTCTTCATCGCCAGTAATTACTAAGGTTTCAACACGCAAGTTTTGAAGCTGATTTCGAAAATCGGCATCACGAATGGCACAACAGCAATTTGAATATCCTTGCACATCGCTACGTAAAAACATGGCGTGGGTTTGGGCAACTCTTTCTGGATTTTGTTTGCGAAAATCTTCGGTAAACCAACGCTCCATCGTGTCATCAACAATAGCTTGCATACCATTCTTGGAAATAGTTTCGATTCGGCCATTCCAACGCTCATCATTGCCAATTTTTGCACCTGTATTGCTCAAAACTATCTTTTTGAAGCGATTGGGATGATTTAGTCCAAGATATTGACCAATCAAACCACCCATCGAAAGACCGCAATAGTAGGCAGTTTCGATATTTAGGTCATCCATTAGGTTGATGATATCTTTTCCTAAAAGCTCGATTGTATATCCCTCCATACTGATATCATTCTTTGAACTTCCATGTCCACGTGTATCGTATTGCAAGACTCTGAAATAAGGTAGTAAGTAGGGTATTAGTTCATCCCACATCATCATTTCCGAACCTAATGAGTTTGAGAAAATCAGTACGGGGCTGTTCGGAGTGCCTTGTATTTTGTAGTTCATATTTTTTATCTTTTACCTTTGTCAAAGTTCAAAACTTTGACAAAGGTTTAATTCAAAATCTCATCAATCATTTCCAAACTATTACCAATTGAGTTTTCGGGTTTGAATAATGCTTCTAAATTGGGTAAATCAATATTCATTTCTTCAAGTATTTCTTTCAAATGTTTTTGCTGCGAAATAGCTGATTTACAGGCCTTTTCAACCAATTCGTGAGCATTAATTTTACCTATTTTTGTAGCTAAAGCCAGCGAAACATTTTCGGCATAAATTAAACCTTTGGTAAGTTCGAGATTGAGTAACATTCGCTGTCTATCTACTTCTAAACTTTCCATTAACTCAATAGCTCGCTCAATACTTCCCGCAGTTAGGAGCATAATTTCGCTTAAAACCTCCCATTCAGCATGCCATAATCCAGCCGAACGCTCATGCTCTTGAGGCATCGCCGAATACAAACTTGCCACCAAATGCGGCACCCTTGTGGCATTAGCAATAATAGCCGCACAAGTAACAGGATTACGTTTGTGTGGCATCGTGCTTGACCCTCCTTTTCCCTCACCAGCTCCTTCGAAAACCTCTGCAATTTCGGTTTGCATAAGCAATGAAATATCCTTCGCCATTTTACCCAATGATTGATTCAGTAAGGCAAAAACCGAAGCCGCCTCAACTAAAGTATCACGATTAGATTGCCAAGAAAAGGCAGATTTTAAATCTAATATATTGGCCAAACTCAGTTGCACTGACTTTGAAATATTAGCATTCCCACTTCCTACGGCTCCTACTAATTGAAGCATTAAAGCCCGCTTTTGTGTACTTTTTAGGCGGTCTTTACTACGTGAGATACTTTGTAGCCAACCTGCCGTTTTCAGTCCAAATGTAATGGGTCGAGCTTGTTGTAATAATGTTCGGCCAATCATCAATGTTTCTCGATGTTTTTTCGTGAGGTCGGTAAGAAGTTCTTGAAGGATTACTAATTTATCGTTGAGCCAGTACCAATATTCCTGCATTTGCAAAACAGTAGCAGTATCAACCACATCTTGGCTAGTTGCTCCTAAATGCACATACTTCGATGCCTCAACATCGTTATTTTTTACGATTCGAGTGAGCTGCTTTACCAAAGGAATAGCGGCATTCCCCCCTAATTTTATTTCGGATTTGAGCTTATCAATATCTATAAAATCGACTTGACAACAAGTATCAATAATTTCGGCCGATTGCAAAGGAATAATATCATTCTCAGCTTGAGCAAGAGCCAAAGCTCCTTCAAAACGCAACATTTGGGCAATTGTTTGGCGTTCGGAGAGAAGGTTATTTATATCCTTTGAATAAAAATACTCGGAGTATAAAGACATTTTTAATTTACGATTTTTGATTTACGATTTACGAATGTAAAGCACCTTTCGAATAAACTTTTCGTCAATCGTAAGCTCGTCATTACATTTTATACTTCAAAAAATACAGTTTCATTTTCGCCTTGCATATAAATATTAAATTCATATTGCAATGATGAGATTTGTTGGGCAATTAGTGTATGTTTTCTATCAGCAGGAACAAGGTTTAATACCTCATCAGTTGCGTTAAGCTCATCTTCATCAGAAAAATAAATACGCGTGTATGAATGAATCAACTGACCACGCATGAAAACAATTACCGACAAATACGGAGCTTGTCCGTTGTACGATTTTGGCTTGACAGTACTAAAAATAAAGCGATTCTCAGCATCGGTTCCCGTACCAAAGCGACCAAAAAGTTGCTTTTCGCCATCATTCTGCCAAATTTCAATCATGGCATCTGGAATCACAACGCCATTTCCATCGAAAACTTTACCAATAATCGTGATAGCATTTTCAACTTCAAAAGGCTTAACCATCTGGTTACCAACTAATTGCTTGAAATCATATAAATATTGCTCAGGCGTGAGACCATAAGCAAAATATGGCCCGACGGTTTGTGAGGGAGTTTGTTTCATTTTGATTTACGATTTGCGAATAACGATTTTACGATTCAAAAATTGACTTTATAAACTATCATTCTTAAGATTATCATTTTTACAAATTTTCAAAAGGGGTAGCATTATTGCCTCTCAATACAAAGTCAAAGCGATAGGCTAAGGCAAAACTTTCTTCGGTGTTTTCTAAATCAAACTTAGAAATCAACAAATCACGGCCTTTGGGTGGTACACCCAAGAAAATCGGGTCGTATTGCAAAAGTGGGTCGCCCGGAAAATACATTTGAGTAACCAAACGATTTGTAATATTTGCCCCAAACAATGAAAAATGTATATGATTCGGACGCCAAGCATTATAGTGATTTCCCCACGGATACGCCCCTGGCTTTATGGTATAAAACTTATAATTTCCGTCTTTGTCGGTCATACAACGCCCTGCTCCTAAGAAATTTGGGTCAAGTGGAGCATCGTGCTGGTCAACTTTATGCACATAACGTCCACAAGAATTTGCTTGCCAAATTTCGATAAGTGTATTTGGTACTGGTTGTCCGTTTTCGTTGACAACTTTACCAAAAACCTTGATTCTCTCGCCTAAAGGTTCACCATTTTTGATAGAATTTTTTGTAAGGTCATGATCGAGTGGACCTAAATTAAAATCTCCGAAAACTGGACCCGTCAACTCCGAAAGCGATTGTTTGATAACCACCAAAGGCTTAGTTGGAGCTCTGAGAATCGTTGATTTATAATCTGGAAATAGTTTTGGAGGATGAACTTCCAAATCTAGGGGGTTGTAGATGATGTTGCTCATTGATCGAATATTTTTTAACAAAAGTATTGTATTAGTCAAAAACTTTCTTGGATAAATCAAAATAATACTTGTATAAATCAAACATAAAATTTATTTGCGATTTGGAATTTACGATTTGAGATTTTTAATTTTTATCTAATAATGAATACTTTATGAATATAAATTAATATTTTAATAATAAACTAATATATTTAATAAAGATTTTATGACGTTATTTTCAAACATTCAATGAAAAAAGGATTAGTACAATTTGGGGGGCTTTACGGTGATACACAATCAGTGGTTTTTCCGAATTTTTTGCATCATGAAATGCTCGAAACTCGAAGCAAAATTTATGATTGGGAGATAAAAGAACATCTCCATACAGAACTCTTTCAAGTTTTTTTTATTGATGAAGGAAATGGAATTTTGATTTCGGGTGAAAATGAATTAAAAATTGAAGGACCAAGTATTATTCTAATTCCAGCGAATACCGTACATGGATTTGTTTTTCAGCCAGAGGTAATTGGTGAAGTCATTACTTTTTCGGAATCCTTTTTAGAGAATATCTTCAAAAATTCTCCCAAAATCTTGATGGAAACAATGCAACTTAAAATTTTGAATTTTGGTAAAGAAAACTCAACTTTCGACCCAATCATTCAATATAGAAAACAAATTTTAAATGAGTTAATTGATGAAAACCCTGAAAAACGCAATGTCATTCAACTGTTATTTCAGCTTTTATTTATTCAGATTTACCGATTCAGTATCTTAGAAAAACAAGAAATTTCGGTTTCTGATAATCGAATGCTCAATTATTTCAAGGCATTTCAGAAGAATATCAAACAAACAATCACCGAAACAAAATCCGTAGAAGCTTATGCAAAAGAATTAAATATAACGGCTGTTCATCTCAATAGAATTTGTCAGGCAATTGTCAAGAAATCGGCCTTACAAATTATTCATGAATACCTCATTGCTGAAGCAAAAAAATACCTTTTGAACACTCATTACTCTATTTCAGAAGTATCCTATTTTCTTAATTTCAAAGACCCAGCTTACTTTACACGCTTATTCAAAAAACAAACGGGCGTTTCGCCGAGTGAGTTTAAAAAGATATAAAAAATGGCAACCGAAGTCGCCATTTTCAATTAAGTAGAATTGTGTTTTAATGCTTACTCCATAAAACCAGCTTGGGTTTTCTGACCCGTTTTTACCCAATTGCGAAGAGCATCGAAGGCTTTGCCAGTTTGTTCATTCGTAAAATTACAATGTCCTTGTCCATTGGTATATTTTACACTAAAATATTGCTGTTTACCTTGCTTCTGAAGCAAGTTTTCGTAACTAACAATCGCCAAATCGGCTGGAATTAATTGGTCATAAATCGTATGAAGAGCCAAAGCAGGTTTATCAATGATACCCGTACGGTCATATTTATCGAACAGCGTATTTTGACTTACTGTGGCAGCCAATCGCTCAGCCTTCTGATTAACCAAAAGACTATTCGGAAATCTACCGTAAACCGTATTGGTATTATCGTAAGGGTTTCCGCCCGCTTTTTGTGCAATATCTCTCAAAACCCCTTCGCCAAATACAAGTGCAAAAGCCAAATCATCGGGTTTCATATCAAAGTGCTTGGCAAATTCTACAGCCAATAAAGAATCTTTCGCATAGATTGCTTTTTTCATCACAACTGCTTTACGAAAACCCGCCTGCATCGACATAGGCTCTTTGGGTGCTTTCGAACTATCAAAAATATCGTATAATGAGGTAGCAATTCCGGGGAAAAGGCCATTGAAAGTGGCAAACATATCAAATTCTTTGCGAGTCTGAAGATAAATTCGTCCAGCCAACGGACACATTGGTAAGCCTCCGTTATAGTTTTTTCCGAAATTTTCGAGTGTGGCTAACGTAATTCCTCCACCCATTGAGTGGCCAGTCATGAAAGTAGAATCGGGCTGACCATATTTTTTCACGAAGTATTGACGTAAAGACTCTGTATCATCAACACCACGTGCCAAAGCCAAACCTTGATTGCCATAATCAGAAGCCGCTACGGCAAAGCCTCTTTCCAAAAAAGGAGCCATTCGCTTCGGGAAATCTGGATTTTGACTTTGTGCTGGCTTCGAACCCATAAACTCGTATCCGTGAGCATACATCACCAATTTTCCTTTCCAATTTTCAGGAAAAAGGATTTTGTATTTTGCCCCATCAATACTTCCTGTATCGGTTTTGGCAATATTTTGAGCAAAAACTACCTGCGTGAATAATAACAGAGTTAGGATTTTTTTCATGGTACTTTTGGTCAGTAATTTTAGCTATTAGCTCAAGGTATTTCCAAAAAACTAATCGCTTATTTTGAAAGTAAGTTTTATAATAATAGGTTAGTACGCAGGTCGAATCCCTAGAGATTCGACCTGCAAATTATGCTTCTCCCCAAACTTTTAGGGCTGTATTTACAACTAAATCGAGCTTACGCCATTGGTCATCGTGGCTCATATCATTTCCGTGATGTGTTGAAGAAAAACCACACTGTGGACTCACACAAAGGTTTTCGAGTGGAGCATATTGTGCAGCTTCATCAATGCGTTTGCAGAGATCGTCAATGTTTTCGAGCTCTCGTTTTTTCGATGAAACTATTCCCAAAACAACCTTTTTGTTTTTCGGCACAAAGCGAAGTGGTGCGAAATCGCCCGAACGCTCATCATCGTATTCCAATAAATAACGGTCAACATTGATTTCGTTGAAAAGAATTTCAGCAACTGGCTCATAACCACCTTCAGCAAACCAAGTGCTTCGGTAATTTCCACGGCAAAGGTGAATTCCAACTGTTAAATCAGCAGGGCGATTATCAATAACTGAATTGATAAGGGCAGCATACGTGCGTGGTAGTTCATTTGGGTCTTCACCACGTTCGGCAGCAGCAGCACGCATTTTAGGATCGCATAAGTAAGCTAAGTTTGTGTCATCTAATTGCAAATAACGCAAACCAGCCTCATATAAATGATTAATTTCTTCACGATAAGCGGCGGCTAAATCGGCAAAGAAAACGTCCATATCAGGATATGAGTTGATGTCAATTGATTTACGACCGCCACGAAAGTGAATCATTGTTGGCGAAGGAATGGTTACTTTTGGTGTTTGCGTAACAATTGATTTCAAGTAGTTAAAATCAGCCACCTGAATATCTTTTACGTGCTTCAATTTGCCTGTTACACTCAATACAGGTGGTTTAAAACCATCTTCTGCTACTTTTGCATTAGGGTTTGCTTCGATTCCACCAGTAACCGTCACTCCTGCCAATTCTTTCAAGAAATCGAGGTGGAAATAATCACGACGAAACTCGCCATCTGTAATGGCTTTCATGCCCGTTGCTTCCAGTTTCTTTACGGTTTCTGCAATGGCAGCATCTTCGATCACCCTTAGTTCTTCGGCCGAAATTTGACCTAATTTCCATTTATTACGATTTTCTTTCACTTCTGGGCTTCTTAATAAACTACCCACGTGGTCGGCTCTGAAATTTGACATTTTCTTTGACTATTTTTATGAACTAAATACAATTATTTTTGACGATAAATTATGTCGTCCCTTCGGGATTCGGTTTGACATAATACTATTTTTATAATCCTATCATCCTTTCAGGATTATTAAAATGACTCAAATCTTGAAGAAATGATATATTTTTGGCGATAATCTTATTTATCCTTTCAAGAGTATTAAAATCGTTTAAATCTCGAAGAGATGATATGATTGTAGCTATTAAACGAGAAAATCACCTTGAATCCCGAAGGGATGCAATACGAATGTTTAAATCATCTTTCAGCTTATTTCCTTCGAGTCGATTCTTGAAGTAATAATACCCGCAAGAGCAGCTGGTAAGGCAAAAATTAAGAAATTGGTTGCTATTCCTAAACCCGCAGCAATCAACACACCTGCTAATGCTGGGCCAACGATTCCGCCTAGACGGCCTGCTCCCATTGCCCAGCCCACACCTGTAGTGCGGAATTCAGTTGGGTATAATCTTGCTGAAAGAGCATAGAGTCCAACAAAGCCACCTTGGATGCCAAAGCCTAAAAGTGCAAAAATCAGTAGGACTACATCAGAGCCAACAAATAATCCAAACGAGGCCATTAAGACTCCTGTAAGCACTAAAATAACTCCTAATGTCTTTTTTAAACCATATTTGCTCGAAAAATAGCCTTGTGTAATTATTCCAAAAAATGCTCCAACATTGAAAATTGTACCCGCATAAATAGCCAATTCCATCGAAAGTCCTGCATCTTTAGCTAATTTTGGAATCCAGCTTGTAAGGAAGTATAAGGCCGCAAATGCCATAAACAAAGCCGCCCAAAGCTGAATTGTTGGTTTTTTAAAATCAGATTTCAACAGTTGGTCAACTGGTAACCTTGATTTTAATTTTTCAACATTGGGTAAAGAATCTATTGTCGGAATATTCATTTTTGTTAAAATCTTATTCAATTTTTCAAGAGCATTTTTAGGTTGTGCTCGGAAGTAAAAATCAATTGATTCGGACAAAAACAATAAAATTAGAGGTACTGAAAACATGGAAGCTATGCCCGCAATGCGAAACATATACTGCCAACCATCGGTAGGAATAACTTTAGCAGCCACCAAACCCGATGCAACTGCTCCAACTGGATAACCCGAAACCACAAAACTTACCCAAAAATCGCGGGTTTTGTTGGGTGTATATTCAGAAGCTAAAGAAGCAGTACTCGCCAACATACTACCAATACCAAGCCCACTAATAAAACGATAAATTAATAAATGACTAATTGAAGTAGCGTATGAGGTAAGAAAAATACATATACCCATTATAATACCGCTAATGAGAATGATATTTTTTCTACCAATTTTATCGGCAAATGGTGCTAAAAAGAGTGTACCAAGTGTCATTCCGAAAAGACCCGAACTGAAAACTGTTCCGAGTGCAGCGGGACTAATATCCCAATCTTTGGCAATGGCTGGTGCAGTGTAAGAAATAACCAATACATCCATACCATCAAGCATATTCATCAAAAAACAGATAATAATGGTAGAGTATTGTAGGGCAGTCATCGGGTTTTTATCGATAAAAGCCTTGGGGCTTAAATTCATGTGCTTATAATTGTTAAGGTTGAATATTTATTTCGAATAAATCATTTTTTACTAATCTATCAATTCAATTTCCAAACTTGAATTGCCACATTATCAGGATTTCTAATGCCTTTACAAACAAAAATAGCATTGTTCATCCATTCGTATTTACCCTGTGGTGCTTCAAATTTGGGAATCGCACGGAAATAATACTCTGATGGAGACACCTGTTCGCCTCTACCTATGCGAGCTGCCACTTCGGGCGTTGCTACTCTCATCCCTGTATTTTTTATATAAATAATTACGCCATCATCGGTTTTGATTTGATAGTGAGCTTCTAATTCTGCTACACCATCTTTTCTTACAATTTGCCAATCGGCTCCACCATCAAGGATTTCTCCTTTCATCTTCGGCCCTTCAAAAGTTCCACCTACGATTGGAATGATTCTACGCATTCCGTGAGGAGTATCTCCCACAACATAAGGCGGTTTTAATTTTACCTTTAATTCACAAACAAACTCAAGTGACGGTGCCTCTGGGGCATTTTGAGCGGAAATTTCCATTGAAATAAATAGAGAAAGGAAGAAAAATAAGCGTTTCATAGTTTAAATAGGGGAAAAATTATCAAGCCAAGTTAGCTATTTTTTTTGATTTAATGTTTGAATATCAAATCCAGCTACTTTTTTATAATTATCCATTACGGCTGCCAATTTATCGTGAGGTACTTCTTCGGGCAAAAATCCATTCGGAAACCAGTCTTCCATCATATCCATAATTTCATCGGGGCCTTTGGCTCTATTTTGCAGAACTACCTTCGCCGTTGCAGGTACTCTTTCCTTATCGTATTCGATTAATGCTTCTTCTATACTACTTGTATTTTTCAAACATTCTGTGAGGCAATCAGCATCTAAAATGGCTTGAGAAGCTCCGTTTGAACCAATTGGATACATTGGGTGAGCAGCATCGCCAAGGAGCGTAATCCGTCCGAACGTCCATTTATCTAAAGGATTTCGGTCCGACATCGGAAATTCATAGACTGCCTTTGCACCATCAATCATTTTTGGCACATCCAACCAATCGAAATTCCAAGTTTTGTAAATTTCAACTAATCGAGCCTTATCGGCCTCACGATTCCAATCACGAGCCGTAAGTTTAGATTTTCCTTCTTTCAGATTTCCAACCCAATTTACCAAGCAATTTCCATCGGCATCGGGTTTTCCAATCGGATAAACCACCATTTTCTGACGTAAGCTACCAATCATTGCCATAGAATTTCCATTCAAAAAAGGCTTCATGATGGTTGTGCCTCGGTAAAGCACATTTTCTGAATAGACAGGAGGACCTTCATTAGGATATAATTGCTGACGCACAACTGAATTAATACCATCAGCCCCAATCAAAATATCGCCTCTTTCTTCATGAATCTTCTCACCAGTTTCTTTATCAATAAAATGGGCAATTACTTCATGTTGGTTTTGCTCAAAATGACTTAAATGATGATTTTTAGTAATTGTTTCGACACCCATTCGCTCAACAACCTCATCAAAAAGAAGCATTTGCAACACCCCACGATGTACTGAGAATTGCGGCCATTTATAGCCAGCAAATCGACCACGAGGTTCTGTCCAGAATTGTTGGCCAAATCTATTGAAATAAACTAAATCGCTTGTTTCGATGGCATTTTGGGCAATTTTTTCTTGCAAACCCAGATTTGTAAGCACACGCACACAATGCGGGAGTATATTGATACCCACGCCAAGCGGTTTTATTTCTTTAACCGATTCAAAAACCTTTACTTCAAAACCTGCTTCATGCAAACTTAATGCAGTTGTTAAACCACCAATCCCTCCACCGATAATGATTACTTTCATATTAGTCTCTATTTTTTACAATAACTCGAATAGTAAATTGTAATTTTTCAACAAAAATCTATATTTTTCTTAGATAAAAATATGCAATTTTAGACTGAAAGTAAGCAAAATCAATCAATTTAAAGTTTGGAAATTAGAAAAAGGCTCAAAATATCCTTAAATCTCAATTATTATTTTACTTTCTGCTCCAATAGCTGCTTTTTCGAGGGCATTTTGCAGGTCATGAAATGGAGAAAAACTTGATATAATTCGATGAGGTTGAATTGTTTTATTACGAATTAGTTGAATTGCTCGCCTAAAATCGGTCGGATGATGATAAATGATTGATGGTAAAATAGATATACCCTCACGAGCAATCTTAAGCGGTGTAAAATTTGCTTGCTTTTCTGATAAGCCCACCAACACAATTTCCGAGCCACGGGGAGCTGCTGCGGCTACTAAAGATGCGGTTGCGGCCGAACCAGCACACTCAAAAACAGCCGAAACATCGTTTTCCTCCCAAAGTTTATTTAGCGTATCAGCATCGCCATTGGCGGCAATTGCACCTTCTTCAACGGCCATTTGTAGTTTTTGTTGATTGATTTCGCTTACAAAAACGTTGTATCCTAAACGTAAAGCCAAATGATTCAGCAACAAGCCAATGGCTCCTAAACCAATAATTGCGATGGTATCTCCAGGCTTAGCCGACGAAGTGAATAGAGCATGAACACCAACAGCCATTGGTTCGATACAAACCGCATCAAGTTCGTCCATTTCCGCAGGGACTACCCAACAATAATCGGCTGGTACACAAACATATTCAGCAAAACAGCCATTTTCAAGTAAACCAATGACACGTTTGTTGGAGCAAATATACCCTTTGCCATTTAGGCAATGTTTACAATGATTACAGGCAATATTGGGTTCAATAACCACTTTTTCGCCCACTGTTCTATTGTTTACTCCTTCCCCTAATTTGTCAATGATACCTAAACCTTCATGCCCGATAACCGTAGGTTTGTTGAGTAAACGGTGCCCCAAAAACAAATGTACATCCGAACCACAAATGCCCACTTTTGATAGTTTCACGCGTACTTCGCCTCGATTGGGTTCTGGAATTGCAATTTCTTTGAATACAATTTTTTGGGGTTCTTCTAAAAATGCTGCTTTCATTTATAGTAATCATTAGAATAATTTGAATTTTCCGAATGACGAATAAATCGAATTTAAATTTCTTGAAATATAGAATTACTGTAAGAGCTAAATTATTAAAACACAAGAAATTCGGATTATTCGAAAAACTCTACACTCAAAATATTCAAAAATTTATAATTTATCTGATCTAATAGCCCAAATACACACGCCCATCATGAGTAAAGGTATTGAAAAGGCAATAAATAATGCTTGAATACTTAAACCTAAGTCTGAAAAATAGCCAAAAACCAAAGGACCTAAAATTGCTCCAACTCGGCCAATTCCTACTGTATATCCCACACCAGTTGTTCTGATTTTTGCTTCATAAATACGTGAAAGTGTAGGCCAAATACCATTGAAGCCTCCTTGTACAAAGAAGCCAATTAACAAAACTAAAATAAAAATTAGGGTTGTTGTAAGGGTAGAAAAAGCGTAGGTTTGCATGACTACAAATGCTACCAACATAAAGGTAAAAATGGTTTGGCGAAGGCCAAATTGACTACCAATTGCTCCAACCGATGCCGAACCAATAGCCGCACCAATATTGAGCATAATACCAACCCACGTAGCTAATTCAAACGGAAGGCCAGAGTCTTTAGCAATCGTTGGCACCCAACTCATAAGCGTGTAGAGTGTCATAAAACCAAAGAATGCCGCTATCCAAACTTTTATAGTAGAATTTTTATAAGTATTTGTAAATAAAGCACTTACACCAACCTTTTCTATAGTATTTTCTATTTTCGGAAGTGATTCTAAACTTGGCTGATTAAGTTTTATGAGTAGTTTATTAGCTGCTTCAAGGGTATGAGCATTTGGATTATTGAACATAAACTCAAGCGAATCGGTCATGAAAAAGTAAACCATCAACCACATAAGCAACGAAACACAGCCCGCTCCGAGAAACATGGTATGCCATCCAAATATAGGGATAAATTTAGCACAAAGTAAGCCCGTAAGTATTGCTCCAATCGGCCAACCTGCTTGTACTAATCCAACATTAAAATCACGGTATTTTTGATTGGAAAACTCTGCGGCCGTAGCTGCCATCGTTGGTAAAATTCCACCAATGCCAAGTCCTGTAATAAATCTCAACAGGAGCATTAGGCTATATTGCTGACAAATGCCCACACTCAACATTCCAAGAGCAATCATTCCAACAGAAATCAAGAAAATTCTTCTTCTCCCAAATTTGTCAGCTTGAGGAGCAATTAAAAAAGCACCGAAGGTCATTCCTGCCAATCCAGCACTAAAAATATAGCCCATTTCGGTTTTCGATAGTCCCCAATCTTTGATGATTTCGGTACTTGAAAACGATACTATGAGTACATCAATGCCATCATTGAAATTTAGAATAAAACAAATAGCTACCATGAGCCACTGAAAGGAGGTCATGGGGCGGTTTGAGAGTTCGGTTAGGTTGTTTTTCATTATTTAGAGAAAGGGTATAAAAAAATAGAACTTACTGAAGTGTAAATTCTATTGGAGGTGTAAAGCTATAAATTTATTTCAACCCAAGCATTCTGATTGCGTTTTCTTTTAAAATCAAGGGCTTTACTTCTTCTTTGAAACCTGCGTCTGCAAAATCCTTCATCCATCTTTCGGGCGTGATTAATGGAAAGTCTGTTCCGAAAAGCATACGATCTTTTAGCAAAGTATTGGCGTATTGCACCAATTGTTTCGGAAAATATTTCGGCGACCAGCCGCTCAAATCAATATAAACATTGGGTTTGTGCATGGCCACACTTAAAGCTTCATCTTGCCAAGGCCAACTTGGGTGAGCAATAATTATCGGACAATCAGGAAAATCAATGGCTACATCATCGAGGTGCATCGGATTGGAATATTCTAAACGCAAACCACCTCCTCCACGCACACCTGAACCAAAACCAGAATGTCCCGAATGAAACAACATAGGCAATTTATACTCGGCAATTACTTCATAAAGATGATAGGCCATTTTATCTTGTGGATAAAACCCTTGCACAGTTGGATGAAATTTGAAGCCTTTAACACCGTAATTTTCAATCAAATTACGGGCTTCTCTTGCTCCCATTCGTCCTTTGTGGGGGTCTATACTCGCAAAGGCAATCATCACATCATCGTTTTTGAGAGCAGCCTCTGCTACTTCAATGTTTGGGATTCGGCGTTTACCCACATTATGCTCAGAGTCAACCGTAAACATGACAAAAGCTAAGTTATTATCTCGATAAAAATCAGCCGTTTCTTGAATAGTTGGGCGTTTATCTGATTTGAAGTATTTGGCAAATGCTTCATCTAATTCAGGACGAAAATCATCATGTGGTTGGCAGCACGAAACCTCTGCGTGGGTATGTACATCTATGGCGATTACTTTGTTAATATCAATCATTTTGTATTCGGAATTATATAGGGTCAATTTCTAATGTAAGATAATATTCAAACTATATTCTGCTAAGTCTGCGGTAAGATTTTCAAACGACTTAATACATTTCATTTACCAAATCAGCTCTATGCTTTAAAACTGCTCGTTGATTCAATGAACCTTTATCAGTTATTTCTCCTAAATCTATTGATGGTGGGTCGAAGGCTATCACATACTTTCTAATGGCCGTCGAACTCCCTGTTGAGGTTTTATTAAACTCCTCGAGCCAATTATTAATAAATGCCTTGACCGAATCGTGTTGAAAAGCTTCTTTATTTGATATTTCGGATTCCAAATTAGCTAATTTTCTACAAGCATCAGCATTTAAAAATAAAATTGCACCAATATACTCTTTATCTAAACCAGCCAAAACAACATCTTGAATAATAGGTGAACCCGTAGAAATAACTTTTGCTTTCAGCACCCCAACATTCACCCAAGTACCCGTAGAAAGTTTGAAATCTTCAGCTATTCGCCCATCAAAAACCAAACCTTTATCAGGGTTATTTTCATCTAAAAACTTCACCGCATCTCCCGTTTTATAATAGCCATCTTCATCGAATGCGGCTGTCGTTGCTTCGGGGTTTCGCCAATAACCTTTGGTTACATTCGAAGCTCTATAACGGGCTTCCACTTTATCGCCATCGGGTACAAGTTTTACGTCCATTCCCGCCACAGGTACACCTAAAAGTCCAGAAAATGCACCTCCCCAATTCGCAAACATCGCGGAAGGTCCAGACTCCGTACAACCTAAACCCGTAATTATTGGAATTTTCACGCCGATGGTTTCAAGGGCTAATTCTTCTAATCGGTTCCAAACGGGTTGAGCCAAGCTCGCTCCAGCATAAAACAATATATTTAGATTTCGAAAGAAGTTTTCTCGCAAAGTTGGTTCATTTTCAAGATACGGAATGAGCATTTCAAAACCTTTGGGCACATTAAAATAAGCCGTTGGAGAAATTTCTCTTAAATTCTGTACAGTTTCTTCGATACCTTTGGGCGTTGGTTTACCATCATCAATCAGAATTGTTCCACCATTATAAAGTGCCAAACCAAAATTATGGTTACTTCCAAAAGTATGATTCCACGGTAACCAATCAATAAAAATGGGCGGCTGCTCCTGCATAAACGGCAGCACTTGCGTAATTTGTTGTAGATTCGCACACCACATTCCTTGATGATTCATCACACCTTTTGGTAAACCCGTTGAGCCAGAAGTAAACAAAACTTTAGCAATCGTATCGGCATTTACTTTAGAAGCAGCTTCTTCTACATCTGCTGTTGCTTTTACTTGAAGCATTTCTTCAAAATGAGTACCGATTATCCCATCAGCCGTAATAATTACAGCATCTGGGAAAAGTGACTTTGATAACTCAATGGCTTTATGATATACCTTGCCACTTTGGGCAAAAATCACCTTCGGAGTCATGAGTTCGAGGCAATGTTTGAGCTTACCAAAATCATCAGAAACCAACGAATAAGGTGGCGAAATAGGCGTATAAGTAATACCTATATGCACCGAAGCCAACACTAAAAGTGCATGTTCGAGGCTATTTTCTGAAAGAATCACAACTGTTTCATCGGGCGAAAACTCAAGATTTAGCAAATATTGAGCAATATTTTTTACCTTTTCTAGGGTTTCGTGATAAGATAAATTAACCCAATCTCTCGTAAGTGGGTCTCTTCTACCAATAAAAGTATGGTTAGGTTTTATTTCAGCCCATTGCAGCAATTTATCAGTAATTTTTATTGGAAAATCCGCTAATGTCTGCTGATTTCCAAAATGAACAATGCCGTTTTCGAGCTGTTTTTTATAAGTTTTAGTAGGGCCGAATGAGGTATTTTTATACATTTTTATTCTAAAGTTTTATGCCAGAAATAAATCACTCTCCAACTTTCTTAGCTCTTCCTTCCAAGAAATCGGTCAATCTTTTCTTGGCTTCGGGGGCATCGGCCGAAATTGCTGCGATTAAACTTTCCATCATCAAACCTTCGCTCTGACCCGAATCTACAATTTTGGGCAAGACGTGCATCAATGCATAATTGGTCATGCCTGCATTACCCGAAATTTTCTTGGCTAATTCAATACCTTTTTCGAGTCCTTGCCCTTCTTCTACCAAATATTGAGCAAGACCAATGCGTTCGCCTTCTTCGGCTTTATATACTCTTCCCGTAAACATCATATCCATCATGCGAGCCATTCCAATCAATTTTGGTACACGAACCGAAGCTCCTCCGCCCACAAAAATTCCTCTTTGTCCTTCTGGTAAAGCATAAAACGTACTTGACTCTGAAACTCTAATATGGCAAGCTGAAGCTAACTCAAGTCCACCGCCCACAACAGCTCCGTGCAAAACAGCTACTACAGGAACAGGCCCAAACTGCACTTTATCTAAAGCACGATGCCACATTCTTGAATGATAAAGCCCTTGCACAGCATCTCGTTCACGAAGTTCTGAAAGGTCGAGACCAGACGAGAAATGCTGCCCTAAACCATAAATAATGGCACAACGAATATTGGAAGGAATATTTTCGAATACTTTTTCGATGCCTAAAACCAAATCATCATTGAAAGCATTACGCTTCTGCGGTCGATTGATGGCAATTAAAAGTATTTCATCACGAATTTCTAATTTGATTGATTCGGTTGGCGAAGTGAGTTCTTGCATTGATTTAGACAAAAATGAATTGTTTTATTTCAATACAAAATTGAACAATAAAAAGAAATCAAAATAGGTAAAAGGCTATTAATTATATGCAATTTCAATCAAGATTGTAGATTTCGATATTCTTTTGGCGAAATTCCTGTCTTAGATTTGAAGAATCTCGAAAAATCGCTTGGTTCGAAGCCTCCAATTTTAAAAGCAATGTCGGCGATTCGTAAAGGGGTTTGTTTGAGTAATACTTTTGCTTCCAAAATCCGCATTTCTTCGAGCAATTCATGAGCCGATTTCCCTGTGGTTGTCTTTACACATTTATGTAAATGATTGGGTGAAACTGCTAACATTTCGGCAAACTCAGTTACAGTCTTTTTATCGTAGATATTTTCTGAAAGTAAACTTTTATAGCGTTGGGTCAGATTCGAAGCGGCATTATTGAGCGATTTTCGAGTTTGTGAATAAAATTCTTTTATTTCTTTCAAAAATGCTGTTAAGTACAAAGCAATTATTTCAGCACGATTGGCTTCATTACGTAGTTTTTCGGAAATCAGGATTTCTAATAAATCAATAATCCTCTGATTATCAATTAATTGAATTAGTGGCTCGGAAGTAATTTGAAAAAAAGGAAAATCATTTTCGAGGTCGATATTGAGCAGCGATTGATTAAAAAACTCTGGCTGAAAATGACAATAGAAACCCTCAACATCATCAGAAATGGCTTCGAGCGATGTAATTTGGTCTGAAGATAAACCAAAAAAAGTATTAGCTTCTACTTTATATTCGGTCAATCCTTTGCTTCTGATAGCAAAACCTTTGGTTACAAAAAGGAAAAAATACACCGAACGTCGGTGCGGTAAAACAGGGAGTTTTAGGAAAGATTTATAATTTTCAATTCGCTCAATATGAAATTGCTCGTACAAATCAGAGACTTTAGGTTTCCAACTTCCAAATAAATAATTATCAAACTGTGAAGGATTGAGTTTTGGTATTTCTTTCGAGCGATTCATTTTCCCTGATAATTCATTATTAACGCAATTTCAATTAATGTGATTGAGCAAAATCTTAGCAAAACTACCCAAAGCCATCTATTCTAATAGGAAAACAAGGTATTTTTACCGAACTTTGCAAAAAAAATTACGTAAAACAATCGGGCGGCATGCTGCTCTCCAGAATTGTTTGGAAAGAAAAATGAAAACAAAAGGAACAGTAAAAAATAAAATCAATATCGTTACGCTTGGTTGTTCGAAAAACCTTGTTGACTCAGAAGTGCTTTATACCCAACTCAAAGGCAATGGGATGAAGGTAGAGCATGAATCAAAAAAGGACGATGCCAATATAGTTATCATTAATACTTGTGGTTTTATTGATAATGCTAAGCAAGAATCTATTGATACGATTCTTCGATACGTTGATGCCAAAGATGCTGGAATTGTAGATAAAGTTTATGTAACAGGCTGTTTATCACATCGTTATAAAGATGAACTTTCAGTTGAAATTCCAACGGTTGACGCGTGGTTTGGCACAAATGAGCTGCCAAGAATGCTTAAAACACTAAAAGCAGATTATAAGCAAGAATTAGTCGGAGAACGCCTACTTACCACGCCTGCACATTTTGCTTACTTAAAAATTGCCGAAGGTTGCGACCGTCCTTGTAGTTTCTGTGCGATTCCGCTTATGCGTGGAGGGCACGTAAGTCGCCCAATGGATGAGCTAGTTTTACAAGCTCAAAATTTGGCTAAAAAAGGCACTAAAGAGCTAATTTTGATTGCCCAAGACCTTACTTACTACGGTTTAGATATTTACAAAAAACGTAATTTAGCAGAGCTTCTTGATAAACTTTCTGATGTAGAAGGAATTGATTGGATTCGCCTACAATATGCTTATCCTTCAGGTTTTCCGATGGATGTGCTTGATGTGATGAAGAATCGTTCGAATATCTGTAAATACCTCGATATGCCGCTTCAACATGGCTCTTCAGAAATGCTTAAGATTATGCGTCGTGGCATCGACCGTCCAAAAACTGAAGCTTTAATTAATTCTATTCGCGAGAAAATTCCAGATATTGCCATTCGTACAACTCTCATTGCTGGTCATCCCGGAGAAACAGAAGAACATTTTGAAGAAATGTATCATTTCGTAGAGAAAATGCGTTTCGAGCGTTTGGGTGTTTTTCAGTATTCACATGAAGAAGATACCCATTCATTCTCAATGCCTGATGATATTCCAGCCGAAGTAAAACAAGAGCGAACTGATATTATCATGGAGCTCCAACAAGGGATTTCGGCTGAATTAAATCAAGCTAAAATTGGAAATACTTATAAAGTTTTATTTGATAGAAAAGAAGGAGGATATTTTATTGGAAGAACAGAGTTCGATTCTCCAGAAGTTGATAACGAAGTGTTGATTCCTGCTTCACAATATGTGCGAATGGGAGATTTTGCCAATGTAAAAATCAACAATGCCGAAGAGTTTGATTTATACGGTGATTTGGTTTAATAAAATATACCGTAGAGACGTTTCATGAAACGTCTCTACGATTTAGTTTATAAAATTTAAAACCATCACTTCACTGCTGCTACAACACCTTTCACTAAAGCAGAAAGATTAAAATTATCTTTCGGTGTGCATCCCAAACGCACAATTACTAAATTCTTCGACGGCACAACTGTTACCGACTGCCCTTCAAATCCTAAAGCCATAAAAGCATCTTGTGGGAAAGTTTTATCTTGATGGTCAAGCCAGAAATGTGCTGCGTATTTACCATCTGAATGTGCAGTTTCGGTAGAGGAATATTTCACCCAACCTTCTGGCAAGAGACGTTCGCCATTCCAAATACCATCTTGAAGATATAATTGACCAAATTTTGCCCAATCACGAGCAGTGGCGTACATAAACGAAGAACCGACAAAAGTTCCTATAGCATCTGGTTCCAAAACGGCACTTTTCATTCCAATTTTATGAAATAATCGTTGATATGGGAAAGCCAAATAATTGGCGTGAGAAGCAAACTGGCGTCGAATAATTTCTTGCAAAATATTACTTGTTCCACTTGAATACGACCATATTTTATCGGGTTCGGCAGCGGCTTTACTTTGCAAAGCGTAAGCACCTGCTCCTTTTTTACGAAATAACATTCGGGTAGCATCGCTTGGTGCGGCATAGTTTTCTTCAAAACCAAGTCCACTACTCATACGAAGAAGGTGGTCGATGGTAATTTTCTTTCGCTCATCGTTTTGCCATTCCGATATTGGAGCTGGCTTTTTGATATCCAATTTTCCATCTTTTACCAAAAGTCCAATCATGGCACTAGTTACACTTTTGGTCATCGACCAACCCAAAAGCGGTGTTTCGGGCTTAATATTGGTGGCATATCTTTCTGCTAAAATTTGTCCATTATGCAGTACAACCACTGCTCGTGTACGAATAATATTCTGAGGGTCTTTTTCTTGAAAAGCTTCATTGATAGTTTTATCTAAAGATACTTTATCTATTCCTGCAAAATCTGATATTGTTGTTAGTTTCTCGGTAAGTGTATCGGCTAAAGGAACTGATGGTTGTTTTTTGATTTCTTCTTCGGTTAGTTCATTCACAAGTGTACATCCAAGCCCTTTTCTGTAAATGGCCTTGGTTTGAGCCAAGCCATAAATATTAGCGGTTACGGCTTTATTTACTTCATCAACTTCTACTGTGGCAAATGGCACAGCATAGAGTTCTTCTGCTTTGATATTTTCTAAATCACGCCCAGAAACAAACATACAAGAACATACTGTTTTGGCATTATAAGAAGAACCTATGTAAGCATATTGAATGGCATAATTTCCAGCATAAATAAGCCCAATTGCCACAATTAGCAACGTAGCATAAATGATTTTTCGTTTGTTAGACATGGTTTTGATGAATTAGATGGATATGGATACATTTCTTATTGAAAGAAAAAACTTTACAAGAGATAGCATTTAAAGTTGAATTCTTCGAATCAATCTTCCAAAATATTGCCAATGAATGTGTTTTTAAAGAAAAAAGCAGTCAGTAGAAAAACAACCGCCCAGTTGAGATAGATATAGTAAAAATCTTCTACATCACGATAAACATTATCTTTGATTTTTACTTTTTCGAGGCTATTAATTTGCTCAAAAATCTGCTTAAGTGTCTGATTATCAGTAGCTCTAAAAAATTTTCCATTACCTTCTCTGGCGATTTCACGAAGTGTATTTTCATCAACTTTAACTTCGCCATCATTACCTCCAACGGCAATTGTGTACACCTTTATACCAAAAGATTTTGCTAAATCAGTAGCGGTAAGTGGGTCGAGCGTACCAGCGGTATTATCTCCATCGCTCAACAAAATAGCTACTTTACTTTTACTTGGCACTTCTCTGAGTCGATTGATACAAGTAGCCAATGCACTACCAATGGCGGTTCCAGTAGTTTTAATAAGATTGCTATTTATTTCTTCTAAATATTCGTTGAGCATTTCATAATCAGTTGTGAGTGGAGACATCGAAAAAGCTTCTCCTGCAAAAACAACCAATCCGATACGGTCTTGAAAACGACCTTTAATAAATTCGTGGGCAACATTTTTGGCTGCTTCCAGTCGATTAGGTTTTAAATCATTCGCCAACATCGACTCTGAAATATCCATGGCCAGCATGATATCAATTCCTTCGGAAAACTGTTCTTTACTTTCACGCACACGTTGGGGGCGAGCCAAAGAAAGCAAGACACAAATAACACCAAGCGAGAAAAATACCGGTGGAATAAAACGGAGATAACTAATCCAACTCGTGCGTAATTGATAGCTAGTCAGTGAAAGCCCTAATTTTTGTTGACCCCGAGTATAAAAAAGCCAACGAAATAAAAATAGAAATGGCACTCCAACGATACTATAAAGATAGAGTTTTTCAGCCCAAACGAACGAACGCAGGGTTTGCCAGCTTAACCAATCTATCGAAAACCAATCCCACATGAAATAATGAAGAATGTAAATGAAGAATATAGATTTTTCTACTTATCTTCTTTTCTAAAATATCGTTCTGAACTATTTTCTATAATTATCAACGGCATTTCTTACGCTGCCATAAGTATGAAGGAGGTCACTTGCTTCTTCGTAGGGAATATTTAATTCATTCATGACCATTCGGATACCACGCTCAACTAATTTATGATTGGTTAGCTGCATATCAACCATTTTATTCCCTTTTACTCGCCCTAATTGAATCATTACGGAGGTAGAAATCATATTTAAGACCAATTTCTGGGCCGTTCCAGACTTCATTCTCGTACTGCCCGTTACGAATTCAGGCCCCACTACTGCTTCTACTGGGTATTCTGCCTCAGCCGCAACTGCACTTCCTGCATTACAAACAACACAACCAGTAAGAATTCCGTTTTGGCGAGCGGTGCGTAAACCCCCTACTACATAAGGTGTGCGACCCGACGCAGCAATGCCTACTAAACAATCGTTGGTATTGATTTCGTATTCTTCTAAATCTTTCCAAGCTTGTTCTATATCATCCTCCGCATTTTCAACGGCTTTTCTGATTGCTTTATCTCCACCGGCCATTATTCCGACCACCATTCCAAACGGAACTCCGAAGGTAGGCGGGCATTCTGAAGCATCTACTACACCCAAACGGCCACTTGTGCCCGCACCAATATAAAACAAACGTCCTCCAGCCTTCATTCGAGGTACAATCTGATTCACCAATGCCTCAATCTGAGGAATGCACTTTTCTACTGCATAGGGCACGGTTTTATCTTCATTATTGATTCCTTCGAGTAATTCTCGAACCGACATTTTCTCAAGATTATCATAATGAGATGAAGATTCGGTTGCTAATTTTTCTAAGCCAAGTGACATAGTTTTGTTCGCTTCTAATTTTAGATTTTATAAAATAGTGGATGAATTTGTTCAAAAGTAAAGAATTATCCTTTTTCAAAAAACATAATTGATGAAACTCCTTATTTATGCTACCTCTAATGATTTATTTTGGGTAATAATTTGCCAGGATTCATGATATTTTGAGGGTCTATTGCCTTCTTAATCGTCCACATAAGGTTAAGTGCTTCACCATGTTCGGCTTTCATGTAATGAAGTTTCCCGACGCCAATCCCATGTTCGCCTGTGCATGTTCCACCCATTTCAAGAGCTCTCGTTACCAATCGTTCGTTTAGGGCTTTTGCTCTTTCAAATTCATCAGCATCATCGGCTGAAACAACAATTGTTAGGTGAAAATTACCATCTCCTACGTGCCCTAAAATAGGGGCTAAAATATCACTATTTTTAATATCTATCTGTGTATCAACAATACACTTTGCTAATTTAGAAATCGGCACGCAAACATCCGTTGACATCAATTTACCTCCTTCTCGTAGTGCAACCGATGCAGGAGCAGCATCGGTTCGAGCTCGCCAAAGTTTCTTTCGATTTTGTTCGCTGGTTTCCCACAAAAACTCCATAACTCCGTGCTGCTTTGCAATTTCTTCAACTTTCCTTATCTGTTCTTTTAATTCTATTTCCGAACCCGCAAATTCTAAGAAAAGAGTTGGTTTTTCTGCATATTCTAAGGCAGAGTATAGGTTAATCGCACGCATCATTGCATCGTCAAGCAATTCTATTTTCGAAATCGAAATTCCCTTTTGAATTGTTTTAATGGCTGAATTAACGGCCATTTCTACGCTTGGGAAAGAACATACAGCCGCATAAATAGCTTCTGGATAGCTGTGTAATTTAAGGGTTAGTTCGGTAATTATGCCCAACGTGCCTTCGGCTCCAACCAGCAAACGAGTAAGATCATATCCTGCCGATGATTTTTTTGCCTTACTACCTGTCTGAATAATTTCTCCATTGGGTAAAACCGCTTTGAGCGTTAGGACATTATCTTTCATAGTTCCGTAACGCACCGCATTAGTGCCCGAAGCCCTCGTACTGGCCATTCCACCCAAAGTAGCATTTACACCTGGCCCAATTGGAAAGAAAAAACCACTTCCTTCTAAGGCTTCGTCAATCTGATTACGGGTGACTCCCGACTCAACCGTTACGTACATATCAGCAGTATTGATTTCGATGATATGATTCATTTTGCTTAAATCAATACAAACTCCTCCTTCGATGGCTAAAATGTGGCCTTCAACTGAAGTGCCTGCACCAAAAGGAATAATCGGAGTATTATGTTTGGCACAAACCTTTACGATTTCGGCAACTTCTTGAGTATTTTTAGGAAAAACAACACAGTCAGGTGGCGTACAAGCATGATAACTAAATCCGACACCGTGTTCGTTTCGGATGTTTGTTTCGCTCGTTACACGGTCTTGCAAAAGGCTTTTTAGTTCTTCAAAAACCGACTGATTGAATCGTTTTTCCATATTGTGTTAATATAATTATATAGAACCAAGAGACTTTATAAGAGTCTTTGCAAACATATCTATCTTTGAGCGAAAAGCTTGTGTCTATGTCTGTCTATTCTTTAAAACACCTAATTTTTTTCCTTATGAAAAAAGAAAAAAAGCACCAATATAACCATTCCAAGCTAATTAAAATCTGTTTTAATATTTACTTTTAATTATACTAAAAACGGGTTTGTCATTTATGAATTTGGGGTCGATGTTTATCACTAAAACTATCTCCTTTTTTTATATTTTCTTTCTAAATTCAAAAACAATAAAATCTTCTTTTTTAAGATATGGCTGGTATTTTTTAAAAAGTATAAGGTTATGTTTGGTAAATAAATTTATTAACTCTGGCTCTAAAAACATTGGTTTTCCACACCCTTTATGCCTTTTGTTAGGTTTGCTCGAAATATACTCAGAAACAAATAGGCTCCCATTATTTGAAAGTTTTTGTTCAATATCACACAACATTTCATAGGAGTTCGAGAATTCATGTAAAGAGTTTTCAATCAAAATTTTATCAAATAATATTTTAGGTAGCTTGGTTGAAATGCTATCTCCTATATAAATCCTAAACTCTGATTTTGTTTGTTTTCCGTAGCTATTCTGAAGCAAGAAAATTTCTTTTTCTAATAAGCTGACGTTCAAAAACTGAGCATTGATATCTTCAAGGTAAAAGTAAAGTTTGGGAGACTCTAATGAATATATAATTTCATTTATACCCCAACCAGCTCCAATGCTTGCAACTTTTTCGTTTTCTTTAAATTTATAAATTGGTTGATAGCATTCATTTTCAAAAGCAATATGCTTTTTTTTAGTCACACTACTGGGAATATTATAATTTTGACCATCTATCTTAAATTCATATTGTCCAAACATTTGAGCAGGAATCAATAAGATTAAAAGTAATTGGATTTTAAACATACTTTTCTCCTTTTTACTTCATCAATTCGGCATAATGCTTGAAAAACAGCGGAATGGTTTCGATTCCTTTAAAGAAATTAAACAATCCGTAATGTTCGTTGGGCGAATGTAGGGCATCTGAATCTAAGCCAAATCCAAAAAGAATTGATTTCAGACCTAATTCTTGCTCAAATAATGCCACGATTGGAATACTTCCACCCCCTCTTGTTGGAACTGGTTTCTTACCGAAAGCTTCTTCCATAGCCAACATAGCTGCCTTATAACCCGCTGAATCGGTTGGAGTAACGTATGGTTGTCCGCCATGATGACGAGTGACTGAAACTTTGACAGTTGGCGGAGCTATTGCTTTAAAATGAGCTTCAAATAAATCTGCTATTTCTTCCCAATCTTGGTCAGGCACTAAACGCATAGAAATTTTAGCGAATGCTTTCGATGGAAGCACCGTCTTAGAGCCTTCGCCAGTATATCCACCCCAAATACCATTTACATCAAGTGTTGGGCGAATACTTGCACGCTCACGTGTAGTGTAGCCTTTTTCACCCGAAACTTCGGCAATATCTAGGTCTTTTTTGTATTCTTCTAAATCAAAAGGTGCAGCCTCTAAATCATCACGCTCAGCTTGGCTCAGCTCTGCTACTTTATCATAGAATCCTTTAATCGTAATTTTGCCATCGGCATCGTGCATGGAAGCAATCATCTGGCAAAGAACATTAACAGGATTGGCCACAGCTCCACCATATACACCCGAGTGTAAATCTCGATTTGGACCGGTTACGGCAACTTCCATATAAGTAAGTCCACGCAAACCAGTTTCTACCGAAGGAATATCATTGGCAATGATAGAAGTATCAGAAATCAGGATTAAATCGGCCTTAAGTTTTTCTTTATTTTCTTTCACGAAAATACCCAAATTCTCTGAGCCAACTTCTTCTTCTCCTTCAAACATAATCTTTACATTACAAGGCAAACCACCTTGAGCCAACATCATTTCGATAGCTTTTACGTGCATATAGATTTGTCCTTTATCATCACAAGAACCACGAGCAAAAATAGCTCCGTCTGGGTGATTTTTAGTTACCTTGATTGTTGGTTCAAATGGAGGCGAATCCCATAGTTCGTAAGGGTCAGCAGGTTGAACATCGTAATGTCCGTAAATTAAAATTGTTGGCAAAGATGCATCTACCATTTTTTCAGCATATACAATCGGATGCCCCGCTGTCGGACAAATCTCTGCTTTATCAAGGCCTGCAGCTAATAATTTTTCTTGAATATATTCAGCCGCACGAAGCATATCGGGCTGAAACTTTGAGTCGGCACTAACCGAAGGAATACGTAAGAAATCAAAAAGTTCGTTTAAGAACCTATCTTTATTTTGTTCGATGTAAGTGTTCATTGATTTATTTTGTCCAGTGGACTTTTACTACATATACAAAGTTATGGCTTTATTTTTTCGCCCCAAACTTATTTTCAGTACCGTTTATTAGGCGACTGATATTTTGGCGATGCATGATAGTTAAGATTAAGAAAACCACCCAAGCAAAGCCAATGGCGTAATTATCGGCATTATCATTCCATAAATTGAACATCAATTGAATAGGGAAAGCTAATCCGCCTAAAATTGAACCTAAGGATACATATTTTGTAGCAAGTACTATTACTAAAAATACTAAAAAGCAACCTAAAGCAGCCCAAGGAAAAGTAGCAACCAAAACCCCCATTGAAGTAGCCACGCCTTTTCCACCTTTAAATTGGGCAAAAATTGGAAAAATATGCCCCATAATCACGGCTAAGCCCATAAGTAAATATAGATACTGAGTAGTATCTGACATAAACAAACCAGCAGCTTTTACAGCTAAAAAACCTTTGAGGAAATCGACAATCAGAACAATGATACCTGCTTTTTTGCCAAGTGTACGAAGAGAGTTGGTTGCCCCAGCATTTCCACTTCCATGTTCGCGAACATCAATACCGTGAAAAATCCTACCATACCAAACTGCTGTGGGAATCGAGCCCATTAAATAGGCTAAAATAATACTTAGAATCATTAAGGTTATAGAAAACTTTTAAGGTGAGTTGGCAAAATTAATCAAAATTGTGCTATTTCATGATAGTCACCCATAAAAAAACACATAAGATATTGATATACAAAATCTTATGTGTTTAAAAGTATCATCAATAATTGTATATTTTGAAAACTATATACGTGTTATACCCTTACGTTTCAGGGCTAAATCGTGAGCAGTATCGTAGTACGAACGTAGATTTGTCCAATCAAATACTTCTGAGATATTCTCTACTCTATTACGCTGCATGATGCGGTCACGTCGGTTCATTGTTACGAACTTAAAGAGAATTTCGGCTAGTTGGTCGGCGGCTTTATCAAAGTTTTTACGCTTACGATTAACCACATATACCCCTACGTTTTCGAAATCTTTCATGAGTTGCATAATGAAATCGCCAAAGCCTGATAAATCACTCGTTACAGTAGGAATTCCTCTTACAACACACTCTAGCGGCGTATATCCCCAAGGTTCATAATAACTCGGGAAAATGCCCAAATGGCATCCACGCACAAACTGGCTGTATTCCATTCCAAAAAGTGGGTTGGTAGGAGAAATAAAATCTGGGTGATACACAAATTTTACGCGGTCTTGTTCGTGGTTAAGTAAATTGGTTTCCTTCAAATAATTGGTAATATCATCGGGTTGCTTCAAAAGGTGCGTCACCGTATGAGGAAGTTTTTTGGTCTTCCAAGTTTGAATTGTGCGGCGTAAACGTAATCTCCAATATTCATCAACAAACTGATTTAAGTCAGGAAGATTTGGGTCATCGTTTGATGCCGAGGCATGGAATAGATGTTCTCCAATTTGTTTTTCCATAGCCTCACAGGTTTGTCGAATCTCTTCCATTACAGCCCTCGACTGCAGCACCTCTGGGTCTATCGAATGAACAGGGTTTTTAGTAATGATAAACATCACGATTGTCGTATCAATACCTGCCTGAACAAGTTTGAAGTTCAAACGTTTGAGAGCTTCAAGTGTAAGGTCATATCCTTTGTTTCTAAATTCGTAGCGGCCTGAAGTAAAGAAGTAGAGTGTATTATCTAAATCCCAAGAATAACTTTGGAAGAAGTGCCCCATCACAAATTGATGGATTTTTTCTTTATATTTCAAGTGAAGATTCTGGAATTCATGAATAGCTGCAAAACGTGTAACATTCAGACCATTCGGTAGAATCAAATCACAAGTTCGACCGAAAAACACCTCACATTCTTTAGCTGTCACATCACTTACTGTAGTGAGTACATGCGATTTTTGGGCAGCTAAACGTTCAATTTTCGCTTGTGCTTCTATTCCATAATGGCGTGCTTCTTGTTCCCAATCATATCCTGATAGTTTTTCGTAGAAATCAGGCTCATTTCCAGCGATATAACGCCCCAACATGGTGGCATGTGTAGTAAATACGGTCGAAATTGGCACATTATCAGTGCGAATATCTATCAAAGCAGTGGCAACCATCCACTCATGAAAATGAGCCACAACCTCGTTTTTGCTCCCAAAAGCTTCACCAAATTCGGTCAAGAAAACCCTAATCATCTCACCTAGAGCAATCACTTGGTCAACCAATGGCTCAGCATTTAAAGTTGAAATTTGATGTCTTTCCCAAAGTTTAAACTTTAAATCGTTGGTATCATTCAAAATTGACTTGAAATCGAGCAAAACAATTTTGGGTTTGCCCGTAACCAGCCAACGGCCATAATGGGCATCAAAGCCCATTTCTTTCATTTTTTTTACAACTTTCCCAAAAGGCGATTCATCGAGGTCTGCAATTGGTTCAAACTCAATCATTGCCGTATTAGGGAAGTACGGGCCAACGAGACAGTAATTTTCGCCCCACTCCTCAACCATTGAAGGTACTTTCGAGCGAATTACTGTATAAATTCCACCAACTTGGTTACATACCTCCCAAGCAATCTCCATCAACATTGGCTTCTTTTGTTCACGCGGCTTAATACTAATAGTTTCTTCTGATGCTTTCTTTAATTTTGCTTTGGTTGTTGCCATGTTGAATATCTAATTTATTAAAACACAAGGTTGAATTAGCTTAAAATTTTTAATAATAACAATAAAAAATTTAACTTTTCTAACAGAATTTATGCAAATTTATTGATTTTAAAGAATATCCTTTTTTTTCACCGTACTTTGTATTAGCAAATCTATCATATTCATTCTTTTTTCTGGTTGAGATTCCGTTATTTTTTATGCCCAAACGCTCAAATTATTGGTTAGGAGCTTTATTGGTTTTTGGAGCTGCGTTTGGTTTTGCTTTAAAAGGTATTTTCATCAAATCGGCCTACCAATATGGGGTAGATACCATCTCCCTACTTTCCCTCCGATTTATATTTGCTGCTCCTTTCTATATTTTTACTATCTTAAGAAAACGCTTCAAAGAAGAGGCACACCCAAAAGTATCTACCAGCACTTGGCTTAAGTTATTTGGGGTTGGGTTTATTGGATACTATATTTCGGCTTACTTTAACCTTTTAGGGCTGAATTATATTACCGCTAGTTTAGAGCGAATCTTGCTTTTTGTCTATCCTACTTTTGTCTTAATCTTGAGTGCTATCATTTTCAAAAAGAAGATTACTCCTTTGCAATGGTTGGCTTTGGGTATTACTTATTTCGGTATCTTCATTGCTTTTTTAAAGAACTTCGATGCTCACCAACAAAAAGATATTTGGCTAGGAGCTTTTTGGGTAATTTTAAGTGGTTTTACTTATGCGTTTTACTTAATCAGTAGCGATGGGCTTATCGCTAAGCTTGGTACAACTCGTTTTACCTCTTGGGTTATTTTATCAGCTTTTGTTCCTACCCTTATTCACTGCTATACCGTTAATCAATTAAATATTTTAAATTTTCCTATTCCTGTTTATACCATTTCGTTGTCAATGGCCGTTTTCTCAACGGTTTTACCAACTTTTATGTTATCGGAAGGAATCAAAAGAGTTGGCTCAGGAAACGCTTCCATCATTGCTAGCATCGGACCCATTTTTACGATTGTGCTAGCCACAACGTTTTTAGGCGAAACGATTTGGCTTGAACAAATTATAGGAACTGTTTTTGTACTTATCGGCGTATTTTTGATTAGTTGGAAAGGGAAAAAATAAACAAGAAACGAACAAAACTTTTACCTATATATCTAAATGAAGCCATAACGAATCATTAACACTATAACACTATAAAATTTCCACACAATTTCACTAATTTTGAATGATTATTTGAATCAAAAACCAAAAAATGAAATACCTCATCACTGCTATTTGCCTATTATTTACACTCACTTCATGCCAAAACAAAAACGAACAGAAAAATCTTCAGCTCTCTGATACTCAAGAGTTCAGAAAATACTGGTTTAATAATCAAGCCGAAATAAGTAGCTACGATTTACAACAGGCTCGCTACGGAAAAAAACATGTGGGCGAAGCTGTAATGGTTTTTGTAACTGAAGATTTTAGACTAGATAAACAAGTAAAGCTCGAATCAGATGCTCGTGAAAAAGCAACCCCAGTTTTGAAGCTAAATTTTCTAAAAAAGTTCATTACAGGTATCTATGATTACTCCATGTATTCATCAATCTTTACACCTGTACAAACCAACACCTACCCTGCTACTTTAAAAGTGACAAACACGAATCAAGAATGGTGTGGACAAACATTTACCCAATTAAACTATCATCAAAATGGCTATCAAGTTCTAGGAAAATCTTATTTTGAAGAAGAAGTTTCGGATGATTTTCATGTTGATTATGCATTGCTTGAAGATGAATTATGGAGTAAAATTAGACTTTCTCAAACCGAGCAACTACCCATTGGCAATGTAATGATGATTCCGAGTATGACTTCTTTACGCCTTCGCCACAAGCGTGTATTGCCCGAAATGAGCAAGATTAAACTTGAAGCTTATAAAGGAGATTCAACGTTTAAAGGTACAGAACTGATGGACTACAATATTCATTATCCAGAGAGTAAACGTGACCTCAGAATTATTTTCGAAAAAAACTTTCCGCATCAAATTATCGGCTGGGAAGAATCTTATGAAGAAAACAAAAAGCGGCTAACTACCAGAGGAGTTTTGAAAGCGACCATTCGCAATGATTATTGGAAGAAAAATATGCCTGCTGATACCATTTATAGAAAACTATTGAAGTTGAAATATTGATTTTTTTATTTTTGTAAAAAGTTGCCCCAAAAAGGCTGACTTACAAATACTTAAATGATTTCCCTCAATGAAAAAGCCAGCTAATTTTTTCCTAATTGCTTTAATTATCGTCTTTTTAGCTTCTTGCGGCGAAAAGAAAACTCAAAAAACCGAAAATACTGCCAACAGTCCGGCTATTCATACATTGGTATTTATTGATAAAACTGCCAGTGTTGATGTATCGAAGCCTTTTGTAGCACAAAAATATCAGCAAGCCCTCAATAGCATCATTGAGGAAAATGTGAGGAAATCGGGTGATAAATTTGAAATTTATTATATCCACGAAAATACCGCTAAAGGACGTTGTTTATCGCTTACTTGTCGAACCGAAATGGAAGATACAGAGGGAGTCAATGCAACCGATTTAGAGGCTATCAAAACTAACTATGACCTCTCCATTCGAAAAGAACGTTCTTTTGTCTCTAAACAAGCATTAGCACGCCTCAATGCTGAAAATACAAGCGAATCGAACCGCGAAACCAATATTTTAGCAAGTCTACCAGTCATTGCGAAAGCATCAGAGTCGGGAGCGATTGTGAAGGTATATTACCTAAGTGATATGGTTGAAAGTGTGAAAAGTGGGCGTGATTTTCAGATTAAACCACCAAAAGATAATTCAGAAGCAGAAAGCTGGGCTAAAGCTGATGCCGATAAATACAAAGACTTAGCCTTGAATGGTCCAGATATTTCGATGATTTTACCTTTTGAAGCAACCAGTTCTATCAAAGAAAATAACCCAACAATTACTTATTATTGGACTAAATTATTTGAGAACTTAGGTGTGATGAGTGTTCAAGAAATGTAACACAATTCTCCGAATTGTGCTGTAGGAAAAGAAAAACGGCGATATATCTTTCGATGTATCGCCGTTTCTGATATATAAGAACTAATAATTAGTTTCCTTTCAAAGCTTCTGCACCACCCACAATTTCCAAAATTTCTTTTGTAATGGCAGCTTGGCGACTACGGTTATATTCGATTTTCAAATTACGTAATAACTCGTTGGCGTTATCAGTTGCTTTATCCATAGCAGTCATACGAGCACCGTGTTCAGAAGCATTTGATTCTAAAACGGCTTTGAATAACTGCATTTTGATAGCCTTTGGCATTAATTCTAATACAATTTCTTCTTCCGATGGTTCGAAAATATAATCTGTATTAGCAGCTTTAGCGTTATCATCTTTTTTCTCAACTAAAGGAAGCATTTGCTCTACACGAATAATCTGCGTAGCTACGTTTTTGAATTCGTTGAACACAATTTCAACTACATCATATTTTCCATTTGCAAAAGCTGCCATTGCTTGCTCTGCAGCTTGGCGAGCAGTAGCAAAACTCAAGCGTTGGAAAATATCCATAAACTCGGTATTTGTCTTGAAGCCACGCTTTTGTAATGTTTCACCACCTTTTTTACCCAAAGCCATGATTTCAACATTACCTTTAGCTAATTGAGCAGGGTAGTTTTCGTTAATATGAGCCATAGTGGCCTTTACAACGTTTGCATTAAATGCACCGCAAAGTCCTCTATCAGAAGTAACAACGATTACTAAAACCTTCTCAACAGAGCGAACTTGAGTATATGGACTCGCTGTTCCTACCTCAGTATTAGCCGATACCGCAGAAATCAACTCATTGAGTTTCGTTGCATACGGACGCATCTGAGTAATGGCATCTTGTGCACGACGAAGCTTCGCCGCTGATACCATTTTCATTGCCTTGGTAATCTGTGTTGTAGAGTTTACCGAGGTAATTCTATTTCTAACTTCTTTTAATGAAGGCATCTTTTTATTAAATTAAGAATGTAGAATGTAGAATTAAGAATTAATTATGCTAAAAAACATTCCTAATTCTTAATTCTCAATTCTTAATTGTATTAAGCGTATTTCTCTGCTAATTCTTTACCTACTTTCTTGATAGTGTCAGTAGTAGCATCATCTAACTTACCAGCCGCAAGGTTTGTAATAACCTCTGGGTTTTGGCTCTTCAATAATAAAGCGAATTCGTTTTCGAATTCTTTTACTCTTGCAACAGGTACTTTGTCTAATACACCGTTGATTGAAGCATAGATAATAGCAACTTGCTCTCCTACTGATACTGGCGAGAATTGAGCTTGCTTTAAGATTTCTTGGTTACGACGTCCACGCTCGATAGTCAAACGAGTAGCAGCATCTAGGTCTGAACCAAACTTCGCAAAAGCTTCCAATTCACGGAACTGTGCTTGGTCAAGTTTCAATGTACCAGCTACTTTCTTCATTGATTTAATCTGAGCATTACCACCTACGCGTGATACCGAGATACCTACGTTAATCGCTGGACGAATACCTGCATTGAACAAGTTAGACTCCAAGAAGATTTGTCCGTCAGTAATCGAGATTACGTTTGTAGGGATATAAGCAGATACGTCACCTGCTTGTGTTTCGATGATTGGAAGGGCTGTTAATGAACCACCACCTTTCACTTTAGATTTCAATGATGGCGGTAAATCGTTCATTTCACTTGCAATAGCATCATCAGCGATAACTTTTGCAGCACGCTCCAATAAACGGCTATGTAAGTAGAATACGTCACCTGGATAAGCTTCACGGCCTGGTGGACGACGAAGCAATAATGATACTTCACGGTAAGCTACGGCTTGCTTAGAAAGGTCATCGTAGATAACCAATGCTGGACGGCCTGTATCACGGAAGTATTCACCGATAGCAGCACCCGTAAACGGAGCAAAGAACTGCATCGGAGATGGGTCAGAAGCACCCGCTGCTACGATTACTGTGTAATCCATAGCACCATATTTACGTAATGTCTGCTCAACAGCCTTAATTGTAGAAGCTTTTTGACCACAAGCTACGTAGATACAATATACAGGTTCGCCTTTGTCGTAGAATTCTTTTTGGTTAATGATGGTGTCAATACAAACGGCAGTCTTACCAGTTTGACGGTCACCGATAACCAACTCACGTTGGCCACGGCCAATCGGAATCATCGCGTCAATAGCTTTGATACCTGTTTGTAAAGGCTCAGTTACTGGCTGACGATAAATAACGCCTGGTGCTTTACGCTCCAAAGGCATTTCAAAAGTTTCTCCTTGAATAGGGCCATTGCCATCGATAGGCTCAGCCAAAGTATTTACAACACGGCCTACGATGCCATCACCTACTTTTACAGAGGCGATTTCACCTGTACGTTTTACTGTTGCACCTTCTTTGATACCTGCCGAGTCACCTAACAATACCGCTCCTACGTTGTCTTCTTCGAGGTTAAGTGCTAAGGCTTTTAAGCCATTTTCAAATGCCAGCAATTCACCGGCTTGAACTTTTGATAAACCGTATATACGTGCTACACCGTCACCGATTTGTAGCACTGTACCAACTTCTTCGAGTTCGGCTTCGGTTCTTGCACCTGCCAATTGCTCACGCAGGATAGCCGAAACTTCGTCTGGTCTAACTGATGCCATATAATTCTTTATGATGAGTTTTGAATGTAATTTTTTAAGAAACGTGTGCTGTACTCTTAATTTTCGGCTGCAAAATTACGATACGATTTTCACAATTCCGATATTTTGCTTAAAAAAAGATTAAAAATGTAGGATTTTTTTTAGAATTTGGAACTTAATTGAAGAAGTTTTGAACAAAAAATTGACAACTTTGCAAAACTTGTCAATTTTAAACACTTTTTTTGGCATCTTTGCCAAAAAATCTCATAATTCGAAACGACACCGTTTTATATTGCATTACGATGAAAAATATTGATGTTTGTTTAACTCCCGATTTACTTCACCTACATAAAATTGATAATACGATTGTTATTGTTGCTGATATTTTTCGTGCAACTTCTTGTATGGTTACAGGCTTTGCTTATGGTGTAAAAGCCATTATTCCAGTTGAAACCGTAGAAGAATGTCAAGAATTACAGGCCAAAGGTTTTATTGCCGCGGCGGAACGAAACGCCCAAAAAGTGGAGGGATTCGAACTTGATAATTCTCCTTTTAGCTACATGGATGAAAAGCTAATCGGTGAAAAAATTGCCATGACAACCACCAATGGCACCTATTCGATTTCAAAAGCTAAAACATCTGCTGTAAAGGTTTTAGTTGGAGCTTTTCTAAATCTCAATGCAATCGTAGAATACCTAAAAACACAGCCTTACGATGTATTGGTGCTTTGTGCAGGCTGGAAAGGGCGAACCAATTTAGAGGATACACTCTTTGCAGGAGCAGTAGTAGATGCCGTACAAGATGAGTTTTTTGTGGCCGAAGATAGTGCTATTATGTCTATGAGACTCTATCAACAAGCCAAAGACGATATGCTTGGATACTTGGCAAATTCATCGCATATTCGCCGTTTGCAACGCTTAGGTATCAACAAAGATATTAGCTATTGCTTACAACGTGATTTGTATGATGTTGTGCCTGTACTACGTGGAAATGAGTTGGTGAATATGTGATATTTTATCTTTGAGGATAATGAGAGATAAATTGAAAGGTAAAAAATACGAGAACAAAATTTCCCCTCCTTTTTTCAAGGAGGGGTGGCAAAATTTTGACGAAGTCGAATTTTGACGGGGTGGTTGAACATTGGAGTAATTTTTTAGAAAAAAACTATGCAACTCAATAATCTAAAGTCCTTAAAACCACAAAGAAAACATTTACGAAACCACTCCACATCGGCTGAGGCAACTTTATGGAGTTACTAAAAGAATAGTCAATTAGAAGGACGAAAGTTTAGAAGACAACACAGTATTGAATTTTACATTCTTGACTTTTTTTGCCCATCAGAAAAAATAAACATAGAATTAGATGGACAAGAACACTTTGAAGGCTACGGACTCGTGCACGATGAAAAACGTGATGAGTTTTTAAAATCACTCAACATTAAAGTATTAAGATTTGAAAATAAAGAAGTTTTTGAAAATATAGAATGGGTTTTGAATGAGATTAAAAGGCATTTTAAAACTTAAACAACCACCCCGTCAAAGTCCGATTCCATCAGGACTTTGACACCCCTCCTTTGAAAGGAGGAGAAACTTTATTACACGGTATAAACAAACGACCTTCATCAAAATGAAACTAAAATTCCATATTCTCACGCTGCAAATGCGGCATACTTTTACCATTGCTCACGGCTCACGTGATGATATTGATGCCTTTATCGTTGAACTTCAAGACGGTGAACTCAGTGGTTATGGTGAAGCAACTCCAATACCTTATTATGGAGTTACGGCCGAAGGAATGAGAGACAAACTCTCTGAATATCAAGAAATTATCGAAAACTACGACCTTCAAAATCCAGAGGATTTTTGGGCATTTATGTACCCTCATCTAAAAAATGACCCTTTTGCACATTGTGCATTAGATATGGCAGCTTGGGATTTATGGGGCAAAAAACAAGGTAAACCCTTATACGAAATTTGGGGCCTTGACCCTACAAAAGCCCCGAATTCTAATTATACCATCGGAATTGATACCATTGAAAAAATGGTTGAGAAAATGAAAGAGTTTGATTTCCCGATTTATAAAATCAAGTTGGGTACTAATCATGATGTTGAAATAGTTCGTGAACTAAGAAAACACACCGATGCTCTTTTTAGAGTTGATGCTAACTGTGCCTGGGGTATTGAAGAAACCATTGAAAACTCGAAAGCTTTTGCAGAGTTGGGTGTAGAATTTATAGAACAACCAATGCACAAAGATGCTTACGTAGAGATGGAAGAAGTAATGAAAGGTTCGGTTTTACCACTCATTGCCGATGAAAGCTGCATTGTGGAAGAAGACGTAAAAAAATGCGTAGGTAAATTTCATGGTGTAAACGTAAAATTGGCCAAGTGTGGTGGAATTACACCCGCATTACGCATGATTTCAGAAGCAAAAAGCTTGGGATTGAAAGTTATGTGTGGCTGTATGACGGAAACAAGTGTGGGTATTTCAGCAATCGGGCAGCTAGCACCTTTACTTGATTATGTAGATATGGATGGTTCGATTTTAATTGCCAATGACCCTGCAACGGGAGTATATCTTGACAAAGGCAAACCTGTTTTCCCGAAAGTAAACGGAACAGGTGCAACACTTTTATAAATTTTTGGGGTAGTTAGGAATAAATATCTTCCTATACTACCCCAATCTCTTTAAAATTCATTCAATACAATCACATCTGACTCTGCGGTATTACTCACATTCCCTGCTCTATCTTTAATGATTACTTGAAATTTTAGTGAATCTTTAGGAGGCGTAAATGGGTGAGGAAACTCCATTGAATAATCAAGTGTCCCTTCTATCGGACCAGTTTTGCCATCAGCTTTTAAGCGAGGAAAATAACCCGAATAGGGTACCGCTGGAATAAATTCGGTAAAAACACCTTTTTTCTTGCGAAATAGCCTAATGAGATAATTATAATTACTAGTTGTTTCGGCAGTAGTTCTTTCTTTTTCATTCAAACCTAAATCACCATCTCCATCTTGAAACTTAATCGTCAGAATAACAGAATCCTTTTTCGTACCAGCAAATTGGTCGATTCTAACCTCCTTTTTAATTGACTTAAAGCTAATGGCTGGCGTATTATCAAAAGTGGTTTCTTTATAACAACCTACCAATGCGACAATTATTGTTAATATTCCAAAAACTGAAACCTTTTTCATTCTAAAAATGTAATTTTAATTAGTCTGTTATGCAAAACAAGTGTGGCACATTTTAATTGAATAGAAAACCTTGAGAAAACGGTGTCGTCTGACGTGCTACACTTTGCAATATCAATAATTTTCTATATTTCGGCTAATTTAGTAAAAATCATAAAATTTTCAATGGGCATTCGTGACGAACTAAAATCGGCGGTTTTACAGTTGAACGACTCTTCCGTACGACCACACGATTTCGAAGAATTGGCTTTAGAAATATTTCGTTTTCAAGCTGCCACTAATTATACCTACAAAGAATATTTAGCGTATCTCCGAGTAAATCCTCAGCAAGTGAGTCGAATCGAAAAAATTCCTTTTTTACCGATTCAGTTTTTCAAGCACCATAAAATTGTTTCTGAGGGAGCTCCTACCCAAATAATTTTTGAAAGTAGCGGCACCACTGGCGATACCACCAGTAAACATTTAGTGAGCGATTTACCTTTTTATGAATACATCAGTCAACGAATTTTTGAGCAGTTTTATGGCCCTTTGAATGAGTTTCACATTTTAGCTTTACTGCCTTCTTACCTTGAACGAAATAATTCTTCGTTGGTGTATATGGTACAGAGTTTTATTTATAGAACCTACTCAAGAGAATCTGGTTTTTATTTGAAAAATACCCAAGAATTGCTTCAGCAACTTCGACTGTTATCTAAACAACAATCTAAAAGAAAAGTTTTGTTGATTGGCGTCACATTTGCCTTGCTTGATTTAGCTGAATCTGGAGAAGATTTATCTTGCATGAAAGACCTAAAAAAACGCTTAATTGTCATGGAAACTGGGGGAATGAAAGGTAGAAGGAAGGAATTATTGCGGGAAGAAGTACACGAAATCTTAACCTCGGCGTTTGGAATCGAAAAAATTCACTCTGAATATGGCATGACAGAACTACTTTCGCAAGGATATTCGAAAGGCGATGGGGTTTTTGAATTACCCAATACTATGAGAGTGCTACTTCGTGAAATAAACGACCCATTCAAGATTATCTCAACGGTAAACTATTCCCAAAAGAATGAGAAAACCTTGATTCGTGGCGGAATCAACGTAATTGATTTAGCTAATATTGATTCTTGTTGCTTCATAGAAACCCAAGATTTAGGAGCATACGATACTGAAAATCAATCATTTAGCATCATTGGTCGCTTTGATAACTCTGATATCAGAGGCTGCAATTTGATGTATCAAGGCTAAAACCTTATAGATATCTATTGAGAGTTCTGATGATTGGGGGTAAATAGCTCGTTCCAAAAATATTGGTATGCACAAGCAAGGGATAAATATTATAAATAGGCACTCGTTCATCGAATCTTGGTTGGAGAGGATAGGCTTCCTGATACGAGTCATAGAAACGCTTATCAAAACCGCCAAATAAGTTTGTGAAAGCTATTTCCATTTCTCGGCTTCCGTAATAAACCGATGGGTCGATGAGTGAGGGCTCACCTTTTTCATCAGTAATCACATTTCCCGACCACAAATCTCCATGTAAGAGAGAAGCTGGTTCGTTTGGAATAAGTTCGGGCAAAACCTTATAAAATTGCTGAAATTTATCGTATAAAGATTTAGAAATCAACTCATTATAATAGGCTAAACCTGCTTGAACATTCAAACGTTTTTCAATAAAAAAGCTCAGCCAATCAGATTTCTGCTCATTACTTTGACGAAGTGAACCAATATAATTATCGAACGAGAGGCCAAAAGAATCGGCTGTATTTCGATGCAGACTAGCTAATTTTTGACCCAAAGACTCCCAATAATCGAAATTAGGTTTAGAATATTCGATATTTTCGAGAACCAAATAATCTTGTCCATCACGACGCCCCCAATGAATCACCTCGGGCACACGAATCACGTTAGTTTCACGCAATAGGTCAAGGCCTTTTGCTTCTGTTTCAAACATTCCTTCGTAGTTCCGAGTATTATATTTAATAAAATATTTGCCTTCGTTGGTAAGTACTTGCACGGTCACATTGATACTTCCACCCTGTATTAGGCGATACTCGTTTACTTGTAGGTCACGTCCGAAGCTTTCAAAAAAAACGCCCTCAAAAAATTGGAATTGGTCTTCAGCCGTTTGCATAGATGCCCTTAACCCCTGTGGGGAATAAATTTAAAAAGTATTTAAACTCAACTCTTGAATATATCTATAAATCGCTAATAACTAACTCATTAGACAGATAAACTCGAAAACCAAAATGCTTATTTCGTATTTCAAGTCTAATACAAACGTTAAAATAAAAACTTTATCATTAAATTTTCCGAACTTTGTAAAAAATTTCAATAGTTTATTTCATGCAGAAACGTCATCTTGCTATTCTTGGCTCAACTGGTTCTATCGGAACACAAGCCTTAGAAGTTGTTGAAGCCAATCCAAATATTTTTGAAGTAGAAGTACTGACCGCCCAAAACAACGCCGATTTGTTGATTGAACAAGCAGCTAAGTTTAAGCCAAACGTAGTGGTGATTTCTAACGAAAACCTTTATGACAAAGTCTTTGCCGCTCTCGACCCACTTGATATAAAAGTTTATTCTGGAGATAAATCTTTGGCATCGGTTGTAACCATGGAATCGGTGAATATGGTGCTCACAGCACTCGTGGGTTATGCTGGACTCATTCCGACGGTTGCGGCTATCGAAGCAGGTAAACATATTGCCTTGGCCAACAAAGAAACGCTCGTAGTAGCTGGCGAATTAGTGACGGAATTAGCTCAAAAGCATAGAGTTGATATATTACCTGTTGATTCTGAACATTCGGCTATTTTTCAGTGCTTGGTAGGTGAGTTTCATAATCCTATTGAAAAAATAATACTAACGGCTTCGGGTGGGCCATTTAGAGGAAAAGACCGTGAGTTTTTGAAAACAGTTACCAAAGCCCAAGCCCTCAAGCACCCTAATTGGAGCATGGGAGCAAAAATTACCATAGATTCTGCTTCTTTGATGAATAAGGGTTTAGAGGTAATTGAAGCAAAGTGGTTATTCGGACTCACACCAGAGCAAATTGAAGTGGTTGTACACCCACAAAGTATTATTCACTCAATGGTGCAGTTTGAAGATGGAAGTATGAAAGCCCAAATGGGTTTACCAGATATGCGAGTGCCGATTCAGTTTGCGATTGGCTATCCGAATCGTTTAAAATCAACTTTCCCACGTATGGATTTTGCTCAGTATCCATCATTGACATTTGAAAAACCAGATTATGAGACATTCAGAAATTTAGGTTTTGCATTTGATGCCCTACGTACTGGCGGAAATATGGCGTGTATTGTCAATGCAGCTAATGAAATAGCCGTTGCGGCTTTCTTGCGTGATGAAATCGGATTCTTAGAAATGTCAGATTTGATTGAAGATTGTATGAAAAAAGTGAGTTTCGTGCGTACACCAACGCTCGAAGATTATATCGAAACCGACAAAGAAACCAGACGTCTGGCTTTGGAGTTTGTTTAAATTTATAGTTTTACATCCCGCATCGGCGGTCCGAACCTGCCCCCTACAGAGGTAGAATAACTGTTACACGCGAACAGAAAAATCCCCCTTTGAAGAGGGCAGGGAGATGTCGTAAAAGAGTAATTATGTAAATAAATTATGGCAAAGCAACCATTTCAAGTAGTTTACGAAGATAATCATATCATTATCGTCAATAAAGCCCAAGGAATTTTAGTTCAGGGCGATAGCACTGGCGATAAAACGCTTTCTGACTACGTAAAAGAGTATATTAAAGAAAAATACAATAAACCAGGAGATGTTTTTCTTGGAACCGTACACCGCCTCGACCGCCCCGTGAGTGGCTTGGTGGTTTTTGCACGTACATCAAAAGCACTCGAACGCATGAACGAGATATTTAGAAAACGTGATGTTCAGAAAACTTATTGGGCAGTTGTGGGTAAAAAACCCGAGAAAAAATCGGCAAAATTGACCAACTGGCTCGTAAAAGATGAAACTAAGAATACCGTAAAAGCCTACGACGAAGAAGTGCCTAACTCACAAAAAGCAGAGTTGACGTATCGTTATTTAGGCGAATTGAACCATTATCATTTACTCGAGATAAACCCGATTACTGGTCGCCCACACCAAATTCGTGTGCAATTGGCCAAAATGGGTTGCCCAATTAGAGGTGATGTGAAGTATGGATACCCACGCCCAAATATTGAAGGCAACATCAATCTTCATGCTCGCAGGTTGTATTTTATTCATCCAGTGAAAAAGGAGCCAATCATTTGCAAAGCGGCATTGCCCGAAAATGCCTTCTGGGAAGAGTTTTTAGAACTCGAACCAGAAGATATCAAAACAGAAAATCTTGATTTCTTATATTGAAAAAACAAAAAGCGATTGGGTTAGTCCAATCGCTTTTTTTATAATATATTTGAAGACCATTTATTCCAACAAAAAATTCAAAACTACCAAACCATTATTTTGGTATTCAACCTTCAATCTATAACAAAAAATGAATCGCAGAAACTTTTTATCAAAGAGTGTCTTGGCTGCCGGAGCTAGTACCCTTGGCACTTCAACCGCAGCTTTAGCTTCTACGCCGAGTCAAATCGAACAACCAAACATCATCGCTCCTAATAAATTCAAACTTCTCTATGCTCCGCATTTCGGAATGTTTGAAAATTCAGCTGGCAAAGACCTTTTCGACCAACTTAAATTCATGGCTGACAATGGCTTCATGGCTCTGGAAGATAACGGAATGTTAGGCCGCCCAGTAGAAATACAAACAAAAATTGGTGAAACAATGGCCAAATTAGGCATGAAAATGGGGGTTTTTGTGGTAGATGGTGGCGATAATTGGAAAGTTTCACTCACCACTGGTAAAAAAGATTTCCTCGAAAACTTCTTAAAAACTTGCCGTGCCTCGGTAGAAACAGCTAAACGTTGTAATGCTAAATACATGACGGTTGTACCTGGCTATTTTGAGCGAAATCTACCATTAGGTGTTCAGACAGCCAATGTCATTGATGCCTTACGCCGAGCTTGTGATATTTTCGAGCCTCATAACCTCACGATGGTACTTGAACCATTAAGCGATAATGCCGATTTATTCTTACGCTATTCTGACCAAACCTACATGATTTGTAAGGCGGTGAATAGCCCTTCATGTAAGATTTTATTTGATATGTGGCACATGCAAAGAAATGAAGGCCGCATGACTCAACACATGAATTGGTGCTGGGAAGAAATTGCCTATTTTCAGATTGGCGATGAGCCAGGCCGCAAGGAGCCAACTACTGGCGAAATAAATTACAAGAGCTTATTTAAGCATATTTACGAAAAATCGAAAGCCAATAATCAAGAGTTCATCATGGGAATGGAACATGGTAATTTTGCTAAAGGCAAAGAAGGAGAAGCAAAATTGATTGAAGCTTATCAATGGAGCGATAATTTCTAAGATTATTATACAAGCAGGGGTATAAAGCCCCTGCTTATTTATTTTTCATAGTTTCATTTAGTGAATCATCAGACTTTTACTATTTATCTACAATCAGTTTCTATTCTTCCTTATCAAAACTGCTCAAAAGTCCTACTAAAACCACTATTCAGACTACAATTCTGATTATTTCATATTTTTGAGTCTGTTTAAAATTAACTTATTTAAGATTTAAGTGTTTTAATAAAAACTAACAATCGTTTTGTTATTGATTTACTCGGTGGTTGAGTAATTTTGAAATCGAAATTTTATATAGATGCTTACATTTCCAAACGCTAAAATAAACATTGGCCTCAATATCGTAGAAAAACGCTCTGATGGCTTCCATAATATCGAATCTGTTTTTTACCCAGTCGAATGGTGCGATGCCCTCGAAATCTTACCAAATCAAGACCAAACTGCCAATGAAGCAATCTTCCAAAGTACGGGCTTGAATATTCCGGGCAATGAAAGTTCAAATCTTTGTTTGAAGGCATGGCATTTATTGCAAGACCAAATCTCTACGCCACCGACTATTCATTTGCACAAAGTAATACCAATGGGTGCAGGCTTGGGTGGTGGTTCTGCCGATGGAGCTTTTACACTTCGCATGCTCAATGAGGTTTATCAACTAAATTTGAGCAACGACCAACTAAAAGATTTTGCCCGAAAATTAGGTTCGGACTGTGCTTTTTTCATCGAAAATAAACCTGTTTTTTGCTATAATAAAGGCGATGAATTTGAAGATTTTTCGCTTAATCTGAAAGGGAAATTTATAGTGTTAGTCAATCCAGATATTCATATTTCTACTGCTGAAGCTTATTCGGGGGTATCGCCACAAAAACCTGAAATATCATTAAAAACGGCTCTTTCGGAGCCAATATCTAATTGGAAAACAATTGTTAAAAACGATTTCGAAGAAAAACTGTTATTAAAGTATCCAACCATTGCCGAAGTAAAAGAATCACTTTATGTAGCTGGTGCTGTTTATGCTTCTATGACGGGCTCAGGCTCAACTGTATATGGAATTTTTGAAAACGAAATAGACTTAAAAAATCAATTTCCAAATTTCGCAATATGGCAAGGATTCTTTAAAGTATAATTTTATTTAAACCCTTGGGGGACGGGTGAAAAGATGAATCAATTAAGTAAACGCCGAGAACCATTTGCTTTCATGCTCTACCTTGCTATGATTAGTAGCGGGCTGCTTTTTTTCTTTTTATTGATTGTTTTTATTACGAAAGAAGCTAGAAATCAGGATATTCCTGTAAAGATTCCGGGTGTATTTTGGTTTAGTACTTTAGTTATTATAGCAAGTAGCCTTACGCTGCAAGGGGCAAATAAAGCTTTTAAGGAAGAGCGTTTTCGAACCTATCGTCTAAATATCAGTCTGACCTTACTGACGGGCATTTTGTTTATCGTTTTACAAGGTTTTGGATGGCGTAAATTATTGAATGCCGGCATCACAATGAGCAATAATACTGGAGGAATGTTTATTTATGTTCTTTCAGGACTACATATTTTGCACACACTGGGCGGAATTATAGCACTCATCTCAGCTAACAAAGATGCTTTTCAACGAATGGAATATATTGATTCTTATGTTTATAGTGTCAATCCACCTAATCAACTGAAAATCAAGCTCATAAGTATCTATTGGCATTTTGTAGATGTACTGTGGGTTATTCTGTTTCTATTCTTATTGTATCATGCTTCATAAAACTCGTGGGATAGTCATTAGCTATATTCGATACCGAGAAACCTCCATTATCGTAAAGATTTATACCGAAAAATTTGGTATTCAATCGTTTATTGAAAATGGCGTAAGAAGCAGTAAAGGAAAAAATAAGATTGCACTTTTTCAACCGCTTACACTACTCGATATGGTGGTATATCATGATGAAAAGAAAGACTTGCATCGTATCTCGGAGGCCAAATCAGGCTTTCCATTTCGAAGCCTTCCTTACGATATTCACAAGTCAAGTATCGCCATGTTTTTGGATGAAGTTTTGAACAAAACACTTCAAGAACATACTGAAAACGATGCTCTTTTCGATTTTCTTTATCATTCACTCATTTTTTTAGACGAAACCGACGAACATTTTGAAAATTTTCACCTAATCTTTCTGCTCAAATATGCTTTTTTCTTAGGCTTTTCTCCAGAAAATGCACAAGAAATCGTCTCTCAGTTTCGAGAATTAAATGTTCTTATTCCTTTTGAAAACGATTATCAGAAATTGATGAACCAGCTTATCATGGCTGATTACCAAACGCCATTATTCATGAATCGGGCGGTTAGAAATCATTTACTCGAAATCATCATCGCGTTCTACAAAATTCATGTTGAAGAATTTGGCGAAATAAAATCACTGCAAGTATTACGGGAAGTATTGAGTTGAGTACTAAGCCTTCGGTAGTTGAGCGAAGTCGAAACCACTCCCTGTAGCTTCGGCTTCGCTCAGCTTCCGATGTTTCTTGGTAGGTATCGGTGCAGAAACGCTTGTCAAAATCACTAAATTATAATTTTTGCCAATCGGTGGTTTCGGCTTCGCTCACCCACCGAAAGAAAAATTACACATCAATTATTTTCGCAAGAAGGTAGTTAATAAATTTACACCAAAAGCGGTAGCCGACTTCATTTTGGCAAATTCTGAATCGCCAAAAGCCATCCCAGCAATATCAAGGTGAGCCCAATTAGTGTGTCCATCAATGAAGAACTCCAAGAATTTTGCAGCCGTAATTGCCCCAGCCACTGGAGCAGAAGAAAGGTTCTTTATATCAGCCACATCAGAGTTCATCATATCTTTATAATCATCCCAAAGTGGCAAACGCCATAGTTTTTCTCCAGTTTCTTGCCCGATTTCAAGTAATTCATTTGCTAAGGTATCATTATTCGATAATAATCCTGCGGCGGCATAACCCAATGCGGCAATACAATTACCCGTGAGCGTTGCCAAATCAATAATTACATCAGGCTCAAAATTCTTTTTGATATACGAAAGGCCATCGGCCAAAATTAAGCGTCCTTCGGCATCAGTATCAATTACTTCAATTGTTTTACCAGCATACGAAGAAATAACCTCACTTGGTTTAAGTGCATTGCCATCTACACAATTTTCGGTTGATGGAATAACGCCTATCAAATGCACGGGCAATTGCAGTTTAGCCGCTAATTCCATTGCTCCTAAAACTGCTCCTGCTCCTCCCATATCTGACTTCATATAACTCATACTTGCCGAACTTTTAATAGAAATTCCACCTGTATCAAAAGTTACACCCTTTCCTACTAAACCTACCCTTCGGCTACGCTCAGGGACCGGTTTGGAAGATACTTGTTCTCCGAGCATAGCCGAGGATTGGTTCCCGAGCGTAGCCGAGGGATATTCCATCACAATAAACCTTGCAGGGTTTTCAGTGCTACCACGTCCAACTGCCAAAAGAGCATGTAAGCCTAACTCAAGGCATTGTTTCTCATCATAAACTTTTACATCGAAACCGTATTTTTGCCCAGATTCTATGGCAAATTCTGCTAATTTCTGCGGATATTTATAATTAGCTGGTGCATCAACCAAAGTCATGATTCTACTTTGTGTTTCGGCAATTGCTTGTCCAACCGCCACTCCTTTTTCGCCTTTTTCGAGCCAATTTTCTGCAACTTGAATTTCTAAAAGCCCAGATTCACCAAAAATATCAGCGGTTTTCTTCTCATCACTTTTATAGATACCTACCTCATATTCAGCCAAACAAATACCATTCACAATTTGCTCAATATTGGCTTCTAAACCTGCCATTTTAAGCTTTAATCCAACATTGCTTGGCAGTTTTTTCTTGTTATTGTAGAAAAACGAGCGAAAAACCTTTACATAATCAATAGGTTTAGGAGATTTTCCTAAGCCTAAAAGATATACCTTTTCCAGCCCCTCAATAGCTCCATACAAAGCCAATGTTTCTTTTGTTCCTGCCTTGAAATCCTGTTGGAGCGTTTCGGCACTTAGCCCAACGTGCTTCGCAATTTTTGAAAGATTTTCCGCCAATTTCTCATTATCTACCAGTGGGAAAATAATTGTCTTAGCAGCAGTATTGTTGGCTGTTATCTTGATTTTCATAAATTCTTTAATATTTGATTTGTAGATGGTTTTTTGTGGAATAAAATACTTTCCGTTAATTAAACAACCACTCTATTGCCTTCGGGAATTCTTGTCCCCAGCGTTTTTCGTTATGCTCTCCTTTAGGGTCGATTGAGAGTTTAATTTGTATTTTTTCAGTGTCCCAGCCCTGTCCCTCAATGGTCTCCTTCATTTTCTTAACGTTTGGAACCATCGCATTGCCTTCTTTTCCGCCACCATACAAATAGATTTTTGTAGCTAATGGATTAAAAAACTCTATTGCATCGAAGTATATTTTCCGAGAAACCCAAAGTGAAGGCGATAAAACCATTAATCTACCAATTGCTTCTGGATACATCAATCCTGCATAAATACTAATCAAACCACCCATCGAACTCCCACCAATTCCTGTAAATTGACGTTCGGTTTTAGTGCGATAATTAGCATCAATAAATGGTTTGAGCGTACGAACAATAAAATTTGCATATTTCATACCCAAACCTTTACCTTTTGATTCAACTGTGTAAGGGGAATATTCATTAAAACGGCCTTCTTCACCGTGTTCAATGGCTACTACAATTACATCGCCCATCTCTCGTTTAGCCAATAATGATAAACGTTTATCTATCTCCCAATTGCCGTAGTTTGAGCCTTTCCCAAATAGGTTTTGGGCATCTTGCATATACAAAACAGGATAACGCTTATCGGTATTTTGGGCGTAATCATGAGGGAGAAGAATATAAATTTTCCGAGTTTTGCCTAATTGTGGAATTTCAAATTTTTCAGAAATGACTTCTACTTTAGGCATTAACTTTTGAATATAAGCTGTAGCTCCTTCTTGACGCCAATAGGGAACAAAATCGGCGTACTGACCTGATAATTTTTCAATTACTCGGTTTTTTGGTGAATTTCCATAGGTATCTAATTCTACAAAATCCCAACCACCACGCGTATATTTATATTCTATTTTTTCTGGGAGGGTAATTTCGGGCGAGAATGTAAATTTGTATTTTCCCTTGCTCACTCGCTTCATTTCAAAATCCGACACATCGGGATGCCATTCGCAGAAGTTGCCCGATAAAAAAACAGGTCGTTCGTCATCAACAATAGTTGTCAATTCCAAACTCAACAAATTTCGATTACTCATTTTTACTTTTTCTAGTGGTCAGATAAGTGTTAAGTATGTTATAAAACACCTTACAGTTACGTATTGTTCCATAATTCAAGATAGTAGGCTAGCAACTTAGCTTTTCAAAGTCCTTATTATGAATGTTTTTGCTGTAATTTTAAGCAAAATATCTCTCTCGAATACTCAAAACTATATTTATTTAGCAAATATACTATTTTAAGTAATAAACACACAGATTCAATCTGAGGAAATAAAATTGGCGAAATTCTTTCAAAACTATGCTCGAAAGAATTTCGCCAAAATAACAAATTAAACAAATATTTCCCTTCAAGGAATCAATTTACTAAACTAAAGCTTGCCACAAAACCTCAACAGGATGCAAAGCAGTGCGACCAGTTCCATCATGGATTTGATGACGGCAGCTTGTACCTGGTGCTGCAATAATTACTTCTTCTGGTTGCTTTCTGACTGTTGGGAACAATACCAATTCACCAATTTGCATAGATAATTCGTAGTGTTCTTTCTCATACCCAAACGAACCTGCCATTCCGCAGCAACCTGAAGGAATCAGGTGTACTTCATAATTTTTAGGCAATGAAAGTATTTTTTTCGTTGGTGTAAGCGAAGCCACTGATTTTTGCTGACAATGTCCGTGTAACTTGATAAGACGTTTTTCAGTTGTAAAGTTTTCGGCCGTAATTCTCTTAGCATCTACTTCACGAGCTAAAAACTCATCAATCATTAAGGCATTTTTACCTAACTGTTTCGCTGCTTCAACTAAACTTTCTTCGACTAAATCGGGGTATTCATCTCTAAACGTAAGAATTGCCGAAGGTTCAATACCAACCATTGGTATCTCTTCATTGATAATATTTTTTAGTAAAGACACATTCTGGTTCGCTAATTTTTGAGCCTCTTTCAACATTCCTTTTGATAAGTATGCTCTACCCGAATCAACATGATTTGGAATAATTACTTCATATCCTAATTTATTCAATAAATCGAGGACTTTTTTGCCAATTTCTACATCATTATAATTCGTAAACTCATCGCAGAATAAATAAACTTTTTTCGCTTTTGGGGCTATATTTTGCTCCGATTTTCTATACCATTGCTTAAGTGTGTGTTTGCTCAAAAGTGGCATCGTACGCTCAGGATGAAAACCTACCACCGAATTAGCAATTTTACGCAAAGGAGCATTATCGAAAATTAAGTTATAAGCCCAAGGCACATAAGATGCCAAATTGCTCATTTTCGAATAGTTGCCAATTAACCACGAACGTAGCGGAACCCCATTTTGCTCTTGATAGTGCTGTAAAAACTCCATTTTCAATTTGGCAACATCCACATTCGACGGACATTCTGATTTACAGCCTTTACAAGCCAAACACAAATCCATCACCTCTTTGATTTCTTTACTATCAAATCGGTTGAGTTTTTCAGAATTAGTCAATACCTCTCGTAAGATATTCGCTCTAGCACGGGTTGTATCTTTTTCGTTGCGAGTGGCCATATAACTTGGGCACATTGTTCCGCCACTTAGTTCGGTCTTACGGCAATCGCCCGAACCATTACATTGCTCGGCGTGTTGGAGAATATTTTGATTATTAAATCGGAAAACAGTTTTAAACTCAGGTACTTGGTGATCAGCCTCATAACGCAAGAATTTATCCATCGGAGGCGTATCAACAATCTTGTTTGGATTGAAGATATTTTGTTCGTCCCACACTTTTTTCAAATCTTTAATCAAAGTGTAGTTTTTCTCTCCAATTTGTTGGCGAATAAATTCACCACGCAAACGTCCGTCTCCATGTTCGCCCGAAAGAGAGCCTTTATATTTTTTTACCAAGATTGAAATCTCTTCCGCAATTAATCTGAATTGTCGATGTCCTTCGGCAGTTTTAAGATTAATAATCGGTCGAAGATGTATTTCCCCCGAACCAGCATGAGCATAATGCACCGAAGACATACCATTTTTCGACAAGATTTCATTAAACTCTCTAATAAAATCAGGCAAGTCATTTACATCAACGGCCGTATCTTCGATAACAGCTACCGCTTTTTCATCGCCAGGCAAATTTGATAAAAGCCCTAATCCAGCTTTACGGAGAGTCCAAATCTTTTTGGTATCCTCGCCAAATAAAATCGGAAAATGATAGCCTAATCCTGCAGCACGCATCTCAGCTTCCATTTCGGCCGCTCGTTGATGAATGTCATCTATATTATCATGTGAAAGTTCAACTACAAGAATTGCCCCGGGGTCACCTTGTACAAAGAATCGGTTTTGACGTTGTTCTTTGTTTTCTTTCGTACATTCTAAAATATAATGGTCTATTAACTCAACCGCTGTTGGTTTATATTTTAAAGCAATTAGATTAGCTCTTAGAGACTCATCAACCGAATTAACGTGCACGCAAACCAAGCCTTGTACCTTCGGTGGTAGGTTATTTACATGAAGCTTTATTTCAGTAATAAACATCAATGTACCTTCAGAACCAGCAATAAGCTTACAGAAATTGAAAGCCCCCCCTGCCGCTACACCCGATAACGGAGGAGTCTTGATGGTTTCTCGATTATCTTGCGGTGTAAATATTTCCGTTTCTAGCAGTTCATCAATAGCGTACCCTGTATTTCTGCGTTCGATACTCATTTTTGGAAACTCCTTACGAATTTCTGCTTGATTATCAGAATTGCTCAATACTTCATAAATATGCTTATAAATACTACTCTCCAATGTGGTATCAGATGGGTCAAGCTTTTTCATGAACTCGTCTCTGCTCAAACTCTTGAACTCCACAAATGAACCATCGCTCAAGTAACCCTTCACTTCTAAAAGATGATTCCGGGTACTTCCATAAACCACTGAATTAGAGCCACAAGAATTATTACCAACCATTCCACCAATCATTGCACGATTGGCCGTTGAAGTTTCAGGCCCAAAAAACAATCCATGTTGTTTCAAGAAATAATTCAGTTCATCACGCACCACACCTGGCTGTACCCTCACCCATCTCTCTTCTTTATTGACTTCAAGAATTTTTGTAAACGTACGCGACACATCAACTACAATTCCTTTTCCAACCACTTGCCCAGCCAAAGAAGTACCAGCAGTACGAGGAATGAGGGAGGAATTATTTTTACGAGCAAAGGCTATCAGTTTTTCAATATCAGACTCGTCTTTGGGAATAGCTACTGCGAGCGGCATCTCACGATAAGCCGAGGCATCAGTGGCATACAAAGTACGCATGACATCATCCAGATAAAGTTCACCTGCCAAGTCTTTGGCCAGTTGCTGTAATTGTTGATTCATCATCAGATTCTTCAGTTTTTGAATTTTTCAAAGATAAACGCCTTTGAGTGACAATACTCGGGTTCGTTATCGATGATTTTTTTATCTAAAAAAAATACAAATTTGCTCTTTATAAATTTATATGATGGTAAATATTTTAGTTGTTGAGCGTGAAGCAATTCTTGAAGTATAATTATGGTTTGCAAAAATAAGATGAAAAACCTAAAGGCATATTGTTTTTGTACAATTTTTCAGAATTGAATTTTTTTAAGAACTTTTATTTTTTAGTATAATTTTTTGGACTTTAAGCATTTGTTTTTGTAATTTTGAGGGTTAATTAAAAAAATAGTTCAATGTTTTCTAAACAAACTTCTATAACAAGTTATTTTTTTGATAATTTTAGTCATTAGGAGCAGTTTAAATTATTTAGAAAATGGAAAATTATTTTTTATTTAAGTTAATCATTCATTAATCTTTCTTTAATTACAACCTATGATGAAGTCCTACCAAGTGGGTCGCTATATTGGGCGACTAACGGCTGGTGTGAAAACGTCTATTTTCACAATTGCAGCATTGCTGTTAACAACACTCACATTTACTGTGATGGCACAAGAAGTAACTGTATCAGGTACGGTAAAAGGAGCTGATGGCAGCGGTTTACCAGGTGTTACAGTACAAGTGAAAAGTACCAGTAAGGGTACTCAAACTGGCTTAGATGGTACTTACAAATTGGCTGGTGTTCCGAAAAACGGAGTATTAGTATTCAGTTTTGTTGGTATGGAAACTAAGGAAGTGGCTATCGGTAACAAAACTGTTGTTGATGTAACTTTAACAGACGACACTAAAGCTCTTGAAGAAGTTGTGGTAGTGGGTTATGGTACTCAAAAACGTAAAGAAATTTCTGGTACCGTAACAAGTTTAGGTAGCCGCGATTTCAACGCAGGTATCGTAACAAACCCATTAGCTGCAGCTCAAGGTAAAGTTGCTGGTTTAGTTATCACTCAAAGTAGTGGTGACCCTAACTCAACGCCAACTGTACGTTTAAGAGGTACTGGTTCATTGAACGCTGGTTCTGAACCACTTTACGTAATTGACGGTGTGATTGGTGCTCCTATCCAAAACATTGCTCCAGAAGATATCCAAACAATGGACATCTTGAGAGATGCTTCTTCAGCAGCAATTTATGGTTCAAGAGGTGCGAATGGTGTAATCTTAATTACTACTAAAAGAGGTAAATCTGGTGCTCCAAGTGTAGATTTCAATTCTTATCTAGGTACAGAGAGAATTTCTCAAAGACCTGATTTGATGAATGGTGCACAATTTAGAGAGGCTGCTAAGAAATACAACCAAAGTTTCACTGATAACGGTGCTAATACAGATTGGTTAGATGTAATTACTCGTACTGCTTATACTCAAAACTATCAATTGGGTGTTTCAGGTGGTTCAGAAAAAACATCATACCGTGCATCAGTAGGATATTTGGATCAAGTTGGTACTTTGATTGGTTCAGGAAAAGACCGTTTAAATGCTCGTTTGAACATTGATTCAAAAGCACTTAACGATAAATTAAACTTGAAGTTTAACTTCTCTGCTTCACAGACAAATGGTGATATTGCACAAAATATCGCTTTAGGTCTTGCTCAAAACATGCGTCCGACTGACCCTATTTATAATGCTGACGGTACTTACTATCAAATTCCAGGTACTTTTGCTAACTACAACCCATTAGCGATTGTAGAAAACAGAAAGCAATCTGAAAGATTAAGCGATTTATTAGGAAATGTACAGGCTGCCTACACTATTACTAATGGTTTAGTATTTAATGTAAGTGGTACATTACGTACACAAGCAAATAACATTAGTGCATTCCAAAACTCATTTGCTAATGTACCTATCAGAGGTTTCGCTGGTAACTCTGCATACCGTGGATTAAATGCAACAACTGACAAACAGTTGGAGACAACTTTGAACTACAACAAAGCTTTAACAGCAAACAGTAACTTAAACTTATTAGCAGGTTATACTTATCAAGATGTAGTTTATGATGGTTTCGGTGTTACTAACAATAACTTCTTAACTGACATTTTAGATGCTAATAACATTGGTTCAGGTCTTGGTATCAGAACAAACCCTGGTTTTATCGGTTCTTACAAAAACGAATACAAATTAGTATCGTTCTTGGGTCGTGCACAATATAGCTTAGCAAATAAATATTTTGCAACTGTTAACGTTCGTCGTGATGGTTCTACGAAATTCGGTGATAACAACAAGTGGGGTTTCTTCCCATCAGTTTCAGTGGGTTGGTCTCTTAGTGAAGAAGCTTTCTTGAAAGGAAATTCTACAATTGATAACTTAAAACTTCGTGTTAGCTGGGGTAGAACTGGTAACTCTGAAGGTATCAGACCATTACTTTCTAAATCTTTCTATGGCCCAAGTGGTTCATACTATGATGGTAACTCTGGTAGTTTCTTACCTGCTTACGCAATCCAGTCAAACGCTAACCCTAACTTGAAGTGGGAAGTTAACGAAAACTACGGTGCTGGTATCGACTTCTCATTATTGAAAGGAAAAATCTCTGGTAATTTAGACTGGTACACTCGTCAAACTAAAGACTTGTTATACACAGTAAACGCTCCGCAAGAAAAAGGATACGTTTATCCTACAATCTTAGCTAACATCGGAAGTATGCAAAACAGAGGGGTTGAGATTTCATTATCTTACCAATGGGTTGATAACAAAGACTTCTCATTTAGCTCTACTTTCGCTGGCTCATTCAACCAAAACAAAGTGTTGAGCTTGAAAAACAACGAATTTGCTGCTCCAGACCAAGTATTCTTAACAACAAGCTTGGGTAACTTTATTAGAGGTACATCTGCTGTAAACTTCTCTGTATTACAAGCTGGCCAACCAGTTGGTGTATTCTTCGGTGCTAAAGTTGCAAGCATCTCTGATAAAGGAACTTACGTATTCCAAGACTTAGATGGTAATGGTAAAATCGAGCCAAGTGCAGGTGACAGAACTTACCTTGGAAACCCGAACCCATTCTTCGTTGGTGGTTTAACTAATAACTTAAGATATAAAGCATTCGACTTACAACTTCAATTTACAAGCAATTTAGGTGCTAAAATCATGAACACCAATGCCTTGTTATTAGGAAGACAAGATGGTCGTATCGCAGAAAGTAACGCTCTTGCATCGGCATTGACTTCAAAAATCAATGATACACAGACAATCCCTATGGATTACTACGTTGAATCAGGCAACTACTTACGTTTGAACAACGCTTCATTCGGTTACAATATTCCAGTTGGAAAAGGTATCGTGAAGAGAGCACGTGTTTATGTTGCAGGAAACAACTTATTATTATTCACTAAATATTCAGGTGTTGACCCAGAAGTTAGCCAAGCGTTATCAATTGGTTCACAAGCACCAGGTATTGATGTTCGTGAAACTTACTACAAAACTCGTGGTTTAACTGCTGGTGTTAACTTAAGTTTCTAAACATTTTATCAAACAATCTGTTTACATCACAAAATATTACATTACTCATGAATAATATAAAGAAAAACATTTCAAAAGTACTCTCTGCTGCTGTTGTGGTGTCTGCTTTGGCACTACAATCATGTACAGATTTAACTGAGCCGGTTTACGATGCGATTCCTGCTGACCAATTTTTGAAAACTGACGCTCAGGTAGCTGCAGCTCTTGGACCTGCTTACTCAGGTATGAGAGGTATTACTTGGGACTGGTTTAACCCAAGTGAAGCAACTTCTGACGAATTAATAGTTCCTACTCGTGGTGGTGACTGGTTTGACAACGGTGACTGGTTGGCGTATTCTCGCCACACTTGGACTCCACAACATGGTCCAATCAATGGTATGTGGGGCTTTATCTTCGGAAATATCTCACAAGTAAACCAATTGCTTAATGTTGTTAAAACTAATAAAGCTGCGGTTGATGAACTTCGTGCTATCCGTGCGTTTTATTACTTCATGGCAGTTGATGCATTTGGTAATGTACCTATCGTAACTGATAATACATCTTCAGCTGCAACAAAATCTCGTGCTGAAGTTTATGCTTTTATTGAGAAAGAATTGACAGAAGCAATTCCTAGCCTTCCAGCAGGAAAAGCTTACAGCCGTATGACTCAAGATGCAGCTACAATGTTATTAGCTAAATTGTACTTAAATGCTGGTGTTTACAAAGGTTCTCCTGAGTGGCAAAAAGCTTATGATACAATTGATAAAGTAATCAAATCTAAAAATGGTTATAGCTTAGCTGCAACAACGCTTGCTAACTTTACTACTCAAAACCAAAGCTCACCAGAAGCCATCTTCAACATTCCGTTTGATAGCTTCTTGGCTGGTGGTTTGAACTTCCAAATGAGAACATTACACTATGCTAACCAACAAACTTATGGTTTAGGTAATGCTCCTTGGAATGGTTTCTGTACGCTTGCAGATTTCTACAACTCATTTGATAAAGATGATGCTCGTAGCAAAATGTGGTTAGTTGGTCAACAATATTCAGCTTCTGGTGCTCCTTTGAAAGATGCAAAAGACCAACCATTAGCGTTTATTCCTGATTTCAACAAAGACCAAATGACTGATGCTGACCCTGAGTTCCAAGTAGCTGGTGTTCGTTCTCAAAAATATGAGATTCAAAGAAACAACCCGAACGGTGACCAAGATAACGATTACGTATTCTTCCGTTTGGCAGATGCTATCTTGATGAGAGCAGAAGCTGCTTTCAGACTTGGAAAAACTGCTGATGCTTTGGCTGATGTAAATACTATCAGAGCTCGTTCATTAGTTGCTCCATTAAAATCTGTTACTGCTGCCGACATTCTTGCAGAAAGAGGTCGTGAGTTAGCATGGGAAGGTTGGAGACGTAATGATATGATTCGTTTCGGTACTTTCAGCACTTCAAGAAAATTCATGAAAGTTGTTGATAAAACAAGAGAATTGTTCCCAATTCCTCAAGCTCGTATCGATGCTAACCCATTGTTGAAGCAAAATCCTGGATATTAATATTTCAATATCTTTCCCGAAAAGGCAGTTCCTAACGGTTCTGTCTTTTTATTTTAACAATATGCTGATAGTTAGAGGCATATTTATTGCTAAATTTGTGATTCTCTGTCAATAACTGACGAAAAAAATACTTTTTAAACTTAAATTCTAAATTAAATTTTAGATTTTCTTTAACCTATAATTGATGAAAAAATCTCTTTGGGCTATCTCGTGCGTAGTGCTTCTGCTATCTTGTAGTAAGTCGGAAGATACACTTTTCGAGTCTCTGCCAACCTCAGTTACTGGAATTGATTTTATCAACCGAAGTCTGGAGCGTAAGGATTTTAATATCTTCAACTACCGAAACTTCTATAACGGTGGTGGTGTGGCCATTGGTGATGTAAACAACGATGGCCTTTCGGATATCTTCGTTACTTCAAATTTTGAAGATAATAAACTGTATTTAAATAAAGGAAAAATGACTTTTGAAGACATCACGGCGAAAGCTGGGATTGTTGGTAAAAAGTTTTGGTCAACGGGTGTAACCTTTGCTGATGTCAATGGCGATGGTTTAATGGATATCTATGTGTGTAATTCTGGAAGCCGTGACCAACGTGGCAGCCAACTTTACATCAATCAAGGTATTAAAGGCGGTATTCCTATTTTTGTTGAAAAAGCAACCGAAGCTGGCTTAGAAGATGGCGGATTTTCAACCCATGCTGCATTTTTTGATTATGACCGCGACGGCGACCTCGACATGTACTTGCTCAATAATAGCTTCACTCCTATTGATAAATTGGGCTACATGAACCTTCGTGAAGAACGTGATAAACTTGGTGGTGATAAACTTTTTAGGAATGATAGCCCCGCAACTCTTGCGAAGGGGGAAACACCTAAATTCACCGATGTTTCGGCTGAAGCAGGTATTTATGGAAGCCTCATTGGTTTCGGCTTGGGAATCACGATTGGTGATGTAAATAACGACAACTGGCCAGATATTTACATCTCCAACGACTTCTACGAAAGAGATTATCTTTATATCAACCAAAAGAATGGTACATTTAAAGAAGACCTCGTGAATGAAATGCCCCATATCAGTCTCAGCTCGATGGGAGCTGATATAGCCGATATCAATAATGATGGTAATCTTGATATATTCGTGACAGACATGCTTCCTGGTGACGACCGCCGCTTAAAAACCACCAGCGTTTTTGAAGGCTATAATCTGGTTGATTTAAAGCTAAAGCGTGGTTTTTGGCACCAATATATGCGTAATAACCTACAACTCAACAATGGTGATGGAACCTTTAGCGAAGTGGGGCAATTGGCGGGCGTACACGCAACAGACTGGAGCTGGGGGGCCTTGATTTTTGACATGGACAATGATGGAATGAAAGACCTTTTTGTTGCCAATGGTATTGCAAAAGACCTTACAGACCAAGATTTTGTGGAGTTTTTAGGAGATAGAAACACCATGCAACAAATGCTCGAAGGCAAAAAATTTAATGCCAAAGAGTTTATTGATAAGATTTCTTCAGTGCCGATTCCAAACTATGCGTTCAAAAATAATGGTAATTTAAATTTTACCAACAATGCTAAATCATGGGGTTTAGAAGGCCCGGGTTTCTCAAACGGTTCGGCGTATGGAGATTTAGATAATGATGGAGACTTAGATTTAGTAGTAAATAATGTTAATGCCCCTTTATCGGTCTTCAAAAATAAAACCAATGAGAAGACAAAAAACCACTTCCTTAGCGTCAAACTTAAAGGTACGGCCAAAAACCTCAACGGTATTGGTTCTACCATTACTGTTTACCAACAAGGAGTAAGCATTGTTTTACAACAAATGCCCAATCGTGGATTTCAGTCTTCGTGCGACCACCAAATGGTATTTGGTTTAGGCGAAAAAGGGACGATTGATTCTCTGAAAATTGTTTGGCCTGACGATAAAATGCAGGTGCTGAAAAGTGTTAAAACTAATCAGACACTTACCTTAGATTATAAAGATGCCAATCAGGTATTTAAGCAATTCTTTGCTCCAAAAAAAACTATTTTTACCGATATTACTGCCTCAACTCTTGATTATACGCACGTAGAAAGTAATTTTCAAGATTATGATCGTGATGTGTTATTGAAGCAAAAATATTCTACACAAGGCCCTGCAATGGCTGTGGGTGATGTAAATGGCGACGGCCTCGACGACCTATATTTGGGTGGAGCCGCTGGACAGGAAAAACAGTTATTAATTCAGCAAAAAAACGGCAAATTCATCAAATCTACTCAGCCAGATTTCAGCATGGATTTAACTACCGAAAACACCGATGCCATTTTCTTCGATGCTGATAAAGACAATGATCTTGATTTATTTGTGGTAACGGGTAGCAACGAATTTCCTGAAAATGCCCCCGAACTGCATGATTTGTTGTATCTGAATGATGGTAAAGGTAATTTCAAAAGAGATGTTCGTTTTCCCGCAATTTTTGAAAATGGTTCTTGTGTAACCGCGGCCGATTTCGATAAAGATGGCGATAACGACCTGTTTGTTGGTTCGCGTATGATTTCTGGTAAATTTGGCTATAGTCCCGCCAGCAATCTTTATATCAATGATGGAACTGGTGAATTTAAAAATCAGTCAAAACGATATATGCCCGAAATCACTTCGCTCGGCATGATAACCGATGCCGAATGGAGCGATATTGATAAAGATGGCTTTGTTGATTTAATTATTACGCAAGATTGGGGCGAAATCGTTGTTTTCAAAAATGAGCGTGGTAAGAAAATGTCACTTGCCAATAAAATAAAAGATTCGGAAGGTCTTTGGAATTGTATCAAGCCTGCTGACATCGACGGCGATGGAGATACCGACTTTATCGTGGGAAATATTGGAGATAATACAAAACTCAAAGTTTCGCCTGAAACTCCAGCGTTTTTACATGCAAAAGACTTTGATAACAGCGGAACAATTGAACAGATTATTTCTTGCCTTACAGAAGATGGAAAAACGTATCCAATGGTTTTAAAAGGCGAGCTTCAAAGAGCATTACCGATGATAAAACGTAAGTATGTAAAATATACAGATTATGCCAATCAGACCATTACTGATATGTTTACTGCCGAACAAATGAAAGATTGTGTAGAACGAAAAATCACTACTACCAAATCAATCATGCTCATCAATGACGGTAAAGGTAATTTTGAAATCAAGGATCTGCCGATCGAGGCTCAATTTTCTCGCATGGCCGCCATTGAAACTGGTGACTTTGATAATGATGGTATCGTAGATATACTTTTAGCTGGTAACTTCTTCGATGTATTGCCAGAATGGGGTCGCTTCGATGCCAGCTATGGCGTATTCTTGAAAGGTAAAGGAAAAGGTATATTCCAATCTATAAAAACAAGCGACTCTGGTTTCAAGACAGTGGGTCAGGTAAGAAAAATGTATAAATTAAAAACTGGTGCCAACAAAGAGGTTGTGGTTTTAGCCAAAAACAACGAAAAAGCACAAGTATTCGGTTTTAACAAGTAAATGCTATGAAATCAATAGTTAAAATTCTAAGTACAATTACAGTTATTTCTTTAGTTTTTAGTTCTTGTAAATCTGTTAATAAAGAAAATGAGGTGGCTTTATTCAAAAAGCTATCACCAACAGAAACAAAGGTTGATTTTACGAATCAAATTACCGAAACCAAAGATTTTAATATCCTCGACTACCTGTATTTCTATAATGGTGGTGGTGTTTCTGCTGGTGATATCAACAATGATGGATTAACTGACTTATTTTTTGTTTCGAATCAAGGCAAGAATAAACTTTATATCAATAAAGGAGTAAAAGATGGTGTGCCTCAATTTGAGGATATTTCTGAAAAAGCTGGTATTGGTGGTTTTTCTGATTGGAAAACAGGCTCTACAATGGTAGATGTAAACGGCGATGGGCTACTCGATATTTATGTTTGTGCCGTTAGTAATTACAAAGGGCTTGAGGGTTCAAATGAGCTTTACATCAACAACGGAGACTTGACTTTTACTGAAAAAGCTGATGAATATGGCCTCGATTTCGCTGGCTTCTCTACACAAGCAGCTTTCTTCGATTACGATAAAGATGGCGACTTAGATATGTATCTCCTCAATCATGCCGTACACAATACTCGCTCTTATGACCGCGTAAATACACGTATGCTCAAGGATAATGAAGCAGGCGACTATCTTTACCGAAACGATAATGGCAAATTTACTGATGTAAGTAAAGAAGCTGGCATTTATCAAGCGGCTATGGGCTATGGTTTGGGCATTTCGGTGGCGGATATCAATAATGATGGCTGGCTGGATATTTATGTAAGCAATGATTTTCATGAAGATGATTATTATTACATCAATCAAAAAAATGGCAAATTCAGCGAAGAAATGAAGCAACACTTCAAGCATTTGAGCCGTTTTTCGATGGGTTCAGATGTAGCTGATATTAATAATGATGGGTATCAAGACATCATGACGCTTGATATGTATCCAGAAGATGAAAAAGTAGAAAAATCTTCAGTTGGTGAAGACCCGCTCGAAATTTATCTCTATAAACTTCAATTTGGTTATTTCAATCAATATAGCCGTAACTGTTTGCAGTTGAGCATGGGTGGTAAAAAGTTTAGTGATATTGCTCCATCTGCTGGCGTGATGGCTACCGATTGGAGTTGGAGTACACTCATGGCCGACTATGACGGTGATGGTATCAAAGATATTTTCATTACGAATGGCATTCTTCGACGCCCAAATGATTTAGATTACCTTAAGTTCATTGCCAGCGATTCGCTGCATTACAATGTGCCTACTTCTGAAAAACTCGACCAAGAAGCCATTGATAAAATGCCAAGCGGAAAATGGCACAATTACCTATATAAAGGCACGAAAGAGCTGCGTTTTCAGGATAAATCAATAGTTTGGGGCTTTGAAGAAGAGGGAATCTCAAATGGTGCGGCTTATGCTGACTTAGATAATGATGGAGACTTAGACCTTATTTCAAATAATCTCAACGAATCCGCAAGTATTTACCTCAATAACAGCCGCCAACTCTTGCAAAACAATTTTGTCAAAGTCAAATTTAAAGGCAATGACAAAAATAAATTTGGAGTTGGGGCAAAGGTTATCTTAAAGACTTCCGAAGGAGAGCAGCTTCAGCAGATGATGCCTACGCGTGGATTTATGAGCTCGGTTGAACCTTCTTTGATATTTGGTATTGGTAAACAAACCAAGGTCGATACGATGATTATCATTTGGGAAAACCAAAAGATGGAAATCATCAAAAATCCAGCTATCAATACTACGCTAACGGTTGAAGAAAGTAAAGCACAAATGAATGTTTCGGATTTTCAGTTTTTTTTACCTGTTAAACCAATTTTTGAAGAAGTAAGCACCGAAACTAACATTCCTTTTGTTCATCAGGAAAACGTTTATTTTGATTTCAATCGTGAATTCTTAATTCCATTTAAAGTTTCAGTTGATGGCCCGAAAATGGCCGTTGGCGATGCAAACGGCGATGGACTTGAAGATTTTTATGTAGGCGGAGCAAAATACCAAGCTGGAGCATTATACCTTCAAAAAGCTGGTGGTGGCTTTAGTCTTTCGCCACAAGCAGTCTTCCAAGCAGATTCATTGCAGGAAGATGTTGATGCCCTCTTCTTTGATGCCGATGGCGATAAAGACCAAGACCTCTACGTAGTTTCGGGTGGAAACGAATTTTATGATAAAATGCCTCAACAATTCGACCGATTATATATCAACGATGGTAAAGGTAATTTCACGAAATCAACTACTGCCCTTCCCGAAATGTACGATAATAAATCATGTGTACGACCATGTGATTTTGACAAAGACGGAGACATTGACTTATTTGTTGGTGGACGAGTAGTAGGCTATAATTACGGAAAATCGCCACGTTCTTATCTTTTGGTTAATAATGGAAAGGGTAAATTTACAGATATAACAGTCAACAAAGCACCCGACCTACGAGAAGCAGGAATGATTACTGATGCTATTTGGGCAGATTTAGACAAAGATGGCGACCAAGATTTAACTGTAATTGGCGACTGGATGCCAATCAAGATGTTTGAAAATAACAAGGGTAAATTTACTGAAATTGATAATAAACTATCTTCTTACACTGGTTTTTGGAACGGAATCACCGCCGCAGATTATGACAAAGATGGTGATATTGACTTAGTTGTTGGTAATTTAGGTACCAATACGAAATTCAGAAAAGAAGAAGGTGGCCAACTAAAAATGCTTATTAAGGATATTGACGGCAATGATGCCAAAGACCACATCATCGCCTACAACCGAGGAAGCGATTGGTATCCTGTCAATAGCAAAGATGAAATGGGTAAGCAATTGCCAAGTATTATCAATAAAAAATATGTAGAGTATAAAAACTTTGCAGGAAAGACCATTGATGAACTCTTCACGAGTAAAGAACTAAAAGATGCCGAAGAAAAACTTGTCAATACTTTTGAGTCTGTTTACCTCGAAAACCAAGGAAATAACACTTTCAAAATGAGTTATCTGCCAAGTTTAGCCCAAGTATCAAAGGTGATGAGCCTCGTAACTGAAGATGTAGATAACGATGGAAACCTTGACGTAATCGTAGGTGGAAATTTCAGTGGAGCCAATATGTATCAAGCTCGTTATGATGCTTTCTTTGGTCTTATTTTAAAAGGCAATGGAAAAGGCCAATTCACGGCATCGGTTCCAACTGATAATGGTTTATTGATGGAAGGAGATGTAAGAGATATTAAAACGCTTAATACACCAAAAGGCAAACTCTATTTCGTAACTCGCAATAATGACAAATTGCAAGTTTTTAGAAAAATACCAAACTAAAATGCTTTGGGGTTCATGAATTTGAACCCCAATTTTTATCAATAAAATGAAGCTAAAAAACACTAATTTATTCATCATAAGTACCTTTTTGGTAGTTGGTGTAGCGGCTATTTCGCTTAGTTGTGAAAACTCAAAAGTAGCAGAAGGTGAAAAATTGGCTCAACAATATTGTTCGAGCTGCCATCTTTTACCAAGCCCTGATATGTTGCCTAAAAATGTGTGGCAATACAGTACATTGCCTTATATGGGTATCATGATGGGCGTTGAGACCGAAATCAACGGTTTAGAAAAACCATTATCCGACTACGCCATTTTACGTCCAGCTTCACAAATGATAAGTGATGAAGATTGGCTTAAAATCAAACGATATTATTTGGCCAAAGCACCAAAAACGCTTGAATTTCCAAAATATGAAGCTCTGGAAGAACTCAAAGACATGTTTTTGGTTCAGCAAACTACTTTAGCAATTAAAGGGGCAACTATTCCAAATTTTACAGCTGTTTGCTTCGATACGCTCAATAGAAAAATCATTGCGGGTGACCAGTCGAACCATGTGATTTGGGTACTCGACCAAAATGGAGAAACCAAACAATCTATTCTCAATCAACATGCCCTCACAAACGTTGACCTCGCACATGCCGATAAACAAGATTATTTATTTACCTATATCGGTACAACCACGCAGGCAAATCCAGATGTGAATGGTTCGGCTGAGCAAGTTTCGTTGGCTAATAATACCTTCAAATTTCAACAAAAACTTTTACCAAATCTGAATCGTCCGATAGAGGTTTTGTCCAAAAACTTAGATGATTCTCCCGAAGATGAACTCATAAGCAATGAGTTTGGATTTAAAGCTGGTGGACTTTCAATTTGGAAAAAAGATGCAAAAAATCAGTTCCAACGCAAACAATTAAGCACACAAACTGGAGCTACCAAAACCATTATTATGGACTTTAATGGTGATAAACGCAACGATATTTTAGCTCTTTTTGCCCAAGGTGACGAACAAATAATTCTGTATCTCAATAAAGGAAACCTAAACTTTGAGGCGAAACAATTATTACGTTTCCCATCGATTTACGGAACAAGCTCATTTGACATTGCCGACATCAATAGAGATGGAAAGTTTGATATTGTATGTACGGCCGGCGACAATGCTGATTTTTCTACCATTCTAAAGCCTTATCACGGGGTTTATGTATATACCAATACTGGTAATTTTACATTCAAACAAAGTCATTTTTTCCAACAAAACGGAGCAACCAAAGTCATTCCAAGAGACTTTGACAACGATGGAGATATTGACATGGCTTCGGTTGCACTTTTCCCAGATACCGATCACCGTCCGCTTGAAGGATTTATGTATTTTGAAAACACAGGCGATCATTTCAAACAAAAAACACTTCCTATTAATCATTTAGGTCGATGGAGTGTGATGGATGCCGCTGATATTGACCACGATGGCGACATTGATATGGTTCTGGGCAGCCATCCAGTTGCGAAGTTTCCTGCGGGTTTCGACCAAGCTTGGAAACAAGGAAGTGGTTTAATTATTTTACGAAACAAAACATATTAATCAATTCGCCAAAGCTTTATCTACGAATTGAAAAAAGTCCCGGTTATCAAAATAACCCGTTCCGGCATAATAAATGGCCGTTTTTCTGTTAGTTATCAAGTGGTTCACAGGTAAAACTTCAATATCAGCAGGAAAACGGTTATTTTTAAATATATAGAATGGCATTGAAAAATCATTCTTTTGAGCGAAGTTTCTGGTAGTAGCTAAGTTAGTAGTACACAGTATCAAAAATCGAATTTTACCTTGGTATTTTTGATAAAACTGTTCAATTTCAGTCAATTCATTCTTATTTGAGATACTTCCGTAATGTAAAAAAACATTGCTGGTATCGAGCAATTTAACTAAAGGAATTGCCTTTCCACTCATTAACTCTATTACGGTATCTTTTAATAATCTTTCTTTATCATTTTCTCTTACACTAAGAGGGCTCATCCAATTTGTTTCATCGTATGATTTTCTTCCAGCTTTTATATCAGCAATAAATTTATCTTTTTCGATAGTATATGCTCTGTAACGCTTTATTTTTTTATTAGCAAAATAGACGAAAAATATTAAGCTAATAGCTGCGATAATGTAACTAACTTTCTTCATAATTTTATATTTTATTGTTTCGCTCAAAACTACCATTTGATTTAATATTTTGGCTGTTAAATAAATATAATTGATGTTAAGATATGTTAAGCCTACACGCAAATTATCGCTTTTATAGTTCTATCTGTCGTCGATTATTTACCATTCTTCTATTTTAATTTACCCTGCCCATCAAAATTTATTATCTTTGATAATTAGTTATATTTAACCTATAGATGAAAAAACAATTACTTTGGGCAATTTTATGCCTTTATACTACTTTGCTATGCCATGAAGTTCAAGCTCAGAAAAAGAGCTTTCTGCTTTCTGGTTTGGTGAAAGATGCCGAAACAGGTACTCCACTCGAAAATGCCAATATCTTGTTTTCGGGTCTTACTCTTGGAACTTCTACTGATTCTTCGGGGAAGTTTGCTATCTATTTACCCGCTACTTCTTATCAAATTGTAGTAAGAATGTTGGGCTATAAAATCAAAATCGAGCGATTTACCTTAAATAAAAACCTCGAATTTGAATTCTTGCTTGACAAAACCCCTAAGATTTTAGATGAGGTTGTCATTACGGCCGAAAAATCAGATGCCAACGTTAATCGGGCGATCATGGGCGTAGAGAAAATTTCAGGAAAAACACTCAAAAAACTCCCAACACTTATGGGTGAAGCCGATGTGATTAGAAGTATAATGCTCTTGCCGGGCGTAACTACCGTAGGAGAAGGTGCTTCTGGATTCAATGTTCGAGGAGGGAATGTTGACCAAAACTTAGTACTTTTAGATGGTATTCCGCTATTCAATACTTCTCATCTTTTTGGATTTTTCACGGGTTTCAATGCCGATATGGTGCAAGATGTGAGCCTTTTCAAAGGCGGCATTCCTTCTATGTATGGCGGAAGAGCTTCTTCTGTGCTTGATGTACGGCTCAAAGAAGGCAATTTTGATAAGTGGAGTTTACAGGGCGGTTTAGGGCCAATTTCGAGCCGATTACTTTTAGAAGGACCCATTTTTAAAGGAAAAACTTCCATAATTGTTGGGGCAAGGGCTTCATTATCAGATTTTTACTTACGCTATTTCAATAATCCTTCGCTCAAAAATAGTAATGCAAATTTCTACGATATAAATGCCAAAATTACCCACCGATTCAACAATAACCAACGGGTCTCATTGGCAGTATATTCGAGTGATGATGCCTTCAAATTCGCCCAAGATACTTCTTACTACTGGAATACCCAAAACCTTAGTCTTAAACACAATGCACTTATTGGCACTAAGCTATCACATAATTTTACTGCCTTTGTCAGCAAATACCGCTACGGCATAAAAGGACTAAAACCACAGTATGAATATAATTGGCAGCCTTCAATCACGCAGCAATCTATTAGAGAAGATTTAAGCTACGAGTATTCTAACAAAAGTAAGTTTGATTTTGGCGGAGATTTCAGTGTCTATCGAAATGATGCTGGTAGTTTATTACCCAATTCTGCTGAATCAATCATTGACCCATTCCGAATGCCTGTGCAGCATTCACGAGAAATGTCGATTTATGGTGGGCATAGCCTCAGCTTAAACTCAAGGATAAGTCTTGACTATGGCATACGATACGCTTATTATCAACTCATTGGGCCAGATAATATTTATACCTACAAGGCTAATCAACCACGTGAAGTAGAGACCATTACCGATACTCTGACCTACAAGAAAGGTTCGGTCATTCAATCTTATGGGGGTTTCGAACCTCGTTTTTCGTTTGCTTTTAAAGTTGATTCAAGTTTATCTATCAAAATTGGGTTCAATCGAATGCAGCAGTTTATGCACTTATTATCGAATACAATGGCTATTTCGCCTGCTGATATTTGGAAAAATAGCAATGCCCAATTGCCTCAACAAATTGCCGACCAATTTTCGATTGGGGTGTTTAAGAACTTCACCAATCCTCAAAATAATATTTTTGAAACCTCGGCTGAGTTTTATTACAAAAAACTCAACAACGTAATCGACTATATTGATGGAGCTTCTTTATACTTAAATCCAAGCGTCGAAACCCAACTTTTAGTGGGTAAAGGCTATGCTTATGGAGCCGAATTTTTTGTAAAAAAGGCACGGGGTAAAAAGCTGACGGGCTGGTTATCATATACTTATTCACGTACTTTTCGCCAAATCGAAGCAAATGCCAACCAAATTGGGGCGAATTTTGGTTTAAAATTCCCTGCAAATTTCGATTCTCCGCACAACATAAAGTTTGTGTTAAATAACCGATGGACCAAACGCCTGACTTTCAATGCTAATTTTACCTACAATACGGGTCGCCCGATTACGTATCCAAACGGACGCTACAAGATTTATGCCTTTAGCGATGTATATGATTATATGGTAAAAAATGGACTTAATCCAAGAAACGGTCTCGATAAGAAATCTTATGTTTACAATGGACAAACTTTTGTTTTCTTAGATAATGCTACGATTCAGGAAATTTTAGATGGGTATGCTTCGCCAAGTTTTACACTTCGAAATGCCGAACGAATCCCTGACTACTTTAGATTAGACTTAGGATTAACGCTCGACCCGAAGGAAAACAGCAAATGGAATAGTAGTTGGAATTTTTCGATTTATAATATCCTAAATCGCCAGAATGTCTATTCTATCTATTTTAGATCATCGACTGGCTTACGTAATTTGGCTCGTACCTACAAACTTTCGGTTTTGGGTGCTGCCATTCCATCACTAACTTATAATTTTAAATTCTGATGAAAAAAATAACATTAATTATCCTGCTCTGTTCGTTATTTTTTTCCTGCGAAACAGAAATTACCGACTTCAAAACACAAAATTTAAGTAACGCATACGTGGTTTATGGAGAATTGACCAATCTTGCTGGACCTTACAACGTACGAATCAATCGAACGAGTTCGTATTCACCTTATGATATTACGGCTTTTCAGGGAGATGCTGTAAAAAAAGCTCAGGTACAGATTCTTGATGATTTGGGCAATGCAACACCACTAAGCGAAATCCGTGATGGGCTTTATCAAACTCCTGCTCAATTCGTTGCGGTTATTGGTAAGAAATATCAGTTAAAAATCAAAACCAATGACGGCGTAGAAATCGAATCGAGCTTAGAAAAGCTCAAAGCCCCGACCCCACTCAATGATTTTTCATACAAATTCATTGATGCTGAAAAAGTAGAAAATATGCGTTTTGATGTAACGGCTTCTATTAAAGATTCGAAAGAAAATGAAGACTATTATTTTATCAAACGACAGGATTTTATACAATTTCTAACCACTTGTCCTGAGCCACCGCCACCGCCAGCTCCTGTACCGCCTTGTTTTTCGAAATGCTGGCGTGCACCGCTTAATACACAACCTATTCTGATTAACGACTTTTTGGTCAATGGAAAAAATCTACCTATTACCTTAGGAAGTGTTGATGTAAAGGATTTTCCGGATTGGATAATACAATTGGATGTCTATTCAATTTCGAAAGAAAACTACAATTATTGGAAACGCCAAGAAGACCAACGAGTAATTGGGGGTGGATTATTTGATAAGATTCCAGCACAAATTGTGGGCAATTTAAAATGCACCAATCGAACGGGGCAAGAGGTTTTGGGGGTGTTTCAAGTAGGAGGTGTAGTAAAACAACGCCTTAAAGTTGACCGCTTAGGGGCACTTTCAAGCGAAAACTTACAAAAAGTTCAGTTTTATGCCGATTTTAATAATATTCGCTACAAAGACCTTAAGCTTTGGGATTGTAAAAATGCAGGTTTTGTAGATTATAATATCGGATATACGATACCCAACTTATTTTAAAACATTGACCCAATAGCCCAATAATATTACTTGAAAAGCATGAAATAAAGCTAATCATTTGCAAATCACTCAACAAGTATGGAAATTGCAGTCAATTTCCTGTAAAACCATAAAACTTCGACTGTCATTTAAGCACTGGCAGACCAAAATATGAGTGTAGTTAAAAAATTAGCGAGCGATACTGCTCTATATGGCCTAAGTAGTATTGTTGGGCGTTTTCTAAACTGGCTTTTAGTGGCCGTGCATACCCGCGTTTTCCACCAACCAAAACTCCTTGCCGATAATAACCAACTTTATATCTATGTCATTCTTCTAAATATCATTTATACGTATGGTATGGAGACGGCATTTTTCCGCTATGCTAATAAGAAAGAAAATCGACAAGAATATTACAATCTTATCTTATCGTATATTATTCTTACGAGTATTATTTTTTCTGTCATTATCTTTTTCTGTGCAACGCCACTCATCAACTGGATGGGCTTTCCGGGCAAAGAACGCTTAATTGTTTGGTTTGCCATTATTTTAGCTACCGATGCTATTGCAGCCATTGCTTTTGTAAAACTAAGAGCAGAAGGAAGATCGAAACGATTTGTGTTTATCAGAATGACCAATATCTTCATCAATATCGGTCTCAATGCCTTTTATTTGATGTTTTGTAAGTATATTCATGAAGGCCTTTTCTTGCAATCATGGAAACCCTTTGCCGATTTTTTCTATAATCCTGCCATTGGACCAGATTATATTGTTTGGGCAAATTTTATCGCCAGTTTATTGACAATTCTTCTTTTATGGAGAGAATTTCTTGATTTTAGGTTTAATTTCAACTTCGAAAAATTCAAACCTATTTTCGTTTATGCTTATCCATTGCTAATCATGGGTTTGGCTGGGGCAATCAACCAAACAGCCGACCGCGTAATGTTTCGAGAAATTCTACCTGAAGGATTCTATCAAGGTTTATCGACCGACGACGCCTTTAGTATTTACGCCAATGTTTATAAGCTTTCGATTTTCATGTTGCTTGTTGTGCAGGCATATCGCTACGCAGCAGACCCATTCTTTTTCTCGAAAGCTGAAGATAAAAACTCACCAGCCATGATAGCACTTGCCACGAAATGGTTTACGATTTCTTGTATTCTGATTTGGGTGGGTGTAAGTGTAAATATCGACCTAATTAGCTTAATTTTGGGTAAAACCTACCGTTCGGGCATCATTGTAGTACCTATTTTACTTTTGGCCAACCTCTTCATTGGCGTTTATCAAAATACGGCTATTTGGTTTAAGTTGAGCGATAAAACTCAATATGGCACCTATTTTACCATTGCAGGAATGGTGCTGACTATCATCTTAAATATTATACTTATTCCACGAATGGGTTATGTAGGGTGTGCCATCACCTTTGCCATTTCGTCGTTTGTGATGATGGTTCTTTGCTACTATTATGGTCAAAAACACTACCCAATACCGTACGAACTAAAGTCAGTTTCAACTTATTTAATTATTGCGGCTATCTTAATTTATGTTTCGATGCAAGTAAAAATCGAAAACACCATTTTGTCGATTTCACTTCATATTTTATTATCGCTTTTGTTTCTAGTTGGAATCGTATTTTTGGAGCGAACAAGTCTTGGCTTACGCTTTGGTAAATCAAAAAAGAAAAGCTTAGAATAATTTTACATCCTACCGATGAATACCGAATTTTCGTTTATTATATTATCGTTCAACGAAGAACAACATTTACCCCGATTGCTGGAGTCAATCAAAGAACTCAATGCCGAGACTTTTATTTTAGATTCGGGTAGTACTGACCGTACGCTCGAAATTGCTGAGCAATATGGGGCGAAGGTTTTACACAATAAGTTTGAGAATCACCCTAAACAATGGGATTTTGCTTTGAAAAACTTTCCAATTAAAACCCCTTGGACAATCGGGCTAGATTCTGACCATATTGTTTTACCCGAATTATTTGAGCTGCTGAAAAACTTCAAAAACGCAGAAATTCCTTCCGATGTAAATGGCATTTTCTTCAATCGAAAAAACTATTTTAAAGGTCGTTGGCTTAAGCATGGTGGCTATTTCCCACGATACCTAATGAAAATGTTTCGTACTGGTGTGGGTTTCTCCGACCTCAACGAAAACATGGACCACCGCTTTGTGGCAGAAGGCAAAAATATTGTTTGGGATAAAGGGTATTTAAAAGAAGAAAACCTCAAAGAAAACAGGATTAGTTTTTGGATCGAAAAACACAATCGTTACAGCGACCAAGTGGCACGTGAAGAAATCGAACGAAAAAAGCAATTACGTAGCCAAACAATTCAGCCCAAATTCTTTGGAAATCCAGACCAACGAATTGCATTTTTGAAGAAAATTTGGTGGGATATGCCGTTATTTGTGCGTCCGTTTATTTATTTTTTTCACCGTTATTTTATCCAACTGGGTATTCTTGACGGAAAAGAAGGTATGATTTTCCACTTCCTACAAGCTCTTTGGTTTAGATTTGTGGTCGATGTGAAGATTTTTGAATTAGAGAGTGAAGAAAAACTAAAAAATGAGGTAAGCAATGAGTAAATCAATAAGTATTTTGGGTTGTGGTTGGTTAGGTTTACCACTTGGAAAGTATTTCGCTGATAAAGGATACCAAGTAAAAGGAAGCACAACCAACGAAGAAAAACTATCTATTTTAGCTGAAAATGGCATTGAAGCTTTTCGCATTCAACTTAATCCACATATTGTTGGCGAAAATGTGGATAACTTTCTAAGTTCAGAAACACTGCTAATAAATATTCCACCACGCATTAGTCTTCAAAAAGCTGATGCCCACGTAGAGCAAATTTCCAATTTGCTTAATTTTATAAAAACATCATCTATAAAGAATATCATTTACATTAGTTCAACATCTGTTTACCCCGAGTTAAATAGAGAGGTGCTCGAAGAGGATGTCATAACACCCGAACAATCAGCTAGTCCAACTATGGTAAAAGCTGAGAAACTACTACTAAATTTTTGGAAAGAATCTTCAGTGAATTTAACTATTCTGCGTTGCGGTGGACTCATGGGCTACGACCGAATTCCGGCGAAATATTTTTCAGGTTGGAAGGGACTCACAACGGGAAATATCCGAGTAAACTACGTTCACCGAGATGACGTAATCAAGATTATCGAAAAGATTATCGAAAACCAGATTTGGAACCAAGTTTTCAATATTGTTTCGCCGATTCACCCGACAAGAAAAGAAATTTACGCAAAAAACTGCGAAGAATTAGGCTTTGAAATGCCCGAATTTGTAAAACCTGCTGAGCCTCAACCATTTAAAATCATTAGTGTAGCAAAATGGCTCAAACATTCAAATTATAAGTTTATTTACGAAAATCCATTAGATTATTACTACCAAAAGAAAAGCTAAAATTAGTGAGTATGACTATGGCAAGCACGGCGGTGAGAAGTCCAGTTTATCCAATAGGCTAGAGCCATAATAAGAGCACCAGAAACATTGAAGAGCATTTCGAGTGAACCTTTTGCCCAAAATAGGCCAGTAATATTGAAACAAAGTGCTAAAACCAATAAAAATAATGGCTGCGGGTTATGATGATTTCTGTAATCTTTGATTAATAAGAAAACAGCTAATACTGCACTTGACCCAATAAGATAGAATTCAGATTTTTCGGTTAAGAAACTTTCTCCTAAAATCGGTAAAGCGGTCATGAGGAAAGGCATAGCCAAGCAGTGAATTGTACAAATCACCGAGAGCCACAAGCCAACTTTGTTAAGTGTATGGTAATGAGTGAATATTTTTCGCATAAAAATCTTAAACCGTGTAATTGATACAGCATAATATTTACAACAGTGATGCAAATATACAGTATTTATGCAACACCATTGCAAATATTTTAGTTCACGGATGAAAAAATAATCTTAATATGATTCTTTTTCGTTCGGGAAGTCAGATGCTTTTACATCTTTAGTATAATTCATTACGGCTTCGGTCATGATGCTGTGTAAATCGGCATAACGACGAAGGAAACGTGGAGAGAAATCTTTATTAATACCCAGCATATCGTGCACCACTAAAATCTGACCATCACAGCCATTACCCGCACCTATACCAATAGTAGGAATATGAACTGAATCTGTCACTTTTTTGGCCAAAGTCGCAGGGATTTTCTCTAAAACCATTCCGAAACACCCTACTTCATTGAGCATCTGGGCATTTGCCATGAGCTGCTCAGCTTCTTCTTCTTCTTTGGCACGCACAGTATAAGTGCCAAACTTATAGATTGATTGTGGCGTGAGTCCTAAGTGCCCCATTACTGGAATACCCGCACTCAAAATGCGTTCAATCGACTCTCTGATTTCGATTCCACCTTCTAATTTAACCGCATGTCCACCCGATTCTTTCATAATTCTAATGGCCGAACGAAGAGCTTCTTCCGAATTTCCTTGATACGAACCAAAAGGTAAATCTACCACTACTAATGCTCTCTTTACGGCCTTTACTACTGCCTGAGCATGATAAATCATGTTATCGAGTGTAATTGGGAGGGTTGTTTCATGCCCAGCCATTACATTGGATGCCGAATCTCCTACTAAAATCAGCTCCACGCCTGCGGCATCTACTATTTTTGCCATCGAATAATCGTAGGCTGTTAAGCATGCTATTTTCTCGCCTTTTCGTTTGAGTTCTTGAAGGGTATGCGTAGTAACACGCTTGATTTCGTTATGTACAGACATAGTTTAATGTAGAATGTAGAATGAAAAATGTAAAATGGCTTTTCAAGAAAACATAACAAAAGCAGCTTCTTGTAAATTTTACATTCTTAATTCTCTATGAATAATTATCTCGGACTAAGCCAACCTTCTGGATTTAAGTGCTCACTATTATGCCAAATCTGGAAGTTAATTTCAGGAGCTCCGCCAGACTCGCCTGCTGTTCCAATGGTTTCTTTAGCACTAACTTTTTGGCCTATTGATAAGAAAATTTGTTTCAAATTAGCATAAACCGTAAAATACTCGCCGTGCTGAATCAGCACCACTTTGCCTAAACCCGGAATTTCAGTTACATCTTTTACCTCACCCGCATAAACCGACCTTACAGTTGCATTGGTCGATGTTTGAATATCAATCCCATTATTGTTTATCAAAACCCCATTTAGAACTGGGTGTTCTTTAACACCAAATCTATCTGAAATAAAGCCACGCTGTACGGGCCAAGGCAAACGAGACTTTGAAGCGGCAAACGAACGCCCAAGTGCCGAATCTTCATCGTTTGATACTTTAACTACTTTCTTAGAAGTATTTTGTTTAGCCTTATTTTTGGCTAGTTTAGCTGCTTGGTCTTGCTTCAATTCTAACTCGCGATTTTTACGAGCCATTTCGCGAGATACTACCGCTTCAATTGATGCTTCTAATTTACTAACCGACTTCTTAGTTGCTTCTATTTCTTTTCTTAGATCTTTTTCCTTTTGCGAAAGTTCAGTTACCATTTCGGTCTGGCGACTTTTTAATTGCTCTAAATACTGAGCTTCGGTAAGTTTAGCCGAAATAATGCGTTTTTTATCTGAACGTTTTCCCTGTAAATTTGATTGTCGTTCACGCAGGAGTGCTACTACTTTAATGATTTGTGCTACCTGAGATTTACGATTATCTGTATATTGTTGCAGGTATTTATACCTCATAATAAGCTCATTAAACGAAGAAGAAGAAAATAAAAAGCTAAGTTTATTTATCTTTCCACTTATTTTAGAGGCACTATAAAGCATAGCAGCATACTCCCTTTGAAGTGTATCGAGTTTACGTTCGAGGACTTCTTTGGCACCTATAATATCTTGCATCTCCATATCAATCAGCTCTAAATCTTGCTCCATTAAACCTATTTGTTCTTCTTGCGAAGAAATTTGTTCTTTAATGGCTTTGATTTTGCCAACGGTTGCTTCTTTTTTCTCTTGCGTATTTTCTAAAGCTAGCTTAGTTTCGGCAATTTTTTCAAGATTTCTTCGCTTTTCACGTTCGAGTTGAGCTCGGCTTTTTTTCTTACGCTGAGCCATCAAATCGGCGTTAGGCCAAATACTTAGAATTGATAAAAAGGCTATAAAGTATGTAATTTTTTTAAAGGTCATTTTCAAAAGAGTAAGCAGGTTTCGCAGTATTCGTTTTCAACTTCCTACTTAGGCGTGTAAGATTTAGGAATACTGAATGAAAAACCCGGACTTTGGTCTAACACTTCAATTTTATTATGTTGCAAATTTACCGAAGTTTGTAGAACCTTTCCATCCTTTTTAGCATCAATCTTTGCTTTTACTTCTTGTGGTATCAATAAATCTGTAATAGGCAAGAAGTTAGTATAGTCTATTTCCATTTTGCTATCACCAGTTTCATCGCTTGCATTTACTTTTTGGAGTTTTAGATTTGCTTCAGAAACAAGATTGTCGATTAGTACAAACCCTTCTTTTTGCTTTATTAAAAAACCGTTTTCTTGCTTCAAAACTTCATCACTCTCACGCTTTCGAATCGGCATATTTCCAATTAAAATTGATTGAACAAGATCATAGTTCAGATTGAAGTTGAATTGCTTGCTTAAACTTGCGAAATCATATTTATAATAAGTCCGATGCAATCGGTCGAGGAAAATCACTGAATCCTTCGTAATAATTCCACGGCCACCTTCCAAACCTACCACAATAGAAAGCCAAATAATACTATCTTTTTTGATATGTATATTTACAGGAAAACTTTGTTCTTCTCCACCTCCTGAAAAATTTACTTTTGATTTGATATTCAAGTATTTAAAATCAATTTCAGCGGGCTTGACCTCAATTTTTTGTACAACTGGTATTTCTACTTTTGCAGGTTCTTCTACCGTTAAGACTGGTTTTTCAGCTTTCACTGTTTCAGACTGGAGCGTATCGGCGGCCAATGCAACCTCTTTTTTATGCATTCTATGACGCTTACAAGAAGAGGTCGAAAGAATGACAAAGAAACTAAGAATTATAAAGGTATATTTTAACATTTTATGGTTAGTTTATATTTCCACTTCAAACTCGTGGACAGCAGAAAATGGCTTATTTATTTATTCAACCAAAGTTCCTGATTGAATCTTCTTATCAATATTTGTACTATTTTCACCCATTTGACGAGCCTTTTTCCATTGTTCTAAGGCTTTTTCTTTCTCACCAAGTCGATAAAGGACATCACCATAATGCTCAACGATTGTACCACTCACACCTTTATCTTGTTTGATAGCTCGTTCTAAAAACTCACGTGCTTTTTGATACTCTTTCATCGTATAAAGTACCCAAGCATGTGTATCAAGATAAGTAGCATTATCACCAAATTTGTCAGTTAAACGAGAAGATAGTTGTATTGCACGGCTAAGTTTATCTTTACGAATTGATAAATAATAGCTGTAATTATTTAATACATATTCATAGTCAGGATCAACTTTTAATACAGCCTCGTAGGCATCATCTGATTTGGTATATTTTTTAAGTTCATTGTAAGTATCGCCTAAAAGAGCATTCACGTGCTTCGCTAACTCAAGATTATCTACCGCTAAGTTTTTAGCCTCTTCGAGTGAAGAGCTTGCTTTTTCATAATCTTTCTTTGCAAAATTGGCAAAACCATTATGATACCAAAAAAATGATTGATTCGGGAAATACTCAATCGCTTCTTCTGAATGTTTAGCTAAGCTATCAATCTGATTCAATTTAGCATCTAACTCAACGATTGCTAACCAAACCTCAAAAACTGATTTATCGTAAGTCGTAGATTTTACGTAATTATCACGAGCACTTGCCGTTTCGCCCTTTTTCATCAATAAATCACCTAAAATAACATACCCTTTGGCTTCTTTAGGCGATTGCTTAACTAACGCTTGTGTGAGTGTAAGAAGATTATCTAAAGTCTTATTACTACTGTCGTCTTTGAGCATGAGCATATAGCTATTCAAAATCTTAAACTTTACATCGACAGACAAGTTTTTATTAGCGAAAGCCTCTTGAAGTTCTTCATTACATTTTTCGAGTTCATTTTGTTTTCTATAAATTTCGGCCAAAAGTACGTGTGCTTCCGCAAAATCTGGGTTCTTTTTTAGCGAATTTCTGAGCATCGTAATTGCTTGCTCGTAGCGTTCGTTAGAAATCAATATTTGGGCTTGCTGAACTACATATTCTGGTTCGGAAGGTTCGGAAGCAATGAGGCGGTCGCCTTCTTCGATGGCTTTTTCGAGCTTATTTTGTTTGAGATAAATTAATTGTTTTTGGCGAGTAATTTCTTCGCTTACTCCAATTGTTCGCTCAATTTTATTGTAGATTTCGATAGCATCAGAAAATTTCTCTTGCAGAATATAGATATTAGATAAATCGAGGTAATTATCAACATCCTGTGGAAATCTACTTGCTAATTTTTCATACATTTCAGCTGCATCTTTATAACGTTTTTGCTTGGTGTAGATTTCGCCTAAAAACTTGCGATAAAACTTATTTTCATCATCAAGTTTAAGTGCTTTCTCACTGTAAACAGTTGCGGTGGCAATATCATTACTAGCCAAATACGCCTTAGCCAACATGTAGTTGATACCCGCACTAGTTGGTTCGCCTTCGGTGGCTTTCTTAAATAATGGAATGGCTTTGTCGTAGGATTCGGCAATGTAGTATTTCATGCCTTCTACGAAGTATGCTTCTGACTTTAACTCTTTCTCCGAAATACCCTTGCTCTCAGTTTTTTTGTTTTTCTGAGCTACCGAAAGTATCGGTAAGGCAACAAATACTAAATATATAATTGGTCTGAACTTCATTGTTAATCTTTGTAGTAGCTTTTCAACGCTAAAAAACACCAAATATTGCAAGTACTAGCGGGGCAAGTTCCTTGCCAAATTATAATCAAAGTTCTTAATTTTTCTTGATAAAATAGCAATTTACAAGGCTTTCTTTTAAGATTTTGAACAAATGAATCACTTGAAGAATCCTTATACTTAAATGGAGATGATTAGTGAGCCTATTTGGGAGTTTACGTATCTGGTAGGTAAAAAGTTATTCTTGATTGCCGATTCAAGTTTTTTTCATTTTCAGTAGAAAATTTGATAGCAACTAGCCTGCATCATTTTAGCTACTGTTTTATTTACTTACCGTTTAATTAATTATTCTGAAAATAGTGAAGCAGTTTTAGCTATTGGTTGGAATCGTTAGACCCAGTTTGTGTGAAAGAAAAATACCTAATTGAAAGATGGTTGGCGAGAGTTCTTACAAACCAATAAAAAGTGATTAATATTAAGTGCTGTATTCTGGGTTTTTGACTCAGAATACAGCACTCTCATTCGCTTATGCAACTCGATTAAATGTATTGATTAATAATCATTTCAAACAATTCTTGTTTGCCGCTAATTTGTTGAGGCTCACCATTGGCTAATGCAATACGGTGTAAATCAGCTAAACCTAATTTGCCTGATTCAAACGCAGCACCATCTCCACTATTGAATGATGCATAACGATTCGCACGGAGTTTCTTATAATCAGATTTGTCAAGGATATCAGTTGCAATCAACAATGCACGAGCAAAAGCATCCATACCTGCAATATGTGCAATGAAAATATCTTCTAAATCAGTTGAATTACGACGAGTCTTAGCATCGAAGTTGATACCTCCAGTAGAGAAACCACCCGCTTCAAGAATCACCAACATTGATTCTGTTAACTCATATAAATCAATTGGGAATTGGTCAGTATCCCAGCCATTTTGATAATCGCCACGGTTTGCATCAATACTTCCCAACATACCAGCATCTGCTGCCATTTGTAGTTCATGAGCAAAAGTATGGCCAGCCAAAGTAGCGTGGTTTACTTCTAAATTCAATTGGAAATCTTTATCTAAACCATACTGACGCAAGAAACCAATCACAGTTTGTGCATCATAATCATATTGGTGTTTCGATGGCTCACATGGTTTTGGCTCAATGTAGAATTTACCAGTAAATCCTTGTGAACGGGCATAATCACGTGAGATAGAAAGGAACTGGCCAAGGTGGTCAATTTCTTTCTTTGTATTTGTATTCAACAACGACATATAACCTTCACGTCCACCCCAGAATACATATCCTTCACCTCCTAAAGTAATTGTAGCATCAATAGCATTTTTTACTTGGAAACCAGCATGAGCAACAACCGCAAAATCAGGGTTTGTAGAAGCTCCATTCATGAAACGCTTATGAGAGAATAAGTTAGCCGTTCCCCAAAGTAATTTCACACCACTTTCTTGTTGTTTTTGTTTAGCTAAAGCCACAATCTCTTGCAGGTTTTTCTCGAATTCAGCTTGAGAATCTCCTTCTGGAGCAATATCAATATCGTGGAAGCAGTAGAAAGGCGTGCCTAATTTTGTCATAAACTCAAACGCAGCATCAAGTTTTTGTTTCGCTGCATCCATTGGGCTTGTAGCAACATCCCAAGGGAAGATTTTAGTTCCTGGACCAAATGGGTCACCACCATTACCACAGAATGTGTGCCAATAGGCAGTGGCGAAACGTAAGTGTTCAGCCATTGTCTTGCCAGCCACCACACGATTAGCATCGTAGTATTTGAATGCTAAGTAGTTGTTTGACTCTCTACCTTCGTATGCAATTGCATCTTTGATAAACGGAAAATACTCTTTTTGACCAAGAGTAACCTTAAGATTTGACATGTTAATGATATTTTGGTTTGAATTTGATTCGAAAAGTGATGCGAAGTAAATTATTAAGTGTCAATTTTACAATTAATTTTGAATAATTATTTTTAGTTGTGATATAATATAACGAAGACTTCGCTTAAAGCGAAGTCTTCGTTTTTATACACGGACTATTTAAGTGTTTTTAAAATATCGTATCAAACAGCAAATAACTATTCAAAGCAATAATAATAACTGTTACAGCCCAAGCAGTATATTTTACATAAGCGGGATTCACGAATTCTCCCATTTTGAGTTTATCAGAAGTAAACATTACTAATGGTACCACCGCAAAACTTAATTGCAGTGAGAGAATTACTTGACTCAAAACCAACAAATCGGACGTTCCTTGTTCTCCATACAAAATAGCTACAATCAGTGCTGGAACAATGGCTAAAAGTCGAGTAATGAGTCTTCTCAACCACGGTTTTAGCTGAATATTTAAAAAACCTTCCATCACGATTTGCCCAGCCAATGTACCTGTAAGTGTAGAATTTTGCCCAGCCGCTAAAAGAGCCACTGCAAAGAAAAGTCCTGCTAATTTCACACCTAAAATTGGGTCAAGTAAATGATACGCATCTGTAATATCAGCCACTTCCTTATTTCCTGTAAAATGAAAAGTTGCAGCCGCCATAATCAAAATAGCAGCATTGATAAAAAAGGCAATGAAAAGGGAGGCTGTTGAGTCGATTGTGGCGTATTTAATGGCACTACGCTTGGCAGCTTGTGTATCTTCGATTTTACGTGTTTGTACAATACTCGAATGTAAATACAAATTATGAGGCATAACTGTTGCTCCCAAGATTCCGATGGCGATATAGAGCATTTCAGGGTTTGAAACAATCTGCGTACTTGGTACTAAACCTTTCGATACTGCAACAATATCGGGTTGTGAAACAATAATTTCGTACCCAAAACAAAGTAGAATAAGTAAAATAAGCCCCCCGACAATCACTTCGATTAAACGAAAACCTTTGTTCTGAAGAAATAAGATAAAGATTACATCAATGGATGTAATCAAAATTCCGTAAGTAAGTGGAATATGAAAAAGTAAATTCAATGCTACGGCTGCTCCAATTACCTCAGCTAAATCGCAGGCTGCGATGGCAATTTCTGCCAATATCCACAACATAATCGAAACTGGCTTCGAGTAAGCATCACGGCAGGCCTGAGCTAAATCTCGCCCAGTTGCAATACCCAATTTGAGCGAAAGATGCTGCAAAAGCATCGCAAAAAGGTTCGAAATCAGAATAACCGACAAGAGCGTATATCCAAATTTCGCACCGCCAGCAATATCGGTTGCCCAGTTACCGGGGTCCATGTATCCTACTGCAACCATCAATCCCGGCCCTACAAAAGCAGCCATTCGTTTCCAAGAACTACCTGTTTTCGGAACGTTGATGGTGCCGTGTACTTCTGGTAAAGATTGTGTCGGGCCATTCGAACGCCAACCCTTTACCTGATTTATATCTAAATTTTTTTCCATTTGTTGTAATTCTCCATTTTCAATACAAACATAAAACAAAAAATTTGCTAATCAAAATAAATTTTTAGACTTATCTAAAATTTTGTTTGATTAGACTAAAAATGTAATTTTGTGGAAGCAGTTGGCTATTATGCCTATTTTTCATACTATCGTCTATCTACTGTGGACAATCAACTAATCACCTCTTTCACCGAAGAAAATTATCTTAAAATCATATATCTTCTTACCGAACGCCACAATGGCAACGAGGTAAGCACAAATCAACTAGCCGAACATACGCAAACCAAAGCCGCCTCGGTTTCGGATATGTTACGTAAATTGGCTGAAAAAAACTTTATCAATTACCGAAAATATCAAGGCGTTACACTCACCGAAGCAGGTGAGCAAATTGCTTTGGGTGTCATTAGGAAGCATAGACTTTGGGAAGTTTTTTTGGTAGAAAAACTTGGCTTTGGCTGGGATGAGATTCATGATATTGCTGAGCAACTCGAACATATCGACTCGAAAGAATTAACCAAACGCCTTGATGATTTCTTGGATAACCCTAAATTTGACCCTCATGGCGACCCAATTCCAGATGCAAAAGGTAAGATGCCATCGGTGAGTTATCAAAAACTATCAGAAATTCCGCTTAATCAATCAGTCATCATGATGGGGGTTTCAGTACATTCACCTGCTTTTCTCCAACATCTTGATAAACAACAAATTACACTTGGTTGTAACCTTAAAGTATTGGAAATAAGTGAATTTGATAAATCTTACAGCTTATTATTGAACGACCAACTAAAGCTCTTCGTTAGTCATGAAGTAGCCAGAAACTTATTGGTACAAACACAAGAAGCGTAATTTTCAGAAAACAACTTTGTTAATACTTCTTAATAAAACCAATGAGCATCTAAGATTACTTATCTTTGCACCAAATTTCCAAATCATAAACCTTTAGTTTCCCTCAAATGGGGCTTTATGAATATTCTCGATAAATATCTAATCAAGCGATTTCTGAAGACATACTTTTTTGCGGTATTGGTCATTGTGCTCATTATCATGGTGATTGATTTCGTGGAAAAAAACGATGATTTCATTCAGAAAAACGCACCAATGCGTGCCATTTTACTTTCTTACTACGCTAATCTTGCTCCATATTGGGCCAATTATATTAGTCCGTTGATGATTTTTATTTCTACGGTTTTTTTTACTGCCCAAATGGCAGCTCACACCGAAATTGTAGCTATTCTAAGTAGTGGAACCAGTTTCCCTCGCCTGATGCTACCTTATTTTATAGCCTCTTCAATGGTGGCGGTTTTATCTTTCGTGATGGTCGGCTGGATTCTCCCAAAAGCTAATAAAGTTCGCTTAGGTTTTGAAGCTGTTTATGTCAATGATAAATTTTATTTCTCCGACCGAGATTTTCATACTGCAGTAGCTCCCAATACCTACGCGTATATGTCGAGCTATAACAACGAAACAAAAATGGGCTATGATTTTACGCTCGAAAAGATTGTTGATAATAAACTCATTGAGAAGCTATCGGCCAAAAGAATCGAATGGAATGATAGTACAAAACGTTGGAAAATTACAGATTATAAGATTCGAACCTTGGGTATTATGAAAGATAAAATCATCTATAATGTGGCTTCTAAAGATACTTTGATTAATCTTTCTCCGAGTGATTTTGAAAGTGACCGTAATATTTATGAAACCTTTACGATACCCGAATTAAGGAAGCGAATCGAATTAATTCGCAGTCGTGGAGCTGAAGGTATTGAGTCTTTTCAGATTGAACTTTACCAAAGAATTGTTACGCCTTTTGCCGTAATCATTTTATCGTTGATGGGCCTAATTGTATCGGCTCGGAAAGCACGTGGAGGCGTTGGTTTTCAGATTGCTATTGGCTTCGTTTTGGCCTTTGTGTATATCTTATTCTTCATTATGTCGAAAGGTATTGCCGAATCGGGTAGTATGCCTCCGATGCTGGCAGTTTGGCTACCTAACATTGTTTTTTCGTGCATCGGCACAATCATGTATTTCACTGTACCAAGGTAATTATTATTTTCTCTAATAATACATCCCCCTACCCCCTTCAAAGGGGGATTTTTGTTCTCGGGAAAATATTCCCCCTTTCAGGGGGGGCAGGGGGATGTTAATTATATCTCGAGATTATACGAAAAATGCAATAATTTTAAATAAAATTCGATATTTCACATTAATAAGTCCTATTTTTGTGGGAAATTTTGTTGAACTCTAAAAAATACGCTCATTTTGGGGCGGGTTTTGGCTTATGAAAGTTGTTTTGGCTTACAGCGGAGGCTTAGATACTTCGTTTTGTGTAAAATATTTGACCGAAGAGTTGGGTCATGAAGTTCATTCTGTATTAGTTGATACGGGCGGTTTTTCGGAAGCAGAAATGAAGGACATCGAAACCAAAGCTTATGAGTTGGGCGTAAAACACCACTACACAGCTCGCATGGTTGATGAGTATTATCAGAAATGTATTCGTTTTTTGGTTTATGGAAATATCCTGAAAAACAATACGTATCCACTTTCGGTAAGTGCTGAGCGTATGTTTCAAGCAGTAGCAGTAGCCGAATATGCTAAGCAAATTGGTGCTGAGGCGGTTGCTCACGGAAGTACAGGTGCAGGCAATGACCAAGTGCGTTTTGATATGGTTTTCAGAATTGTATTACCCAATGCACAAATTATCACACCAATCAGAGATTTAAGATTATCTCGCGAAGCTGAAATTGAGTTTTTAATTTCGAAAGGTGTTGTTCGTGAATGGCATAAAGCAGCTTATTCAATCAATAAAGGTTTGTGGGGAACTTCAGTAGGTGGCCGTGAGACTCTAAATTCTCATGATTTCCTTCCAGAAAGTGCCTTCCCGACTCAAGTAACCAAAACGGGTACTGAGGAAGTAGTTCTTCAATTTGTTAATGGTGAATTGAAAGGCGTTGCTGGAGAAAGTTTCGAAAACCCAGTTTCTGCCATTCGTCGTTTGACTGAAATTGCAGCTCCTTATGGAATTGGTCGTGATATTCACGTAGGCGATACCATTATTGGTATCAAAGGCCGCGTGGGTTTCGAGGCTGCTGCTCCATTGATAATTATCAAAGCTCACCATTTATTAGAGAAACACGTGTTATCTAAATGGCAACAATACTGGAAGCAAAATTTGGCCGAATGGTACGGAATGATGCTCCACGAAGGCCAATTCTTAGAGCCTTTGATGCGTGATATTGAAAAATTCTTGGAAAGCATGCAGTCGCACGTAACAGGTGAAGTACGTGTACACTTAGCTCCTTATAACTTCCAATTATTGGGTATTAAATCTAACTACGATTTGATGTCACCGGTATTTGGTAGCTACGGCGAAATGAACAATGCTTGGAGTGGCGATGATGTAAGAGGTTTCTCTAAAATCATGTCAAATCAAGTAATGATTCACCAAAAAATCGCAGAATTAGCAGAGAAGAAATAAAAAATATCAGATTTTTTCGGCGTCGGCAAGGTTTAGAACCCAAAGGGAGCTACTTGCCGACGTTTTATTTTGTCCTAATCAACAAAAGATTTGGGTAAGATAAAAATCAACGCTGGTTTGCCTCAAAAGAATTCTAACTTGTTCGTACTCAAAGTTTTGTCGCTTTTTTTTGTCATTTGGACTTATTTACAAGGGAATCGTGTAGAAAAAACATAATTTTGTTATAAACAAAACTACAATCTAATCATATAAAATGTACAAGTACCTACTAGCTCCTTTTTTCCTACTAACCCTCCTAAACACTTTTGCTCAGAAAAAAAATGAAAAGATGGAGTATCACATCCATCGAGCAACTTCAGCCGTAAAAGTTGATGGAATTGTTGATGAAAAAGCCTGGGCAGATGCTCAATTGGCCACCAACTTCTACCAAGTTTTACCAATGGATACTTCCTACGCCAAAGTACGTACGGATGTAAAAATGACCTACGACGATAAAAATCTATACGTGGTTTTTATCAATTATGATAAACTACCTGGTCCGTATATGGTAGAATCGTTGAAACGCGATTTTGCTTTCGGAAAAAACGATAACGACTTACTATTTATTGATACATTCGATGACCAAACTAATGGCTTTTCGTTTGGGGCGAATGCCATGGGAGCTCAGTGGGACGGGCTCATGTATAATGGTAGCAGCATTAGTCTTACTTGGGAAAATAAGTGGACTTCAGAAGTAAAATACGATGATGAAAAATGGGTTTGGGAATGTGCCATTCCCTTTAAAACACTTCGATATAAAAAAGGAATTAAGCGTTGGGGGGTAAATTTTAGCCGTTTAGACCTAAAAACTACCGAAAAGTCTTCTTGGGCACCTGTACCACGCCAATTTCCGACGGCATCATTGGCATACGCAGCCTCATTGATTTGGGATGAAGAACCACCAACGGCTTCTTCAAATATTTCATTAATTCCTTATATTTTAGGTGGTGTAAGTAAAAATCACGAGAAAAAACTTCCTGCCGATTACCGTGGAGATGTTGGTTTTGATGCCAAAGTGGGTCTTACTTCTTCACTAAATCTCGATTTAACCGTTAATCCCGACTTCTCACAAGTAGAAGTTGACCAACAGCAAACTAATCTTGACCGATTTGAACTCCTTTTTCCCGAAAGACGGCAGTTTTTCTTAGAGAATGGTGATTTGTTCTCAAATTTTGGTTATCAAACCATTCGTCCATTTTTTTCTCGCCGCATTGGCTTAAATACGCCAATCAAGTTTGGGGCGAGAGTCAGTGGAAAACTTAATAAAGATTGGAGAATTGGCCTCATGGATATGCAAACTGGTAAAAATGATATTGTTCCAGCAGCTCAGAATTTTGGCGTTATTGCACTCCAACGCCGTGTTTTTGCCCGTTCAAATGTGGCGGTTATGTTTGTCAATAAACAAACTATCGGGTACGAATCATTAAATGACACAAAAAATGTTAGTGAGTTTAATAGAAACTTAGGCATTGAGTACAATATTCTTTCAAAAAATAACGCTTGGACTGGTAAACTGCTCTACTTAAAGTCGTTTACACCGACCTCTAAGCCTAATGATGGCGTTTTAGCAGGAAATATTCTTTATACAAATAAACGCTGGACAGCGGGCGTACAACTCGAACAAGTAGGCACTAACTACACCGCTGAAGTAGGCTACGTACCACGCTTAGATTACGGAAAACTAAACCCGCAAGTGGGATATTTGTTTTTCCCAAAACCATCAAGCAAAGTATTAAGCCATGGTCCTCTGACAATGTTTACGCATTATTTTAATAGAGATTTTTCGAAGGAAGTTGAAAACGAAAAATTCTTATCTTACCGTATAAATTTCCGAAAAACAAGCACATTAATGGCTTGGGTAGCTCATAACTACGTATATTTATTAAACCAATTTGACCCTACCAATTATGCGGGCGTTTTCTTACCAAAAGGCAGTGAACATAAATGGAACTCATTTGGTGTAGATTATACTTCAAAACCCCAAGCTTTATTCACTTATTTGGTTTCGAGTAGATACGGTGGCTATTACGCCAATGGTACTCGCCTACGCTTGAATGGCGAAGTAGGTTATCGTTTCCAACCTTATGTAGCTCTCACGGTGGCTGCAAATTATAATCGTCTAGATTTCAAAGACGATAAAATATTACCTAAAGAATTAATAAATACACAATATAATTTTTGGTTGATAGGCCCTAAAATTGATGTAACTTTCACGAATAAATTATTCTTTACAAACTTTTTACAGTATAATAACCAAACTAAAAACATGAACCTAAATACGCGTTTGCAGTGGAGATATAGCCCCGCTTCCGACCTATTTTTGGTTTATACCGATAATTATTATTCTGATACTTTTCAAGTACGTAACCGTGCTTTAGTATTGAAGTTTACTTATTGGTGGAATGTTTAGTAAAAGAAACTCATGAAAACTATACTTTTTATTATTTTCCCAATATTAACCTTTGCCCAAAGCATGAATTTTGAAATTCAAGGCCACCGTGGTTCTCGAGGACTAATGCCAGAAAATACAATTCCGGCATTCAAGAAAGCCATTGATTTGGGAGTACATACATTAGAGTTAGATGTGGTTATCTCGAAAGATAAAAAAGTGGTAGTTTCTCATGACCCTTTCTTTAATCCAAATTGTACAACCGACCCTTCTGGAAATTTTATTACGAAAGAAACTCAGGGTAATTTATATCAGCTTACTTACGAAGAAATCGAAAAATATGATGTAGGTCTTCGTGGTAATAAAGATTATCCTGAGCAATTTAAAATGGCGGTGTATAAACCCCTACTCGAAGATATGATTCATGAAAGTGAAAAATACGCACGAGAAAAAGGGGTAAAACCTTTGAAATATAACATAGAAATAAAAAGTGAGGAGAAAGAATACGGCATTTCTCAGCCATCAGTTGAAGAATTTTCCGACTTGGTTTATAAAGTAATCATCAAGCAAATTCCACCCGAGAGAGTTACTTTACAAAGTTTTGATTTCAATGTATTGAAATTTTGGCACAAACAAATTGAGGAAAAAAAATATAAAGCCATCGCCCTTTCCGCATTAATCGAACCTTTTGATAACAACGATATTCAATTTAATCTGAATAAATTAGGTTTTAAACCCGAAATTTGGAGCCCCTATTTTGCACAAGCAACTGAAAAAAGAGTAAAAGAACTCCACGAATTAGGCATAAAAGTAATTCCTTGGACGGTAAACCGCCGTGAAGACATGGAAAAGGTAAAAGCTGTTGGCTGCGACGGCCTCATTACAGATTATCCCGACCGCACCAAAGGTTTGTGAGATTCAGAAAAAAAGCCTAATTTTCCCGAATAATTTTGGAGTCACAAACTTCTGAGCTACAAACCCTAACTTGTGGCGTTAAAGAGTTTGGTGCTTTCAAACCACCAAATGAGCATGCTTAACGACATACTTAGTTTTTTTCTTAAACGTCGCATTACACGAATTGAGGAGTTTTTGCGTAATCCAATAGACACGCAAAACCGTGTTTTTCACGACCTCATCGAAAACGCCCGATACACTGAATGGGGTATAAAATACGACTATAGTAGCATTGATTCGATTAAAAAGTTTCAAGAGCGAGTACCTATTTCCACCTACGAAGAACTTTATCCTTACATTGAAAGAGTTTTGAAAGGAGAGCAAAATGTTCTTTGGGCTTCAGAAATAAAGTGGTTTTCGAAATCTTCTGGTACAACTAATTCTCGTAGTAAATTTATTCCTGTTTCGGAAGAATCGCTCGAAGATTGCCACTATCGTGGAGGGAAAGACATGATGACCCTCTATCTAAATAACCGCCCAGAAGCCAAGCTCTACGAAGGTAAAGGGCTCTCGATTGGTGGTACACTTCACCCAAATCCGTTTAATGCCAATACACAAGCTGGAGATATTTCTGCGGTAATTACTAAAAATCTTCCTGCTTGGGCAGATTTCATTCGAACCCCTCCAAGCGAGGTGGCTTTACTCGATAATTGGGAGCAAAAAATGGAGCAAATGATTCAGATTTGTACCCAAGAAAATGTAACAAGTATTTTGGGCGTTCCAACCTGGACAGTAGTTTTGTTAGAAAATATTCTCGAACGAACTGGCAAGAAAAACATGCTTGAAGTTTGGCCTAATTTCGAAGTTTTTGTACACGGAGCGGTAGCTTTCCAGCCTTATAGAGACCTATTCCGTACGAAGCTATTCCCTTCTGAACAAGTAACTTATCTTGAAACCTACAATGCTTCGGAAGGATTTTTTGCCATACAAGATGAACTCAGTAGAGTTGGCGAGATGTTGCTAATGCTCGATTATGGCGTTTTTTATGAGTTTATTCCAATGGAAGAATGGGAAAATGAGCACCCTAAAACCTTAACTCTCGAAGAAGTTGAGCTCGATAAAAATTATGCTTTGGTGATTTCAACCAATGCTGGTTTATGGCGATATAAAATTGGCGATACAGTTAAATTTACTTCGATTAGCCCTTACAGAATCAAAGTTAGTGGGCGAACCAAACACTTTATCAATGCTTTCGGTGAAGAAGTAGTGATTGAAAATGCTGATATAGCCATCACCGAAGCTTGTGCAATTGCCAATGCCGCCATTGCTGATTATACAGCGGGGCCTGTTTATATGGGCGATGGTAGTAAAGGTTGCCACGAATGGATTATTGAATGTTCGAAAAAGCCCGATAATGAGGCTCTTTTCATTGAAACACTCGATAGTTCATTAAGAAAAGTAAACTCCGATTATGACGCCAAACGCTACAAAGATATGGCCTTACTACAGCCAAAAGTACATTTTGTAGAAAACGGCACTTTCTATCAATGGATGTCGAAACGAGGTAAACTTGGGGGACAAAATAAGGTACCTCGCCTGAGTAATTCCCGTGAATACCTTGACGATATTTTACTGATGATTAGAGAGTTAGCTTAAGAAAATTAGTATAAATCAATATAAAAATCCCCTTTTAGGGGTTTGGGCTTATGAAACTATTCCGCTTTGGCGACCAAACCAACGAAAAACCTGGCGTAATTCTCGCCAATGATAAAAAAATTGATGTTTCGACTTTTGGCGAAGACTACAATGAGCAATTTTTTGCAACAGATGGCATCACCCGACTTGAAAACTGGCTAAGGACTAATGCGGCTAATTGCCCAACAGTAGCTGATGATGTAAGATTAGCTTCATGTGTGGCTCGTCCATCAAAAATTATTTGTATTGGCTTAAATTATGCCAAACATGCTGCAGAATCCAATATGGCTCTTCCTACCGAACCAGTGGTATTTTTCAAAGCTACTACTGCTCTTTGTGGGCCAAATGACGATGTAGTGATTCCGAAAAACTCAGTTAAAACTGACTGGGAAGTTGAGTTAGCTTTTGTTATTGGCAAAAAAGCAAGTTATGTAGAAAAAGAAGATGCCATGAGCTACATTGCTGGTTATTGCTTGCACAATGATTATAGCGAACGTGAGTTTCAGTTGGAGCGTGGCGGACAATGGGTAAAAGGTAAAAGCTGTGATACATTCGCTCCACTAGGGCCGTTTATGGCTACTGCCGATGAAATTTCGAATCCGCATGATTTGCGTTTGTGGTTATCGCTCAATGGCGAAATGCTTCAAGATTCGAATACAGACGATATGATTTTTGATATTCCTACCATTCTAAGTTATTTAAGCCAATTCATGACACTCCTTCCAGGTGATGTTATCTCGACTGGTACTCCTGCGGGTGTTGGCTTAGGTCTTAAGCCACAACGCTATTTGGTTGCGGGCGATGTAGTAGAATTGGGTATTGATAACCTTGGCACACAAAAACAAACAGCAGTAGCTTATCACGCATAAACTACTTTTGTCTAATGAATTAACGACAGCAATTAAAATAATTCAGACCTTGTTCAAACAAAAAAGCTCAATGAAAGTCATTGAGCTTTTTTGTTTAAGATATTTATTTTTTCATCTGAAGCTTCATCATAATATCTGTTTGTTCGTCATCGCCTAATCTAAAAATATGCTTATCGAACTCAACAAATCCATTCTTTTTGTAAAAACTGATAGCTCTCAGATTTTCTTCCCATACTCCTAACCATACGTAGTCTACATTTATTTCTTGAGCTACCTCTATGGCTTTCTGATAAAGTAATTGCCCTACATTTTTACCGTGATACGCTTTTAATACATAGATTCTTTCAATTTCGAGCGATTTTGTATTTTTCAGCTCTGTTTGAGACTCGCCAGTATTAATTTTCAGATAACCAATAATATCCTCTTCATACTTTGCAAAATAAAATATTGAATTCGGATTTTTTAACTCGGTCAATAACTTTTGGTTAGCAAAACTTTCTTCTAAATATGCTTTCATATTTTCTTCAGAATTCATTGAAGCGAATGTCTCTGAGAAAGTTTCTATCCCAATTTTTTTTAATGGCTCGACGTCGTCGCTTGTTGCCTTTATGACCTTAATTTTATCCATTCAAATATCTAATGCATCAGTTATTTTCTGTTGGTACTTCGGTTGGGATACTCGATGGCTTACCGTTCATATCAAAAATCAAAGTAATTCTCCAAGTATTTGCAAGTGGACTTCCTTGTGAAGTAGGCACTAAATACGCCAAATCAAGTTGATAATTGCTTATTTTTAAACCTAAACCAGTAGTTACGTATTTACTCCCCCCTTTCATACTGCTCTCCATAAAATACCCCCCACGAAGTGCAAAGAAATTATTATACCAATATTCTACACCCGTAGAAAGCGTAACTTCACGAAGCTCTTCTTTTAAACCATCTGGGGCATCAGAAAATGAGCCAAAAATTCCAGCAATTGCACTGGTAGTTTCAGGGTCACGGCCTTTCACAATATTTCCGTTGTTATCACGCAATGGTGGAGTAGGAATCAATAATTTATTGGCATCAAGCAAGAAGTTAAATCTATTATGAGCATCTAGTTTAAAGCCAACGGCACCACCAACTTTCAAATTAGTAGGAATATAGAAAGCACTTCTTCCGTAATTAATTTTACCACCAATGTTTGAAATAACGGCTCCTGCAGAATAGGTCATTCCACGGTCTTTATCTTTTGCACTTGGGCGGTCGGTAGTGTAGAAGAACGAAACGTCGCCAGCTACCGTACTTGCAGGCTTACTTGCTACACCATTGACAACTTGGCTACCAATAAGATTTGAGTGAATAAACTTACCATTGATACCCATTGAAAAATCTCTACCGATTTTACGAGTATAACCAGCCGTAAAATTCAAATCTCTCGATTGGAAAGTTCCATTTGGTTGTCCAGTAGCAGTTGTAAATTGTATCTCACCTTGATTAAAGTAAGTCATTGATGCTCCAAACGCCGAATTTTTATCGAGTTTTTTGAATAAGCCAACATTGAGTAGCCCCATATCATCAACTAAATCACGTAACCAAGGTGTATATGATACAGTTGAACCAATATTTTTATCTATAAAGGCTAATTTGGCGGTATTCCAATAAATTGAATTAGCGTCTGGTGTAGATGCTACCCCAGCATCACCCAAAGCGGCTCCTCTTGAATCTGGTGAGATTGTAAGAAAAGGTACTGACGGCGAAAGGGTTCTACTAACTTGTGCTTGAGTAGTGAAAGCATTGATAAAAGCTACACTTGCCAAAGCTGCTACAATTTTACGTTTCATGTGAGATTTTTTAATATCCTACCCTTAGAAAGGGTGTTTATCGTTTCAGAATATATTTTTGTCTTTAGTTTTACAAGTTCAAATATAACTTATTTTCTTGATTACTTCCAAAAAAGCATTTTGCCAGCAAACGACGAAGTTTTATTTTCAGAAGAAGAACTAACAGAAATGCGATATATGTATGTGCCTGCTTTCCACTTTTTAGGTTCAACTTCCATGCCAACATTCAGGGTTTTATCGCATACATAGCAATTCTCAGAGTGCTCAAATATCTGCTTCCCACTGGCATCAAAAATACTCAATTTAATAGTTAAATCTTGGTTTTCGGCGTTGTGTTCAATATAAAAACTTGTAGTGTTTTCAACTGGATTTGGATAATTGTAGGCTCTCAAAATTTTTAAATCAACGCGTTCAACTACAAATTCTAACGCTCTTTCAGCTGAATTATTATAGGTATCCCAAACTTTTAATCTAATGGTATGACGACCGGCAGGTAGTTCTCCTAAATTATATTTCAAGACTCCTTTTGTCAACTCATTTTCATTCACAAAATACTGATTTACAACAACTTGCAGCGTATCATTTAAAACTAAAAGCATTTCGTGCCCTACACCAGCTTGCGAAATATTTATTCCATTTTCATCACTTATCTCAGCACTAAGCACATTATTTTTATCAACGCTTAACTTAATTTCTGGTGGTTTTGTATCATTCAAGATATTAGTTTCGCTACCACCTACCATCAATTCATTAAAACTACCTGTGGCATCCGTTAAACTATCTGACGAAATCGCATAAAAACTTACTTTTCCTAGTCCAAGTTGATAATTAATATCCTTAGGAACAATAAAGCTTAGCTTAAAGCCTCCATTCTTCACCTCTACGATACCTTCAAAGAGCTGGTTACGATATGCCTTATACTTAAACTTTTCGGTTTTTTGCCCAAGTGTACTAATTTCCGAAGGTTTATCAAAAACAGAGACGAGAACTTTGCCATTAAAGTTATTTTTGAGCTTTCCTGTTGATGCCTGTATTTCTCCTTCAAGCGAAACTCGACTCAAAGCTTTTAGTGTTTGCTTTTCGGGCGAAAGACCGTTTACTTTGGTCAAAACAACTTTATCTGTGGGATAAGCCAATTGCATGGAAGGGTCGCCCAATAATGAGAAATTTCGATTAAAAACACCGCTTAAAGAATTATTTTTAGTAACTCGAAAAATATCACCTAATCTAAAAACTGACCCTGCTTTTACTTTCAAAAATGCTTGATAAAATGCACTATTAAGCAAAAAATTAGTATTTGAATAAACTGGTCGAGTGGTTGTGAGCAAACCAATCGCCGCACCCTTGGGACTAAGCATGGCCATTTCGGCTCCAGAAACATTCCCAGGGTCATCGAATCGGCCAAACGAGCAAGTAGCAGTCAAGAAAACTGGCATATTGCTCAAATTTCGCCAAGTCAGAATTTGTTCTCTAGTTAGCACTTTTTCTTCTGTCCAACCATCTACGCCGCCGTGCCCGCTGTAATTAATAATCAAAGAACCTTCATTCACAATCCTATTAATAGCTCGATTAGTTGCGGGCGAAATTGCTCCATTAGCCGTTGCAATTTGTGGGAAAGCATCTAAATAGATTTTATTAATTTGCCAATCTTGGTTGTTTTTAACCGCCATTTCGGCAATATCATCGGCATCTTGTTGATGAATATTAAAATCTCCATCATCGGCCACAAAGCTAATTTTTCTTCGCCAACTACCCATTGTTTTTTGGGTTTGAGCATAATAAATCAGTTTATCAACAACATTTTTTGCTTCCTCATAATTTTTAACTGGCAGACGTCCTACGCTAATATCAAGTGAGTGATTTCCTGCATTATTTTCTAGCCATTCACCTTCATTTTCTTCGAAAAACCCAAAATAATCATCCGAAGCATAACTATTGACAGGATTCAATGACTCTCGACTTTCATAGGTAGGAATTTGCAACTTAGTATCTATGCCAGCATATTGAATCAGATTTTTATAATCAAAACTTGCATCAGCAAAAAGTAATAAATACTTCAATTTTTGAGGGTTTTTCTGCCATAAAAACCTTCCAAAATCACGAATAGCCGTGGGGTCTGGACTTCCATTACCAAATTCATTATAAATCTGTTCGATATCTATTACTATAGCATCCAATGCGTCATTCTTTTTTCTAAAATCAGCTAATCTTTGTGCCTGTTCGTGCCAAAAACTCACACTAACTATCAATAAATCAGGCACTTGTACTTGTTGAAGATTTTGATTCTGAATTTTATGAATAGCGTTGGGTTCGAGTAAATTAGCTTCAGAAAACAAGACAAAGGTTTTTAATTGATTTTGGGTTTCGGTGTTAAAAACAGCTTCTGAATTATTTATCTGAAAAGGTATATTTTCAACAGTAAGTGCATTCGAAACATCCCATATTTTTTGATTATTCGATGCTTGACTTAGGGCAAAAGTGCTTATTTTATTTTTTAAACTTTCTATCGACCTAACTATTGTTTGCTGAGCATAAAATTGAAGTTTTCGCTTCATTTGTACCTCAAAATAATTCAAATATGCAACTGATGAACTTTGATTGTTTTTATTAAAACTAAAAATCAACTTTTGGGTATTTTTTCCATTGGCAAGTGCTGTAAATGATTGAATGCTTTCATTGCCTTTGATATCATAAGTACCTGTTCCGATGGCTCGTAGGGGTTGTTCACCAACGAGCGAATCGGCATTGAGTTTTAGGCTCACTTTTGTACTGACAAATGAAGCTCCGAGAATAGCTGAATTTATTTTGATAGATGAACCTGCTACAACACCTTCAGATTTTACATCAAAACTCATATCAGGACTTACGCCAAATGATTCGCCGTACCACTCTCGCCCCGAACCACCTAAATCTCTTCCACCCGAGCTAATAATATTTTTTTGGTCGAGTTCATGGAAAGAAAAATCATCAAATGTTCGAATGAAATTTCCAACATTTGTTGGTAGTGTCTGATTCTTCACACGAAGGCCTTTAGAATCTGAAAGATTTAAAAATACAAATGTGGTATCGGAATATGGATTGTTTTGATGCGAAAAATTTTGATTTTCGGCATTATAAATAATCTTATGCGGACTTTCAGCAAAGAATAAGATATAATCAGCGGGGTCAAACTTACCATCGTTTTCTCCAATAACTTCAATGGCATTTTCGGTTAAATCTGCTAAACGCTTTGCATTATTGGCTTGTGGTAAAACTCCCGCCCCATTCCCAAAAATTCTAATATTTTGAGGATTAATTTTCCCAATATCAATACCTGCTGATTGCAAAAAAGCTGCATCAATTTTGTGTACGCCCGTGCGTGTAGTAGCAATTTTAAACCATTGCCCAGTTGCTAAAACCGACTGAGCTACTGAAGATTGTGTAATGAAAAAGGTAGCAAATAAGCACAAAAATATCTTCCCATTTGTGCTAATAAATCGAAAAATACTGTGAACCCTATTCGCTTTATTCAAAAACATATTGTTTAATAAAGTTAGTCTTATGGTTTTTACCTTTCTACAAAAACGCTTTATCTCAAGAAAATGATGAGTATTTAGACATCTTTTTGATAAAAAATATATAAAACTAAAGCTGTTTAGAAGCTAAACTTAAATTGGATTGACACGTGCTGAACCTAAAATAGTATATCGGCGTTTAGATTTTTTTTCTACACAAAGAATTCGTGTACGTCGTTTTTCTATTTTCTGAAAAACATTACCTCTAAACTCAAACCATTGATTATCGGGCAGTTCGGTTAATATAATCCCCGTTGCTTGCTCCTTATCGAAACTCCTCAAAGCCTCTGATAATGGGGCGTAACTAACCGATGAAGCCGCAGGGTTTTGCATGTAATTTCTGAGCGGAACCAGCAGGTTTTCGGGAAAAACAAATTCGTTTAAAATTGGAGCCATCAGCTGCTGAAAATGTTGTTTCCATTCTTTTCCATGCGGTGCGATTCTTCGACGACCTTTATGGAGCCAAGTTCGTTGATGTGCAATTTCATGAATATAAGTTACCAAAAAAGCATACGGATTGAGGTCATTATTAATGGTAATTTTATGGTGTCCTTCACGAAAAATATAATTACCAAAACACGTGCTTCTCGTACGAGAAATTTTGAAATGAAAAGGTTGTTCTCGCCACAAATCCCAACAATACGTAATGGCAGGTTGAGGCAAGTGTTTTGTCAGAATCTCACGCATTTTTTGCTGACTTACTTCATCAATCAGTATTTTAGGCGGAGTGTCGGGCTCCAAGACTTTCTGGATGGTATTTTTTATTGTTCTTAGCATTATTTGCACTACACTCCCATAAAACTTTGTAGAATAATCACAGCACTAATTTTATCAATATTACCTTTTACTTGGCGGTCTTTTTTCTTCATTCCCCCCGCTATCATGGTTTGCATAGCCATTTTTGAGGTAAAACGCTCATCGTGTAAATGAATAGGTATTTCGGGGAAAATATTTTTCAATTCAAGCACAAAACGCTCTACGTAGGCAGTACCATCAGTACTCGAACCATCAAGATTTTTAGGCATTCCTACCACAAAAGCCTCAACTGCTTCATTTTGAGTATATTTTTTTAAATAATCCAATAGCGAATCTGTCGGCACGGTTTCAAGGGCCGAAGCAATGATTTTGGAAGGGTCTGTCACGGCCAAACCCGTACGTTTTGCACCATAATCAATGGCGAGAATTCTTGGCATAATAGTTAAGACAAGTTTGTAACTTATCAGTTAATAGCTATTTGACAGGTTACAAACCTGTCCTACTTAAATTTTACAACTTCTTTGCCTCTTCCCAAAATACATCCATTTCGGCTAGAGTCATATCTTTTAGGTTTTTGTTAGCTTCTTTGGCTTTTGTTTCTAAATATTGAAAACGCTTAATGAACTTCTTATTGGTACGTTCGAGGGCCGTTTCTGGGTTAATATTAATAAATCGGGCATAATTTACCAACGAGAAAAGCAAATCACCAAATTCACCTTCCGCTTTATCTTTATCAATGGCTTGGTCGGTTTCAACATCAAACATTTCTTTAAACTCGCCCATTTCTTCTTCAACTTTTGCCCAAACCTGACTTTTCTCCTCCCAATCAAAACCCACGCCTCGAGCCTTTTCTTGAATTCTCAAGGATTTTACTAATGCTGGTAAAGAAGTTGGCACTCCACCTAACACCGATTTATTGCCTTCTTTTAGTTTTAGTTGTTCCCAATTTCGTTTTACTTCTTCCTCGGTTTCGGCTTTTACATCACCGTAAATGTGTGGGTGACGCGAAACCAATTTATCACAAACCGAATGTAGCACATCAGCCACATCAAAATCTCCGGTTTCAGAGGCAATTTTCGAATAAAAAACCAAATGAAGCATAATATCGCCCAATTCTTTCTTTATTTCTGGTAAATTCTTCTCCAAAATAGCATCTGAAAGTTCATAGGTTTCTTCGATTGTCAGGTGGCGAAGGCTATCCATTGTTTGCTTTTTATCCCACGGACATTGCTCACGAAGTTCGTCCATGATTGTCAGTAATCTATCAAATGCTAAAAGTTTCTCCATTCTTTGTGGAGGAAATATTGGGGGAAGCTTGTTACTCATGAGTGATGTATGTAATTACTTAGATAAAACCTTTGTCTAACGAATACAAAGTTCGTCAATAATAAAGAAAAAGCCACCTGTTTTTGCAGATGGCACGATATTTTTATTTTTTGTAGGACAGATTTGTAATCTGTCTTTTCAACTTTTCCACTTAATTGCACAGCCTACTGCTTTTGTGCTAGTAGTAACTACTGGTTTTCCAACCATGAGGTTATTCACGGCATCTTCTACGTAGCGTTTGGTTACTCCCGAAGGGTCTTGGGCGTTGTCATCAATGGCACCAATATAGCTTACAATATTTTTCCCGCCTTCTTTTTTCAAAACATAAACTTGTGGTGTACGCATCGCTCCAAATGCTTTTGAAACAACCTGTGTATCATCAGATAAATACGGAAACGGATAAGCTTTTTCTTTGACACGAGCTTGCATATTAGCAAACGAATCTTCTTCGTAAGCATCTGGGTCATTAGGGTTAATCATAATCACGGGATATCCTTGTGCAGCATACTTCCTATCAAGTGCAATGACACGGTCTTCGTAGGATTTGGAAAACGGACAGTGATTTGATGAGAAAACAATAATAAAACCCTTAGCTGAAGAAAAATCAGATAACGCAAGCATTTTCCCATCAACATTTTTGAGTTTAAAATCAGCTACAACATCGCCCAATAAATAGGCCGTAGGGGCAGCAGATGTAGCAACTTTGGGCAAATCGTTGTTTGGACTAGCTTGGGCTGTTTGAAATGCCACGAAAACATAACTTAACAACACTGCTCCGATGATTAAAAACTGCTTTCTCATTGTATTTGATATTAGGTGTACTTGGTTGTGCCTCTTAATAGTTGACGGATTGATAATTAAACCTAAAAAACTATGCCAGCTATTCATCGGCGAATACGATTGTGGTTGAAAACGCTCTAATAACAAAAGTATTTTAAAAAAAGTGCCGAATTTTATCGCTAAGGCTCTGATAGTCAAAAGATTGTTCGTAAAATTCTTTTTTAAAACCATTACTTATTATTGTAGCGGGAATTGCACCTGACCACTGCGGACTTACTTTATCTATCCAGCTATTATAATCGGGTTCGTCTATCAAATAAACTTGTGATTTTATCTGATATTCAGCCACAAATTTTTTTACTGTTTCAATATCTCTTTTAAAATCAAGACTGATAAAAATAACACTCACTCGATTATATTGATACTCGTTCGCTAAAGTTTCAAACACGGGCATTTCACTCACGCAAGGTTTACACCAAGAGGCCCAAAAATTAATCACCCTTATTCCATCGTTTTTTTGCAACAACTGCTCAACATCTGAAAACTTTATAATTTCGATATTTTTTTGGGCAAAAGAACAAAAATTAATGGTTAAAAGTGTGAACAAAAGATTTATCCAAAATTTTTTCACAATTCTTTCTCTAAGTAGTTCGTAAATTTATTTTTAAAATCCGTAATTCGCAATCTTAAACTTTAATTAACGTGATTTTTGTAATTCCGAATAGTTTTACAAGGAGGCTAAATACTTTACCTATAAACTTTTAGCGTTTAAAACACAAATTACATACAATCATTAATTAGTGCTCAATAATGGCAAAACATATTCTTTTAATGGATGGCCCCGATGCTAAAGGCCTGATTTTTCACGTAACAAGCGTACTGTACAGAAACGAGTGTAATATTATTTCGCAAGATGAATACGTAAGTCCACCAGCTGATGGGGTTGAAGGACAGTTTTTTATGCGTACAGAGTTTGAATCACCTGATAAACTCGACCCACAGAAAATTTTGAAAGATTTACAAGATACAATCGCCACACCAACGATAAACTTAAGAATAAATCCAAAAAAGAAAAAGGACGTTGTTATTTTAGCCACTAAAGAGCACCATTGCCTTTCTGATTTATTGATTCGATATAATTTTGATGAACTTGACGCCAATGTTTTGGCGGTGCTGAGTAATTATAATACTTTACAGCCTTTTGTGAGTAAATTTGGTATTCCTTTTCATTACATCACTCACGAACACAAAACTCGTGACGAACACGAGCAGGCCATTTTACGCACGCTCGAAATCTACAAGCCAGAATATTTGGTTTTGGCTAAGTACATGCGTATTCTTTCACCTGAGTTTGTTTCGCATTACCCTAATAAAATTGTGAATATTCATCATTCGTTTTTGCCCGCATTTATTGGAGCAAATCCTTATCGTCAGGCGTATGAGCGTGGTGTAAAAATCATTGGTGCAACAGCCCATTTCGTGAATAATAATTTAGATGAAGGACCAATTATTGCACAAAATGTGAAAGATGTTGACCACAGTTATATGGCAACTGATATGGCCCGAGAAGGAAAAGAGGTAGAAAAATCAGTTTTAACTCATGCTTTGAAATTGGTTTTCAATGACCGAGTTTTTATTAGCGGAAATAGAACGGTAATTCTTTAAAATTGGCAGTTTTCAGTTCGCAGCTCATAAAATCTGCGAACTGAAAAATACTTATTTCTTCACAATCGTAAATTCTACCCGACGGTTTTGGGCACGACCTTCTTCGGTATCATTACTTGCCACTGGGCGAGTTTCTCCAAAACCTACACTTGTAACTCGATTCGCTGGTAATTTCTTCGATAATAAATAACTACGTACGGCTTCGGCACGGTCTTGTGAAAGTTTTAAATTACTTTCGTTCGAACCTACGTTATCGGTATGTCCTTGAATCTCAATCGTTAGATTACCATTTTCTTTCAAGGTCTCGGCAATTCGATCTAACTCTGGAAATGATTCTGAGCGAAGTGTAGCTTTGGCATACTCAAAGAAAATATTGTTGAGTGGCACTTTTTCCCCTTCTTTGATTGGCACTAGCTTCAAATCATCACCATCAATTTCTTTGAATTCTTTAATCTCTGTGAGGTCAATATTTTTTCCAATAGCAATAAAATCCTTTGCTTCTGCCCGATATGAATATTTAGCCCCATAAGGCAATACTATTTTATATTCGCCAGTATTGGGGTTTGTGTAAGCTTCGCCAACTTCTTCTCCATCGGGTAATGTCTGATAAACAATTTTTGCTTCAATCGGACGACCCGTTTTTTGGTCAACAACCCTGCCACTAATCATAACTACAGGTGTAGGTGTTGTGGTGCCAGTGTTTACCGGGCTTTTCCCTTGGCTCAAGCTTTTTTGCTCTTCTAATCTGTTATTCGATGTCTGAACTCCCCCTGCAATCACCGGCTCTTGCTTTTTATCGTCACGCAATTTAAAACGCACAATATCGCCTTTTCCAACTGAATTTTTCTTTGAACTCATATACGCATACTCGCCTGATGCCGAAATGGTATAGGAAAGCTCATTGGCATCGGTATTTACTTTATCGCCCATATTGATTGGCTTCGACCATCTTCTCCAACTTCTATCCAAACGTTTTGATACCCAAATATCGGTTCCGCCTAAACCACCCTTACGGTCGGAGGCAAAATAAAGTGTATAATTATCTGAAGCTAAGAAAGGCGTAGTTTCAGTATCTCCTGTGTTAATGTTATCGCCTAAACTTTCTGGCTTTGTCCATTTTCCATCACGTCCTAAAAAAGATACATAGAGGTCATCTTCTTTACTATTCCTTTTTTCACTAAAAGCTAAAATCAAGGTTTTTCCATCATTTGATAAGCACGCAGTCAAGAATTGACCTTTACACAAATCATCAAACTTCGGAATGATTAATCGCTGAGGTTCGGACCAACCCGTTTTAGTACGTTTACAAGTAGATAAGCCTACCTCATTTTCTCGACGACCGCCATTATAAACCCCCGAAATCAGAATCGTGTTTCCATCGGGCGTAATACTGTATAGGTCATTGTATTGGTCTTTATTAATACTATTCGGCATTCTCCTTGCAATTGTCCATGAGCCATCTCTACTTTCCGAATACCACACATCTTGGCTACCTTTAGCTCCATAGTTATTAGATGGATGGCTCACACGTACAAAATATAAAGTTTTACCATCGGGGGCAATAACAGGATTCAACTCATTGAATTCAGTGTTAACCGCCGATCCGAGATGCTCTGCGTTTTGGGCGAAAAGTTGTTCGGTCGAAAAGTATAAAGAAGCAGTTAGTAAGAAAAATACCGTCTTACGCATAAAATATATTTTAAAAGAAAAGTCTCTATTGCTTTGCAAATAACGCAATCTCTGAGCCAAAATGTATTATTTATAGAAAAAATCATTCTAAAAATACGTAGTTTTGCAGTTAAATGATTTTGATTTTAGTTTGAAAAAAAATAAATCGAATTTCAAGTAAGTTTTAGGAAATAGATTTTCATACTTAACTAAGTAGTAATTTTCATTAATTAAGTAACAAATTCCCATAATTTTATAAGATTAAATGCAAGCAAATCAGATTTTTGAAGCCTTCAATAACCTACGTGTTTTGATTGTGGGCGATGTGATGATTGATTCATATATTTTTGGAAAAGTTGACCGTATTTCACCTGAGGCCCCCATCCCAGTTGTGAATGTTAAGCGTAAAGAAATTCGCTTGGGTGGTGCTGGAAATGTGGCCATGAATATCAAATCATTGGGCGGAACTCCCATTCTATGCTCAGTTGTAGGAAACGATGCTGATGGAAATGATTTAATCAAACTTTTAGAAGAAAGCCATTTACCTACTGAGGGCATAATTCAATCAAATAATCGAATTACCACCGTTAAACAAAGAGTTTTGGCTGGTTCTCAACACGTAGTTCGCATTGATTCGGAAATGGATGGGCCAATTACTACCAACGAACGCCAGCAATTAATTGAAAAAGCTCATTCTTTAGCCAACTCATGCGATGTAATTATCTTTGAAGATTATGATAAAGGTGCTTTAGATGCCGAAAGTATTCAATCGATTGTTAGTTTTGCCAAAACAAAAGGAATCCCAACCATTGTTGACCCTAAGAAACGTAACTTTTTGCATTATCAAGGAACAGACATTTTTAAACCTAATCTGAAAGAGTTAAAAGAAGGCTTAAAAATTGATTTTGATGCCAAAAATCTTGAAGAAGTTAAAACGGCAGTTGCTTCAGCGAAACAAACTTTGGGCGTAAACGGTTTATTTCTTACACTCTCAGAAAATGGTGTTTTTATAGATTATCAAGGAGAAATCCATCATATACCTGCACATTTGCGTAGTATCACTGATGTTTCAGGAGCGGGCGATACAGTTGTAAGTATTGCAGCCATGTGTTTAGCTTTGAAACTTTCGCCGAAAACAATCGCAGCTATGTCAAACCTAGGTGGTGGATTGGTATGTGAATATGTAGGTGTAGTGCCAATCGAAAAAGAAAGACTGAAAGTAGAATTCCAGAAACACGCTTAGACATAAAAAAAGCACCCGTTATTCAAAGATAATGCGTGGTGCTAAAAACTCAGAAGGTGGTTGTGTTTCTTACAATCCATTGTGGCTGAATTATTTTGAAGCCGGCTTGAATGGCAATGTTAGTTTTCCTTTTTTATTTAAAGAATAAACTACAACTCCAACAGCAACAGCGGCTAACCCGAATAATACTCCTTTTTTCATTGTCGTACTGTGTTTAAATTGTTTTCCTGTTCTTAACTTGACAACTAAATAACGGAAAATAGACGATATTTGTTGCAACAAACGCTTAAAAATAACTTAAAAATTTATTTTACGGTAAAATACCCTTTACGAAGGTGTTATACAAGTAAAACCTATTTAAAATACAGAAATTTTTGTGCCAAAATATTATCATTATTTGAAAAAATATTACTTTTCAAATAATTTTTATTAAACGGTATATTTTTAACAAAATAATAATCCTTAAGACTATTTTAAGGTACACTCATTCGTTTCACTTTATAATTATTATCAAACTTTGAGCCAAAACATTGGATTAGTCATGCGTTCTACGGGGTCGTGGTATGAAGTTCGTACCGCTACTGGTGCTATGCTGCAATGTCGTCTAAAAGGGAAATTCAAAATTAAAGGTCTAAAAGTTACCAATCCGATTGCGGTAGGCGATAAAGTGGTATTCGAAATTGAAGACGAAAATCGTAATACGGGTATTATCAACGATATTCTCCCACGTGAAAATTATATCATCCGTCAGTCAGTACACAAAACTGCTCACGGGCACCTTTTAGCTACCAATCTCGACCAAGCTGTATTAATTGCCACGCTCAATTTCCCTCGTACCTCTTTGGGGTTTATCGACCGTTTTTTGGTGGCCGCTGAGTCGTTTCGTATTCCTACTGTATTGGTTTTCAACAAATTAGATTTACTCAACGAAGAACAAATAGCCTATCAACAAGAATTAGCTGACCTTTACGAAAGCCTCAATTATAAATGTATTTTTACCTCTGCGGTGGATGGAATTGGCGTTGATGAATTCTATGAAGTCCTTAAAGATAAAGTTTCCTTGCTTTCGGGGCACTCAGGAGTTGGAAAATCAACTTTAGTTAATGCCATTGCCCCTAATCTCGACCTTCGTACCTCAGAGGTTTCAACTTTTGCCAATAAAGGCGTACATACCACCACTTTTGCCGAAATGTTTGAGCTAAGCCACGGAACATTTATCATAGATTCGCCCGGAATTAAAGAATTAGGCTTAGCTGATATGGAGAAAGATGAAATTTGTCACTATTTCCCAGAAATGCTAGAAATTTTAGACGAATGTCGATTCAATAACTGCAAACACATTGATGAACCCAATTGTGCAGTAAAAGAAGCAGTAATGGATGGCCGAATTGCAGAAAGTAGATATTTTAGCTATCTTAGCATGATGGATGGGGGCGACAACAGAAAATAAGTACCACCGACTTTCTTTTCCCTTTTATCCTTAAAATTGGTTGCTTTAAACAAATATCTTTCTCGAAAAGATTTATTATTATTTCTTTCGTTTTTACAAATACTCTAAAGCCTTATTTAGCGTTAGTGGCACTGAAGTTTACTGCCACATTGTTCCAATATCATTTTTGAAAAGATTTTCATCGAATCTTTAGAAATCAATCTTGGTATTCTTATAAATCATTTTAATCTTAGTATAAAAGTAGTAATTTTGCCCGACTATAATTATAAAGGTCTATGGAAGAAGAAGACATCGTAGAAGTAGAAGTCCGGTATTCTGAAAAAGAAAAATACGCAGTTTTTGATAAAGAGTTTATGCCACACATAGACTCCATGTACAACTTTGCCTTTCGCCTAACAAACGATGAAGATGATGCCCACGATTTAGTGCAAGATACTTATTTAAAGGCATTTAGGTTTATAAACTCATTCGAAAGAGGAACTAATGCCAAAGCATGGTTGTTCAGGATTCTGAAAAATAGCTTTATCAACGATTATCGTAAGAAAAGCAAAGAACCTTCAAAGGTAGATTACCAAGACGTTGAGACAACCTATAATTCGACAGAAGATGCCGAAATGGATGCCACAACCGACTTGCGTACTGAAACCGTACAGGATATGATTGGCGATGAAGTAGCCAATGCTTTAAATAGCCTACCTGTTGATTTCAGAACGGTAATTATTCTATGCGATATTGAAGGTTTTACTTACGAAGAAATGGCCAAGATTCTTGACATTCCTATCGGAACTGTGCGTTCAAGACTTCACCGTGCTAGAAATCTCTTGAAAGAAAAACTCAAAACTTATGCCAACTCAATGGGTTATCAAACCGATGGAGCCGAAAGTGAGGAAGAAGAAGACTTTTGATAAAAAAAACACAAAATGAACAAATTTTAAAACTTTACTGTTACCCTTTTGTTCAAATACGTCAATTTCACCATTACTGACAAATTCAAACTCTAAAGCAATTAGAGCACGAACACTAAAATAAAACTGTTCCTATAATTAAATAAATTCAATGAAGTATCAGTGTGACAATCATCAGAAGTGCATGAAGATGATACAGGCCGTTCTTGACGGTTCTGCATCTGCTGAGGAAATCGAACACTTCAAGCAAAACATGGATGTGTGTATGCCGTGTATCGAGACCTATAAACTCGAAAAATGCATGAAGGAAGCCATGCAAGAAAAAGTTGAAAAGAAATGCTGTCCAGAGAAGTTAGTTCTTGATATTAAAGCAAAAATCGGACTGTCACTTTTAGTTTTAGGATTTATAGCAGTTGAAGTAAAATTATATTCAATATTTTTTAGTTGTTAATTCACTTGATAGTAAGCCTTTTACTATCGGTTTTTTCTAAAAAAATTAAATAGTATATTTGCAAAAATATTCGGCCGTCAAATTTAGAATTTGATGGCTTTTTTAATAATTATAAAATCAGTTGTGGCTTTATTTAAGTCGTTGGCCATTAACTAATCTTCTCATGAAAGGTAAAGCAATTATATTTTGTGCCCCATCGGGCTCGGGTAAAACTACCATTGTTAAGCATCTACTTGACAAATACACAAATCTCGGTTTTTCAATTTCAGCATGTACTCGCGATAAACGCGGGCGTAATGAAGAAAACGGCAAAGATTATTATTTCCTTAGTATTCATGATTTTAAAGAAAGAATTGATAGAGATGAATTTGTAGAATGGCAAGAAGTATACCCAGGAGCTTATTATGGTACACTAAAAACTGAAATCGAACGCCTGTGGGATGAAGGCAAAAATGTAATTTTTGATGTGGATGTAAAGGGCGGAATGAATCTGAAAAGATACTTCGGCGACAACGCTTTGGCAATTTACGTAAAAGTGCCTTCGATGGAAGAATTGGAAAGAAGATTACGCAGCCGTGGCACTGACGATGAAGATAGCATTTCTAGAAGAATCTATAAAATGAAGTTCGAGATGGAGTTTCAAGATAAATTCGATGTCATTTTGCACAATGATGATATCCAACATTCTTGGCAAAAAGCCGAAGAACTCTACGAGCAATTTACTAAAAATGAGTTAGTGATTACAAAAAAACCGTTGGAAGTGTGAAAATAGGTTTGTTCTTTGGTTCGTTTAATCCGATTCACGTGGGGCATTTGATTATTGCCAACACTATGGCCAATTGCACCGATTTGGAGCAAGTTTGGTTTGTGGTTTCTCCACAAAATCCGTTCAAGAAAAACAAAAGTTTATTGCATGAGTTTGACCGACTCACGATGGTAGAAAAGGCAATAGCCGATAATTTTAAGCTAAAGGCCAGCGATATTGAGTTTTCGATGCCTAAACCAAGCTACACGATTGATACGCTCACGAAATTATCCGAACGCTACCCTCAACACGATTTTAAGTTGATTATGGGTGAAGATAATTTGGTACAATTTGAAAATTGGAAAAACTACGATAAAATTCTTGAATATTACGAACTATATGTATATCCTCGCCCAAATACGGCCGAACATAATTTCAAGAATCATCCAAAAGTAAAGTTTATTGAAGCTCCTTTACTCGATATTTCAGCAACATTTATTCGAAATTCTATCAAAGCAGGTAAACCAATACGTTATATGGTTTCTGATGAAGTAGATGAATATATTCGTTGGAAGAAGTTTTATTTATAAAATTTTGGGGCGAACATTCTGTTCGCATTAATACAATCAAACAGAAGATTCACCCCAAAAATTATTTACTAATCTGCCCCGCCAAAACCTCAATTCCTTCCATAAAACTTACTGGCTCATAACCCAGCACCTCACGAGATTTCGTTAAATCAAAACCCGTTCTTGGCGGTCGTTTAGCTGGTTGAGAAAAAGTAGTAGAGTCGGCTTGTGCAATCAATGATTTATTAAGTTTAAAATAATCAGCAGTCATGATTGCCATTTCGTAAGGTGTAAGAAAATCTTTCCCTGAAATATTAAAAATACCTTCGGCTTCTTTGGTAGCAATCAATGCACAACCTTTGGCCAAATCTTCAGCTAATGTTGGTGTACGCCATTGATCGGTAACGACCTTGATATTTTTACCTTCCTCAAGCGATTTTTTCACCCATAAAATAATATTCGTACGGCTCATATCATGTGCAATGCCATAAACCAATACCGTGCGGGCAATGGCCCACCGAATTTTACTATGAATGACCAATTTCTCGGCCGCATATTTACTCCAGCCATAAAAACTAATCGGATTTGCCTCGTCCTCTTCTTTATATGGCCCCGAGGTTCCATCAAAAATAAAATCGGTTGAAATATGGAGTAAAAAGCTGTCAGTTTTCGCACAAGCTTCTACTAAATACTCTACCGAACTCACATTTTGTGCCCAACACGCTGCTTTTTCGCTTTCACATTGGTCAACATTAGTCATAGCAGCAGTATGAATAATAACCTCAGGCTGAATGCTTTCTACAACACTCAATACTTGTTCACGATTTGTAATATCCATGGGGTGATATTCATATCCCTCATGAAATGGTAATCGATTTTCACCACGAGCAGTGGCTATGATTTGAACATCCTGATTATTTAAGAGAAGCTCAACAAGCTTTTGCCCTAAAAGTCCATTAGAACCTGTAATTAAAATTTTCTTCATTTTATATTTCAAAAATCACTTCGCTAATTGAGAGAAGTCAAAGGTTAATACTTATAGCCAAATTTTTTGGTAATCTTCTTTTTACGCATTTTTTTTACCTTTAAATCCATTTTGATGTCTTCTTTAGGACGGTCGGCTGAGTCTTTAGGCTGCTTTGCAATTTCATCAATTACATTCAAATTATCAATAACCTCGCCAAAAACTGTATAACCATTATCCAAATGAGGCGTTCCACCCAAAATCATGTAATCGGCACGTTGTTCGGTAGTATAATTCATGCCATTACGCTGGGTAATGGTGGTAATTTCTTCATCTGTACGTTTTTTTCCTTGCACAATATAAAATTGACAAGCACTCGATTTTTTTTCAGGATTATTATCACGAGCAGCGGCTAAAGCACCTTTTCGATGAATATGATTGGGTTTGAACTCAAAAGGAATACGTTCAAGATTTCCACCTCCATTACCCAAACGCTCGCCTGGTTTGGCATTTTTTGAGTTGGGGTCGCCACCTTGAATCATAAATCCATCAATTATTCGATGAAACAATAAACTATCGTAGAATTTTTGCTCAACTAACTTCACGAAATTAGCTTTATGCAGCGGTGTATCATCGAATAATACCATGTGCATAGTACCAAACTTAGTATTGAGCGTCACTAAATAATCTTTCTTAGATTTTTTTTGAGCGATAGCAAAAGTGCTGAAGAATAGAAGTATAAAAACAAAAAAGTGCTTTTTCATGCGAATAAAGGCGATGATAAAGCACAAAAATACAATAAATATTTTGATGAGGATTAGGCTACCCCGAAATTTGATTCTATGGTATTTTAGGCCAAAACTAAATTAGCCGTAACATAACTCATGAAAGCACTGCTTTTGAGAATTTCCTTAAACCAAAATGTATATTTCTGAGGATTTTGTGATACATCGTCAAGAAGAGCATCAACCGAAACCCACTTATAATCAGCTACTTCTTCAGGGTTTACGATAAATGATTCATTGTAAGTACCTACAAAAACGTGGTCAACTTCGTGTTCAATCAAACCGTTTTCGAATACTGTACGATATTGAAATTTATACAAGAACTCAAGTGATGTATCAAAACCCATTTCTTCGCCTAAACGACGGTGTGCCGCCTCGCTGATTCCTTCATTAGCATTTGGGTGGCCACAACAAGTATTTGTCCATAAATCACCCGAATGATACTTGTGAGAAGTGCGTTGGTGAATCAACAACTCATTATTATCGTTGAAAACCAATATCGAAAAGGCTCTATGGAGCCAACCCTTTTGGTGAACCAAAAGCTTTTCGCCCGTACCGATTTCCTCGTCGTGTTCGTTTACGATTATAATATTTGTCATAAAGCTTCTTCTCCTTTAGGAGTCTTTGTTTTCGAAATGCGTAATTATTTTAATAACCATTGAAAAATCAAAAATGTTTTACTCGGCTAATAATTTATCGACCAAACGGTTAAAATCACTCACAAAATCATCATAATATTTACCCGTTCCTGGTCCAGAAAAACCAGTATGAATCTCGCGTACTTGTCCTTTCTTATCTATGAAAATAGTTGTTGGAAAACCAATCACACGATTAAGCATTGGTAAAGTTGTTGAAGCATCAGCTTTATCATTTGTTCCTGCTAAAAGCACTTCATAATCAATACCAAAACGCTCTTTCAAACGCTTAATTTTAGGATAAGCAAAAGCTGGGTCTGTACTTTTTTCGTAGGCTAAACCTATGATTTCAACGCCTTTTTGCTTATTTTTTTGGTACCAAGGAGCCAAAAACTTACTTTCATCCATACAATTCGGGCACCAAGAACCCATGATTTGTACCACCACTACTTTGCCTTTGTAGCGGTCATCAGTCAAAGAAATTTTCTTACCTTGTTCATTAGCAAACGAAAACTGGATTGTTTGGTAGCCCTCTTTTAGATAAGTCAATGTTTTCTCATCGGGCAAAGTGGCATTATCATCTTTCACACCCTCCCAAGATTCGAAACTACTAAGACTTGACCAAAATTCGCCACCGGTAAGCTTTCCGCCCTCAACTTTAGCTTTAAACAAAAATAAATGTGTGCCATCAAAACACGAAAGTTTGAGGCTATCACCCATCAAGTTTCCTTGTAAATAACGATAATCGCCTGTTGAAGTCAAGAAAGTACCATTTACTTCATTACCTTTCGTAGAAAAAAGTCCAACCGAAACTGTTGAATCTTTCAAATCTTCGGAGCGAAACAAAACACTATATTTAGGTGCTAAAAGTGTTTCTGGTTTATCAGTTTTATCAGTAAATCGATAAGTTTTTCCATATTCAGCTACAAAATTGCCTTGCAAAAAACTAAAATCCGAACGCATTTTCTTCCAATAACCCACTAACTTTTCACCCTCTACTTTCGCTACAATTTCAGCATCAAACAATTCCATCGGGATATGCAGCGAATCATCTTTCACAAAAGATTTATCCATCTTTAGTTTTTCTTCACCATTCAAAATCGTTACTGAATAGCCATCGGATTCTTTTTGTAATTCAAAATTAAAAGGTAATTCACCACCTTTCGTCGGAATAACAGCTCGCCAAATACCAGATTTAGGCTCAGAAGAAGTTTTACAAGCGTTTAGAAAAAGAGAGACAAAGACAATAAAGGATAATTTGATAAATAATTTCATAAGGTTTCTTTGGTTCGATGAACGTTCGGAAGGGTGTTTACCCCTCAAGCGTTGATTTTTTTAGTACTTTTGCATTTCAACATTGTAAATATATAAAAAGTTTATGTCAGTTTATCACACGCCCGTTATGCTCAAAGAATGTTTAGAAGGTCTGAATATCAAACCCGATGGCATTTATGTTGATGTTACTTTTGGCGGCGGTGGACATTCACGGGCTATTTTAGAGAAACTTACTACTGGAAAACTCTACTCATTTGACCAAGATGCGGATGCAAAAGAGCAATCAAAACTTATAGAAAATAAGAATTTTACTTTTATTGAGGCGAATTTCCGAAACATCAAACAATATTTACGTTTGTATGGTGTAAGAAAAGTAGATGGTATTTTGGCCGACTTAGGTATTTCATCGCACCAAATTGATACTCCAGAACGCGGCTTTTCGACTCGTTATGATGCCGAATTGGATATGCGAATGAACCAAAATGCCGATTTTTCTGCCAAAAATATTGTTAATGAATATTCGGTGGATGAACTACATAAAATTTTAGGCATGTATGGCGAAATCAAGAATGCTCGCACTGCGGCCCAAACAATCTATACAGCACGCCTCAACCGCCCGATTAACACCATCAATGATTTGAAAAATGTAATGGGGAAATTAGCCCCCAAAGGCAAAGAAAATAAATATTTTGCCCAAGTTTTTCAAGCTCTTCGCATTGTTGTTAATGAAGAAATGGCTGTTCTTGAAGAATTTTTACTACAAACACCCGAAGTTTTAGCTCCAGAAGGTCGTTTGGTTGTGATGTCGTATCACTCATTGGAAGACCGCTTGGTTAAGAATTTTATCAGAAGTGGTAAGTTCAGCGGCGAAGTTGAGAAAGATATTTTTGGTAATGATAAGAAACCTTTAGAAGCAATTACCCGAAAAGCTATTGAGGCCACACCCGAAGAAGTAGAACAAAATCCAAGGGCCAGAAGTGCGAAATTAAGAATCGCAGAACCCTTAAAATAAATTTCGTTTAATTTTCGATTTTATTTCTGCCTAATTCATAAATTTGTCTTATCTATTGAGCTAAATGCTCATAAAATCGTGCTTTAAAAATAAAACTTATAATTCATGACTGGAATGGAAACGAATACTTTTCGGAGCCGTCCTGAACCTGCTACCGCGACTGCCCCTCCTTCAAAGCCAAAGCAGCCTCGCAAACCAGGTATCTTTGACAGCCTCAATTCTTGGCTAACCAATCGTTTAGAACTTGGTAGTGAACTACCTACCGAAACGCTCAAACGCATCATTTGGGTTGTTTTTTTGGGCATCATCTACATTTACGTACAACATAGTTATGAAAGTTTTATCAAAAAAATAGATAAAGCTCGCAATGACATGGAAGAAAAACGTGCAGCATACATCTCCCAAAAATCAAGATACATGTTTGCTAGTAAGCAGTCTGAAATAGCAAAAAAATTAAGCAATGATGGTCTTGAAGAAAACATTACTCCACCCACAAAAATTGTAGTGAAATAATATATAGAGTCCTAAGTGTAGGGATACCCGTCTGTACAATTCTGAATTTTGAGTTTTTACTTGGAATTACAAGAATACCCCTGTCAGAACTCTACACTCAGAACTCAGAACTCATTAAAATTATGGCTCCAAAACGCTCAATACGTGAAGAAATCCAGTGGCGTGCGAAAGTAACCTTTGGAATCGTTTTTATCATAGGCTCGTTAATTACTGCTCAAATATTTGTTATTCAGGTTTTTCAGAAGAAAAAGTGGGCGGACAAAATGGAGAAAGTACAAAGCAAGCCCATGAAAATAAGAGCTCAGCGAGGAAATATCTTCGCTGCTGATGGTCGTAGCTTATTAGCTACATCTGTACCCCGCTATCGTGTAGGAATTGATGTCACGAGAGCCAAACCTGCTTATTTCAAAGAAAAAATCGACAGTTTATGCCGAAAACTAGCCAATTTCTTTCAAGATCGCTCGGCCGAGGATTATAAACGCCTAATTAAAAATGCCCGCGAAGAAAAGAAACTGATTTTCGTGGCTCTTGGAAATCGTTTGGTTGATTACCAAGAACGTCAGCAAATAAAGACATTCCCATTTTTTAGAGAAGGCCCCATGAAAGGAGGTGGAAAGTTTGAACGACTTGAGCGAAGAGTAATGCCTTTTGACGACATGGCCTTGCGTTCTATCGGAAAACTCGACCGTGATACGCAAACGCGTGGTGACTTTGGTATTGAATTTAGCTTCAATAATTACTTAGCTGGCCGAGATGGCGTGGGCTTATTTCAGCGTCTCACGGGGGGTGTATGGAAACCTGTAGAAGATAGCCCAGAAGTACGCCCAGAAGCAGGCTTAGACGTAATCACTACTATTGATGTAAATTACCAAGATATTGTTGAAAGTGCCCTTCGAAATCAAGTTATCAATACCAATGCCAAATATGGTTCGGCAGTAGTGATGGAAATTGCCACGGGTGAAATTAAGGCCATTACCAATCTTTCGAGAAGAAATGGCTCTGATTCTACTAGTAAATTCTATACCGAAGATTTCAATTATGCCGTAAGGGGTGGAACTGACCCTGGTTCGACTTTCAAATTGGCTACTATGGTGGCTTTACTAGAAAAATCGAATCTTAGTCTGAATGAAGATGCTGGGTTTTGCGGCGGAAGTATTATGCACAATAAAACCGAAATGACATGTTCGGAAGAACACGGAAATCAGACCGTAAAACAAGTTTTTGAACATTCGTGCAATATCGGCATCTATAATCTGGTGAAAAAGCATTTTGGTTTCTCTAATGCCGATGAGTTTGTATCTTACCTGACTCGCTTTAAACTCGACCAACCCGTTGGTTTTCAGTTGAAAGGTGAAACCGAACCAATTATTAAAAATCGTAAAAGTTCTACTTTTAGTAATACCACTATTCCTTGGATGTCGATTGGCTATGAAACTCGACTTACGCCTTTACAAATGCTAACTTTCTACAATGCCATTGCCAATAATGGCCATTGGGTACAGCCACTCATTGTAAAAGAAATTCGTGAAGCCGACCGAGTCACCGAAAGATTTGAAGCCAACCAAGACCCAACGCCTATTTGTTCAGAGCGTACGGCCAAATTGGCTCAAGAAATGATGCGAGGTGTAGTGGAAAATGGTACTGCACAAAACATCAATACGGGCTTTTGCAAAGTAGCAGGAAAAACGGGAACTTCAAGAAAACGTGAGAATGGCTACGTAAAAAACCAATATTATACGGCTTTTATTGGATTTTTCCCAGCAGATAACCCTAAATATAGTTGTGCAGTAATTATTGATGAGCCTCAGGGTGCCAACCTCTATGCCCGTGATGTGGCCGCTCCAGTATTTCGCACGATTGCCGATAAAATATTTGCTTATGATGTAGCCTTGCATCCATCTAAAAATAAAGCATCTAATATTCAGAAAATCCAAACACAAGCACAAACTGGTTACGCTGAAGATTTCCGCACAGTGAATGAAGAGTTGGGCATTCAGAATTCACCGAGTAGTGCAGGTTGGGTGAAAGCCTCGAAAAATGGAAGTTCAGTTGCGTGGCAAAGAGTAGAAGACCGAAAGGATTTACCAGATGTGAGTGGGATGTCACTCCGAGATGCCATCCATATTCTCGAAAACAAGGGCTTTAAAGTACGATACTCAGGGCTTGGCAAGGTTACCGACTATGCCATTGTTCAACCTAAAGTTGTTTCTCTAGTTTTGAAATAAAGGTAAGACTTCGCTCAGAGCGAAGTCTTACCTAAAAATAATATGATGAAATATCCCATCCATTTACGAGATAGTTTACTGAAAATAGGCCTCATTACGCTTTTTTCATGCCTACTTATCAACCTCGGATATTTCACCCAACGCCAATCATTTGGGCAATTAATAGGCTTATATACAGGCCTTTTTGTTTTGTATTATTGTCTTATTTATACTTTCAAAAATGCTCGTGAGGCGATCATCACGGGCATTTTTTTTCGAATATTACTACTTTTTGCCATACCCGCCTTATCCGATGATTTTTATCGTTTTGTTTGGGATGGTCGCTTGCTCAGTCATGGCTTAAACCCTTATACAATCTTACCCGCTGAATTTGTCCAATCTATTGATTTTAAGCCTATTATTGGCGACAAATCTATTTTCGACAAACTCAATTCACCGAATTATTATACCGTTTATCCTCCGCTCAATCAATTCATTTTTGGCATTTCAGCTTGGCTTTCGCCTAATAATTTATGGTTGAATGTTATATTCCTAAGAGTTTTTATTCTATCTGCCGAAGTAGGTATTCTTTTAATTATCGCCAAACTTTCTGCTAAAAAAATAAAGCTTTCATCAAATCCCAAAGTCATTGCACTCTATGCATTCAACCCACTCATTATTATTGAATTATGCGGCAATTTACATTTCGAGGGCGTTGTGATGTTTTTTGTAGTTTGGGCTTTTTATGTAGGTATCAAAGAAAGATTTCACCTCTTTTTTAGTGCTTTTTTATTTGCTTGTGCAGTCTGTGTAAAATTACTTCCTTTAGTTTTCATTCCACTTGTAATCAAGAAAATAGGCTTCAAAAAAGGCATTTGGTATGGTGCTTTAGTAGCCACTTTTTGTGGATTTTTCTTCTTACCATTTTTCGATAAAGCACTTATCGAAAAGCTGTTTTCGAGTGTAAATCTATATTTCCAAAAGTTTGAGTTTAATGCCAGTATTTATTACTTACTGCGTGAAGTTGGCTATTGGATTTGGGGCTATAATATCATCGGATTTCTAGGAAAAACGCTGGCATTTATCACATTTTCTAGCATCATACTTATTTCTTGGAAGGTTAAAGATATACATCAGGCAGCTCTATTTATCTTAACACTTTATTTTGCAATGGCTACAACCATACACCCTTGGTATGCAACCAATCTTTTGGTAATTGCCATTTTTACCAACTTTCGCTACCCAATACTTTGGTCATATACAGTGTTTTTTAGCTATGCGGCTTATCAGACAGACCTTTATCAAGAAAATCTTTATTTAGTTATACTTGAATATGTATTGGTTCTTGGAATGATGATTTATGAATTAAAACAAGTTTCTAACTTGTTCCACGACAAATCTTCGTAATAATCCTTTCGGCATGCACTCTCGAATTTTCGATAAACAAGCTATGCGTATTCATTCCTCCACAGATAACTCCAGCTAAATATACATTAGGTAAATTGGTTTCCATACTTGTTTCATCATACTGAGGCTTCATAATTTCATCGGCTGAAAGATTGATACCTACTTTCTTCAAAAAACCTAAATTAGGTTGATACCCTGTCATCGAAATTACCCAATCATTTTCTACACTTACCAAGCCTTCTGGCGTTTTTATAACGACTGTATCTTCTGTGATTTCGGCAATTTCTGAATTAAAATAGGCTTTAATCGAACCTTCTTTGATTCGGTTTTCTATGTCGGGCTTTGCCCAATATTTCACGCGTTCGCCTACTCCTTCGCCACGAATCACCATGGTAACTTCGGCACCTTTCCGCCAAGTTTCAAGTGCGGCATCAACCGCCGAATTATTCGCACCTACTACCAAAACCTTTTGGAAAGCATAAAAATGTGGGTCTTTATAATAGTGCGTTACTTTAGGCAAATGTTCGCCTTTTACTCCCAACATGTGCGGAATATCATAAAACCCCGAGGCAATAACCACGTGCTTACCTTCATAGTTGTGTTTCTTTGTTTTTATCTGATAGACTTTATCTGCTTTTACTACCTCTAAAACTTCTTCAAAAAGCTTTACATTGAGTTTTCTATGAATAGCCACTCTTCTGTAGTATTCAAGAGCTTCGCTGCGAGTTGGTTTGGCATTATTCGATACAAATGGCACATCGCCAATCTCAAGCCTTTCAGAAGTACTGAAGAAAGTCATGTTGGCAGGATAATTATATAGTGAATTTACTAAACATCCTTTTTCTAAAATCACATAACTTAAGCCCGCTTTTTGAGCTTCAATTCCACAAGCTAGGCCAATTGGCCCACCACCAATAATTACTACTTCGTATTTAGCAGAATCCATCATTAAAAATAAAATCTATAATCTCTTTGGTCTATTTTAAAACAACAAAGTTTTCATTAAAATTCGTTCTTTTTACTAAAACTATGCTAATTTTGAAGATAGTTTCGTTAATCGAAAACAATTAGCCCAATTAAGGTTTTGAATTTGTATCAACTATTTATGAGATTATTTTTTGTATTGGTTTTGAGTACCGTCGGATTGTGGGTATCAGCACAAGAAATAAATTACGTAAAAGCCTATCACCCAATCATCAACAAAGCCGAATTGGCCATTATTGATGGCAAATACAAAGATGCATTCGAAAATTATGAAAAAGCATTTGCAACTGTTCCGCGTGCTTTCATGAAAGACTATTTCAATGCGGCCGTTTGTGCAACCTACTTGGGCGATGCAACCAATACCTACAAATATTTGCTCGAAGTAGCCAACAAAGGCATAAGTCTTGATTTTATTAAAGATGAAGCTGCCTTTACAAGCATTCAGCAAGACCCTAATTGGAGAAACTTTGAGAAAAGCTTTTTGGCAAAAAAACGTGAGTTCGACCAGAAAATAAATCGAAGTTTACAAGATAAATTAGCTAAAATTGTTGAGCGAGACAAGTCATATCGCGTTCGTGATGCCCAAGCTTTTGCCGATAGTATCGTGAAAATAGACCGTCAAAATGCCACCGAGCTTGACTATATTTTTGATAAATATGGATTTCCAGGTGAAGACCAAATCGGCTGTGGAGAAGGTGGAATGCCAATCATTCAGTATCCATTCTACACTGTCATCCGCCGACAAACATCTGATAATCAAACCATTAATTTCTCAAATCATTTGCTCAATGCCGCCCAAGGTGGACGTATAACACCTCATTCCGCTTCGCATATCATGGCCACAATTAACGGCAATGATATATTTTTGGCTAGGCATGTATTTAAAATCATGAGCGACGAACCCGAAATGATACAAGGAAAAGCGTTTTCCGCTAAATTAAATAAGTGGGTTTTTCGACAAATAGATGTCGCAGATGAACAAAGAATCAATGAAATGCGTTTGCAAAATGGAATGGAGACATTGGCAGATTATAGAAAAAAGATAATTTTTTCGCTTAAGGATAACCGATTTTTGTTTCCGTATCGTTCGTATGTAGGAATTTGGTCAGTTAATAAGCCCAATATCGCTGCTGATTATTTAGAAGGTACAGCAATTTTGGAGTAAATTTTAGTAAAGTATCAATAGTTTTTTAATAATTTCATAAAAAAACAGGTTTTAATAAAGTCGAAGTTCGGATAATTGCTAAGAAAAAAATCAAGCTTTTTGTCTTAAAAATCGACTTTTCAGAATCAAAACAAATCAACGTCAACTAATGGCAATTTTAACAATGATTGGTCAGCTTTTGCTGGCATTAACTATTTTAGTCGGATTACACGAGTTTGGGCATTTTATTTTCGCCCGCATTTTCGGAATTAGAGTTAATAAATTTTACATATTCTTCGATTTCCTTTTTCCATTACCCAATGTGCTCAATTTTGCACTCTGGAAAAAGAAAAAAGGTGATACTGAATACGGCTTAGGTTGGTTTCCACTTGGTGGCTATGTAGATATTGCGGGTATGATTGATGAAACCAAAGATTCTTCGCAGCTTTCGGCTGTTCCTGAACCTTATGAATTTCGTTCGAAACCAGCTTGGCAACGTCTTTTTGTTATGCTTGGTGGTATTATTGTAAACATCATTTTAGGTATATTAATCTTCTGGGGTGTAAAATACTACTGGGGAGAAGAATATTATTCAAAAGCAGAAGTGAACAAATTAGGGTACTATGCTCACCCATTAGCCCAAGAAATTGGACTTAAAACAGGCGATAAAATCTTGAAAGTTAACGGTCAGGATTATGAAAGTTCAGGAGATGTTCGTGCGGCATTAATGCAAGAAAACACCAATTTCACGATTGAACGCAATGGTGAAATCAAAGAGATTCCTGTACCAAACGATTTGATTGATAAAGTAGCCAGTAAAATTCCATTTATGGAGCCAATTTATCCATTTAAAGTGGGCGAAATTGCTAAAGGAATGCCAGCCGAAGCTGCAGGGTTGAAAGCAGGTGATAAAATCTTGAAAATTGACACCATCACAACGGTTTGCTTCCAAGATTTTCAAGCAACTTTAAAGAAATTCGCTGGTAAAAAAGTAAACTTAAGCGTTGAAAGAGCAGGAAAAACATTACAAATTTCACCAGAAGTAACCAAAGAAGGTACGATTGGTTTTACTTCGGAATTTACATTAATATCTAGCAAACGCACACTGACATTTGGTGAATCATTTATTACAGGTGCGAAAGATGCCTTATCGGTTATTCCAAACCAAATCCAAGGTTTTGGCCGCATCTTTAAAGGACATATTTCAGCAGGAAATGCTGTAAGCGGCCCAGTTGGTTTAGCACAAATGTATGGCAAATCGTGGGACTGGGAAAGATTTTGGGGCTTAACTGGCTTATTATCAATGGGCTTAGCATTTATGAATGCTTTACCAATTCCAGCACTTGATGGTGGCCATGTTTTGGTTTTACTTTATGAAATGATTACACGCCGCAAACCATCAGAGAAATTTATGGAACGTACCCAACAAATTGGTACTTTCATCCTTCTCACTTTGATGATTCTTGTGTTGTTCAATGATACATTCAAGGCTTTGTTTAAGTAAGAAATGATTAAGATTTTAATTGCTTTTTTAGGGCTAACGATATTTAATCCAGCCACAATTTTTATTGATAGATCGGCTGGCCACTCTATTAGTAGAGAAACTAAAATCGTTCATGCTTTTCATACTTCGTTGACAGAAATTCAATACAATCCTAAAGAAAAATCTTTGGAGATTAGTATTCGTATGTTTACCGATGATTTAGAGACTGCTCTTACGAAAGCCAATAATGGGCAAAAAGTAATGATTGGTGGAAAAAATGATAATAGTGATGCGATTTTGAGCAAATACGTTCAGCAACATTTTATGATTGTTACGCCCCAAAAACAAAAAAAGGCGATGTCGATTTTAGGTAAGGAAATGGAAGGTGATGCGACTTGGGTTTATGTAGAAATTCCGAATAGCCCTGATTTTAAGGGTAATATCATCTACAATAGCATAATGCAAGAGCTTTTCGATGACCAAACCAATATCGTAAACTTCATTCAACCTAGCGGTAAGAAGACTTACGTATTCAATGCTAAAATCAAAACCACAGAAATTGACTAAAATCATAGTTTTTTAAGAAAATAGTTTTTGCTCAATAAAAAAACTTTAAAACAGTATGCCTGCATACTGTTTTTTTGTTACTTTTGTATAGATTCGAAGCAAAAAACACCAATGAAGAAGGAAAAAACAGTTGATTTTTACATAAAATGGGCTTGGCACTCTATTTCGCGTATGTATAATGCGTATGCTAACCCCAACGATATGACCATGGCAATTGGCTATGTGTTGCTCAATATCGACTCTGAAAAAGGTACTCCTGCTACAAAAATTGGACCTTCGATTGGAATGGAGCCACGAAGCCTTACTCGTATGCTCAAAACACTGGAAGAAAAAGGTTGGATTTACCGAGAAATAGACCCCGATGATAAGCGTTTTGTAAGAGTTTTCTTAACTGAAGAAGGAAGAAAAAAGCGTAGTTTTTCTCGTGAAGGCGTAATTATTTTCAATAAAATGATTCAAGAACAAATTCCTGCTGAAAAATTGTCGGTATTTTTCGAAGTCATTAAAGAAATCAATCGCTTGGTAGATGAACAAAATAGTAAAGCGAAAGAAGGGCTAATTTTAGAAAATGATATTATTTAATCGGCTTTCTTGTTAGTTTTGTATCATGATAACCCCTCTAGCATGCTGAAAAAACTACTATTAATTACTTTATTTGCTGCCACTGCCCATTTTTCTCAGGCCCAAACTTTTACATATTACCCATTCAACTCTGTATTTTCTGTAGCCTCAAACCCCGATAAACCATTCTGGGCTGATTTTCGCTTTCAGATGAACTCTTATTTTTCATCATTGAGCACCGAAGTTACCCCAATGTTTAACGTAAGCAAAGGCGAACGAGCTAAGTTTTATATAGGAGCCGGCGTAAAGGCAAACTTTTTGAATTATTTAAACCCCGATGCTTCGAAACAAAAGCCATTAGAAGGTTATAGTCTTAATTTTGGTGTTCGAACCTACCCTATTCAACAATTACCAGGGCTCCAAGTGGTTTTCGAACTTTCTCCTTATGCCAATAGCAACTTTGACTTAGGAGTATTTAGGGCAAATTTAGGCTTTGGATATAATTTATCTAAGAAACGTAAAAAATAACATAAACAAAAGGCGAGGATTTGAACCCTCGCCTTTATTATTTTAAATCTTTTTATCCTTTTCCAATTTTTCGGCTTTTACAAATTGCTTAATTGCAGTCTGGAAGAGCGGGTCTTGGCTATAAATAATTTGGTAATACTCATTATTTAATCCATTCTTCATATTTCGCTGCCAAACATGGCGAGCAATATTGGCCTTTATTTGCAGCTTGATAAACTCTTTTGAGCGAGCATATTCAGAAGCATTGAATTTTACTTCGGCGTTTACTGCCATTTTCTTTACTTCTTCAAGCATGACATCACTAATAACAAAATCTTTCAAGAAAGCAGTAAATGCTTGCTTTTCTAGTGTTTTTCTATTGGTATTTGCATAATTAAGGGCATATTCACGCAGGATATTTTTACCATAAAGTTCGAGTAAATACTTGGTAATATGGCTGGTATCTCTCGGCACAAAAATATCGGGTGTTACACCGCCACCACCATACACAACTCTACCACCTTTGGTTTTAAATCGCATTTTAGGGTTATTTTTGATACTATCGGCTATAAAATATTCACCCGATTTTCCACGCTCATCGAGTTCGTGTTCATAATTTTCTAAATGCCCTTTTTCGTATGGTTTCTGAATGCTTCGTCCACTAGGAATATAATATCGAGAGATTGTAAGGCGAAGCTCCGAACCATCTGAAAGTTGAATAGGCTGTTGCACTAAACCTTTTCCGAATGTTCGTCGGCCAACAATCAAAGCACGGTCATAATCTTGTAATGAACCTGAAACAATTTCAGAGGCAGAGGCACTTCCTTCATCAACCATCACCACAATGGCTCCTTTCTCAAACATGCCATCATTACCAGCATAGGTTTTTCTATTATTCCGAGAATCCTTGCCATCTGTATAAACAATCACATCTTTTCCACCAACCAGTTCATCAACAATATCGGTTGCTCTATCCATATAACCACCTGGATTTCCTCTCAAATCAAGCAATAATTGTTTCATTCCTTGCTTTTTGAGGTCGGTCATATGTTGTTTAAATTCATCGTAAGTAGTTTCTGTAAAACGATTAATTTTAATATAAGCCGTTTTCTTATCCTCCATTAAATATGCTGCATCGACCGAATATTGTGGGATTTTATCTCTTACTACCGTAAATTTTAGTAAATCTTTAAATCCACGGCGTTTCACTTCGAGTTTTACTTCAGTACCTCGCTTCCCTCGCAGATTAGCAAAAATATTAGCACTACTAGCATCTTTTCCTGTCAATTTATTTCCATTTGCTTTAATGATAGCATCTCCACTTTGAATACCTACTGTTTCTGATGGCCCCCCTGTGAGTGGCGTAACGACATAAAGTGTGTCATTGAAAACATTAAATTCGATACCAATACCATCAAATCCACTTTCAAGCTGCGATCGAGCAATATCAGCTTCTTGGGGTGGGAAATAATACGTATGAGGGTCGAGTTTTTCGAGCATTTTCGTAATCGAATAATCAACCAGTGAATCAGTGTTTACACTATCTACATAACTTCGATTGATGTAAGTCAGAATCTCTTTGAATTTATTTGAACTACGAGAAATATCTCCACCTACCCTACGTCCACCAAAAAAAGTTGCTCCAATCAGAATGCCAACCACCAATGTTGTTGCAACGACAATTGGTGTACGAATTGTTGATTGACTATTTTGAATTTTCTTTTCTTCCACTTTTCTACTTTCGATTTTACAATTTAGTTTGTACTTTTAGAAACAGATTCTGATGTAAATAAATTACACAAAACTGCATAAATATTCTTAAAATTCACCCCTAATTTACTAAAGAAATGTCTGAAAATCAATCTCGACGCTCATTCCTCCAAAACCTTGGAATCGGACTCGGTACTAGTGCAGCTGCCTTTGCTATTCCATCAGTTATGGCCATTCCAGAAGCAGGTTCAAAAAAAGATGATAAAAAACTGGGTATTGCCCTCGTTGGTTTGGGGAGCTACGCCAAAAATCAATTAGCAGTTGCTTTAGAAAATGCTAAAAACTGTTATTTAACTGCCATTGTTACTGGTTCTCCAGCCAAAGCAGAGGAATGGTCGAAAAAGTATAATTTGCCCAAAGAAAGCGTATACAACTACCAAAACTTTGATGAAATAGCCAAAAACAAAGCCGTTGATATTGTGTATGTGGTTTTACCAAACTCTTTGCACCCTGAATTTGTAATTCGAGCAGCCAAAGCGGGCAAACATGTAATGTGTGAAAAGCCAATGGCTAATTCTGTTGCTGAATGTGAGGCGATGATTAAAGCTTGTAAAGAGGCAGGCGTTCAGTTGGGCATTGGTTATCGTATGCATTTTGAGCCGCACACACAAGAAATCATGCGTATTGGTCAGAAAAAAGAAAAAGGTAATGTAAGATTCATCCAAACCAACTTTGGCTTTACCATTGGCGACCCAACCCAATGGCGACTCAAAAAAGCCATGGCTGGAGGTGGCCCATTGATGGATGTGGGTATTTATTGCGTGCAGGCCTCTCGCTATGTAACAGGAGAAGAACCCCTTTGGGTAACAGCACAATTTGGGCCAATTACCGATAAAGAACGCTTTAAGGATGTAGAAGAAAGCGTTTCGTGGCAAATGGAATTTCCGGGTGGTACCATTGTTAATGGCTTTACTTCTTATAAATCAAATATCGAACAACTCTACGTTTCGGCCGACAAAGGTTGGGTGCAACTAAGCCCTGCTTACAGCTATGGTCCAATCAAAGGAAGCACAAATGATGGTTCTTTGAAACTACCAGTAGTCCACCATCAAACAGTAATGATGGAGGCTATTTGTAAAGAATTTATCGAAACTGGTAAATTTCCAAGCCATATTGATGGAGAAGAGGGTAAACGAGATATGAAAATTTTAATGGCTATCTATGAAGCTGCACAAACTGGAAAGAAAATAAGTTTGGTATAGTTTGCTATTTAAATTACATCCCCCTACCCCCTTCAAAGGGGGATTTTTTTAGTAGAAAAAAAACATTTTGCTGTTTTCGTCGTTATACGTATTCAAACACAATCTCAATTAAAAATGAAAAAAATCGTTTTACTATTCTCTCTTTTTGTATCAATGGGTGCAATGGCACAAGGTGTAAAAACACCAGCCCCAAGCCCAACTCAAACTATTAAACAAGATTTTGCACTTTCATCAATCGAAGTAAATTATTCTCGTCCGTTAGCTAAAGGCCGTAAAGTTTTCGGTGATTTAGTTCCTTTCGGAAAAATGTGGAGAACAGGAGCCAATGGTGCTACGAAAGTAACTTTTGGCGAAGACGTAAAAGTAGGTGGAGTAGCTGTGAAAGCTGGTTCGTATGCTCTTTACTCTATTCCAAACCAAAACGAATGGGAAATTATCTTAAATAAAGGTGTAAACAATGGTGGTTTGAGCGGTTATAAAACAGAAGAAGATGTTGCTCGTTTCAAAGTAAAATCTATGAGTTTACCGATGCACATCGAATCATTTACCATCATGATTGGTGATGTATTGCCTGCATCTGCAAACATTCAAATCCTCTGGGAAAAAACTGCGGTAAGTATTCCTGTAGAGGCTGATATTGATACCAAAATCATGGCATCAATTGACAACGCCATGAATGTTGATAATCGCCCATATTTTGCTGCGGCAAGTTATTATTTTGATAATGGCAAAGACTTAAATAAGGCTTTAGTATGGGTAAACAAAGCTATCGAAGCACAACCAAGTGCCTATTGGATGGTTCACTTAAAAGCAAAAATCCAAGCAAAATCAGGTGATAAAGCTGGGGCAATTGCCACTGCAACTAAAGGTATTGAATTAGCTAAAGCTGGCAAAAACGATGACTACGTAGCTTTGAACGAAAAACTGATTGCTTCTTTGAAATAAGAAATCCCAAATTGTTTAACTATAGTAAAGCCCCTGCTCATTTATGAACAGGGGCTTTGTTTTTTAGATTTAGTTTTCTTCAAATCTAATCGGCAATTGCCCTGTAAACTTTTTAAGTTCTCGGTTGAAAGTTGCTTTAGAATTGAAGCCACCATCAAAAGCGATGGCCAGTAGGGTGTAATGTTTTTTTTCGGGAAGTTCTTTTTTTACTTCAAATCATGGCTCTAAATTTTCATCAATCTCAACTTTTATTGAAAATGTCTTTCCGATTTCTATTTCAACTTTACCACCAAAATTCTTCAATCGACGCTTTATCAAAATCTTTGATATCAAAATTTCGAGTTATAATTTTGCCCGTACCCCTCAAAGACCCTCTTTGAGCAAAGCACATATTGCAAATCATCCAAAAGAGTAATAATTAAAATTAGCTTTTTTTTTATCTATTCATTGTGAACTTGTTTAAGATTTTATTTTACTGGATATTTTTCGGACAAAACACACCACTATTCCT
>OFDC01000038.1_pt1 | contig 184651 bp, 152 predicted proteins | sample 1520941 | NCBI WGS metagenome assembly OFDC01 (sample SAMEA94258168, study PRJEB24077) | hot springs metagenome | biome: Aquatic biome; feature: Water | place: India | collected 2012-12-06 | depth 5 m
ACCTCTTTCTTGAGCATCTACTTTTGATTCAGAATAATCTTAAACAAGTTCATTGTATAAAATTTAAAAATCTACCCCAAAATAGAGGTAGATTTTTAAATGACTATTCAATAGTTGAAAAATATTATTGCGTATGTCCAGGGTTTTGAACCAACTTCGGATTTCGCTTAACTTCATCTCTACTCAAAGCACGGTAATACATTTTATCCGTCCACTTACGAGTTTCGTTTGAAGTATTATCTTCAACTGTATAAGTATAATCGTACAATGTTCTATCATATTTGTAAATAGCTGGTGCTTTTGCTCCCGCCTTTAACTTAGCATCTACATTGATTGATTTAATACCACGACCTACTGTTTCTGCAGGAATCATCCAACGACGAGCATCATGATAACGGTGCTCTTCGTACACCAACTCAACGCGGCGTTCGTTACGAAGTCTGTCTCTCAGTGCAGTACCTTTATCAGCAACAGCAGGCATACCCGCTCTAAATCTGATACGGTTAATCCATTTAAGAGCTTCTGCTTCATCTCCAGTTTCAATACAAGCTTCGGCGTAGCTTAATGCCATTTCAGTATAACGAATAAACGGCCAAGGAATAACCTGTGCAGATGATTGGTTATCAGCTAAAGCTGGATTTGGGTCAATAAACTTGCGAGTATAATAGTGAGTACGGCTACCATTCCAGTTTTCTACTGTTGATTCACGGGTATCAATTCCATTAATTTTACCGCCTTTTCCATCATCATAATAACCAGTCTGAATTTGGTTTGCTGGGTCTAAGCCAGCTACATCTGAAGGTCTTGGTTTCCAAGAAGCACCATCGTAAAGAACAGTTGCATAGAAACGAGGGTCACGGTCATCATAAGGAGCTGCTTTATGCTTAGGATTACTCCAGCTAAACTTAGTTCCATCCATCATTTCATAATCATCAACTAAGTTTTGGATTGGTGTATTTCCTGCCCAGTTATGGTAACCATTTGGTCCGTTATTAATACCATAGTGAATACCGCCTAAAGGCCAGTTATCTTCTTCAGTGTAAAGAGCCGTGTGCGTACGTTGGAAAATCAATTCTGAAGCAGCAGCGGCATCACCAACTGCACTTTGTCCGCCCATTGCAATTGAGATGTAGTTATTTTTACCTTCTTCAGCTGAAACTGGAGCAGTTAAATTCATTTTATAACCAACACCTGCATCTAAAACCGCTTTTGCAGCAGCTTTAGCAGCATTCCATCTTGCAGCACGGTCGCCTGAAGGATAAGCAATTAAATCAAGGTTTGCATAGCTAGCTAAGATACTTGATTTTGCTTTTACAGTTGGGCCATCGTGAAGGTCGCTGGCAGCGTATAATAATACACGAGCTTTCAGAGCCATTGCAGCCAATTTCGATGTTCTACCTGGTGTAAGAGTCTTGCCATCAAGCTTCTTAATAGCATTATCTAAGTCACTTACAATAAATTTCACACACTCATCATAAGTATTACGAGGGGCTGTATAGTCTTCATCTAAACCGTAAGCTTTGCTAATAAGTGGTACACCACCGTAGAAACGAAGTAATTGTTGGTAATAATAGGCACGTAAAAAATAGGCTTCACCCAACAATTTTTCCTTTAAAGTTGCATCACTAAATGTTGCTTTTGGAAGATTTTCAATTGCTACGTTAGCTTGTCTGATTGCCAAATACATGGTACTCCACTTATAGGTATCACTTTCCCAAGCTAGGTTATTTGGGCTTTCAGTTCCTTCTGTGAAAGTATTGATATTACGACCTGCGTGCGTAAACATCGCCTCGTCAGTATAAGCAGCTAAAGCTTGTTCTTCAAAACCACCATAGCCAAGAAACGAATAAACATTAAATATAAATGCTTCTGCTAAGGCACCATCGCCCCAAGTAGCAGCACTCGAAATTTTATCGAGGGGTTTGGTATTCAAAAATTCCTTATCACACGATAAAGCAAAAGCCATTAAGATTGCAAACAGGCTTGCTTTTATTTTTATATTCTTCATATTTTAATTTTAGATTTAGAATGATAAACTTAAACCTGTATTGATTACGCGAGATTGTGGGTAGTAAACTCCACTTTGAGCTGTTGCTTCAGGGTCAAAAATTTTGTTTTTGCTGAATGTCAACAAGTTCAATCCATTTACATAAACTCTTACGTTTCCAAGTTTTACTTTGTCGGTAAATTTCGAAGGAATAGCATATCCTAATTCTAAGTTTTTCAAACGAATGTAATCTTTGCTAAATAAGTAGTATGTATTATTTCCGTAGTTACCACCTGTATAATAGGTATCACCTCTACTTGCCAAACGTGGGTCTGTGCTGCTAGGGTTATCGATTGTCCATCTGTGGTCATAAGAGTATTTCAAGAAATTACCGATATCCCCTGATTCAGTTTGAATACGGATGGCTGCACCTGCTGCACCTTGGAATAAGATGTTTAGGTCAAATCCTTTATAACGTACATCAATTGTTGCACCGAAGTTGAATGTTGGTGTTTCGTTTTTGTCCAATCTTACTTGGTCATCACCAGTGATTTTTCCGTCACCGTTATAATCAACAAACTTCATATCCCCTGGTATTAACTTAGAGGTAACAGCCGAGTAGTCAATCTTATTAGCATCAATCGCAGCGGCATCTTTAAATACTCCATCCGATTTATACACTAAGAAACCATTAATTGGCTTACCTTCTTGTAATTGGTAGCTTGGTGCACCCGGAATTTCATCCATGAAAATAACACGGTTTTTAGCATAACCACCATTGATGGCTGCTCTGAAAGTTAGGTCTTGTGTTGCTTTTCCGTTGTATCCGACATTAAATTCAAAACCACGGTTATCAACAATACCTGCATTTACAGGAGGCAATAATGAGTTAATACCAGATGAAGATGGCGTTGAACCAGTTTTTTGAATCAAGATTTGGTCACGACGATTGTAGAAATATTCTAATGTCGCATCGATTTTTCCATTCAAGAATGTACCATCTAAACCAACGTTGTAGTTATTTGCTCTTTCCCAAGTAAAGTTAGGGTTCGCTAATACTGTTTCTTTCAAAGTTGTAACAACTTGGTTGTTGATTGGGTAGCGTCCGAAACCATAAGTAGATAAGAATGCATATTCTTGTAAACGGCTGTTATAGAATACTTGGTCATTACCCATTTGGCCGTAAGAAGCACGGATTTTCAAATAATCGATACCTTGTACTTTGAAGAAATCTTCGTTAGTCAAGTTCCATCCAATCAAGAGACCAGGGAAGAAACCAAATCTCTTAGCTTCTGGGAAGATGTACGAACCATCATAACGATAGATACCCTCGATGAGGTATTTTTCTTTGTAGTTATATTGTAAACGGCCATAATAACCCAAACGTGCACGATTATACGCACTACCATCAGTATTTTGTTGAAGCGAACCACCCGCAAACAATTGGTCAATTGCTGGAGAGATATAATTTCTTCTATATGCCAAGAAATTATCACCCTTAAATACTTCTTTAGTTACCCCTACTAATGCCGATAGATTATTGTTTTCATTAATCTTCTTATCATAAGTAAGCATGGCAGTAAGGTTGGTATTCAATACAGAGCGGTAGCTTTGTGTCAAACGTGGGTCTTTAAAGTTAGAGCGAATAGCTCCTTCTAATTTTGGTGTTACACCATCAGCTTCGAAAGATTTTTTATCCCAATAGTATAATGACCAAGGTGTTTGCCAAACTTTGGTAGTTTCACTCGTTCTATCAATAGCACCAGATAATGTCAATTTCAAACCATCAATCCAAGGGTTTGTAATATTTACACCACCATTTGCTTGGATATAATCAGTTGGTGTTTGACGGTAACCGGTGGCATTTGTAGTAATTACATAAGGGTTTTGACCATTTTCGATATCAGGACCCGGCATTCCGTTTGGCCATACTTCTGGCTCAGTCGGACGGCCACGCATCAACATTCTAAAAATTGCTCCAGCATCCTCAGTTGGATATCTACGGTCTTCTCTTCTAACCATAATACCTAAGTTAGTATTGATATACTTATTTACTTTAGCATCAAGGTTTGTACGGAAATTATATTGCTTATAATTAGTTGCCGAGTTTTTATAGTAAGCATCTTGGCTAACATAGCCCAAAGAAGCCATATACTTAACAGCATCAGTACCACCCGATAACTGTAAATTATGACGTGCTTGTGGCGAGAATGTCTTGAAAGCATCACCAAACCAATCTGTGTTGGGGTATCTCCAAGGGTCATTACCTGCTGCATAACCTTTCACAGCTTCTGGGCTGTAGTTTGCACTCAATGAAGAAACACCCGGTGTTGGAGATTTATAAACGCCTGTTGTTTTGATTGCTTGCCATGCAGAAGACCATTCGCTTGCAGGAATTGACTTATAAATTGGTAGTTCATTCATAATTGCCGCATACTCAGAAGCACTCGACATCTTAGGAATCATTGCCGGTTGTGAAAAACCTTGGTTAAAATCATAGCTGATTGTTGGTTTACCTGATTTACCACGTTTGGTTGTTACCAAGATAGCACCATTGGCAGCTCTAGCACCATAGATTGCAGCAGAAGCATCTTTCAATACCGAAATAGATTCAATATCACGTGGGCTCAACCGACCTAAACCACCATCACGGTCAGGAATACCATCAATAACCACTAATGGGCTACTATTTCCTAGTGTATTTGTACCGCGAATTGATATTTTTGCTCCGTCATTTCCTGGTTCACCACTTGTCTGGATAACAACTAGACCAGGAAGGCGACCTGCCAATGAGTTTGAAATATCAGTTGCTGGAGATTTGATGATTTTTTCTCCCTGTACTGCAACAACAGCACCTGTAACAGTTACTTTCTTTTGTGTACCATAACCTACAACAACAACTTCGCTCAAAGCTTTGGTGTCAGTTTCGAGAGCTACATCAATCACAGACCGACCATTTACAGGTACTTCCTTCGTCACGAAGCCAATGTAAGAAATAACCAAAGTAGTATTTTTACCTGCAGCAATAGAGTAATCTCCATTAACATCAGAAATACTACCTGTATTTGTACCTTTAACCAACACACTCACGCCTGGGAGTCCCTGCCCTTTGTCGTCAGAGATCTTTCCCTTTACATTTTGTGCTATTGCATTAGTAAAGATAGTGAAAAAAAGCATCGCCAATAAGACATTAAACTTCTTATTGAGATGTCTACACCGAGTAGAAATAATCATAAGTTTTTGTAGGTTTAAAAATTTGATTTAAAAAAAGGTAAATACAACGACTATCGAATAGAATTCGATATTGAACAGGCTTCATAGGTTAGTTTAATTAACATAACTTTTAGTGCGATTAAAATCGCCATGAACAAGGCAAAAAACGTTAAGAGAGAGCATTTAAGCCATGCAAGTTGCAATAATGATATAAACTATACAATATTGATTTGTACTATTCAAATTAAAACTTACCTAAACTACCTGTGCAATCGTTTGAAATGTATCATTTATTGAAGCATACCTTTGTGCAAAGGTTTGCACATATTTGATATTTTTTATTGTAAAAGCCCTATTTTAAGCTGTAAGAAAGATTGTTTTGAGGCTGTCTACCTACCTTACTTTGCTAGTACACAGACTTGTTTTTAGAATTTGCTCATATCGAAGAATTTATTATAAATATTAATTACCCAATATCTTTATATTTGTGTGCCTATTTTTATTTTTGAGGTATTTCCTGACAAAAAAAGTTTTTAGCCCTATCAAAAAAAACATGAAAATATTCAAGTTTGTATCCTTATCGATATTCATGTGTTTATTCATTATTAGCTGTAAAGAAACAGCTCAAAAAACCGATAATGGTACTGAATCTGATAAACAACCCCCAATTTTTAAATTACTTTTTTCTGACAAAACTCATATCGATTTTCAGAATATCATCAATGAAGGCCTTAATACCAATGTATTGATGTATGAATACTTCTATAATGGTGGTGGAGTGGCCGTTGGTGATGTCAATGGCGATGGATTCGAAGACCTCTACTTTACAAGTAATATGCAACAAAATAAGTTGTATCTGAATAAAAAAAACATGGAATTTCAAGACATAACAAATCAAGCTGGAGTAGCTGGAAGAGAAGGCCCATGGAAAACAGGTACAACAATGGTAGACATAAATGCTGATGGAAAACTAGATATCTACGTGTGTCATTCGGGCAACCTTATGCCTGAAAAAAAGGCAAACGAACTTTTCATTAATCAAGGTAATGGCCCTGACGGTATCCCGATATTTGTAGAAAAAGCTAAAGAATATGGTCTTGACAGCCCCGCTTCAAGTACCAATGCCTACTTTTTTGATGCCGATAAAGATGGTGATTTGGATGTTTTTTTGCTCAATCATAATATAAAATCTTTACCAGTACTTGATGAAGCTCGTACAGCAGCCCTTATGAAAGAAGACGATGCTGTCAGTGGTTCGAGGTTTTATCGAAACGACAAAGGTTTCTTCCGTGACGTAACCCGCCAAGTAGGTATCCAAAGTTCGGCACTATCTTATGGCTTAGGTGCTGGAATTGCTGATTTCAACCAAGATAACTGGCCTGATATATATGTAAGTAACGATTATGCTGTGCCCGACCGCCTTTATATCAATAACAAAAATGGCACATTTAAAGAAGTAAGTCGAGAACAATTGGGACATACTTCTAATTTCTCAATGGGCAATGATGTTGCGGATATCAATAACGACCAATTACCTGATATTTTTACCCTTGATATGCTTCCAGAGGATAATCGCCGTCAGAAGCTTTTAATGTCACCCGATAATTATGATAAGTTTGATTTAGGCGTGAAATCTGGTTTTCATTATCAGTATATGCGAAATATGCTTCAACTCAATAACGGCAATGGCACTTTTAGTGAAATTGGACAGGTTTCTGGCATTTCGAATACAGATTGGAGTTGGGCAGCACTTTTTGCCGATTACGATAATGATGGATGGAAAGATTTATACATAACCAATGGTTATTTGCATGATTATACCAATCTTGATTTCCTGAAATATATGGATGACCTCATGGCCAGTAAACAAGGCGGTTTCCAACGTCAAGATGTACTTGATTTAGTACAAAAAATGCCTTCTTCAAATGTAAAAAATTATATTTTCAGAAATAATGGTTCATTACTTTTCAAAGACCAAACCACCAATTGGGGTATGGGTGAACAATCGAATAGTAGTGGAGCGGCGTATGCCGATTTAGACAATGATGGAGACTTAGATTTGGTTGTCAATAATATTAATTCTCCTGCATTTATTTATCAAAATGAGTCTAACGAAAAAGTTCAAAATCAATACTTAAAAGTTAAACTTAATGGCGAAAATAATAATAGAATGGGCATTGGGGCAAAGATTTACCTCTATAACGGCACTTCTTCACAATACCAAGAGCAAATGCCTACTCGTGGCTACCAATCGAATGTGAGTTTTACGATGAATTTTGGTTTAGGTAAAAGTAAACAAATTGACTCCTTAAAAGTTGTTTGGAATTCAGGCAAAGTACAGGTATTTAAAGGAGTAAAAGCCAACCAAACATTAACATTAGAGGAAAAAAATGCAAGTGTTCAAAAAAGCTCATCTTCTCCTATCAGCCCTATTTTTAGTTCTATTAATTCACCAATTGCTTCAACTCAAAACACCGTTACAATTAATGATTTCAAAAGACAAATTTTATTAATTAATTCTGAGTCTTTTGTAAGCCCGATTTTGTCGAAAGGAGATGTAAACAACGATGGCTTAGAAGATATCTTCGTGGGCGGAAGCTATGGCAAACCATCTGAAATTTTCATACAAATGGCTGGCGAGAAATTTACAAAAAAAACATTCCCAGCCAATCCAAACGCAGATGTATCTGATGCCATATTCTTTGATGCCAATGGAGATGGATTCCAAGATATCTATGTAGCCAATGGTGGGTATAATAATTTTACTGAAAATGATGTAAACTTGCAAGACCAGTTATTTTTAAATAATGGAAAAGGCGATTTTCAGTTAAGCACCTCTGCCCTTCCGCAAATGCTTACAAGTACGGGATGCGTGCGAGTAGCTGACATAAATAATGATAAAAAACCAGACCTTTTTGTAGGTGGAAGAGTTGTTCCTGGAAAATTTCCAATTTCGCCGAGAAGCTATGTACTCATCAATGATGGCAAAGGAAACTTCAAAGATACGACACCCGAAGAAATGAAGTTTATGGGTATGGTTACAGATGCCTCTTTTGTAGATTTGAATAAGGACAAAAAGCAGGAGTTAATAGTAGTAGGTGAATGGATGCCTATTACCGTTTTTGAAGCGAATGGCACTTCCTTCACCAACAAAACGGAAGAATACTTTGAAAAAAAGCTATCGGGTTGGTGGAATAAACTTGTTGTTGCAGACCTCAACAATGATGGAAGCCCAGAATTACTCATCGGAAATTTAGGTTTAAATTCTCAATGTAAAGTAAATGACAAGCAACCTGCCGAACTCTATTACAAAGATTTTGATGATAACGGTAGCATAGACCCTATACTTTGTTTCTACATACAAGGACAAAGTTATCCGTATCTTACTCGCGATGAACTTTTAGAGCAAGTGCCAAGTAAACGCCCTAAGTTTACCAACTATGATAGTTACTCTAACGCAAAGTTGACAGATATTTTTGGCGAAAACGAATTAACAGATGCAAAGAAATTAGAAGTAAACTATTTAAAAACAGCTTATTTTAGCCAAAATAGTAATGGAAAGTTTGAAGAAAAGACATTACCGATAGAAGTACAGTTTGCACCAATTCACACAATTTCAGTAACAGATTATAATCAAGATGGTAAAAAAGACCTGATTCTTTGCGGAAATATCAATAAAACTCGACTCAAATTTGGTAAATATGATGCTAATTATGGCCTTTTACTTAAAGGAGATGGCAAAGGTAATTTTAGTGCTATTCCACAGCAAAAATCTGGATTTAATATTCAAGGAGATGTTCGCTCGGCATTAGAATTCAAAGATTATATCCTTTTAGGCATTAATCAACAAGGTATCAAAGCATTCAAAAAAAGCAGGCAATAAAGCAGATTCATTATATGGTTTCTTGAAATGATGCAAATTTCAATTCTGTGCAAAGGTTTGCAATTCAATATTGAAGCTTGAATTCTACTATTCAAACGATTGCACTGAATGTTATCTTGAGTGCTCAGCAAAACTTAGAAAATTATCATTAAAAAATTAGTAATTTTGGTTTATAATTAAGTAGAAAGAATCAAAAGTGATTAAGTTAACAAAACATTGAGTAGAAGCCCCTAAGTTTCTTGGGGCTTTCTTTTTATCATTTAATATACAGATTAAGTATATGATTCAAACTGCTTATTGTATTAACGAATACTACCGAACTCTCTTATGCTAGATAATATTTTAACCAAAAAGTTTAAAGACTACTTTGGTGAAAATCCTCATTTATTAGTTCGTGCCCCAGGACGTATTAACTTAATAGGAGAACACACCGATTATAACAAAGGCTTTGTGCTTCCTGCCGCCATTGATAAAGCAATTTACTATGCTATTGCCCCTCGTAATGATAATACATGTGTGGCTTACGCTTTCGACTTAGATGATTCTTTCACATTTTCGATTGATAATTTAGTAAAATCTGAAAAAGGTTGGGCTAATTTCCTGATTGGTGTTGTTGCCGAAATCATCAATACTGGTGTAGAAATAAAACAGGGCTTTAATGTTATTTTTGGCGGAGATGTTCCTCTCGGTGCAGGCTTATCTTCATCAGCCGCAGTTGAAAGCGGAATGGGTTTTGCCCTAAATAGTATTTTTGATTTAGGTCTATCTAAACTAGATTTAGCCCTCATCGCCCAAAAAGCTGAGCATAATTATGCTGGAGTGAAATGCGGAATCATGGATATGTTCGCTTCAATTCATGGTAAAGAAAATTCAGTAATTAAACTCGACTGCCAAGACCTAAGCTTCGAATATTTTCCCTTTGCATTCCCTGACTATTCGATTGTTCTTTGTAATACAGGAGTAAAGCATAATTTAGGTGATAGTGAATACAACCAACGTCGTGATGAATGTGAGGAAGGGGTAAGAATCTTACAAAGAGCCTTTCCACAAATAGAAAGCCTGCGTGATGTCAGTTTCCAAATGCTACGTAGTCAAGCAGATAAATTACCTCCGGTAGTTTATAAACGCTGTAAATATGTTGTCGAAGAAATTGAAAGAGTTACGAATGCCTGTCAAGCACTTGAAAAAGCAGACCTAGCTACCTTCGGACAAAAAATGTATGAAACCCACGAAGGTTTAAGTAATGAGTACGAGGTGAGTTGTGAAGAACTCGACTTTTTAGTGGAGCAAACACATCATTTAGATACAGTTATTGGTGCACGCATGATGGGCGGTGGCTTTGGTGGATGTACAATTAATCTAGTAAAGGCTAATAAAACTACTGAATTTATCGAACAAATGAGTAGTGCATATAATAAGCAATTTTCTACCCCTTTGCAGTGTTACTTAGTTCAAATTTCAAATGGAGTTGAGTTATTAACAGAAGAATATTCTATGAGCTAATTCATTTTCAAGAATAATGGCTAAATTGCATACATTACTTTAGCAGTCAATTTTTATTATTTAAGCCTACATGAACAGAATTAAAAATCTCGAAAGACTACAAAACGAAGAGTTTGATATTTGCATTATTGGTGCAGGTGCGAGCGGTGCCGGCTGTGCTTTAGATGCAACTTTGAGAGGTTTTAAAGTTGCCTTGATTGAAAAAGAAGATTTCGCTGCCGAAACTTCTTCAAAATCAACAAAACTAATTCATGGAGGTGTTAGATATTTAGAACAAGCATTCAAAAACCTTGATTTTGCTCAACTCCGACAAGTAAAACATGGCCTTGAAGAACGCCATACAGTGATTCGTAATGCTCCTCATTTGGCACATCCATTGGCATTAATAACACCTGTGTTTAGTTGGTTCGAAGGTTTTTACTTCAAAATTGGCCTTACTATCTACGGTTTTTTTGCAAAAAATGATCCCATGCCACGTGCAGAGTGGCTAAATAAAAAAGAAACCTTTGAGCATATTCCTACACTAACTCCAAATTTACATAGTTCGGTAATGTACTATGATGGCCAGCTCGATGATGCTCGCTATTGCCTAGCTTTAGCTCATTCGGCCGATGAAGCAGGGGCAGTAGTAGTAAACCATGCTTCGATTGTTGGCTTTAGCAAAGATGCTAAAGGGAAATTAAATGAAGCAACGGTGTTGGATAACCTCAGTGGTAACCATATACAAGTAAAGGCTAAGCTCTTCATTAATTGTACGGGGCCTCATGCCGATTCTATTCGTTTGATGGCCAATGATAAGCAAGAAAAACGTTTACGACCAAGCAAAGGCGTTCACATTATGCTACCTCCTGACGTACTCAAAAGTCAAGATGCGATGCTTATTCCAAAAACTAAAGATGGAAGAGTAGTATTCGTTATACCGTTTGAGGGTGAAGTTATGGTTGGTACTACCGATGACGAATATAAAGCCCTTGATAAAGAACCAATTTTGATTGCTCAAGAAGTAGATTTCTTGCTTGATACCCTACGCCCTTACTTAGCTAAAGTGCCAGATAAATCTCAAATAAAATCTGGTTTTGGTGGTTTACGTCCACTAATTGGGTCTTCTGGCTCAAAAGCTACCAAAAAACTCGTACGTGACCATGAGGTAGAATTTGACGAGGAATCAAACTTGCTTAGTTTACTCGGTGGTAAATGGACAACCTATCGATTGATGGCCAAAGATACAATTGATGAAGCATGCAAAATTCTGAACAAACAGACCGAATGTAGTACTGAACTTCATTATTTAGTAGGTGGCGAAAATTATGATTTTGAATCTTGGCGAAAAATCCAAAAAGACTTTAGTTTAGATGAGGTTACTTGCCAACATTTGGTAAAAAAATATGGAACAAAAGCACTGGCAGTTTTAGAAATTGGTAAACTTACTGAAAAAATTCACCCTTCATATCCATTCATTAAAGCAGAGGTTATATATACAGTCAAAGAAGAAATGGCTTGTAGTTTAAGAGATTTCTTTGCTCGTCGCACCCGTATGGAGCTGATTGAGTGGAAAGCAACCCTCGATTCAGTTGAAGTTGTAGCAGAACTAATGGCGAGTGAACTCAACTGGAATGAAGAACAAAAAAGGTCACAAATTTTAGGATATAAGCAATTACTTAAAACCTTTATAGACCATGCCTATACTCGTAAATAAATCTATTTTACCCATAGAAAAGCAATTATAGAGAAACACCTAAACTTATTCCCCCTCTGATTTCATACTTTCCCTCTACGTATGAAGGAGTCAGATTAGCTCTTAAGAAAACAACTCTTGGATGAGGTGGAATATCAAATACAACCTGCTGGCGAAGACCTAAGATTCCAAAGGAATAAAATCTACTTTCGGCACTACGATAAGCTACTGGTGTAGCTCCCGCTCCTATCTCTGCAAACCACTCAGAGGCAATTTTTGATGGTGCTGATTTACACTTCAAACTTACACGTCTATTAATACCTTTCCTTAGGTTATTAATCAGATAATTATAGGTAACACTTGTTGGTAAAGAGGCACCTCCACCATTGGTCACCATACTTATAGCAGTTGGGTTACCTCCTGGAATAAATCCAAGCCCAAAACGTGTAGCTAAGAAGCTATTTTTCCACCTTACCGGCAAATACTCGATATTTATAGAACCAAGAGGGCTTATAGCGAAAGATTCTACCATAACAGCTGCACGGTAACGTGTACGGTACATTATCTGAGCTTGACTTGACTCAAATACAATCAATTGAACTATGAGGATTAGAAAATATTTCACTCGAAAAAGGAATTACTTCAAAACTTGAGATAAAAACGTGCCAAAATTTATGTGATTCAAGTTTTAATTAAAATATTTTTGACATTTTATCTAATTTTAAACGAAACCATTTAAAAAAAATTACAAATAAAAAGTTAAATAAAAAAGGCGGAATGAACCGCCTTTCAAAATTTTAGTTTTAAACTCAAAGATTCATAACCAACTCCTTCTGTTTTGAGCTTAATCTAAATCTTTCGCCATAAGTATCTGCTAATCTTTCTACTTCTTTCAAGAAAGTTTCTTTACCAACAAACTCAGGAAAATTAAGTGTTCCACCCGCATAAGGAGGGAAACCCCAAGCTAAAATCGACCCAATATTTCCATCTAACTTTGTAATCAATACTCCTTCATCCATGCATCGTATTGACTCTACCACCTGACGATATAACAATCGTTTTTTTACTTCTTCTACTTCAGGTTGTATTTTTGAAATTGGGAAATGCTCAGCTAAACCTTCCCACAAGTATTTTTTACCACTTTCAGGATATTCATAAAAGCCTTTTTTATTTTTCTTACCAAATCTACCTAAATCTTCAACCATCATTCTGGTAACCTGATAAGCCGCATCTGTTTCACTTAAAGCCCCATCTGCAATTGATTGCTTCGAAATTTTTAAAGCTAAATCTAAAGCTACTTCATCAGAAACCGCCAATGGCCCCACTGGCATCCCAGCATTTTTACCTGCATTTTCAATCATAACTGGGTCAACACCATCTTTTAATAAAGCAATTCCCTCTGTTGTATAAGTTGAAAAGCAACGAGAAGTATAAAATCCGCGAGAATCATTAACAACAATCGGCGTTTTGCGTATTTTCTTTACATAATCTACTGCCAAAGCAACAGCGTAATCGGAAGTTTGTTTCCCACGAATCAACTCAACTAACATCATTTTATCAACCGGCGAGAAGAAATGGATTCCGATAAAATTCTCAGGTTTTGCCGAAGCATTAGCCAAGCCTGTAATCGGAATAGTTGAAGTATTTGAGCCAAAAACTCCACCTTCAGCTAGCATTGGTTCAGCTTCCTTAGTAACAGTCGCTTTCAATTCGCGGTTTTCAAATACCGCCTCAATAATTAAATCGCATCCTTTTAAATCTGTAACATCGGCCGTTGGCTTGATTAGACTCAACAATTTTTCACCTTTTTCTGCCGTTGTTTTTCCACGCTCTACTCCTTTTTGTACTAAACCTCTTGAATAATCCTTGCCTTTTTCAGCATTTTCAAGACTAATATCTTTCAAAACTACCTCAATTCCAGCCATTGCTGAAACATAGGCAATCCCTGCTCCCATAAAACCTGCTCCTAAAATACCTATTTTCTTAACATCGGTTGCGGGTATATTTTTAGGTCTGCTTGCACCCTTATCAGCTTCATTTTTGCCCAAAAACATTACACCAATTAGGTTTTTTGCTTCTGGTGAGGTAGCCACTTTCACAAAATAACGAGCCTCAATTGGAATTGCACGGTCGATATTTACTTGTAAACCTTCATATACACAAGAAAGAATAGCAATTGGTGCTGGATAATTACCTTTGGTTCTATCCATAATCATGGCCGTACCACCAGCAAATGTACGCATTCCAGTAGGCGATTGCACATTTCCTCCCGGAACTTTATAATTTTCACGAGCTTTAATGGCACCCGTTTTTTTATCAAACTCATCCCACGGTTGAATAGCTTTAGGGTTTGCCAGAATCCATTTCATGGCTTTTTCCATCATTTCTTCACGAGTGGCCGCAAGGTCGTTTATCATTCCGTAGCCCATGGCTTCTTTAGGCGTAATTCGTTTTCCTTCAACCATCAACATCAGAGCTGCTTCCATGCCAATCAAACGAGGTAAACGCTGGGTTCCACCACCGCCGGGTAACAAGCCTAATTGTACTTCTGGTAAACCTATCACGGCTTTAGGGTTATCAAGTGCCACTCGATAATGACAAGCCAGACATACCTCGTAACCACCACCTAAAGCTGTACCATTCATTGCAGCAACAACTGGTTTTCCACAAGTTTCTAGTTTTCGAAAAATACCATTAAAATCTAAGGAAAACTTGTGCATTTCGCTCTGGTCTTTATCATTATTCCGCAAAATCATCTTCACATCTGCCCCAGCAATAAACTCATTTTTTTCGGAAGTAATGATGATTCCTTTTACTTCAGGGTCAGCGTAAGCAGTCTCAAGATGCCCTGCAAATTCTGGAATCGAAATATCATTCATCACGTTCATTGGCGAAGTTGTCATATTCCAACTGATAATCGCCACGTTATTTTCTACTTTATAGTTTATTTCCATTAGATGGTTGAATATTTAGTTTGTTCTATAATTAGATTTGCTTTTTTTAAGTCTTTATCTCGACCAAATAGCTTAAAGATTCTATATTGCTCTAATAAAGTGGGAATTTTTAACTTCAAACCTTCAATTTCTATTTCTTCCCAATTTTCTATTTTTAAGGGTACCCATTCACCATTCTGATATACCTTCAACTCGCCCATCACTTCCACCATCAATTCGCCCCACTTATATCTCCCAAAATTTGATAGAAATTTATCTGCGTTGGCTGGTAAATAATCATTTAGTTTTTTTGTTACCCATTGCTGTTTTAGCCAGTCAGCATCTCGATTAGATGTTAGTAAATCAACATCATCAATGGCTTCGAGTTGTATGCCTGCCAAAACTAATGCCGAGCTTCCGATTAACCAATATGGGTCTTGAAGCTGAGCTAATTTATCGGAAATCAATGAAATTGTCTGTTTGATTTTTTCATTCATACGCATATACAGTATGCAAGCATACTATTTGCAAATATATAAAATTTAGATTTAATTTTTGGGAGAAATCTCTCTAAAAAATATCAAATAAAAAAAGAGGAATACTTTAGGGTATTCCTCTTTAAAATCTAACTAATACTCAAATTTTCGATTCAAAAATTAGACTAACCTCTTCTTCATCAACAACAAAATCAGCTACTCTCCCACAAGGTATCGCCCAATTGATGGCTTCGTGCCCAGTTGGGAAATCGTAGCATATCGGATAATTATATGCTGAGGTATGCTCGGCAATAATTTCTTGTACATTTTTACCAAATGGTTCATCGTTTTCTTTCAAATCAGAAAAATCCCCAACGATTAAGCCAGCTAAATTCTTCAACTTTCCTGCTCGTTTAAGTTGAATCATCATTCGGTCAATATTATAAAGGTACTCAGAAATATCTTCTATGAATAAAATCTTTCCGTCAGTATCAAGGTCTGATGGAGAACCAATTAAATGAGCCAACATGCATAAATTTCCACCTACAAGCTGCCCTTTTCCACTACCCAAACGATTATGAGATTTCGATGGAATTTTATATGCAATTTCATTCCCAAACAATACATCTTTGAGTGTTTCAACCGAATCATAGTTTCGCATGAAGGTCTTTGGCATTGGGCCATGAATACTCTGAAAACCCATAGCCTGTATTTGTGCATGTACGGTTGTAATATCAGAAAAACCTATTATCCACTTGGGGTTCTGTTTAAATTTTGAAAAATCAACTGCATCAATAATTCTTGAACTTCCATACCCACCCCTCGCTGAAAAAATTGCTTTTACTTCAGGATTATCAAGATAAAACTGGAAATCTCGAAGTCTTATTTCATCTGTACCAGCAAAATTAAAATAAGCCGCACTAACCGACTCTCCGACCAATACTTCAACACCCCAATTTACTTGCATTAAATTAATAGCGGCCTTAATATCAATAGGGTCGAGCTTACTGGCCATGGCAACAATAGCTACTTTATCTCCTTTTTGGAGCGAAGAAGGTTCAAAAAGTGATTTCATTTATTCAAATGCTTTCTGAAATTGCAGAGAAAGCTTTAAGAGATATTTTAATAATTTAAGGATTCAAAGATACTAAGTCGAAATCATGAATTTTGCGTAAATCTAAAATATAACTTTCTTCTCCATCATTTTCAAGCATGGGTTTATACTTTGCTCCCCAAACAAGCTCATTATTAAAATACGAATGTCGTTTATAAACTGCATCTGCAAAAGTATCATCAATCCCCTCAGTTGCAATCATAAATTCGGCGTCAGAGGCAGCTAAAGATTCTGGAGTTTCTCCGTACAATGGGCTATCTTCAGTTATTGCGTGAACGATTGTCCAATTAGTTGGGAAAAAATTCACTTTCGAACGTTCGAGTGTAAGTCCATAGTACTGACGATTCCTAACGCCATTTTTTTCTTCAACTTTTGAAAAAACCACACTAACGCTCATATTAATTATCTGATTACTTTTTTCGTTTACCATTCTAAACATAAAAGCATTGGTATCGAGGTAAGGTGCAATGATAGCATTACGACTAAACAAGATTCTAGGATTAGGTCTAGAAAAGCGACCATAAAGTAAGCCCGTTATAATTGCAAACATCATCAAACCAGTAAGGGCTTCTAAGCCTGCAACAAAACTTGCGGCAAAACCAACGGGGGCAATTCGACCATAGCCAACCGTAGTAAGCGATTGAGCAGAGAAGAAAAAAGCATCCCAGAATTGAGAATGCGTATTGGTCATATCAACACCTGCCAGATGTTCTACACCAATAAAATAATACAGACCAGCAAAAAAGAGATTTAAAATGAGGTAAACTAAAAGAGCTATAAAAAAGAAGGTGATCCAACGAATCGTAATGAGGCGATTGTAGAGATTAAGCCAAGCCTCAAAAGACTGTCCAACTCTTTTTACATTAAATTGTCCTGCACCAGTGATTAAGCGAGTTTGGCGGTCGGTCATTTTTGTTCCAAACCCTAAGTCTTCACGTTTGCGTTCTTTTTCTACAAGGGTATATTTTCTATTCATATATTTTGGGGATTCCTAAACAAGGTATCGAAATTTTAAATTATTTCTCAAACAACATGAATTTACCCCAAAAAAGTTTTCAAAGAAAAACAACATCATCCACAACAGACTCTCCAACATCTTTATTAATCAATGCAATCAGTTTAGTTTTTGCCATAAATAATTCTTGTCGAAGTGGCGAAGAATCAATTCGAAGATAAAGTACCCTATTTCTAACGTAAATTTCTTTCGTGCGAGAAGCAATCGTTTGCCCCATCATTCTTTCCCAAAAGGCTATCAGATAAGTTTCATTGAAGCGAGTTTTTAGGTCGAATGTTTTCAGGAATGCATCAATAGCATCTTTTAAAGGGGTAGCTTGTGAGCGGCGTGTAGTCTCTGATGGCATCGTATTAACAGATTTGCCTATGTTGAAAATCAATACTTACGCTAAATGTAAGTCTATTTATTAAACCAAATTCTTACTTTAATAATTCAGCTACTTCAAAACTCACCATTACTTTATCAATATTTGACTTGAGAAGTGGATTTTTTGAAATGCCTAAATTTACCTGTTCATCAAAGTTTGTACCCAGTTTTTTGGTTGGTATTTTGATAAGTATTGTTACATCAAAAGTGTCAATCATTGACTCTGGTCCTTCAATTTCAATACTAACAGGAGAAATATTTATTACACTTGAAACCACGAAGTTTTTTCGTAAGTCAATACCTAAGCTATCGACTTTTAGTTTAACGATTTTTGATTTTTTCTTCTCAAAACTAATAGTAGTAGTATCAGCTAAAAGGTAATTCAAACGAGTATTTTTCAACTCACTTGTCAGCTTTTCCATCAACACAATATTATCTAACTGATTAGTAGTAAGTGGATTACCAATTTCATAAACTAATGGTTTTACATTTGAAACCAAAGAATATCTTAATAATTCCCAGCCAGTACTTGATAAACTCACACCAATGGTTTGAGGAAGAGGTTTTATTGGCACAAACGCTGATTCATTATATTTAATCGTTATGGGGTAGCTAATTTTTGTAGTATATCCTGACTTATTGAGGGCATTAAGCAACCAGAAAATAAAAGCTGCTAGAAAGCATGGAGCTAAAATTCGTAGATTCATTATAAAAGTCGTTGGACGGTAGTTTAATGGCATTAAACTACCGTCAGTTGACTATTGGGTTTTATTTTTTTCTTGCAACAGCAGTTTTTTCAAAAGTAAGTCTAGCACCGCCACCAGCAGAAACCGTAACAGTTGTTTCATCTTTTGCTACAACTTTTCCATGCAAACCACCGAAAGTTACAATTTCATCACCTTCTTTTAATTCCTCAACCATTTTCTTTTGGTCTTCGGTCTTTTTTTGTTGTGGGCGAATCATGAAGAAATAGAATACGGCAATCATACCGACCATCATGATAATTGAAAACATTCCGTTTCCACCCTGTGCTTGTAAAAGAATCATTATTTTAATTTTTTTGGTTAGAATAATTGCTTGTAATATTATTTTTTGCTGGCATCCGCACTTGGCACATTACTATCTTTGGCATTAACGATTGCAGTAAATGCTAAAACAGTTTGCGGAGGATTCGCATTCGAATAGATAGTAACAAACTTTTTGTTAGTACCTGCCTTACCTTGGCTATTGAAACGTACAACAATTTGGTCTTCTTGTCCTACACCTACTGGATGGTCAGGCTTAGAAGCAACCGTACAACCACACTGTACTTGTACATCATTAATGGTAAGCGGACTTTTTCCTACGTTTTTAAACTTAAAAACATGCGAAACAGTATCGCCTTCAGTGAGTGTACCGAAATCAACTACCTCTTTATCAAATTGAATGATTGGTGCGTTGGCAATAGCAGCTAAAGAATCTTCTTTGCTCATTGATTCCTGATTTTTGGCACCAACTAAGTTGCAAGAAAAATTGATACTTGCTAAAATAACTGTTGAAGTAAGGGCTAAAAATATTCTTTTCATAGTGATTTATTGGAAACTATTGTAGGCAGAATTTAATGAGCTGCCTACTTTAAAATTTAATTTTTTGCCTTGATTTGACTCATAAGAGATTCTACGTCTTCTAGTAGCTTCTCAGCCTTTTGACGAGCCTCGCTTACTACTTTCTGGCCTTCAGATTTGGCAGAGCTATCTCCTCCTACCACTTCCATAGCCACTTCATCTCCACGCTCGATGAGGTCATTGATAAATTTTTGTAATTGCTCGCGGTATTTCGATAAACGAAACGACAGCTTATCACGAGTTACTTCTCCTTTATCAGGAGCATATAAAATACCGATAGCTGCTCCAGTAGCTACTCCTGCTAAAAATGCGATAAAACTTCTTGATGAATTGCTCATAAAATTCTAATGAGTGAATGTTGCGAATTTTGAATAAGTAAGTGCTGAAACCAACACTAAAACCTTGTGACTTATAGAGAACTCTTTTTTTGATTATTTATTATCTAACATACCTCGGCCACTCTTACGAAGTTTACCAGAATCTTTCAATTCTTTAGCTACTCCATCTAAAATACCATTAACAAATTGACCGCTTTTCGGTGTGCTATATTCTTTGGCAATTTCAATAATTTCGTTTATGGTTACTTTCACTGGAATGCTCGGATAATTGAGCATTTCAACTACTGCCATTTTCAATAAAATTTGGTCGGTTCCAGAAATACGCTCAATTTCCCAATTTTTAAGCTTCGGAATCAGAATTTCTTCTAAATCTTTGGTTTCAAGAATTGATTTCTGATACAAAGTTTGTAAAAATTCTTTTCTTTCCTCCCATTCTTCATCTAAAAGAGCAATTTTTAATTTTCCTTCTTCAACAAAGGATTGGAAAGTATGCGTAACTGCCGCCCTGAGGGTCTCGATATCATCAATCCAATATAAATCTTGCTTCTCAAAAAACTCCCAAGCAATTTCGTGTTTCAATATTACGTTTTTGAGTAAATATTTCAAAATTGCAAAGTCTTCTTCAAGCGTATGATTAATTTTCGAAACATATTCTTTAAAGCGTTCGTTTGAGCGAATTGCCTCACGATAAAGTTTAGCCACAAACACTTGTTCGTTTGATAAACTCACACTTCTACGAATTGCCTGAGTTTCGAGCACTTTCTCAGCACGTAAAACTTTGACTATTTGATTATCGCTAAATTTTGATTTGGCATCACTTCCGTTTCCGTCTTGAATAGAGCGGTCGGCTATATCGATAAAGAGCAACAAGATTTGGAGATAAAGTTCGTAAACTCGCTCTGCCTCGATTAGCATACGGCTGGCATAATGCTGAACGTCCTTTTTATTTTTGAGAAGATAAAATTCTTTGGCTTGCTCGACGGTTCTCAGCACTTCGGCGGGTGCATCAAATTTTTCGGCTTCTCGACGAGAAAAGGCTTCTTGTAAAAGATTTTGACCTAATTTTTTTAGTCCTTCCAGCTTTTCTTTGTCTTGATACTCCATTGAGTTCAAATCTGGTGAAAAATGGTCAGCAATTAAGTCTAAAGCTAATTGGAAATTTGCACCCTCAGCTTGTTTATAAGCAAAAAGGGCTTGCATCGCACGAATACGTATGAGACGTCTGTTAAGCATAGTAGGCGTTCAAAGAACTGATTTTTTATTATGCTGCAAAAATAGTAAAAAATAAAGAAACCCCCTAAAGCATTGTTATGATTTTTCTAAAACACAGCATAATTTATTTTGTTACTCTATTTAGAAAAATGCTTATTTAAACGTAGATTTGAATAGATGAAAAAAGCTAAGATGAAGTTATTCCTACGATATACATTAGGTATTCTGCTCGTTATCAGTCAAATGCATAGCGTTGCACAGACCTATTCCGCCTCTGAAATAAAGGAAGACCTGACAAAACTTAAAAACGAACTTGAGCAATATCACCCAGACCCATATAAATACATTTCAAAGGAGCGATTTGCATTTTTATACGATTCGCTTACGCAAAAAATATCGGGTAAATATTCACTTCGTGAGGCGTATTTTTTATTTCTACCACTCGTACAAGCAATTGGCTGTGGCCACACGCACATGGCTCCAGACCGAAGATTATTATCAAAAGCCAATGCTTATAGCCAACAACCAAAGTTCTTCCCGTTTAGTGTAAGACTTATCAATAATAAGCTATTGGTTTCGAGAAATTACTCAGCCGACAAAAAGATTACTCGCGGCACTGAAATTATTGAAATTGATGGGCAACCCATCAGCACAGTTCTATCACAATTAGAAAAAATTTCTTATTACAATGGCGATGGCATCAACCCCGAAGCTAGAAAATATTACACCATAAGGGAGTTTCGAAAATTGTATTATTTATGGAAAGGTGAAAAAGAAAACTTCCTCATCAGTTATTTAAAGCAAGGGCAAAACAAACCTAAAACAGCGAAGATTGAAGGGCAAAGTATTGATTACATGGAAAAAATGCTCGAAACACGCTATCCCGATGTTGATGAAGATACAACTGGTATTGTATCCTACCGTTTAATTGATTCAACCCAAAAAGTAGCTATGGTTGATATTAGGTCGTTTATGTATGGTGCGAAAGATTATGGTCGGAATATGAATTTTGAAGGAGAAACACGAAAAATCTTCAGGAAATTAGAAGAAAATAAAATCGAAAACTTAATTCTTGATTTGCGTGGAAACTCTGGAGGTATCATCGAATACTCAGTTTTCTTCTTGAGATATTTTGCTAATCAACCATTCGATGCCTATAAAGTTGGTTTTAAAGAAGAAGGCTTGCAGCGTCTCAAGCAAGATTACAAGAAATACGATGCCTATTTGGCGAAAGAAGCAGCAGCACGCATCAATCGTGAGTTTACATTGAAAAATTCAGAGGGTTATTTGGAAAGTAAATATCAACAAAAACAACGACCCCACGACGAATTTAGGTATAACAAAAATTTGTACGTATTAATAAATAGTGGCACTTTTTCAGCAGCAGCTTTGTTGGTTTCGAAATTACATAACATGGGCATGGGCACCTTTGTTGGTATGGCTTGTGGTGGAGCTTATGATGGCTGTTCGGCAGCACAATTTTCATCAATAAAATTACCAAATACTGAGCTTGAAGTTTCATTGCCTTTAGGGCGAGTTTTATACAATATTGATTTGAATAAATATAGTAAACCTATTCTCAAGCCCGATTTTGAAGTAAATTCTAATGTAGAGGATTTTCTTAACAATGAAGATACGGTCTTGAAATATACCCTAAATTTAATAAAAAGTAAGGTAAAGGTCAGGTAAACTTCCTAGTTTAAACTAAATTGACTTTAATGACTTCCGGAAAATTCATTCAAAATTTCTCATGCAAAAATTTATTGTCTTATTATTATTTCCCATTTTAGTTCAAGCTCAAAAATTTAAAGAGATATATACCCCTGAAGAGGTGAAGGAAGACATGGTATTCTTGAAAAAACGTTTCGAGAAAATACATCCCGGCATGTACTTCTATACAGGTCGTGAAGCGTATAAAGAAATGTTTGATTCGCTTTATAATTCAATTGATAAACCACTCAATTATTTAGAAACATTTAGAATACTATCTGTTTTAGTGACAAAAGTGCAAGATGGACATACGAACCTTCAGTACGATAAAAACCGATTTAAGAAAAAAAATGCCAAGTTCGTACCATTTTATCTAAGAAAAATAGGTGAGAAATTTTACCTAGCTTTAAACTACTCTCGTGATTCGACCATTATTAGGGGTAGTGAAGTTCTAACATTCAATGATATATCTACCGAACAGCTCATTGAAAAATTCAAAACCTTAGTTTCGAGTGATAACGATAATCAACAGGTTAAAGAATATTATACTACGGGTGCCTTTCCTACTTATTTTAAAAGGTATTATGGAGAAGTAGATTCCATAAAAATTTGCTATCGTTTGCCGAATATTGATTCTGTTTTTTGCAAAAAGGTAGCCTGCATGACCAATGCTGAAATATTAAAAATTGACAAAAAACGTTATAAAAACCTTAATAGAGCGAACCTTTCTCTTAAACTCTTGGATAGTGCAAACCACATTGCAAAACTTGACATTACTGAGTTTATGATGAAAGCTACCGCATTGGATTTTAGACAACAGAAGTTTAAAAGAGTACTCAACGAACGTTTCAAGACCATTAAACAACTAAAAGTAGAGCACCTTATCATTGATTTTAGAGCTAATGGCGGTGGCTATATCCCTAACATCTCAAGGCTTTTGAAATACCTATCTCCTACGCCTTTCACGCTGGTTGATACTCTCGCATTCAAGAAAAAAGCCTATTTTTCCATATTTAGGCCTTATTATCTGGGTCCACCAATAATAGCTTGGCTTGGATTTCCTAAAAGAGATGGCGAATTTATGTATCGAGTAAATAAGAAGAATGATAAGCAAAAACCTAATAAATCCTTGAGTTTTAAAGGAAAAACCTATTTTATAACCGACCCCGGTTGTTATTCAGCAACTACTTTCACACTTAACTTAGCCAAGGATTTGGGAATTCCTGAAAAAATCATCGGACAACAAGTTGGGGGAGCTACTTGGGGGAGTTTTGCTGTTGACTGGAGTGACTTTAAACTACCCAACACTAAATTTATTGTTCATACACCACTTATTAAAATCAATCATAAACTACCGAATAAAGCCAATAAAAACTTCTTTCTACAACCTGATTATGAAGTAAATAGAAATAGAGATGAATTGCTCAATAACAATACTAGCGTAGTAGATTTTACGGTTGAAATGATTAGAAAAAGCGAAATTCAAAAACGTCAATAAAACATTTTTAGCCTCGAAAAGTTTTACAGAAAATATTACCCAATCGTAAAACTATGCCGAAGCGAACCTCAATTAATGATATCAAAGTAATTGATGATTTGAACTATTTAGAACGGATTGTTCAAGATAAACGCAATGATAAACGAGCAGATGCAAAGAAAAATCGGCGAAATCGCCATTACACCAAAGTATTGATAAAATACCAGTTAAAAGAGGATTTGTTTAATTATGAACAATTTTAAAAATGGGTATCTCTAAATCTATCTATTAGAAATACCCATTTTTAATACTTATAAAATCTTACCAAAAAATCGTGTAAATCAACGTAAAGATAGTAACTACTACTACCGCTCCAATGGCGAATGATTTATCGACCTTAAACCATGCTTTATTTACTTCAAAAGCATTTTCTTGGTCTTTACCTTTTCCTTCAATTAAACTTATGGATATATGAACTAATGAGCATATCCAAAATACTACACCCATGCGGTTCATGAAAGGAAATGTTGGATATAAACTTTCAATGATAGCTGATAATACAATACTTAATACAGCTGCGGTAAGTGCTCCGTTAGCAGTAGCCTTTTTCCAGAAAAATCCTAATAAGAAAATACTCAAAATACCCGGTGAAATATAACCTGTATATACCTGAATATACTCAAACGCTTGTCCGAAATTTGCCAATAGTGGACTCACAATTAAAGCGATGATAAATGCAATAACAATTGCCACTCGACCCGTCCAAACTGTTTGTTTTTCGGTAAGATTTTGATTAAAAAACTTCTTGTGAATATCCAATACATAAATGGTAGAAATACTATTTGCTTTACCAGCCAACGATGCCACAATAGCCGCGGTTAAGGCTGCAAATGCCAATCCTTTCAAGCCTACTGGCAATAAATTCAATAAAACTGGATATGCATTATCGGGTTTTACAATGCCATTTTGCGTGATTCCATTTACAATTGAAGCATCGGCATTTTCTTGGAAAATCACAAAAGCAGCTAAACCTGGAAGTACAACAATAATTGGCATTAACATCTTCATAAAAGCCGCAAACAATACCCCATTACGAGCCGTTGAAATATCTGCTCCCAAAGCACGCTGAGTCATGTACTGATTACAGCCAAAATAGTTAAGGTTATTTACCCATTGTCCACCAATAATAAACATCATAATACCCGGTAACTGGCGATACGCATCAATAAAACCACCTTTCCCATCATGAACCTGATATTGGTTTTCCTTGAAAATCATGTGTAAATGACTATCAGCTTTTTGAGCAATTAGGTTTACACCTTCAAACACACCTGCTCCTGTTCCTACTTTATTAGAAAGCAAATCGAGAGCTAGATAAGTAGTAGCCAATCCTCCAAAAATCAAACAAACAACTTGAATCACATCGGTATAACCAATTACTTTCATGCCTCCAAGTGTAATAATTACAGCAAAAACTGTTAGGAAAATGGCACAAGTCATGAAGCTAAAACCTGTCATTTTCTCTAAACTCAAACCTCCGAGGTAAATAATTGAAGTAAGATTAACGAATATATAGAGAAATAACCAGAAAACAGCCATGATTGTAGCTAGGCGACTATCATAGCGTTTTGCCAAAAATTGAGGCATTGTAAAAATCTTATTGTTGAGATACATCGGTAGAAAATATACCGCCACAATCAAAAGAGAAACACCACCTAATAATTCATAAACTGAAATGGCAATACCTAATTGAAAAGCTTGTCCACTCATGCCAATGAATTGTTCAGCCGAAATATTTGATGCGATAATTGAAGCTCCAATGGCCCACCAAGTGAGGGAGCCCTCGGCTAAAAAGAAGTCCTTACTATCGGCCGATTGTTTGCCTTTGTTTTTATAAATCCAGTAACCGTAAGAGGAAACGATTATGAAATAGACCAAAAAGATGATGTAATCGAGCGTTTCGAGTCCGAGTGTCATTTAAAAAAATTTATTAGGGTTAATTAAGAGTCGTGAATATATCAATAAAATCTTTAAATAATCATATTTTAATTATCAATTTACCATTTTTCGACAAAATAGTACCAATTCAAATGCATAGAAAATTCAAATACGGCTTTATATGCGTCTTTTAAGATAATTTCTATAATCAGGTACCACCGTTTCATATTCTGTGTGCATGAGCGAAGAGGTCAAAAGATAATCGGCAGTGGCACGGTCGCAAGCCATAGGGATATTCCAAACAACACCCAAACGTAAAAGAGCTTTAATATCTGGGTCATGTGGTTGTGCCTCCATGGGGTCCCAGAAGAAAAACAAAATATCTATCTTTCCTTCAGCAATTAATGCCCCTATTTGTTGGTCACCACCGAGAGGGCCACTCAAAAGCCTGACAACTGAAACATCAAGTGCTTCTTCAAGCAATCTTCCAGTTGTACCTGTGGCAAAAAGTTGATGTTTAGAAAGGACAGTTTTATTGTAAACTGCCCAATCAATCAAGTCATCTTTTTTATTATCGTGAGCCACTAAGGCGATGCGTTTTCTTGCCGAAACAATTTTCTTTTTAATCGAATCTTCCATTATTTTTATCAAGTAACTTCAATGATAAATTATCTAACTATCATTTTTTAATTCTATAAACCTTGAATGAATAAGGCTCTAAAGTAAGCATTGTTTTGCCTTTTTCGATAGAAATTACGGATTCAGTTGGAACAATTTTACTCGGCTCGGTAATAGTATTATAATTTTTAAGGTCTTTTTCTACCATAGAAATAACTTTACCATTTGTTTTCACACCTAAACCACTTATATTCAAATCAATACGTTGAGCATCGGCAGAAGTATTGACTAATTTAATAATAACTTCATTATTTTTTTCATCAACCGATGCTGCTCCATAAAGTCCATCTTTGCCCGTAAGATTTTGTCCATTCGATTTTATGCCAATTGTTTTCGTACCCGCATTATTCGCGTATAACTTTTGTACAAAATAATTGGCCGTACCAAAAGAGGTGAGATTATCGAACCAAATTAGATCGGGAGTCCATTGCCACCTATTTACATGAGCAAAAAGTGGTGCATAAGACGTCATGTAAACTACATCCGCATTTCGCTCCAAGCCTGTCAAATACGCTGCTTCAGATAAAGCACATTCCCAATTATTTTTATTTTCAGGTGAGGCCACCGCACTACTTTGAGCAGCATATTCGCCCGCAAAAATTTTATAGCGATTACGGTCATAATTATCATAACGCGTAGCATTATCTCTAAACCATTGTGGTTCTTTGTAATAGTGCTCATCTACAATCTGAGCATTTAATTTTGGTAATTCTTTTTCTGCTTGCTCGAATAATTCACCATCTGAAGCGGGACCTGTACCAGAAATAATCTTAATATTTGGGTATTTCGCATGAATTGCCTTCGAAATGATAGCATATCGCTCAAAATATTCCTCACCCCACTGCTCATTGCCAACCCCAAGCATTTGTAAATTAAACGGTGCAGGATGGCCCATTTCAGCACGTAAAGCCCCCCATTTAGTATCTGTACCTGCATTGGCAAATTCAATTAAGTCGAGAGCATCTTGCACAAAAGGGTCGAGTTCTTCCAAAGGTTGCATTTCTGAAGAATTGAACTGACATGCCAAACCACATGAAAGAATAGGTAATGGCGTTGCACCAATATCTTCACACATCAAAAAATACTCAAAGAAGCCTAAACCAAAAGTTTGATAATAATCAGGTGCTGGTCGGTGCTTAAATTCCATATTCCAACGATTGACAATTTGTTGGCGATTTTCAATTTTCCCAACCGTTTTTTTCCATTGATAACGCTCAGCAAGCGTACGTCCTTCAACAATACACCCCCCCGGAAAACGAACAAACCCAGGCTTTAAATCGGCCAATAATTGCACTAAATCTTTGCGGAGCCCCCCTTTACGTCCTTTCCAAGTATCTTGTGGAAAGAGTGAAATCATATCAATATCTAACTGCCCTGCTCCTTTAAAAAACACATTTATTTTGCACTTAGGGTCGGTATCAGTAGCAGTAATTACTCCTTCAATTTTTTGCCAATTAGAGCCTAGTAAATTCAAAACTGTACTGCCAATAACTTGGTCTTTGCTATTCAAAATTTCTACTAAAAGACTAATACTTCCTCTATTAAGGCGAGCTAGGGCAGAAAAATCATACTTTTCGCCTTTTTTGATACCAATTCCATCGAATCCTTCATTTTGTAGTCCGAGAGATTTTTTTTCATCACGTTTATCTACTCGTACAACTCTTGGGTTGTTAGGATTTCCCTTTGAATTATTATAAATAGTCAATTCATTTTGTGTATTGAAACGGGTTTCGGCCTCTGGCAGGTGCTTCCAAGCCATCCAAGGATATTCAAATTCAAACCAACGATTTTTAATGAGTTCTGCATACAAACCTCCATCAGCGGCAAAGTTGATATCCTCAAAGAAAATCCCATACATGGTTGGCTGAATCGTTACTAATGGTTTAGTGGCGTCAACTTCAACTTTAGTCGTTTTTTGGGCGATGGTCTGAAAACAAACCAAGAAAAATGCAAGGTATGATGATAATCTTTTCATGAGTTTTTAATCTTTATTTTTACAATAAAGTGTCATTTAAACACTTTAATTTACAAATTAAACTAATTTTCAAATAAGTTTGTGGAATAACTAAGTATTTACCGAAAACCAAAACTAATATTCTTGTTAATAAACCTAGCATTCAATAAATCTCGAAAATTCTATTATTAGTCTATTTTATAAGTATTTTCTTCGTAAAATAGTCATAATTCATTAAAAATGAATTATTTTTAATGAATTTTACATTACCTAAACTAAATGAAAATAAAACTTTACTACTTACTTCTTACCACTGTTGTTTTATGTTTTGAACTATCTGCTCAGACAATCAATGAGCAGAAGTATAAAATTCATATCAAACGAACCACTGAAAAAATAAAAATTGATGGTATTTTAGACGAACAAACATGGAAAAATGCCGAGAAAACCCCTCCGTTTCGTCAGCAGTTTCCTTATGATACCTCAACAGCTATTCAACAAACTTCTGCTCGTGTAGCTTTCGATGATGAATTTCTTTATTATAGTTTTGTAGTTGAGCAGCCTCGAAAATATGCGGTTTTATCTTTGAAAAGAGATTTTCCATCAGGCGGGGGAACAGATTTAGTTATCTTCAATATTGATACTTTCAAGGATAAACAAAATGGTTTTCATTTTGCCGTAAATCCTTATGGTGTACAACGTGAAGCCCTCATTTCAAACGGAAATGTGGTATCCAATGATTGGGATAATAAGTGGTACACAGCCGTTAAAAACTACGATGACCATTGGGTAGTAGAATGTGCTATTCCATTTAAAACACTTCGTTACAAATTAGCTGAAAATGGTCAAAATACTTGGAATGTAAACTTCTTCCGAAATAATCTTTTCTTGAATGAACGCTCATCTTGGGCTCAACTTCCTCGTAGTGGTAAAGGTACAGATTTGGCATTTTCGGGCACTCTGATTTGGGATGATGCTCCCCCAAAACCAGGCCCAAACATTTCGATAATTCCTTATAGTATTGCCTCAGTTGGCCAGGAATTTATCAATGAACGTCCATTAGAAAAAAAAGCCAATATTGGTTTTGATACTAAAATTGCGGTTACACCTTCTTTAAATTTAGACATTACTGTCAACCCAGACTTTTCACAGGTTGAAGTTGATAGACAAGTAACTAACTTGAGCCGTTTTGAAATTCTTTTCCCAGAAAGACGACAATTTTTCTTGGAAAACAATGACCTTTTTGGCTCTTTCGGAACAGACAATATTACTCCCTTTTTCTCTCGCAGAATCGGAATCACTAAAAATCCTTTAACTGGTAATAGCCAACAAGTGAAAATTTTGGGCGGAGCAAGACTCAGTGGTAAACTCACTGATAATTGGCGAATCGGCTTAATGTCGATGCAAACCAAAGGAACTAAATTCGATGATAAAATTGGGCTAGCAGGTGCAAACTATACAGTTGGAGCGATTCAACGAAAAATGTTTACGAGGTCGAATATATCATTGATGGTTGTTAATAAGGAAAATGCGATTGGTAAATTAGAAACCCCTCAGGCTGTTGATTCGCTGAAATTTCATCGAATTGTGGGCATAGATTACAATATGGCCTCAAAAAATGGTTATTGGAGAAATAAGTTTTTCTATCATCAATCATTTACTCCCGCTAGTTTGAAAGGGCAAAATTCAGCGGGAATTATTATTTTGAAAGACTCACCTACTTGGTTTATTAGCTCAGGAAGTACTTATGTAGGCGAAAACTACTTCGCTCCAGTTGGATATGTTCCTCGTCAAAATTTTCTACGTAATGAATCAAATTTTGGCTATACATTTTATCCAAGAAGCCCTAAAATAAATCGTGTATTAAACAACTTCGGATTAGGTGTAGATTGGGACTACTTCACCCGAAAATCTGATTTCAAAACTATTGACTATGATTTTACGCCAGTATTTTTTGTACTTCAGTTTACCAATAATGCCAACCTTACCTTCTTCCCGTACCGATTTATGTACACGTATTTGTTCACCGATTTTGACCCTACCAATACTGGAGGGAAAACACTCGCTCAAAATCAAGGATTTTACTACAAACAAACTCGTTTTAGCTTTCAATCAAATACGAATAAACCATTTTTCTTCAACATAAATGGTAGGGCGGGCGAATATTACAATGGACACTTTCTATCGCTCGGTAGTACAGTAAATTATCGTTTTATACCATACGCCTTGCTTTCAGTTGATATTACGCATAATCGAATCAAATTACCTAAACCATACAGTTCTGCGGTTTTATGGTTGGTGAGTCCACGGGCTGAAATTACATTCAATAAAAATGTTTTTTGGACAACTTTCGTGCAATATAATAATCAGGCGAACAATGTAAACATCAATTCTCGTTTTCAGTGGCGATTCAAACCCGCCAGTGATTTCTTCATTGTTTATACTGATAATTATTTCGCAACTGACCCAGAAATGCTTGAAAAACCCTATAATTTGGGGGCATTGAACAGCAAAAGTCGAGCATTAGTAATGAAACTAACTTATTGGTTTAATATATAGATTTAAGTGGGGCACATCCGGCAGATGTGTCCCACTTGTTTTTAAAAATAATATTGGCCAAGTGGTATCTTTACTAAATTAAATTTTCTTTATCTTGAAGATTGCTACCCTCCTACAAATTTCTCAAATCATAAAAATATTGTAACTTACGGCAGTTTTTAGATACTCCCCAAAAACATAAAATGGCAACTAAAAGACTTTCAAAAAGCAAATCTGCCAGTAAAAAAAAGGTAGAATCGCCTAAGAAAATTCCCTATTACCGAAAACCCGATAACCTAACACTCGACCAATGGCAAATTGCTTTACGAAAACAATTTGGACAGGAAAACGAATTTGAAGTTACGAATATCGGTCAGGAGAAGTTTTTTTCTGATTTTCAGGTAGTTAATAAAGCTACAAACAATGCTTATAAAGTTGCCATCAGAAGCACCGATGACTCCAAGAATTTCTGTGAATGTCTTGATTTTAAAACCAATCGCTTAGGGGTTTGTAAACATATTAGTGCTACTTTACATCATTTAAGTGGAATTCACGGTTCAAAAAAAGCATTCAAAGAAGGAAGTTTTGAGCCTACATATAGCTCTGTTTATTTAGATTATCGAAACGGCCGACAAATAAAGATTCGAATTGGAGAAGAAAATAAAAGTGATTATACAAAGCTTGCCCACCAATATTTCGACGAAAATAATAACCTAAAACCCGCCTCCTTTCCTATTTTTGAAATCTTCCTTGAAGAAGCCAAGAAAATAAACAAGCGTTTTAGATGCTACGCCGATGCCCTCGATTTTGTAATTGCCGAAAGAGATAAAATTCGCCGAAAAGAATTTTTCACAAAACTAATTCCCGAAGGGTATGAAGACTTAAGTTTTGAAAGTTTAGTTAAAATCGAACTCTTTCCCTACCAAAAGAAAGGCGTATTTTTTGCAGCTACTGCGGGCCGAAGTCTTATTGCCGATGAAATGGGTCTAGGCAAAACCTTGCAAGCAATTACCACAGCAGAGTTATACAAGAAAGAATTAGGCATTAATCGAGTGTTGATTGTCTGCCCGACTTCATTAAAATATCAATGGAAATCTGAAATTGAGCGATTTACGGAAAGCACCGTACATGTCATCGAAGGGACACTCATCAAACGTGCCGCACAGTACCAATATGTTGATGCCTTTTACGTAATTGTGAGTTATCATACAACTACTCAAGACCTTGATTTGCTAAATAAAATGGAGGCCGACATGGTGATTCTCGACGAAGCCCAACGTATCAAAAACTGGAAAACAAAGGTTTCGCAACAAATCAAAAAACTCAATACCCCTTATGCTTTAATTCTGACAGGAACACCTCTCGAAAATAAGCTCGAAGAGCTTTATTCAATCACTCAACTCATTGATGTTTATCGCTTAGGGCCTGTTTATAGATTTTTAGACCAACACCAAATTTCAGATGAATCGGGTAAGGTTGTTGGCTACAAAAACCTTCACGAAATCTCGAAATTATTATCAGATATTCTGATTCGTCGCACCAAAAAAGAGGTACTCTCGCAATTACCGAAACGAATGGATAAAAATTTGTTTGTGCCAATGACACAAGAACAAATGAATATTCATAACGAATTGGGCGATAATGTAGCAAAATTAGTGAATAAATGGCGAAGATATGGATTTTTAAATGAAACCGATCGCCGTCGATTGATTCTCTCATTAAGTCAGATGAGAATGGTTTGTGATAGTACTTTTATACTTGACCAAAAAACTCGTCACGATACAAAAATTGAGGAAGTAATGAATATTTTGGAAGAGTTTCTCGAAAACTCCGAAGAAAAAGTAGTTATTTTTAGTCAATGGGAAAGAATGACCCGATTGGTTGCACAGGAGCTTACTGATAGGGAAATCAAATTTGAAAACCTTCACGGAGGAATTGAAAGTACGAAACGTAAAGATTTACTCGACAATTTCCAAAACGACCCCGCAAGCAGGGTTTTTCTATCGACTGATGCTGGTGGAGTTGGCCTAAACCTGCAAGCGGCATCTTTACTTATCAATCTTGATATTCCGTGGAATCCTGCCATTTTAGAACAACGAATTGCTCGTATTTACAGGCTTGGTCAAGAACGAAATGTTTCAATCATTAATCTCATTTCAACTGGGACGATTGAACACAAAATGCTTGATGTCTTGAAATTCAAAGGGGCGATGGCCGAAGGAGTTCTAGACGGCGGCGAAGACACCATCTTCTTAGGCGAAGATAAGTTCAAGCAATTCATGAACTCGGTTGAAAGTTTAACCGATGCTCCGCAAAACGAGAATACTATCATTGATTCTTCCGAAGAACACGAAGCTGAAGAACAAGATTCGGTCAATCATGCTGAAAGCTCACTGGTTAGCCTACCCGAAAGTGCTACCACATTTTTTGGTGACGATGATGTAAGCGAAGAAACAATGGTTGATTTATCGGTGAGTGAAAGTGCCAACCCGAATGAAGAACTTATCAAGAATGGGGTTCAGTTTTTTACGCAACTAGCTCAAACACTCAAAAATCCAAACGAAAGTCGAGAATTAATCGAACACCTCATTCAAAAGGACGAAACAGGAAAATTATTCCTAAAAATTCCAATAGAGAGCGAATCCATCGTGACAGATACATTACAAAGTTTAGGTGCTATATTTGGAGCTTTGCTGAAAAAATAAAAAGGAACCCTTTACCTAAAAAGCAAAATACTTATATCTCTCATAATGAAAATTCGTACTTTGATTTTATTCTTTTTCATGATATTGGTAAAGTTGGCTTTCGCCCAAGAACAAGCCCGCCTCAATATCAAAGGCTTCGTAAGAGACCAAAAGAGTAATATACCGTTAACAGCACAATTGAAAGTAATTTATAATGATATTAGTCTAAAAAGTGTAGAGGCTACAAGTAAGGAAGATGGCAGTTTTGAGCTAAAAACTTTAACCAAAAACTTTATTCTACAAGCTAAGGCCGATGGCTACATCGTTTCGAATGTGGTGATGAATATCGAATATTCGATTTCACAAACCATTATTGTTGAAATTCCAATGGTGGCCAACAGTAAACTAAAAAATAATCAATTAAACGTTGAATTTGCCACTCGCATACAAGAGAATAAGATTAAAGAATTGCATAGCAAACAAATATTTCAAGCTGTCGATGCCATTAATGGGAGTGTTTTAGGTGCACGATTTAGATTATTAAGCACTAATCAGAATGAGGTAATTAGTACTCGTACAAGTATAGAAGAACCTATTTTTGAGCATGACTTCACAAAAAAAGAAAAAATCTTACTTGAAGTAACTACTGACGGTTATCAAAAATTTTCAGAATACATTGACATTAACTCACTCGATGCAACGGTTCATACAAATACAGCTAGACTTATCAAGAAAATTTCATTTTTCAATTTAATCATTAAAAATGAGCCTGAATTACATAGTGTACAAGTAACAGAAATGGGTAATTTAAACCCCAAAAGCATTAAACTTGTCAATAATGAAGGTATTTATTTTGGACTCCTCGAAACCGACCATAAATATGTGATTAAAGCAAATACCAAAGGAAATGAAGCGATAGTTAAAGAACTCATAGCTGCGGAAGGGTTCAATCAAAATATTATAATTCTTGAGCATAAAATCAATGCCTCAAATGTAAGTGAAAAGGTTGTACATGCTGAAAAACAAGCCTATCAGCCAGAAAACAGAGCCGTACAATTAGAGAATCAAACCTTATTTTTTGAACAAGGAAGCTACGCACTAAAACCCGAATCAAAAGTATTATTAGAGAATATTGGTAAACAAATGCTTGAATTTCCAGAAGTGAATATTGAAATTACTGGATACACAGATAATATTGGAGACATTCGTCAAAATCAATATCTCTCAGAATTTAGAGCAAAAGTGATTTCAAATTTTCTCTTCAACAAGGGCATAAAAAGTAATCGTATTACACTCAAAGCAAATGGTTCTAACTCACCTTTTGCCGACAATGATTCTGAAACCAATCGCCAACGTAATCGCCGAGCCGAACTACGATTTTTTGCAGCGAAGCAGTAAAATTTATGACAAAAATCCTCGAAACTCAACGCTTAATTCTCCGTCAGTTTACACTTGATGATGCTCCATTTATTCTTGAATTGCTTAATACTCCCACTTGGTTACAGTTTATTGGCGATAGAGGTATTCATAATATTGTAGATGCTGAGAATTATTTGCGAAATGGTAGCATGAAAAGTTATGTCGAATTTGGCTTTGGGTTCTACGCTGTCATTGAAAAAGCTACTGGAAATACTATCGGCATGTGTGGGCTCATCAAAAGAGATAATTTACCAGATATTGACATCGGTTTTGCATTTTTACCCCACCTAATAAGTAAAGGATTAGGTTATGAAATTGCCTCTGCCACACTTGACTATGCTCTTAATACTTTAAAATTAGGTAAAATCATTGCAATTGTCAACCCAGATAATGAAAAGTCAATAGGACTAATTAAAAAGCTGGGAATGGTATATGAATCAATTATCCCATTTGGAGAAAAAGAAGTAATGGTTTTTGGGATAGTTTCAAAGGAAGGCTTCGCTTGAAGCGAAGTCTTCCTTATTAAGAATTAAAAAAGATATTCATCTTTAAAGTTACCTATATGAATTTTGCTTTGTTTGATTTTTTTTCTTTGAATAAAGTAATTTATTATGCCATAAATGAATATTATTCCTGAAAAGCTAAAAAAAATATACTTATAGGCAATATTACTCTTTAATAAATTATCAATTGATAATCCTGCAATTAGAAAATACATGGAAGTACGCAAAAACGCTAAAATAGTTGATTGATTCGCAAGTATCGTACGTTGAATAGCCAAGTTTTCTCGCAAAATCAAATCTTTATTGACTCTTTCTTCATTTTTCATATTCGTTTTTTAAGTAATCAGTATCAACTTAATTAGATATTTCAAAGGTAAAATATATTACAATTTACTCTCGTGACTTTTATTACAGAACAAAAATATAATTCAAAGGAAGACTTTGCTTGAAGCGAAGTCTTCCTTTGAATTAACTCTTAATCATATACTTTTCTTTAATATCAGTACACACTTCTCTAACTCTTCAATCTTAGAAGAAGCAAAACCCAATCGAGTAGCATTGAGATTACGGTCTGACAAACTATGTTGTACGCCATTCGAGAAATAAAGCCCATTTTTTAAGGCGTTTTCGGCTGTTTTTACCAAATCAATACTTTTATCAAATTTCGTCCAAACAGACATCCCACCTTCAGGAATCTGAAAACTGACTTCATTTCTGAGCTTTTGCTGCAATAATTCACAGAAAAAGTCTCGTCTTTCTCGGTATTGTCTCAGCGATTTTCTAAGATACTTCTGAATAACTCCTTCGTGTAGCAATTCAGCAATGGCATTTTCAAGCATGGTATCTCCCTGTCGGTCAATAATTCTCCGATGATACGATAAATGTTCAATCACTTCTTCGGGAGCAACCAAATAACCAACCCGAAATGCGGGCGAAATACTTTTTGTAAAAGAGCCAGAGTATAGCACCACTCCTACCTCATCGGCACTAGCCAGTGGCAAAAGTGGCTTACTTTGATAGTGAAAATCGTAATCATAATCATCTTCAAAAATGATAAAACGATACTTTTCGGCCAATTTCAAGAGCTTTATTCGTCGGTCAGCTTTCAGCGTAACGGTTGTTGGGTAATCGTGATGTGATGTGACATATATCAATCTTATTGGGTATTTTTCACATAACTCTTCTAAAGCATCAACCACAATTCCATTTTCATCGGTCGGAATGTTTAGGATTTTTGCTCCTGCATGTTGAAAATTAATCTTGGCACTGGCCCAAGTCATTTCACCTAAAACTACAAAATCGCCTATCTTCACAAAAGCCGTCGTGAGTAAATACATGCCCATCATCGTCCCTCGCACAATCAACACGTTTTCGGCGGTAATTTTCAATCCCCTACTTTCATTCAAATAAGTAGCCAATTCTTGCCTTAACCAATATGAACCTTTCGTATCTCCATAGCCTAACTTTACATAGGAATTCCCATGAATTAAATTCCCTCGATACGCTCTTGCTAAATCAAGTAACGGAGCTAAGCGTGGGTCAGGAAAACCATCATCTAAATGTAGTTTATCGAAAGCTTTTACTACTTCTCTACGTAAAACTGGCTTTTGTTCAAAATCAAACCCAGCTTTTTTAGGTAGGCTGATGGGCATTTCGATAAGTTTTTCGCTCACTATTTCGGGTAAATTATTCGCCACAAATGTACCACTACTCTGTTTAGTTTCTAACCAACCTTGCAAAATCAGCTCTTCATAAGCAATCGTGATGGTTTTTCGGTGCAAACCCAAAAGTTCACTTAGCTTGCGTGAACTCATGATTTTTTGTCCCTTTTTCAGCGTACCTACTTGAATCAAGCTAATAAATCGCTCAATAATCTGCTGATAAATAGGCACTTTTGAATCTTTGTTTACATGGATTAGCGTATTCAATGGCAACATAACTGGACTACTAAATATTTCATTTTTGGACTAAAACAATAGTCCAAATTTACACTATTTTTGTATCAGATAATCAAAGAACTACAATATGTTTTCATTCAAATTCAAAATAATCTGTGCATTTACTGCCATTTATTTGGTTTGGGGCTCAACGTATCTGTTTGTCAAGATTTCACTCCATTCGTTTCCACCATTTATGCTCTCTACCCTACGATTTTTTATTGGTGGTGGGGCATTATTGATTTATACATTAGCCATAAAAGATACCTTACCGAAGTCGAAAGAGTTAATCAGGCAAGCCATTTTGGGTTGTGTTACTTTCATTGGCGGCATCATGTCGGTTGTTTGGGCTCAACAACATTTATCATCAAGCTTAGCTTCTACCATTATCACCACACCTTTTTGGTTTGTGGTATTAGACAGTAAACAATGGCGATATTACTTCTCCAATTTCCACATCCTTATTGGCTTACTGTTGGGCTTAGTGGGTGTGAGCCTCTTGATGATACTAAAAACCAATACTCACATTAGCGGCCCAATTTCTATGCAGTTGATTAGTATTTTGGTCATCATTGCCGGAAGTTTTCTTTGGGTTTTAGGCTCGCTTTATCTTAGAAATAATCCGAGTTCGACTTCGGTTTACGCCAATACTACGGTACAATTATTCGCAGCAGGAATTTGTTGTTTGTTTATTAGCCTCTTCAATGGGGAAATGAATCATTTCAATCTATCACAAACTCGACTTGATGGCTGGTTATCAGTTACTTACTTAGCTATTTTTAGTAATACCCTTACATTTTTGGCTTTTGTTTGGCTAATCAAAATTAAACCTCCAGCCATTGTTAGCACATACTCCTACGTCAATCCAATGGTAGCTACGCTTTTGGGTTGGAGTTTAGGAAACGAACACATTACGTTGGTGCAAATTTTAGCCCTTAGCCTGATACTTTCGGGTGTATTATTTGTGAATTTAGGAAGAAATAAAGTTTAAAGATATGGAAATCCAAACCGCTCAAACCAAAGAAGATTTTTTGAAATGTTTTGAGGTGATGCAAGCCCTGCGTCCACACCTTACACCCGAATTGCTTTTGGAATTATTACCCCAAATGCAAAAAGAAAACTACACCTTAATTTTTATCAAAGAAAATGGCAAGGCTATTTCTGCTTGTGGTTTTAGGTATTTAACTAGCTTATTTGATGGCCGATATATCTACATCGACGACCTGTCTACCTTACCAGAAGCTCGTGGAAAAGGCCACGCAGGAGCGTTGTTTGATTATGTAGTAGAAAAGGCAAAAGCCGAAAACCTTTCAGCTGTTCATCTCGATTCTGGGCATCACCGTTACGATGCTCACCGTTTATATTTAAACAAAAAAATGAAGATTGTCTATCATCATTTTAGACTTGAATTATAAAAACACCTACACAAAATTATGATAAAGCAAACTCCTCGCACGGTCACGAGCCGCATGCCCAAACGTACGCAGTATGATGAAACATTGATTTATTCAATTTTAGATGAAGCCTTGTTTTGCACCATTAGTTATTCGATTGATAATCAACCATTTTCAATTCCTACCGCCTTTGTTCGTAAAGGTGATAAACTCTACATTCATGGGTCAGTAGGAAGTCATTTTTTGAGAGGAATTGAATCGGGCATACCTGTTTGTATTTCGGTGATGCTTACCGATGCCTTGGTTGTGGCCAAATCGGCGTTTCATCATTCGGTCAATTATAGGTCAGTGATTATTTTCTCAAATGCAGAAAGAATTGATGATTACGAAATAAAATATCAATTCTTCAAGGAATTAACCGAAAAAATTGTTCCGAATAGTTGGGAATATTTACGGCCAATGAAACCTTCCGAAGTAAACAAAACTATGCTTCTGGTTTTTGATATTTCGGAAGCATCAGCACGACAACGCACAGGGATGCCCAATGATGACGAAGAAGACAAAAGCCTGCCAATATGGTCAGGACTTATTCCGATTCCACCCAATAGACTCACACCAATTGCTGATGAAAATAGTGTTGGAATTCCGTTACCCAAGCATTTGAGCTGATTTTCACGTCATAAACATAACCATTCATCATTAATTTTAATACTGTCATCAAAAAAATGACAGTATTTTTAATTTTTAAATACCTCGTATTACAAAGTATATAAAATTTTATAATACCTTTGCATCATGAAAAACGAATTCTTAAAAAACTGGGATACGCAACTCAAAAAAGGACTCCTACCCTTTTATGTTTTGCAAGCACTTAATCAGAAGGAATGCTATGGCTATGAGCTTATTCAAACGCTCAAAGACACTTTGGGCATTGAAGTAACCGAAAGCACAATTTACCCATTATTGATTCGACTAATGAAAGATAATTTATTGATACACAAGTGGATAGAACAACAATCGGGAATTCCTAGAAAGTATTATTTCATTACTGAAGAGGGTAAAAACAATGTAGCAGAAATGCAAAAAAGTCTTGTAGAAATTATTGAAAAAATACAAAAACAATGAAATTAATCGAATTTAAAAATACAAATGCACAGAGAATTTACACCGATTACATCAACAGAAGTAAACGAGTCACTAAAATTCTTTCTAACGAAGACCAAGAAGATTGCTTAATGGAGCTGAATAGTTATATCTATGAGTATATCCAAAACCACCAAAACGAAGATGAAACCACAGCCTTACTCAACATTATAGAGCGATTAGGTTCGCCCGAAATTACTCTAAAAGAAGTAGTTGCTGCAAAAAAAATCGACCAAGCTGTTAGGACTTTCAATCTAAAACACCTGATTCAAGCACTTTTCCTAAACCTTCGGAATGGATTAGTATATATCGTCTTATTCATTTTAACAATTATGCTAGCTTCGTTTCCAATTCTAATTGTATTGGAACTTTTACATCCAATTGAAACTGGATTATTTATAGGAAAAAGAAAATTCTTTTTCGGAATTGCTAATCCAAATGCTGGATTTTATGAAGTGCTTGGCAATACCTTTATTCCGGTTGTTATCCTACTAGGAGTTGCCTTCTACTTCCTTATTATATTCTTATTAAAACTTGTTAAAAATAAAAAATCATGAAAAAGCTACTATTAATATTGTTTGCAATCTCTTTCATCGGGAAAAAAGGTTTAGCACAAGATATCACTGGCTCTTGGAATGGTACGTTGAAAGTAGGTACAGTTCAGCTAAGGCTAGTTGTGAATATTTCAAAAACGGAAAATGGTTATAATTCTACTTTAGATAGCCCTGATCAAGGGGCAAAGGGAATTGCGGTTACGAAAACTACTTTCGAAAATGCACAACTAAAATTTGAAATACCAGTGGCTCAAATTGAATACGTTGGCGATTTCAAAAACGATAAATTTGTAGGTACTTTTAAACAAAGTGGGAAAGAATTTCCTTTGGAATTGAATAAAGGCGGCATTTCAGTGGCGGCGGTAAAACGGCCACAAGAACCCCAAAAACCATTCCCATATTACTCAGAAGAAATTACTTTTGAAAACCCAAAAGCTCAAATTACATTGGCTGGTACACTTACACTACCCCAAAAAGAGGGTGTTTTTCCCGCCGTTATTCTAATTTCAGGAAGTGGCCCACAAAATCGTGATGAAGAGTTACTTGGTCATAAGCCGTTTTTAGTAATTTCTGATTATTTAACTCGCCATGGCATTGCAGTTTTACGCTTCGATGATCGTGGAGTTGGGCAATCGAAAGGAGTTTTCAAAACTGCCACTTCAGCAGACCACGCTAGCGATGTAGCCAGTGCAGTGGCTTATTTGAAAACTCGTAAGGAAATCAACCAAATTGGACTCATGGGCCATAGCGAGGGAGGTTTGATTGCACCGATGGTTGCAGCCAATAATAATCAAGTATCATTTATTGTGCTTTTGGCGGGAACAGGCATTAGTGGAGATAAACTCTTATTGATGCAACAAGAACTTATTTCAAGAGCCAATGGTGTGAGTGAACCAGAAATTGCTTTATCGAAGAAAATCAACGAAGGGGCTTTTAAAATAATTGTACAATCGAATGATGATGAACAATTGAAAAAGGATCTAGCAACCTACATAGGCAAGATGGTTAACGAAAATCCTGAAATTAATCCTAAAGGAGTAAAAGAAGAGGATTTTATTGCACAACAAGTAAAAAGTGCCATGAGTCCGTGGCCATGGATGCAGTATTTCTTAAAATATGACCCTGTCGAAAACTTAAAGTTAGTAAAATGTCCAATTTTGGCAGTTAATGGCGAAAAAGACTTGCAAGTGCCTGCTAAAGAAAACCTTTCAGCAATTGAAAATATTGTCAAAAAAGCTGGGAACAAAGATGTAACAACAAAAGCTTACCCCAATTTAAATCATTTATTTCAAGAATGTAAAACGGGTAGTCCAGCCGAATATTCCACTATTGAGCAAACATTTTCGCCGCTCGTAATGGAGGATTTTACAAAATGGATAAAAATAAAGACTAAGTGAGTTAATTTGTTTCTGCCAACCCCTAAGTCTGGGGTTAGCAGAAACAATTTTCTTGGTGATTACAGCCTTGAATTTTAATCTAATTTAAAATGCTTTTACGCATTTTTATCAAATTCTTAGGGGATTTGTTCCTAAAGGAAGTCTGTCACTTTATGGCAAATAACTATTTTTTAGTATAAGTTTCATTGATTGTAAGTTCTGAATAAGTCCCTCTAATGAATGTTTTTACTAACTCTAAGGCATCTATGTCTGATTTACTGGTTAATGATTTTTTAACAGAATCAAGAAAAGTAATCATTGAAGTAAGATTGGTGGTAAGTTTTAAAGACGTTCCTGTTAAGGCTAAATCATAACTAATGTCAACCTTAGAATCTGCATAATCATCGAATGTGAGTTCTAATTTATTATTTGATAGCGTATAAGTTCCGTTATACGTGTCGCCGTAATTATCTAATAATGAAAACTTACCTCCATCATTAAAGGTATAACTTTTTGCTTCAAAAAAATTAAAATTTGATAACTCATCTTTTGTTAAAGGTTTAGTTGTTGTTTCCCCCATTTTTTTACCCGTACCATCTGTGCTTGTAATTGTCCAAGTACCTACAATATCCACAGGTTTAACATCTTCATTTTTGGAACAAGAAGCAGTAAATAGACCAATAAAAATAATAAGAGCATAAGTTTTAAATGTAGATTTCATTTGTTTGATTGTGTTTATATAAAAAAATTAAATTCTAGTATTTACTTTTTCATGAAAGAGGTATTCTTTCAGTTTAAAAATTCTAAATCTTTGAAGTGGAGAAACTTGTGGCTAAACCATAAAAGCCTCATAAAATGCCCATTGAAGCAATACTTGCAGAGATTAAAAGTCTGTGAATATCGCTTGTGTATGCGAGAGAGATTGAAAAGTAGAGGCATTATCTCAGAACACCACCAGAATCTCCTGTACCCAAAGTATATGGAGATTCTAATGGAACATAATCTATTTTATTCAATATCGCTTCGTTTTATCCAGCCTTCGATTGTCTTTTTACCGTAGTATCTTATTCTAAGCCAGTCATCTTGTTCTTCTAAAACTTCTACTTCATCACCTTTCAGTAGATACATTTTGTTTGGAATATTTGGAGAAGAGTTAATTATAGATTTTGAACTTTTTATTCTCTTTGTTTTCCCAGAAAACTGAAATATATTAAACTTAGAGAAGTTTTCGATTTTTATGCTATCAATCTTTTTAATGATAGATTGACTATTAATTTCCTTATTTTCTAACAAATAACCACCTGGTAAATTATACTCTGCTTGAATTTCTTCGAAATCTTCTGGTAATTCTAATAAGCTACTATTCAAACAAATGCATTTGTAGTAAACAGAGTCATTATTTAATTTCGAAAAATAACTATTCTCTGAAATTTGTATTGATACAAGCTTTTGATTTGAATTAATATTATAAAACACTCCAAAGTATGTTGGGTTTGTTTTTGTATTAATATAATTGATAATCAACTCTCTGCATTCTTCTTTTTTGAATTTTATTTTAGAATTTATTTCTTGAAATTCCTCTAAATTCTTGTCAAACACTTGCCTCGCCACAACGGGATTCGTCAAGACATAATTCATAATGCTTTTCTCATTCAGTATATATAATGATGTTTTTTTAAAATATGACAATTCAATAGGTGTATAAAACACATTACTTTTCATTTGTCCATAACAAGAAAAAGTTATTGTTGATATTATAATGATTAGTTTTTTCATCGAACTTATAATTTTTTTTTTCCTTGCTTAGGAAGGATTTTTATTTGAAAAAATAAAACATAATTTTATAATTATTTCAAAATAATAGTCCACTTTATTCTACATCACTACGTTTAATCCAGCCTTCGATTGTCTTTTTACCGTAGTATCTTATTCTAAGCCAGTCATCTTGTTCTTCTAAAATTTCTACTTCATCACCTTTCAGTAGATACATTTTGGTAGGTTGATTTAGTTTAATATTAAGATATACTTTTTTATTAATTTTTTTAAAGTCTACAAATAATCTATACTTCTCCCAATCTTTTTTATTATTACGCAAGGATTCAATCACAAATAATGGGATTTCTCTTATACGTTCATAAACATCTGGATCTCTTCCTGTGAAATTCAAAAAGAGTCTATTAGGTGTATAATCTGAAGGCATTTCTGCTTCATCATCTCCCTCAATACTATATGTTAAATAGCAACTTCTTGTATATTTTATCAAATTCCCCAAACTATCATGACTTTTGCATAAATCATCAAAAAATAATACTCTATTACCAGACGATTTCAATTCTGTAACTTTTTTGGGGTATTCCTCATTTGAATCATCCCAAAAACCATAGTACGAATAGGGTGAACCAGTAATAAAAGTGTTATTTGTTTCTTTGACATAGTAAATTTTAACTGATTTTCGATTTGAAAAAATTGTGTAAATACTATCATAACCATCCTCAGGTGGTATAAACTTCCAAATTCCTTGTATTTTATCACAATTGGGAATTGCTTGTGAATAGCTTTGAGTTGATAAAAATACCAATAGAACAAAAATTCTTAATATTTCTTTCATTTTTTTAGAGTTTTATATGCCTTTTTAGTGTACAACTTTCTATATTTAATGCCATTATCCTTACCATTTATTTCTTCCGTTATTTTTGCAATACTACCATCATCAACCTCATCTGCCAAATCATTTGCTTTTGCATCAGCCCAAAAGGTTAATGCAGTTTGCATAGCCATATCAAGGTCATCAGCTATCATATCTAAGTTTTTATCACATTCTGCACTTCGACACATAAAATCTTTATTCCCTTTGCCATGAACTCTATCCCATTTATCTTGTAACATTTTCTGATAATTATAATGACCTGTTAATTGCATAAATCCTCTCCCTCTAAACCGTGAACCGTCTTTAGAATCAATTGTGCCATTGTCCATTCTACAAGCATATACATAATCGAATAATGCTGTGCTTTTCACATATTTATCTTTAACTTTTAAGCCTGTTGTACCTTCGTAAAGGGGAGGTTCACAATACGGAAATGGACAAGAATTGGTACTTATAGCCTCATAACCCTCAAATAAATCACAGTATTTTAAAACTTTCTTGCCCTTATATTTTCTTGTAGTAGTTGCAAATCCACTATTTTCGATATTATTTTCACTGTATGTTAACTCTTTTAATTGGTTTAAATTTGTCTCTGCCCCAATTTGTCCGATAAAATGGCTCATCCTTTCTGCATTAGTTAATCCATACTTATTCGAATACTTATTAATAATTCTTGCTACTGTTTCACATTGCTTTATTGGAGTAGTTTTAAAGATCTGATTTAATTGCTTGCCTGTAATTGGGAATATAGCATTTGTTTCGACTACCTCCTCCTCAGTCACACCAGAGAACAACCAGCCTTCTACCAACTTAGCTTGATCGTTGTTGTCAGTTTTAATGGTTAGGTATCGCTGTGGGTTTTTAGTGCGATCATTATATAACTCTAAACGGTTATTATTTATTTCTCGGTTCGGTTCGTTATATTCATCTCTTGGTATTGAAGTTACATCCATGCCTGCATTGTTTGAAATTGCAATACTGAATTTATCAATACAGTTTTCTCCAATCATCACTTGGCCTTCCAATTTTTTAAATAATTCAATAGTCGAATATAAATTATCCTTAAAATCCTCACGCAATTTGTTCATTTTTGCTGCAATCTCTTCACAATCACCATTTGCAGCTAAACTTTGCCAGATTGTATTAAAACTATTCCAACCACACCCACACTCCATTTTTTTATCTTTGATGGCCTTTAATTTTTCCTCAAACTCTTTGGCTAATTTGGCCATTTCTTGTTGTCTTTTCTTATCCTCTTCTAAGCATTTTTTACAATCCTCATCATAAATCAACCATTCTTCTATTTTACTATTAGGACCCTTCTTTGGCTCAAAAGTCTCGGTATAAGCTTCACAAATACAGCTCTGACTCGCCAGATTTACCATCTTTATGATTTCTTCTGAGCCTTCACTACCAAACTTTTTAGTAAAATAGGCTATCTGCTTATCAATTCCTTCCTTGGCTTTTTGTTTCATGGCTGCCAATGCTTTTAGCTCAGATTTACTTACTTTTTTCCCTTCATTAACTTTAACTAAAATGGCCTGTGTTTTTTCAGCAATTTTTTCATACAAATCAGTCAGAGAATTATACGTTTCGGCAATAGCTCCTGCATTTTCATAGGCAACATCTAAAATTTGATTGTAGGCAGCGTAAGCTTTTTCTAAGGCCACTCGTTGTTTATCTGTTAGTAATGAGGCATTTACACCGCTTAACTCGGCTCGCCCTGCTACTACGCAGCCTCCTTCTGCTACTTGGATGCCACTTAGGGTTACACCCAGCTTTATGTTATTCATCATTGGTACTTTAATTAGACCTTCACCGTTCCCTGCTCCGTCAATGCTTACAACGCTTAATACCATTGAGTTCATGGCAATTTCATCGCCAGCATTTACTGGCACAAGGGTTCCATTATATTGTGGTACATTGTCATGGTTACCACAACTATAGCTGGCCGTGATACCCGCACAAGTAGGCTTTTTTGTCTTCAAAACCTCTTGCATTTGCTCAATCGTAGCATTAGCGGGTAAAACAGAAAGCTGTTTTGGCAAGTTATCGGGTAATTCTTTACCTTCGGCTGGTATGTATATCTTTGTTTGTGTATTTAGTAAGTTTGTTAACTCTTCTTCGGTAGTTTTAGAATCATTTACATCTTCTTGAGGGTTCTCTGAGGTTTTTATCACTTCTGGATCTGGCTCCATTGGGCTTTCGGGTTCATAGGTCAGCTCGGGGTCACTTTCCCAAGTTTCTTCTTCTGTTGGCGTTTTTATAATTTCAAAATCACTCACCGTAGTTTGGCTTTCGGCTTGTTTGCACACTGTTTTTACCTCCCATTTATATTGATAACCAACGGATTGCTGAATTAATAAATGCTCGGTCGATAAGACACTTTTTTCTGTTTTTAGTCCATCGGGTAAAGTAAAATAGGCTAATTTGTAACTAAGAGCATCGCTCGGAGCATCCCAACTAAGCTGTACTGAACCATCATCAGCATCTACTTTGGCTTGTAAATTCGTAGATGGTAAACATGGCAAATGCCCATATACAAAGCTCTTAATATCGCTATACCCATTATTAAAAAATCCTATTTCACCATTCAGACTTTCTACTCGTACTTGCCAAGCGTAGCGTTTTCCTTCTGTCAATGGTAATCCAGTTGGGCCGTAAAGAAAGTTAGGCTTATCGGATAATAGTTCTTGCATATATGGTGTTGCCGAATTGATAACCACAGAAGGGTCTTCTCCGTAGGGTACTTCATATAAATACAAGTGATATAAAAGCCCACCACTCCCCAAAGCAGGTGTTATGTGTCGGGGTGTCCAACTGAACAAAATATTTTGTGGCGTAGTAGCAGTCACAATGTTTCCATCGGTGGGCATATTCAGTAAGGGTGGATAATTATTTTGAATATAAAATCTCGCGGTGCCTACATTGCTCACTTGCCTAAATCGGTAGTGCTCGATGGCTACCACTTCCCATTCATAAAAACCAAATGGTAGAGCTAAGCCATTGAGTAATTGTGTATAATCAATACCTTGAACTTCCATGTTTTGGGGACTAAAGTTCTCGGCCAGTTCAAGTGCAGAGAGGGTCTTCGGAATCCCCGGTGTAAGCGTGATCGGTTGGGAATTAATAAAACCTTCGGGGTTTTCCAGCCAAACACCTTGCCCTTTAAGCCTAATTCGTAGGCTTACTTCAACACTGGGCTTTGTGAGGTCTTTCAGCAGTAATTGTACCTTAAACTTTAAAGGACTACTAACAATCTCGCTCATTTGACCACTAAAAGGTGGGCTCAATAACACCCTACAATCAACAGGATAGTTTTGGGGATAAGCTAAATGTGTTACCACCAACAATGATAAGAGTGATAAACAAAAAGTTATGTGTTTAAAGAATGTGTGCATCTTGCTCGATGATTTATTTATTTAAAATAGGAGCCTCAAAAACTTCTGAAAGTTTGGTTTCGGAATCGTCAGCAAAAATTGCCTTGATCCGATAGCTGTAAGAAATATTTGGCTCAATGTTTGGTTCTCGAAATGAGCCAAATTTGCCCTCAAAAATCTTGTAAAGTGCCATTCTTTCTCCAGTACCTTTACGCCGATACAAGGCATATTTCTTGATGGCTTGTTTAGGTATTGGCCAAGTCAGTAAAAGGCTATTAGAGGAGGAATCGAGACTAAAATTGATGGAATTAATCGGTTTTCGAACGCCAGTATATAACATTTCGAGTTCGATGTTGACAGGTTTTGAATGCAATCCCCCATCATCTTTTGCAATTAGTTGATAGATATAAGCCGTTCGTTCGGAGGCTGTTGTATCGATGAAACAATTTAATTGCTTTTTAGCGGAAAAGGCAACTAATAATGTGCGGCAATTAAGTGTATCGGTTTTTGGAAATCTGTATAAAAATGTGCTATCGTGATCTTCGCTCGGGGAGTTGGCCCAACTCACTGCAATGCTGCTATCAGAAACCGAAAACGCAGTAAAATTTGGCGACGCTGGCGGAATTATATCTGGACGAAGCACTATAACTGTATCAGCATGAGCAGAAGCATTTAGCCGTTTATCGAATGCAATTATTGTATAATAAATTTTCTTGTTGAGTAAGTTTAAGGAAACAGTATCTCTGTAAACACTATCTGCGATGATTCGATTAGTAATTAAACTCAACTCTCGTTTAGGATTATCTCCGCGATAAATACTATACCCTAAAAAATCTTTTTCGTGATTGGCTTTCCAACGAAGGCTAACTATACCTTTTTCGTCAGATTTATAGGTTTTCCAAACAGGTTTTTGCGGTGGAATAGAATCTTCTAACTGAACAAATTCGGGATAAGAGGCTAAACTCTTATAAGCCCAGTTTAGCACCGAAACTTGATAATAGCCTTCAGCAAGGGGCAAACTATCCACAAACATTCGGGTTTGTCTGGAAAGGCGTTTAGGGTTTAATTTTTCGTATTTCCCGCCTAATTTTTCCGCCCTTAATACATCAAACCCACGAATGTCATTATTCAAAGAGTCAGGAAAACTCCAAGTGATTCGAACACCATTTTCCTGTTTATTTGGTAAAAAGGTTTTTACTTTCGGGAGTGGTAGCTTGGTTCGATAACCATAAATACGTATCACATTCGAAGGTTCGGAAAGAATGCCAAATGGTGTGATGGCTTTTACACGATAAAAATATTCTTGATAGAGTTTAGGAAGCTTTTCAGATTTTGCTCCTATATATCTACCCAGTGAGTCGGGTTCTGCCAAGGCCAAAATGGGTTCATCTTGCGTAGCTCGATAACTTATTCCACCATCATCTGAACGCTCCACAACAAATGCACTATGCAATACTGAATCAGCTACATTCCAACGAATAAACAGTGTACTATCCTGGAACTCTCCGAATAAATTAGTTGGTGGCAATAAACGAGTGAGCTTCGAAGTTTCGACACTAACGGTGCTTGAAATATCAGTTTTATCAATCAATACGGTGTAGGTATATTGTTCATTGGGTAGTACAGTTCTGTCTTCAAAAAGTAGAGCCATTCCACCCGCAATCGCTCCCGAAGTATTGCTCATTAGCATAGCCATAGCCAAAGAAAGGTTTCTCGATTCTTGGTCTTCTGGTGCAGGTTCTTGCAAGAATTTATAAGCTACGGCCGCAAATTTTTCTTTTTTACTCAATAGATTCCAGTAGTTTTCTTTTAGTGGAACCAAAGGAAACTTTGTGAGCAAAACCTGATTTTCGTTTACTTTTTCACCATTACGATGGGTAGTTTGGCGAAATAAACGATAGCCCGAAGCATTACCTTTTTGCCAAGTTTCAAAACTCTGCGGCATCCATCGCAGAATCACTTTATCTTTTTCAGTTTTGGCAACTATGGCCAATTCTTGGGCAAAAACTGTAGTTGTACAGGCAATTAAAAAAAGAAATTGGATATATATATTTTTCACTTGTGTATTTATTTTTAAATTTTGAGAATCAAGAATTACGCTTACCAGTCATTTATCTTTATGTCAACAAATGGCAAATCATACGGACTTTCTTCTAATTGTTTGAGTCGGTAAAGTCTTTGTTCTTCTTCAAATTCTCTTTGGCGTTGACGTTGGCGTTCTTCTTCTAAGGATTTCTGACGAGCCAATTCTTCAAGATATTGGAAATAAGCAGTTTGACGTTCTTCTTCAAGTCGTCGTTGCTCGGCCTCAAATGCTTGGCGTTGTTGTTCATCTTGAATTCTACGCTGTTCGGCTTCATAAGCTTCTTGTCTTTGTCGTTCTTCTTCCAACCTACGTTGTTCAGCTTCATAAGCTTGGCGACTTCGCTCTTCTTCTTCTCGTTCTCTTTGTTTTCTTAATTCTTCATTTTTCAACCATTCTTCTTCTAATCGTTGTTGCTCTACATTGTAAGTGGTTGGTTGTGGTTCTATTATTTGTGGTAGTGGAAGTTGTTCTGGTTCCACTTCTCTTGCCTCCTTAACTTGTGGTTTAGCAATTTCTTCTTCAATTACAGGTTGGGGCTGAGGCTTCGTTTCATCTAAATCATTATCAGTATCATTAGTTTGGACTGTAGCTTCATCGGCTTCATCATAAAAAGCACTTATTTTCTGTGCAATTTGAGCAAATACACTAAGATCTGCCTTTGCATTAGATGTCCCATTAATAATGGCATCACTTTGTTTTTCAGCTTCTGCCATTATTTCATCCGCAATTTTTCGAGCTTCAGCCATCACACCTTCTGCTTGACTTTCAGCTTTATCCATTATCTCTTTTGCCTTTGTCTTAGCCTCTTCCATAATTTCTTTACCCCTTTGTTTAGCAGCAGCCATTTCAGCATCGGATTGAGCTTTGATTCTATCCACAACCTCTTGCATTTTCTTTTGGTAGGCTACATCTGCATCGTTGGCCAGCTTTCGATACTTTTCCTTAATTTCATTCCTTTTCTTTTTTAAAATCCGCCATTTTAATTCATTTCTTCGTTGAGCTTCAAGGTTACGTTTTAAGGCTATAAGTTCATTATTTAGGCTTGTAATTTCATTTTCTCCATTGGTATTTAGAACAATTACTTTATTTTCTGCCTCTTCAACTGTTGCCTCCACCTTTAACACTGCTTCATTTGTCACACCTATTACCTCAATTTTGGCGTTTTCAACAATATTATGAACTCTTAAGAGTGCCTCATCCACCACCTTGGTAGCAGTTCCAGTAGCAGTATTTACTATTTGTTTGACTTCTTCTTTCTTCTCTTGAGTTATGTTTGCATTTTCTGCTTTTTCCAAAATAGCCTTACCCCTATCATCAATCATTTCATTTATCTTTTCGGCTTCTTGTTTGGCAGTTTCTTCAATTTGTTTGCCTCGGTCTTCTGCATATTTATTTATTTCTTCTGCAACGACTTTTGCTTCTTCTTTTATTTCTTTCCCCGTTTCTTCGGCATTTTTAACTATTTCACTTATATCTTTTTTAAATTCTTCAACATTTTTGGTTGTTGTAAAGTAATATTCCTTTTGGGTATCAGCACCTGTGCCTTCATTGAATGGTTGCCAATTTCCTCCCTCTTCTTTTTGGAATTGCACATGAACTCTTACCGTGATTTTCTTTCCAGCTGGTAGAGCTGAGGTTGGTCGAAATACAATTTTTTTATCATTTTCTTTAATCCATGAACCACCAATCGTATTTCCACCTTCATCAGAAAGTGAATAATTGATAATTTTCTGTCTGAAATTCCCATTCAATCCCTCAACATGCGTTGGCGTTTCGATATCATTGCTAAAAACAATATTTGGTTGGGTTTCTTTTGCCAACAATTCCTGTCCCTCTGATGGGTAGAGGTTTTCAAAAACCTCCTCGTTTGAAACCCTAACATCGCTTCCTAATATCACACAATCATCCCCCACCGTGAAGCCCACATTAAAATTGAATTTTTTAAATAAAACTTTAAAACTTACGGCCACCTCACCCGCCCCATAGGTAGGATTCGGTGCGGCACCTCCCAAAACAGCTCCTAAACCAATATCAAGTACATCGAACCCAAAAGCCTTGCCTTTGAGCCAACCAATGGCATAAACTTGTCCGGCTGCTCTCCAACTATTGATTCCAATGGGTTGACCTTCACGGCCTTCACAATACGCACCGTTTCCATATTTCATCAACATCATATCAAGGCCTATTCGGGCACCAATGTTATAGGCTAAAATTGGGTTATTTGCATTTTTAGGGAAAGTACCTTGCGATGAAACGGTTAAGGCTGCACCAAATGCAATACCTGTCCCCGAAGCGACTTGCCCACTGCTAATATTGGAAGACCGCTTATTGATTTCGGAAGGATATTTTACAAAAATATTAGGCTCGGGAGATGGTAATTCTGGCACCCCATGCCCCAACATGATATAGCCATCTATTTGTGGTAAGCTTGGTAATAGAATAATAATTCTATCGGCAATTGGTGGCTCGCCTAAATGCACAAACCACTTGGTTGGTGAAAAATAAAATGCTCCTACAAATTGAACTGAAATAGAGGTTGTGGAAGCATTTACACCTAATTTTCCATAGTAACTTCGTTCATCGAAGTTTATTTTAAGCATAATACTTGCTCCGAAACCTTTGGGAGCATTTACATCAAATTTTTGCGTTTGTCCTTCGGGAGGTGTGTCACCATCTGTATTGTTAGCTATTCCACCCGGCTGCATCAAATCACTATCACTACATAGTTTTTGATACATAATCTGCCCCGCTTGAGGCGTAACTCTCCAGCCATCTCCAGCGACAATCACACTACCTAAAATACCAATTTTGCTTATTCCGCCACCATTATGGGTTACAATTTCTAAACCTGCTAAACCTGCCATTGAACCTCCAGTTGTAATGCCAATGGCAAAACGCCCACCCCAACCTATCGAAAAATTAGGAGCATAGACTATACCAGATAGTGACTTTGCCCCAGTTTTACCTGGTACAGGAGACATGTGTTTGTATAAACACCCCGCTAAAACATTGATTGAAAGTCCATTCCCATTTCCACCAGATGACAATTCACCATCTACAAACCAATATCTTTTCTCTTTATTCCCAAATATGGCCACGGCTCTTGCCTCAATTTTAAGCCCCACATCAAGGGTCATGCCCATTTCTCCATAAAATCCTCTACCATAAACTGGGTCGTTATTGAAGAAATCTATGATACCTTTAAATTGTCCAACCGATAAATCTGCGTTTACTTCTAATCTTTGTAGGGCAAACTTTTTATTTCTCCAAAAATGTCGGTTGTTTTCATTTACAAAAGCTCCTTGGATCACAAAACCACCAGTGGCTGATATTCCCACATCATCTAAATTTACCTTTACACCAAAATTTATATCTGCAACATTGTTTTGAATCAAAACTTTGGGAGCAATGATACTTATCGGAAAACCACCTAATTGATGCTCCTTATCCGACCCACCTCCAAAAAATCCAATAGATAGATAAGGTGATTTTGTTGATAAAAAGAGATTCTGAAAAGTAAATTCTTCTAGGCTAACTCCCTCATTCAAAGAAATAATATTCATTTTCCCATGCAACAAAGCAGTGGCAGAAAACTGCTCATTTTCAAGCATTAGACTAACGGTTGAGGCTGGTTCAAGATGAACTTTTGCTGCTTTGAAAACTTCAAAATCTAATTCTTCGGCCGCATTTACACTAAAGTTATAGTAATCACGAGTAGGGTCTATGATGGCTTTGTATCCCAATAGTTTTTCTTCTGAGGAAATAGAAACCCTCATTTTTCCCATCAAACTTCCCGCTTTGACTTTACTTTTTACGAGAATGATACTTGCACCGTCTATGGAATAATCCCAACCACTTAAATCCCCTTCTTTAATTGACATGATATTTTCGCCAAAAACCTCTCCCGAAACACCTATCTTATCAATCAGTAAATTATTTACCCCAATGCTTAACCTACTTTGTGTTGCTCGATTTTTGAAATGCTTAGGAAAACGTACCGTGACATTTCCAATAAATACGCCCCGCCAAAGTGCCCCAGTTTCTGCCGCCGTATAACCAGTTGGAAAAATACAATTAGGCGAATTCGCATGGTCACTGATATCAATCACTGCGTGGCTTACATTGAAACCATAACCTTTCATGGATGGTATTTGGAATGGCTGCATCGAAATATCTATCAGCATATTATTCCAATCTTGAATATTTTCTAAAATAAATTTAGAGCTCACATTGCCGCCTTGTGGTTCTCCGCTCACCACATTATCTGGCACAATCAAAGACCTATCAAAAACGACGTTTCCTTGTAATGAAAAACTTTCATAACCATTACATCCAAATTTGATTGAGCCACCTGTGAGTTCTAATGAAATTTTGTCTAAATCAAAAAGCTCAAAGGTATTCTTCCCCCCAAGTACTAACCTTAAAGTGCCTTCTTTAATACCTCCTTGCCCCGTGAAACCGATTTGTTCTCCAGCAAAACAAATATTATTGCCTTCGGGCGTGGTAATCATGGCAAAAATCGTAAGTGTATTTCCTGCTGGTGTAAATACTAAATTATCTAAGGCAATGGCATAGGTTGTTCCAGCTATTTCTTTTTCAACAACAATAGGTAAACTACTTAAATATTGCAGACTCAGTAAATCATATACTTTCTTACCAGCATTTTTGGCTTTTGTAATACGCTCTTTTACTTCTTCAGGCGTGATAGAAGCACTGTTCTGTTGGCTCTGTTTTTCTTTAACAAAATAATTTTCACCATCATTTTGTGGCATTATTTGCTCGCCAGAAGGCAGAATAATTGGCTTCAGATTCAAGGTCTTGCATTCTTCCTCAGTATAGTATTTTTTTGCGGGTTCATTGGCAAAACTGACTGTACTAAACAGGGCAAAACAGTATATTTTCAGGAATAACAACCTCATGATTTTTATTTTTTAGACTTAATAACAATTGGCTCAAACTGGTAAGAATAGCCTAAGTTTAGTGTGATTTCAGTGATATTTTTATAGGAATTATTAGCGTCAGAAACTTTTAGTAATAGGGTTGAAAAATTAAATTTATGTACCTTTTTGATGGATGTTTGTAGTCCGATTCGCCCCAGATAGAGACTTTTTGAACTTTGAATCTTGTTTTCAAAAATTGTATTATTCGAATGTGTGTATGAGAACATACTTGAAAATTGAACTTTATTTTTTGCTAAATTCCGATGATAGGTCATTACTGGCCCAAACATCAAATCTTTAGAGACATCGGTCTGATTCTGAATGAAGTTTAATCCTAAGCTGTAGGATATTTTCTTGGGTTCTATAGATAAGCCGTAGTTCAGATTTACATTATTAAGTACATTAATGGTTTTGAAACTTCCTTGTTGGTCATTGCCTGATTGATGGATCGCATTAATGGTAATAGCCTGTTTTTTATCAGTTTCGGTGGACATTTGATACATTAAAACGCCCGATATATTATTATTTATCTGCCGATAATTGAGTGTATCTAATTGCTGATAAGGCTCCAAGACAGTTAAGTATTGAAAGTTATTTTGGAAATTAGAAAAATTGGAAAAGGTTGAATAATTAAGGCTCAAATTGAGCTTTTCGTTGGGTGTAAAATTTGAATCAAAGCCCCAAACATATCTTCTCAATGCCTGTGGATTTGAATGATCTAAATTACTGAGTTGATAACCCAAATCAGTACTCAATGCCCATTTCCCATCAAAAAACTGATTATTTGTTTTAAGCTTATAGGTTTCTAAGTCTGCATTAATAAAATATGCTCCAAAAGTTCTATACTTGGGGTCAACACGGCTATATTCAAAAGCAAAATCTGAATTTTGATATTTATACTTAATAGAAGTATTTATAGCTTGTTTATTTACATTACTCCGCTTACCAATGGTTTGTCCCAATTTAGAGAAAAAAGAATAAGTTTTATCTTCGGAAAAAATCTTACTTCGAGCAATTTCTGCATTTATAAATAATTTTTGAAAGAATATCTTTTGGAAGTTTATAGCAATAGCCAAGTTTGATTCCGGAAAAATATTGTAGGAATCTAAACGATTGACCAATGAATTAACCTTATCAGCCGCTTGGAAATAAATAAGCTCAATGAAGTCTTGTTTTTGTTTGTATCCTACTTTTCCACCTAAGCCCATTCGTTTATATGCAGGGCGGTTCTGTGGACTAATAAAACTTGAATCAATAGGTATGGCTTTGAGTAATCTTCCATACATAAAACTTCCGTAGATTGGAGAATGGTTAGAACGATATTCATACCCCAATCCTTGAAATCGAAATCCTGCCAGAGTATTTTGCGAGAAATTTAAAGCTGAGGTGCCCAAATGTAATGTCGAACCTTTGTATTTAGGCTTAAGCGATAGTCGATTAAATGGTTGTGTTCTTGGGAAACCTCCCGCAAATGGAGAATTGAAATTACTTTTTTGATTGGTAAAACTAAAAGAAATAGGAATATTTATTCGGTTTAATAATGTAGCGTTAAAATTACCAGTGTACATATAAACAAAGGGAGTTCGCCTAGTATACCCTTCAATAGCTTGGTAATAGGTATGATTCACCGATAATGCACCTGTCAATTTAATTCCTTCATCAAAAATACTTTTTAGCCTAAAGTCTTTGAGTTTTTCAAGGTCTTGTGCAATTGTAGGTGTAAATACTAAAGCCCAACCACAGAGCACTACGTAAGAGATAAGTTTTTTCATTAAATTATTCACCTCGCTTACTTGAATTTAATAGTTATTAACTTTTCCTTTCAATTCAAATTAGTATTACGCTGAATAGTTAAAGTTTGCTTAATACTAATAAAATCGTATCAATTAAATTAGTTAACAATTGTACTCCAATTTAAAAACTTATACTAACGCTTATATATAAACGTATTCACAATTTTATTTTAAATTCTATTCAAACCGTATCTATTGAAACAAAATTCTATATCAGACTAAAATATTCTGTATTGTACTCATGTCAACACTTTACAATCAAACCACTCAGAAAATGATGGTTTGATTGTAAAAGTGAAAAACCTAGTTGATAAATCCGCTATTTGTTTTGTTTTGCGAATTGTTTGTTTTTGTATTCGATAAATTGTTGGTATATTTTTTTCTTTGCAAGAATATTCATTCTCAATTGAGCTGATTTATACTTATTTGAAAAACCACATCCAATATTTTGATTGCTTATTTGGGCAGGCGAACTATTTGTAAAAACATTGTTGAATTTTGCAAATGCAGGAGAGCTACTACTTACACCAAAACAATTTGTGAATATAACTGTGTTATCAGTATATTTACCATTGTCATACACAAAGGCATTGTAATAAAAGCTTTGAGATTTATTGACGAAATTTGAATTAGTAATTGATAAGTTTAAACCACTGGAATAGAGGGTTATATCATCCCCTTCTTCAGATATAAACTCTATATCTTTCAAATTGAGTTTCTTTATATCAGAGGTTATAATTGCATCAAATATCAAGTTTCTAAATGTAAGATTGTAGAGCGTAGTTTCATATTTTGATGCAAGAAACTCTATACCAGTAGCGGCATTTTCAAACAAAATATGATGAATGATTGGAGCTTTTGAGGGCTTTATAAGAAGTCCTGAAGAATAAAAAGAAATTGGAGTTCCTGCATCTCTTAAATAACAGTATGAGATTTCAATATCTCCATTGGCAACAATTCCATTCCAATCATCATATTCTGGACTTTTATTCTCAGATTTCATTTCAATGATATTAGCCGCATCGCCATTCATGATTAGCTTTCCATTAATAACTAGCTCAACCCCTTGAATTGTACTCTTAACTTTTATTTTTGTTCCTGGTTTAATTGTTAATACAAACTCTTTAGGAACAGACACAGTACCATTCAAGTTAATTTCACCACTCCAAGTTTCATTTTTGTTCAAAATGTGGCTTTCAATGTTTCCAGAAATAGAATCATCATAAATAAATTTTACAGGAATAGTAGTCTGCTTACCAGCTATTCCATTTACTTTCGGGATGATAGTAATATTTCCTGAATAATTTCCATTGATAAGGCTTTTGGTATCAATATTTACCTTCACAGAATCTGTGCCACTTAGGGTACCTACACTTTTATCAACGGATAGCCAAGGTTGGTCAACAGTTACCTCATAATTTAGATTTTCAACACCAACTTTTGTCATCTTCAAAAAAACTGATTTTCCAGCTCTAATTGTTTGCAAATCAAGATTTGTAATACCAAATTCTATTGTTGTTGTTTTAAAGGTTCCTTTTACAGTAACATTTATCACTGGAGATACAACTCCATTAATTGTGGGAGTAATACTTAAAACTGCGGTATTTTCTCCATCCTGTATATCAACAGCATTGATAATTGTACTTAAACTTATAAAATCTGTTCCTGTGATAACTCCTGAATTTTTTGATAGTTTTAGCCAATTTTTATTACTACTGATCGTATAAGAAATACTACCTTCACCACTCTGAACAAGCATAAATGAAGAGGAAGAAGTAGTAGTTATTGATCCTAAATCAATCGTCGAATTTGAGACTGTTAATGTTGGTGGAGCTACTTCCTTTTGTTTACAACTCATTGCAATTAAAAGAAAATAAATGAAAAGAATTAATTGTTTTTGCATTGTGTATGGTTAAATTAAAATTATTCTATGAATGTTTGATTTTATATATTAATCTTTCAATCCTTAACGCTAATCTTCAAATCGGTCTGAAAAGAATACTTAATTCCTTTTTGAGGCTCAAAGAGAGAAAAGTTGATTAAATAAACTCCTGCTTCTATTTGGTCGGGGAGCTCAACTGAAAGGGCTTGATGGCTTGCATCATAAATACCATTTTGAATGTAAGTTTTTTGAGCACCAACCAAATCAACTTGATAAAACCTTGCTCCTATTTGAGCGAAATTAATTGTCTTAAACACAAGCTTTTCTGATTTCTGATAAGTGGCTCTAGGCTCAATGATATTCCTTATAAAAGGCATGTTAGGGTCATACACTGCCACTGGCATATTGAAAATTTCACTAAGTTTATTCTCAGATACATTCTTTATTCTCACAGTATATGTCCCAATCGATAGATTTTTAGGTAAAACAAAGCCCAATTTATTTGAAATGCTTTGGGAAAGAGGCAACTGATAGATAAGGTCATTTTTTTGTAATTGGCAAGTAAATATAAATTGCTTCCAATCTAAATATTTACCACTTAACCAAATTGTATCTCCAAGCAGCATATTTTTTTGTAGAACCTCATCTAATTGGGGGGATGGATAACCAATCCAAAGCTTTTTGGCTGAAAGCACTTCTTGGTTTTTAACTTTAATTTTTATTTGATAAAAGCCCGTTTTTTGTTCGACTGAAGTATTTAACTTGATTTGTGTCGAATCAATCAATTGGTGTTTTATTAGGCTTTCTTTAAGTTCGGAATCAACCAAAAAAGCCTGAATATCTAAAGCAAATTTACCAAAGTTTTTTCCGGTAATAGAAAAGTCTTTTCCTGCCTCTACGGTATCGGCTTTGATTAAATTTATTTCTGGACTGGGTTGATTTTTAACTTGAACTTTTATTGTATAAATAAATTTTTGCCCACCTTTCGATAAAGTATAATATACAACTTGACTAAAATTTTGTGCAAGGCCCGAAGCGGGAATAATAGACACTCCTTTTTCAACATCAATCATAGGAATTAATGACTTGATATCAGTTTGATAAGGTACTTCAATCGTAATTGTTTTTGCATCTGAATCAATACTAGTTTTGAGTGAATCTACACCCACAAAAGAAAAGCCTAAAATGCGTGGAGACGTAATTGGTTCAGTAGGATTTTTGCAAGAAAATAGTAATAACAAACAGCAAAGTTGTAGGAAAAATTTAATCATTTTTTATGAATGCAAAAGTTGTATTAGGGCAAATATGTATAAAAAAAACAAAATATCTAAAGTTTTTATACTTTTTTTTATGGTTCATTTCATCCTATACCGTTCAGTAATGAGCACAGCACCGTTCAGTAACTCTACAAATATTTTAACACAAAAAGATATACCAACTGTGTTAGAGATTATTGTTAGAAAAACGATAATTTGATACCATCTAACGTTTGAGCTAATCTAATTTTTTTGAGGAACTCCTATAAAATATAAGATGATTTATAATATCTTTAAGTCTAAACCTAAATCAGTTGATGCAAGCGATTACTCACATAGCGATTGTTGTTGAAGATTACGACAAAGCAATAGAATTTTATACTCAAAAACTAAACTTTGTATTGGTTGAAGATACCCAACTAACAGACTCCAAACGCTTGGTTTTGGTGAAGCCAAATGCCAATAGTGAATGTGCATTACTTTTAGCAAAAGCAGCCAATGAAGAACAAATGAGTAGGGTTGGAAATCAAACTGGGGGAAGAGTATTTCTATTTTTAAAAACCGATAATTTTGACCGAGACTATCAAAACTTACTTAAAAAAAACATTAAGATTGTCAGAGAACCCAGCGAGGAAGTTTACGGGAAAGTTGCTGTTTTTTCAGATTTATACGGAAATCTTTGGGATTTAATCGAGTATCGCTCCTTAGCAAGATAGCAAACAAAAATAGGAATCGACCGATTCCTATTTTTGTGATAATCACATACAAAAACCCTAATCATTTACTCTACTCCTTTCACAAATTTTACATTATTTTCTTCATACGAGAGTCTCTTATTCTTAAACTTTTCTTTGCACCAAGCTATTAGATGCCTAATTTCTTCTTGTGAAGATTGTCTGAGAGCCTTTCTCAGTTCCTTTCTAAAAATCCTAGGCTCAAAACTTACTTTTTCAAGAATCATCTTACTGTATTCAAGCATTGTCATAGTTAAAAAGGGGTTAAATACTCCTGAGTGAAACCGAAGTATTCACTCAGGATGGGTTGGGTGGTTAGTTATTACTTGTTGAATCTTCCTTTGTTATATTCATTGTCGTAAGTATCTCATTAGTAATCTTTCTTGCAACAATTTGCTTTCCAAATTCAGTTGAAGTAAAATGCGATTTGTAATTACCTGAAGCCATCAATGGATTCATACCTACGCTTTGTGAAGGCGGCATTGAAACAACTAACGAAGCTTCAGATGCAAAGTTTGCTCGCCCCTGACGCTTATAATTATGAACTGAACTGATATCGTTTTTAATTTTATTAGACGACTGACTCATTACACTTACGCTATTACTTTCGGCCAAAGCCTTACGCTGCTGAAATACGGGGCGTTTGTAGTTATGGGGTGAATCAATCGACGATTTTTGTGCATAAACTGAACCAGAGGCCATCCCTACTAAAACCAAAACATATTTTATTAAATTTTTCATTGCATCTTATAATTAATTTTCGAATAATATATTGTTCTATCAGAAAGTATTTTTGATAACTTATCTGATGACAATACAAAGATAAGAAGGCAACATTAGGCTAGAATTAAGGTAATATTAGAAAAGCCTTAGAAATGATTATCTGGGTAAAATGAGGGTAAAAGTAGTACCCGATTCATCTGAAGACTTAACGTCAATCTTCCCTTTATGGAGCTGAACGATGCGTCGGGTTAGAGAGAGTCCCACCCCGTGCCCCTTTGTATGGCGAGAATTTGAACCTCGTTTGAAAGGTTCAAAGATTTGATTCAATTCATTAGCAGGAATAACCGAACCTTCATTATGAAAATCAATAGTCAGCTTTTCATTTTGCATTTTTATTTTCACCTCAACCGTATTTTGTGGCGAAAACTTAGCCCCATTTTCAATTAAATTAATGAGTGCTGTGTATAATAATCCATCATTACCACGTACTTCAGGCATTGAATCGGCCTCTTCATCGAGGCTGATAAGTATTTGATAATTAGGATTTTTCTTCAACAATTCGGCACGCACTTGCCAAATAAGTTCTAAAATATTAACCAATTCGTATTTGAATTTAGTATCATCTGCATCAATACTTGTTAAATCTAATAAGTTATTGGTCAATTTATTTAGCTGTTGAACATCCTCAAGCACCGATTGTATCATTAATTTTAAATCGGCCTGATTATCATTGGCTAAAAGCGAAACTTGAATTTGTCCAGTAATCGCAGTGAGTGGCGTACGCAATTCGTGTGAAGCATGAGAAACAAACGAACGTTGCGTCTGAAAAGCGTGTTCGAGGCGGTCGAGCATTTGATTAAAACGTATTGATAACTGTTCCAGTTCATCAGCTTTATTTCCCTCATTGAGTCTAAGATTAAGAGCTGATGCTTGAATTTTATCAATTTTCTGAATCATTTGTTTAACAGGCCGTAACATCCTTCGAGCGAAAAGCCAACCCGTTACCGCACTAATACAAACCAATAAAAAGGCAGAAAACCCTAAAATAAATGCTAAGTTTTTTTGTTTATCGATACCATATTTATCAATTGAAGAAGCTAAGACAATATATTCTTTACCACTATTTGTAATAACTGTACCATACATTTCTTTGCCATTTTCTTCCCAAAATAAGTCTTTTTCTTGTCTGATTTTACCTAAAACTTCGCGGTTAACTAATAGAGTGTCTGAGCCACTTTCATAGATTACTTTATCATGAATATCATAGATAATGATTTCTTCTTGATTAAGTGCCGTTACATTGTGCTTATCTAAAAGTTTAAGTAAATCAGGACTAATTTCATTTTTATTAAAAATAATTGTAGCAGCCGTAAGGGCTTCCTGACGCAGGCGTATTTTGTATTCTCTTTGGCGATATACTTCACTTTCGAAATAAATTACCAAAGAAAATACTAATAATAAAATTGAAAAAATGCTCAAAAAGAGCACCGCCATGCGTACGCGAATTGTCATTTATTTTTTAGCATATAACCCATACCTACTATTGTATGGATAAGTTTATTTGAAAAACCCTTGTCGATTTTATTACGAAGATAATTTACATATACTTCTATAAAATTCGTACCCGTATCAAAATTAATATCCCAAACTTTTTCGGCAATATCAACTTTCGATACTACTCTTCCTTTGTTTAGCATCAGATATTCAAGTAAACTAAATTCTTTGGCGGTCAACTCCACTACTTTCCCATCTCGTCGAGCTACCTTTTCCTTTAAATCTAACTCTAAGTCGGCCTCTTGAAGTTTTTCGGCTGGTTGTTCTACCTCGGTTGTTCGTTTGAGAAGGGCTTTTACACGAACTAAAAGCTCCATAAAATCAAAGGGTTTTACCATGTAATCATCAGTACCAACCTCAAACCCTGACAATTTATCGGCTACACTGCCCAATGCCGTGAGCATTAAAACAGGAATTTTGGTGTTTTTTGCACGAACAAATTCACAAAAATCTAAGCCACTCATATCTGGCAGACCAATATCTAATATTATGAGATCGAAGTTTTCGGTTTCAAAAAGTTGTTTTGCATCGCTACCCGTTTCAGCCACTTCGGCTTCAAAATTTTGCGTTTGCAAACCTTTTTTTATGAAAGTTGCAACTTTTACTTCGTCTTCAACAATTAATATTTTTTTATTTTCCATCATTATTTTATCAGTAATGTTATACGGCTACGATATTTTTTTGAGGGTTTTCATCTGAATAATATCCACTAAGAATGCAAATGCCATTGAGAAATAGATATATCCTTTCGGAATTTCAAAATGAAGCCCTTCGGCCAATAAAGATACACCAATCATCATTAAAAAACATAATGCTAGAATTTTAAAAGAAGGATGTATTCGAATAAATTCACTAATTGGCTTGGAAGCAACTAACATAATTCCTACAGTGACAACCACCGCCGTGTACATTACCCATATTTCCTGCACCATCCCAACTGCCGTGATAATTGAGTCTATCGAAAATACTAAGTCTAAAATAATAATCTCTGATAATAACTTTGAAAAACTGCTACTAACCGTTTTTTCTAAGGCAACCTCATCATTTGCTTCGGTTTTATGATAAATTTCCTTAGTACTTTTATATACCAAAAATAAGCCTCCAAAAATTAAAATTAAACCTTTACCAGTAATTTCTTTATCAAGAACAGTGAAAAGAGTTTGGTCTAGTTTAAGTATCCAAGAAATAATGCCTAATAAACAAAGTCTCATAACCATTGCGAGTCCAATACCCCAATAACGCAATTTATTACGTTGATTTTCTGGTAGCTTGTCGGCTAATATAGATATGAAAATAATATTATCAATCCCTAAAATTACTTCTAGAGCGATTAATGATAACAATGGTACAATTACATCTAACATTTTTATAAGTTTGATTTTAAGATAATAAAAAAGCAGTCGAGAAATATCAACTGCTTTTCCAGCTACTCTAAACTAAAAACTGAACTTTTCCTAAAGACTTTTCCTATTATTTTATGATGCTACAAAGGTAAATCACCCAAATTAGACTGGTGTTAAACTCATATTAGAAAAGGCTTAGAATTATATAATCCTAAGCCTTTTCACTAAAAAGTATTTCAGCGATTGTAATTATTTTTTAATGATTCCCTCAAGAACTTTTAAATCCCCATCAATCTTAGGAGGAGTAATTCCAAGTATAGCTGCTACTAAAGGATAAACGTGTATGTTATCAAAGGCTGGAATTTTTACTCCAGCTTTGATATTTGGTCCTTTCGCATAAAAAATTGCTCCCATTTCTGGTGTAGTGTAGGGGTCAAAACCATGAACTCCCCAAACAGGACGTGTTTCAGGCTTTTTGTCCATTGCTTCTTTTGAGTAAATACTATATCCTGGTTCTACTACAAACAAAATATCTCCGATTCGAGGGTGAGTATTGAAGTGAAATTTAGAAGGAATATCTTCTTTTTTATAAACTTTAAAATGTGACTCTCGGCTTTTAACAGCATTAAAAATCTCTTCTGCTTTATCTTTATTTTTGATAAAAATATTGGCGTGCGTACTATTATTTACAAATATAAAATCATCTTTTACTAAGCCTGCAAGCAAATCTTCCTGGTAAACAAAAAATTCTGGTTTGTTTTTCATTTCATACATACCGTGGTCAGAAATCAAGATTACGTTTACGGGTAAACTAATTTTCTGTAATCCATTTACCAGCATGCCAACTAAGCTATCGGCTTGCATAACAGCTTCTTTTGTTTTATCACCATTGGGTCCGTACTCATGTCCTTGCGTATCGACCATCGAAAAGTAAATGGTCATTAATTGTGGACGCTCAGCCTCAGGTAAATTCAGCCAGTCGAAAACAGCTTGAACTCTATTTTTTGGGGGTACACTATCATCGAATCTATGAAAATACGTTGGATACTGACCCGCAATTGGTGCCTCAGAACCAACCCAAAAATAAGAAGCGGCTTTCATTCCATTTTGTTGAACTAATTGCCAAATGGGTAACCCCCCATAATAATAAGGGTCTTCAACCTTTGCACGTTGGCGAATAGAATAAAAGGTATCACGACCTTTATCATAAAAAGTATTATCTACTAATCCATGATTGCCCGGGTAAAGGCCTGTAACAAGCGTGTAGTGATTTGGAAAAGTCTTACTCGGAAACGATGGTCGCATCATTTCGGCCGCTGCACCTTGTTTAATAAATTCTTTGATATTTTTTGCATTATACTTTTCTGCGTAATCATATCTAAATCCATCAAAAGATACCATTACTACATACGGTTTAGTACTTTGAGCATAAATAACTAAACTTGTAAACAGCAGAATTAAAGAGTTGAGAATATTTTTTAGATTTAGAAACATACAATATCATTTAGTTAAGATGAAAACATGAGGTAAAATTATGTATAATCAGTACAAATTATAAAACTCTATGAAAAGGTTTTAAGAAAATTAGATAATATGTGATAAAATCTCGATTAAAATATTATTAAACAATGAAAAATTTGTATTTAATTTGAATATTCTATAATGACTCTAACAAATGAAAAAACTTCTTATACTAAACCTTTTCTTCTTCTTTTGCTTTTCAATTCAAGCACAAAAACAAAAAGTTATTCTCGATTGCGATTTAGGTGATGACATTGATGATGCTTATGCCGTGGCTTTGATGTTAGCCAGCACCGATAAATTTGATATTTTAGGCATCACTACCTGCTATGGCCGCACAAACGATCGAGCAGAAATGGCTTGTAAAATGCTTTATGAGACTGGTTTAGAACGTATACCAGTAGCTATGGGAAGAAATACCTCCAATAAAAACGAAAGAGCTAATTGGTATGCCGACCAATTTTATTGGTCGAAAGGTTTCAATAAAGTCAAACCGATTCAACAATCAGGTGCAGATTTTATCATTGAACAATTACATAAATATCCTAATGAAGTAATTTTATTTTCGGTTGGCCCCGTAACCAACATGAAAGATATTATCGAAAAAGACCCACAAGCCTTGAAACTGGCTAAGAAGGTAATCGCCATGTTTGGCTCATTTTATATTGGTTATAATGGAAGCCCAACCATCAACCCAGAATGGAATGTAGTAGTTGATGTAGAAGCCTCAAAGAAGTTTGTCAATTCGGGGGCAAATATTGTATATGCAGGGCTTGATATAACCGCTTTTGTGAAGTGGGATAAAATGATGCAAGAAAGATTACTCTACCGCCAAAGTCCACTTACCAATGCACTTTGTGGCCTCAAATCTCTCTGGTCAAATACCGCTACCCCCACGCTTTTCGATGCCGTAGCCATTGGAATGGCACTTTACCCTGACTTATTCAAAACCGAAAAAGTTTTTGTAGAAGTTGATGATAAAGGCTATACCCGCATTGATAAAGCCAAAACACCTAATGCTGAGATTGGTGTAGGTATTAATACCGAAGAGTTTTTGAAAAGAATCATGGATGTTTATTTGAAACAAAACTTAGGGAGATGAGCAAAAAAATATGCGTAATTGGTAGTTCAAATACCGATATGGTCGTAAAATCTGAGAAGTTACCAGCCGCAGGAGAAACCATTCTTGGAGGTACTTTTTTAATGAATGCTGGCGGAAAAGGAGCAAATCAGGCAGTAGCAGCGGCAAAATTAGGAGCAAATGTAACATTTGTTAGTAAGGTTGGTGATGATATATTTGGTAAACAAGCCATTCAAGGCTTCCAAAAAGAAGGCATCAATACCAATTTTGTCTTTACTGATGCCGAAAACCCTTCAGGCGTAGCATTGATTTTGGTTGATGCCAAAGGCGAAAACAGCATTGCAGTAGCTTCGGGAGCGAATGGAAATTTACAAATAGCTGAGGCGGAAAAATCTATTGAACAAATTTCAGCCAATGATATAGTTTTACTACAACTAGAAATACCAATTCCGACCGTAGAATTTGCCATCAAAAAATGCTCTGAAAATGGTGCAAAAGTAATTTTGAACCCCGCACCTGCTCAAAAGCTGAATGAGAATATTTTTAAATTTCTCGAAATCATCACTCCAAATGAAACTGAAGCAGAATTACTTACAGGAATAAAAGTTACAGACCTTGAGAGTGCCAAACACGCAGCAGAGGTTTTGCATCAAAAAGGGGTAAAAAACATAATAATCACGCTGGGTTCAAGAGGTGCCTACTTATACAATACCAACACCAATCTATTAATTAGTGCTCCTCAAGTACAAGCAGTTGATACCACAGCCGCGGGCGATGTTTTCAACGGTGCTTTGGCAGTTGCACTTTCCGAAGGAAATGAAATGGAACAAGCTATTAATTTTGCATGCAAAGCAGCAGCAATTTCGGTAACTCGTATGGGAGCTCAAGCCTCTGCTCCTTTGCGGAGTGAGATAAATTTCTAACATAAATAAATTAATTGACGACTGCTTCAGCTAACTGTTATCAGAAATTAAACCTTATGACTTTAGTACAAATAAAGAGTTTAGGCTAAAGCCAATACTGATTATTCTTTCATCCGTCAATTGAAACTAACGGCAATGAAGTAAAAGCCAGCTCTGCGAAGAATATTTCTTCGCAGAGGCATTTTAACATCTCCTAATGTTAGTGTTCGGGAGAACTAAAAACTAGGACGAAGTTTGAAACTTGGCACAGCATAACGGCAGTAATACTATCTTGAGTAACAAACCAAAACAAACGAGGCTGTTTCAGTTTCATCAATGACCAATGAGACTCTATTTCCTATTTTTAAATCAGATATTAATGCAGTTCCCATTGAATTTTTAATTGTTGTTTGATTTGTAAATTTAATAGTTTGAACAACACCGTCATTTCGTCTGATACTTATTGAGTTCTTTGATATTTTTATAATTTGGCCTATGCCACCTGTTCCATTGCAGGGGTCATTCATAGCAGATTTATCATCAGGATAGATATTACTAATACTATTTCTCGGATTTAAAGTTTGATGGTCCTTTGGATAAATCGCATATAGAGTAGTAATAACAACAACAATAATCATAGTTATGACCGTGATTATAGCTTTATAATTCTTTGAACGTAACCATTTAGCAAAAATCAAAAATGACCAATAGCCAATCATAACACCCAATGCATTCAATATGATATCATCAATATCAAAAATACCCACACCTAAAATTACTTGAATCATTTCGATAGTCAAACCTGAGATAATCGCAATAAGCAACAAGTTTTTCCATTGAAAATGGTGTTTAATGAAAGGGATAAGAAAGCCAATTGGCACAAGCAATGCAATATTGCCGACGAGATTAACACCAGCAATGATTAATCCTTTATGTCCTAATAGATAAGGCAAAATAGTTTTAAAAGGTACAAGGTTTGGGCCTTGTCCTGCACTTGTTCCAGAAAAATTCAACATCAAGTGCCCAATTCTAATGGTTGGCATATCTTTAAAGACCATTATTTTGATTAGAATTAAGCAATAGATAATAAGGAGGAAAATTGAAATTAATTGCTTTTTCATAGTATTAGTGATTAAATATTATTCAAAGCTAATTTTTGGGGGAAATAAAAATGAAATAATGTGACAAAACCTTTAGAATTTGTGATGAATTAGTTCTAGAGCTCAACTGAAACTAAAGCAATAAATTCATGGCTATTTGCACTAACGGATAAATATAAAATAATAAAAACTTACAATCAATGCTGTCTCTTTTAGTTGAAACTGAGGGCAGTAAACATGAACCTTTAATAACTCAACCTTAACATGAAAAACAAGATTTTAGTAATTATTCTGCTTTCGATTGCAACACTCACCAATGCTCAAAAAATGATAACGATGAGCAAAGAAAAACTCAAAGATAAAATTATGGGTGGTTGGGCAGGTCAGACGATTGGCGTTACTTTTGGAGCTCCCGTAGAATTCAAATTCAACGGAACCATGATTAATGATTACCAAAAAATTCCGTGGTACGATGGTCTTCTTCACAAAACCATGACCAATAGCCCAGGTGTTTATGATGACCTTTACATGGATTTAACGTTTGTAGAAGTTTTTGAGCGAGAAGGACTTGATGCTCCAGTAGAGTCACACGCTAAGGCTTTTGCCAATGCTGGATATATGCTTTGGCACGCCAATCAAGCGGCTCGCTATAATATTTTGCAGGGTATCATGCCACCTGCTTCAGGGCATTGGCTCAATAATCCGCACGCCGATTGCATTGATTATCAAATCGAAGCAGATTTTGCGGGTCTTATGTCACCGGGAATGCCTAATGCAGCCTCAAAGATTTCTGATAAAATCGGGCATATTATGAATTACGGAGATGGCTGGTACGGAGGAATATACATTGGTGCTATGTACTCTTTAGCTTTAGTTTCAAATGATATTAATTATGTCGTAAACGAAGCCCTTAAAACTGTTCCCAAACAATCGAAATATTATGAATGTATTTCAGATGTAATCAGATGGCACAAGATGTATCCAGATAACTGGAAGAAAACTTGGTTTGAATTACAACAAAAATGGACAAACGATATCGGCTGCCCCGATGGTGTTTTTGCTCCATTTAATATTGATGCTACTATCAACTCGGCTTATGTAGTCTTGGGATTACTTTATGGGAAAGGTGATTTTACAAAAACAATGGAAATCACAACCCGATGCGGTCAAGATGCCGACTGTAATCCATCTTCAGCGGGAGGAATTTTGGGGGCCATGCTTGGCTATAAAGCTATTCCTGCTTATTGGAAGTTAGGCTTGAAGGAAATTGAAGACATGGATTTTAAATATACTTCTACTTCTCTCAATGATGTTTATGAAATTGGTACTAAACACGCTCTCTTAAATATTGAACGTAATGGTGGCAAAGTTTCAGGAAATATGATTTCAATAAAAAGTCAAGCACCATCAGTAGTTAGATTTGAAGAAAGCTTTGAAGGGCATTATCCGCTTGATAAAAAATGGATTGGCAAGAACTTAGAAAACGATATTGAACTCGAATTTGAAGGAAATGGCTTTGTAGTGAAAGGAGAAGCCAAACCAAAAGAAGGTAGTTCATGGGACTCCAAAAGTGAAAAATTCGCTCAAATTGAAGTTTATTTAGACGACAAAGCCATCGAAACTGTCAAATTACCCATAAGATTTACTACTCGCCGACACGAGATTTGCTGGAAATATCAACTCAGTGATTCGAAGCATAAAATTAAACTTAAATTACTTAATCCAGATCCCGAAGTAAATTGCTATTTATCAGAACTGGTTTGGTATTCGAGCAAACCACAGCAAGCACAAACAATTAGAACTTTTGGACCTTATAAGAAACAATAGCCTCGGCTTCGCTCAGCCACCGATTCGGATTTGGTGACTTGGCCTCGGCTTCGCTCGGCCACCGTACTGATTCGGCTTCGCTCGGCCACTTTACTAATTGAATTTCGTTCGGTTCCGAACATTTTTTTGATTTTGGTGAATGCGTGTAGTCGAAGCCCAAAATCAAAAACATCTTATTTGACTTTACCTATTTTAAACTAAATAAATTATGTTTATCATTCAAGATTATACACTTGCTGTAATTTTTACATTTGTTACGATGCTCTGTTGGGGTTCATGGGCCAATACTCAAAAACTAACATCAAAAGATTGGCGTTTTGAGGCTTTTTACTGGGACTATGTATTTGGAATTTTATTAATGTCTATCATTTTTGCTTTCACTTTTGGTAGTATAGGCGAAGGTGGGCGAAGTTTTCTAGCCGATATAAAACAAGCTGATAATCAAAGTATTCGGTCTGCAATCTTCGGGGGTATTGTGTTTAATGCAGCCAATATTCTGTTAGTTGCAGCCATCACCATTGCTGGCATGTCGGTTGCTTTTCCAGTCGGAATTGGTTTAGCATTAGTCATTGGAGTAGTTGTTAATTATATAGATAATCCAGTAGGAGATAAATCCATGCTCTTTGGTGGCGTAGCATTAATTGTCTTGGCGATTTTACTAAATGCCAATGCCTACCGAAAAATGCAAAGCAATCAAGGAAATGTTTCTACAAAAGGTTTAGTTTTATCAGTTATAGCGGGGATTCTAATGGGCTACTTCTACAAATACGTGGCAGCATCAATGTTTTCTGATTTTAATGTACCCGAAGCGGGAAAACTGAGTCCTTATACGGCGGTTTTCTTTTTTGCAATTGGAGTTTTATTAAGCAATTTCCCATTTAATACTTTATTGATGAAACGTCCTTTTGTTGGTCCACCCATCAACTATACTGATTATTTTGGGGGTTCGTTTAAAAATCACTTAATGGGAATTTTAGGTGGAATGATTTGGTGTAAAGGAATGTCATTTAACATCATTGCTTCAGGAAAAGCTGGCCCTGCTATATCTTATGGATTAGGTCAGGGAGCCACCATAGTAGCCGCTATTTGGGGTATTTATATCTGGAAAGAATTCAAAAATGCACCTAAAGGTACTTCCCTAATCTTAAATATGATGCTTTTATGTTACATCATTGGATTGGGGATGATTATTGCCGCAAGGTGACATTTATTATTTTTAGTTAAGCCTGAGCGTGACCTACCTTATTTAATACTGTAAATAAGGTAGGTCACGTTTATTTATTGATATACATATAATATGAATTTTTGACTAAAAAAGGTTTCATTGCAACAATTTATAAAAAATCGTTGTTAGAAACTTATGAGTAAACAAACTCAGAATTCAGCACAAATAACTCAGAAGTCTTGAAACATCTTGCTTACCTCAACAAATACTTTCTAAAATATAAATGGTATCTAATTTTAGGTACTATTTTCACAATTATATCAAACCTCTTTGGTATCATTCCCGCTCAAATCGTGCGTCATGCCCTCGATTTGGTCAAAGAAACCATAGATGTCTATTTCTTGTTTGAAAACTCGCAAACACAAAAGTCGATGTATGAAGTTTTCACCACAAGTATTAGTATTTATGGGCTATTAATTTTGGCAATGGCTATTGCCAAAGGTGTGTTTCTTTTTGCTGTTCGCCAGACACTTATTGTTATGTCCCGTCATATTGAGTTCGACCTCAAAAATGAAATATACGCTCATTATCAGACACTTCCATTGAGTTTTTACCGTCAAAATAACACGGGCGACTTGATGGCTCGTATTTCGGAAGATGTAAGTAAAGTACGTATGTACGTTGGGCCATCGCTCATGTACTTGATGAATATGTTTGTTTTGGTTGTGCTTGTGTTAAGTTATATGTTTTCGGTTAACGCACGTCTCACATGGTGGGTTTTATTGCCTATGCCTGTACTTTCTGCAAGTATTTTTATTGTGAGTAGCACCGTTAATAAACGTTCAGAAGAAATTCAGAGAAGTCTTTCAAAGCTATCAACATTCGTTCAAGAAGCGTTCTCTGGGATCAGGGTTTTAAAAGCATTTGCTCGAGAAGATGATTCAGCGAAAAGATTCAATCTAGAAAGCGATGTTTACAAACAAAAGTCTTTATCGCTCACTTGGGTTGATGCTCTATTCTCGCCAACTACTGCCCTACTCATTGGTTTAAGTACAGTACTTTGTGTATATATTGGTGGTCAAGAAATTATTGCGGGTCGCCTTACACCGGGTAATGTTACAGAGTTCATCATGTATGTATTCATGCTCACATGGCCACTTATTGCTTTGGGTTGGACTTCAAGCCAAATTCAACGAGCGGCTGCCTCACAAAAACGTATCAATGAGTTTTTGCACGAAAAATCTGAAATCGTTTCTACCAAAAATCTTACAACTCCAATAGAAGGAAATATTAGCTTCAAAAATATTGATTTTACTTATGTAGATTCAGGTATTCAAGCTCTTAAAAACTTTAATCTTGATATTAAGGCTGGCGAATCGGTTGCCATTTTAGGTACGACTGGTTCTGGTAAAAGTACCATTGCTAATCTAATTGTAAGAATGTATGACACCAACAAAGGCGATATTTTTGTAGATGGTCATTCAATAAAAGATTATAATGTTCAATACTTACGTAGTCAGATGGGATATGTACCACAAGAAGTTTTCTTATTCTCTGATACGATTATGAATAATGCCAAATTTGGTTCGCCCAATATAAGTGATGAACAAGTAATTCAAGCTACCAAAGATGCTGATTTGTATCAGAATATCATGGATTTTCCTGATAAATATGAAACTAAACTTGGTGAAAGAGGTATCACGCTTTCGGGTGGACAGAAACAACGTCTTTCAATAGCACGTGCGATTGCTCGTGAACCAAAGATTTTGATTTTAGATGATTGTCTTTCAGCGGTGGATACAAATACCGAAAATATTATTTTGAACAATCTCCAACGCATCATGCAAAACCGTACTTCGGTCATTATTTCCCATAGAGTTTCTTCTGCAAAATTGGCAGATAGAATCTTGGTTTTGGACAACGGCGAAGTGATCGAACAAGGCACTCACGAGGAGCTTTACGAAAAAGGTGGGGCTTATCGTGAACTCTACGAAAAGCAATTACAAACTGAGGAGGTTTAAAAAGATGTAAAAAAAGGAAGTCTTCGCTTAAAGCGAAGACTTCCTTGAAATTAGTATCTTCTACTGTATCTATCATCATAACGCTCACGACTGTTTCTAAAATCATCGTAAGTTACTCGGTCACCATCGCGTTTTTCACGATTAATCCAACGATTCAAAACTGCCAAATCTTCAACTAAATCTCGGCGTTCGCGAGGGTCGAGCACACCATCACGTTTATAACGATTCTCTTTATATTCAATTCGCTCTACTTCACGCAATAATCGTTTTGATTCACGAGAAGTAATACGCCCCGTCTCAATTCCCCAAGCAATCTGGCGACGGGCTTCACGTTGATAACTATCAATTCGGTCATAACCCCCTCTACCATAATTATCATTTCTTTCACGTCGTTCGTAGTCATTACGTTCAGCACGATTATCATAACCTCTTTGTGCATTGGCCACGATAGCACTTGCTACCAACACTGCCATAATCATTAGCTTTCTCATAGTATTCAATTATTTTGTTTTCAATAGTTTAAAAATTCTCAAATCTTAGAATTTACTACTTAGATGCAAAAATTAATCGAAGGGTTTATTTGGCGTTTTGTTAATGATTGTTAATGTAAATTTACTTGGTTAGAATTTCAAAAGCTTCGTTAAACTCAGAAACTCGAACTTCCTTAAAACGCTCATTATGGAAATTATCCAATCGTTTTAGAATATTCACTACCATTTCTTTTTCGCTAGCCGAAAGTGTATCAAATGCCATAACTCCTACCTTATCCATGTACGACATACTTTCACTAAGAACCTGTAAGCCTTTTTCGGTGATTCTCACTCGCTTTGAGCGTTTATCATTTTCATCTGGGAATTCTTCTACCAAATCGGCCGCAATTAAACGCTTGATAATATCAATTCCAGATGGAAATTCCGATAACATTTCATAAATCAATTCACTCTTCTTGGGCGTTCTCAAATCCATTAATGAAATTAAATATACCCAATCTTCGAGGTTATTTAGTGGGAAATGGTCGAGTGCTTTTTTAGCGTAATGATTAGAAAACTTTACCAAACGCCCCATCAAACTTGCTAATTGTGCATTAATGGGTAGTTTTAGTGTATCAGTTACATATCTTGTATCGTTATTTTCGGCTAAATAACGAACACAAAAATCTGTAATGCTCATCTCTGGGTTTTCATCTTCATATTTCGACCAAAGATTCACTAATTCTACTATTTTTTTACTCATTTCTAAATCTTAGCTTTTTCGGTTCGAATAATTATTCCTTTTTACTAAACAAAATAAAAGAAACTTTGTTTTCATAATAAAACTACTCATAAAAATATGTTTTCGAAATAAAATTAATAAATTACTTGGAAATAAAAACGAAAACATACTATTTTTACGAATAAAAAATACAATTACTACAAAAACATACTAACAAACCATGATTGCTCTACTCGAAGGTGCTGGCAAAGAATATGAAGTTGGCGACCAAAAAATAGTGGCATTACACCCGACCTCCTTACAGCTAAACGAAGGTGAACTTATGCTTATCATTGGTCCATCGGGTTCTGGTAAAACAACCTTACTTTCATTGTTGGGCTGCGTAATTTATCCTTCATTTGGCGATTTATGGGTTGCGGGTAAACACATCAATCAATTAAAGGGGAAAGAACTCTCTAAACTACGCCTCGATACCATCGGTTTTGTATTTCAGAGCTTTAATTTACTTGCTCCGCTCAATGCAGAAGATAATGTTGCATTACCGCTTAAATTACAAGGATATTCTAATACAGAGGTAAAAAATAAAGTACAAAAAGCACTTGAAATAGTTGGCATGACCGAACGTAGAAAGAACTTACCCAAGCAACTTTCAGGCGGTCAGCAACAACGTATAGCCATTGCCCGTGCATTAGTTACTGAACCAAAACTTATTCTCTGCGATGAACCAACCGCATCTCTTGATAAAGATTCCTTGGAGATAGTCATGAAAGAACTACGAGCCTTAGCAAAAAAAGGTAAATCTGTGGCGGTTGTCACGCATGACCCTCGTTTGGAAGCATACGCCGACCGTGTCGTAGAAGTAAAAAATGGCATTGCCACCGAGATTTTTAAATCATAAAAACATATTAAACTATCATCAGCTCAATAACAACCATGAAAAATTTCTTATCAATCATATTTGTTCTGGCAGTATTGACTTCGTGCAATAAAAAAGCCGATAATGATGCTACCCAAAAAGCCAAAGCCGATTCTCTAGCGAAAGTACCAACCACCAATAACCAAATTTTAGGGGTTGCTAGAATAGAACCAGAAGATGGAATTCTACAATTAACCGCGGGTACAAGCGGACGAGTTTTAGCTGTTTTGATAAAAGAAAACCAAGAAGTAGCCAAAGGGCAAAACTTATTGCAAATAGAAAGCAGTATAGAGCAAGCTCAATTAGAGCAATCTGAAAGTAAAATTAGCACTCAAAAAGCAGCTGTTGCAGTTAGTCAAGCTAATTTGGAAACAGCAAGAGTTAACTTAAAAAATGCCAGAGATACTTATGAGCGAAATCTTCGTCTTTTTGAAGGAAATGCTCAAACCAAACAAGCCCTCGACGACAGCAAAGCTACCGTTGACAAACTAACAAAAGAGGTTGAAACTGCTGCTGCGAATATCGAACAAGCGAAAAGTAAAATCAATGAAATACAAGCTGACATAAATTATTTCCGAACGGTTGTAAATCAGAAGAAATCGGTGGCACTTTCGGCGGGTAAAGTTTTGAAAGTATTGACTAAAACTGGGGATTATGTCAATAACACCACCCAAATCGCAGAATTTGCTCCAAAAGGTTCACTCATTGCCAAAACGGAAGTAGATGAACTTTATGCCGAAAAAATTCAATTAGGACAAAAAGCTTTCATCATTTCACAAACAACTGGTGATACGCTTGCTCAAGGTTCGGTTAGCTATGCGGCCGATTATTTGAAGCAAAAATCTCTTTTCAAAGACCAATCAACTGAACAAGAAGACCGACGTGTACGTGATGTTTCGATTAGATTAGAATCAGGAAAAATGCCACTCATCGGTAGCCGTGTAGATTGTGTCATTTTATTGAAATGAGTAAGTAATTAGCCAATTACTGATAACAGAAAAATAACTATGTTAAAAGAAGCATTCAAATTTATGTGGTACGACAAGACCAAAATGTTTGGAATCTTGTTCGGAATCATCCTATCAGTCTTTCTGATTGGGCAAAATATTGGCATTTGTTTTTCGCTACTCAATAGTACAATTTCATTAGCAAAATATAACCAAAAATATATTTGGGTAGTAAGCGATAAAAGTCAACAAGTATCAGACCTACCGCTACTTGACATGCGGATTTACCGAGAATTAATGAGTATCAATGGCATAAAAAAGGTAAATCAATTGGTTGTTGGAGCAGGAAGTGCGAAGTTTAGTAATGGCACTAAAACAGGAATCACCATGATTGGTACGCAAGCTCCAAGTTTTGCGGGTGGGCCATGGAAATTTGCTTATGGAAACTTACAAGACCTGCAACAAGAAGGTGCAGTGATTGGTGATGCATACGACCCAATTCAAGCAAAAAACATCAAATTAGGCGATCATTTTGAGTATAATGGCAATCGAGTAGTGATGATTGGGCAAACTAAAGGAGCCAAAGGTTTAGGTATTGCCTACGCTTTTACTACGGTGGAAAGGGCTCGAAAACTATGTAAAATTCCAACTACAAAAGCATCAGCATTTCTGGTAGAAAAAGTAGATGGAGCTTCTACCGAACAAGTAATCAACGCGATAAACAAAGAAATTCCGGGAGTAAAAGCTCGTGATGGAGCAGCCTATACCAATGAAAGTTTGAAATATTTTGCCCTAAATAGTGGCATTGTTTCTTCCTTCGGAATCTTAGTTGTATTTGCCATCATTACAGGTTTTGCGATTGTTGGTCTAACCATGTTTTCGGCAGTAACCGACCGCTTAAAGGATTACGGAACAATTAAAGCCATTGGTGGTACAAATGCTATCATTAGAAAACTGATTCTTTGGCAAGCAATTATCTACTCTTTCATTGGTTTTATAATTGCCTATACCCTCCTCTACGGGTTCGTGCAAGCCACTAAAACTAATTTAGATATTCAGCTTACACCTGAGTTAATCTTATTTTTGGTTATAGTGACATTGAAAATTGCAGTTTTGGGTAGCTTATTAGCGATGCGTAAAATTATCAAGCTTGAGCCAGCTGCCATATTTAGGCTTTAAAAGCCTCGGTATGATGCTTTATTTTTTCCGTTTGGTACAAAAAAACAATTGTAAATCAATTTTACTGATTTACTTTAAACAAATATTCATAAATCAGAATTATGAAAACAAATATCATTAAAGCATTTGCTTTTCTCTATATGTGCTTGCAAGTGGGCGTTGTTAATGCTCAAAAAATAAGTTTGAACGAAGCCATTCAAAAAGGACTTGAAAACCGACTTGAACTAAAAAGCCAAGCCTTAAATATTGAAATAGCCAACCAAGAAAACGAAAAAGTAAAAGCCCGTTGGCTGCCACAAGTCAGTGCTAATGCCGATGTAAGATGGAATACTCAGCTTCAAACGACCGTATTACCCTTTGCATTACCTGGTTCGAGCGAATCACAAACTACGGTGCAATTAGGACGCCCTTTCAACAATACTTTTGCTCTTCAAGCTGAACAAAAGGTGTATGATGCCAATAAGAAAGTGGATAAGCAAGTAAATGCCACTCAAGTTGAGGTTCAGAAAAATACGCTTGAACAACAAAAAATTAATATCCGTCAAGCAATTACCGAGGCTTATTATTCGGCAGTTTTTAATAAAGAAAAACTAAAATTATCTGAAACTGCCCTTCAAAGAGCCACCGCTTATTTAGAGGCCGCTCAAGTAAAATTCGAGCAAGGTGCTATTTTGAAAAATGATTTAGATAAGTTTTCGCTCGATGTGAGCAATGCAAAACTTACGCACACAAAAAATCAACAAGATTATGAATTGAGTTTGGTTTCGCTGCAATATCAGCTTAATACCAATGATAAAATTGAACCAGCAGAAGATTTAACTTCGGTTTTTAGCTACTCACAAGTTATTGAAAATCAACTAAATACTGATAAACGAACAGAATTGAAAGTCGAAGAATTTAATCTTCAACTCAATGAACTTAATGCTCAGAAGCAGAAAGTTAAAAATTTACCGACAATCTCTGCTTACGGAAATTACTCGTTTTTTCAATTAGCACAAACCTTTAACCCTTTTGCAAGTGGAACTTGGTTTCCTGCCAATTACATAGGTATTCGGGCAAATATTCCAATTTTTGACGGAAAACAAGCTAAACTTTCAACGCAAGACTACGTTATTCGTCAGAAAATTAATCAGTACAATATTGAAAGATTGAAAAACGATTTCAATTATGAGTCGAAAAGCACTTGGAATACATTACAGCAATCGAAATTAAACCTAGAGGAAGCGAAGAAAAATATCAAGCTTGCACAACAGATTTTAGAAACTGATAAATTTAGGTTCGAAAAAGGTGTCATTGTTGTTTCTGACCTTAAAAATTCAGAATATTCACTACAAAACGCCGAAAATCAGTACTTAAGCAGTATTTATAACTTCTTGGTAGCAAGTGTTAGGTATAAAAAAGCAAGTGGAAATTTGTAAGAAAATAATAATAATTAGAGACAAGGCGTGCCTTGTCTCTAATTATAAAACTACGCCAATAAAAACGGCAAAATATCTTTGATTACATCTACTTTTGTAAATTTTGGATTGTCAATATTATGCTCAACTTGCTCGTATGCCCATGTCGTATGATAAGGTACATGCACAGCGTACCCACCCGCATCTAAAACTGGTAAAACATCAGATTTTATCGAATTTCCTATCATCAAAAATTCTTCAGGTTGAATATCCAAATGCTTGATAAGCTTCTCATAATCAGGCGTTTTCTTTTCACTCATAATTTCAATATGGTGAAAAAAGTGTTCAATTCCAGATTTCTTCAATTTACGTTCTTGGTCGAGTAAATCACCTTTTGTAGCTACTACAATTCGGTAATCTTTTGATAAAGCTTGTAAAGTTTCTTCCACACCATCGAGTAACTCGATTGGTTTTTGTAGCATTTCCTTGCCATTTTCAATGATTTTCTCTAAAATCTTTACATTTAGTGTGTTGTCGGTAATTCTAAGAGCCGTTTCAACCATACACAATGTAAAGCACTTTACACCATAACCATACAAAGGTAAATTTTGCATTTGTGTTTTGAAAAGTTCTTGAGAAATTGAATGATGGGGTAAATAATCTTCCAATAAAGCACAGAATTTATGCTCATTTTCTAAGAAATAGGGTTCATTTACCCAAAGGGTATCATCGGCGTCGAAAGCAATTACTTTAATATTCATTGTATTTGTGCTTAAAAAAATCCTTTAATAATTAATTTCAACCCACATTTCCTCTATCTTTTTGGCTAAAGTACGCTTTTTTTCAGAAGAAATAAAGGCATGCTTGATGGCTTCCAAATTACATTGCTTGAAATACTCCTTCTGCCAATTAAATTGATTTTCTAGTAATTCATATTCATGCTTTAAATCAACATCAGAGATAGTTCGAGCATCGGTATTAATACTCATCGAAACTCCACTCTTGTAAATCTTATCTACTGGATGCTGCTCGATACTTTCAACTACATTGGTTTGCACATTACTGGTTGGGCAAACCTCTAAATGTATATTATTTTGCTTTAGAAACTCCATCAATTTTGGGTCTTCAACGCTCCTAACACCATGCCCAATTCGAGTTGGATGAAAATGTTGAAGTGTTTCCCATACACTTTCTGCTCCTTTGGCTTCACCTGCGTGAGCGGTTATGTGTAATTTATTTTCTTTAGCAAAAACAAATGCTTTTAAATGATTATCAATCGGGAAACCCGCTTCGTCAGCCGCAATATCAAAACCAATTACATTTGACCCTTCGAATTCCTTGACTAAGTTTACGGTTTCCATACTTTGTTGCTCTGAAAAGTGGCGAAGCGTGCAAAGTATCAGACCTGCTTCTACACCTGTTTGACTAATTCCTTCACTTACGGCTTCATTCACTACTTCAACCACTTCTACCGAACTTAATCCTTTGAATGTATGTAAGAGTGGAGCAAACCTAATTTCAGCATAAATAACATAATCTTTTTTCAGTTGCTCAAACAAATCAAGTGTCACTAAACGCAATTGTTCTTTGGTTTGCATTAAATTACAGCCACTCACCGCTCGGGTGATATAATCAGCCAAATCTGTGCATTTGGGTGGAGCTACAAATGATTCTCGATAGGTTTCAAAACTAATAGTTGGGTCAATTTTATTGACTACTTCAAAACTCAAACAACAATCTAAATGCAGGTGAAGCTCAACTTTAGGTAGTAGAGAATAATCAGTTCTTTTCATCGAATAATTAAAGATATTTTTCGCAAACGAAATGTTTTGCAAAATTGCACATTAGATTTACGTAAAAAAAGGACAATTGTCCCAGCTATCAAAAATGATTCGCTACAACCAAGTATTACTTCATTGTATTTCAGAAATAGCCAAAACCGATAAAAGGATTTCTGAGAAAGAAATTAAAGCAAACGAGAAGCTTGTTTTACAAAATGAAGAAGTAAATCATGTTTATATCATCAAAGAAGGCATTGCCAAATGTTTCATTACTGAAAATAATGGCAAAGATTATATTCTTGAATTTTTTGGTATTGGAGAAATCATCGGTGAATTAGAAATACTTAATTCGAGCAAAAGTTTATCGAATGTAGAAGCCATCAGTTCACTCTCACTTTATAAGATTTCGAAGCAAACTTTTTTGGAAATACTTAAATCTAATTGGAATTTTAACCAATTAATTCTACAAACTTTAGCCACAAGATTGGCTCAAACAGCCAGTAGAGCATCCTATCAACAAAACTATCCTTTAGAATATTCTATCCTAAAACTCATTTATTTGTTCTCAAATCAACCATTCAAACTCAATAAAAAAGACTTATCCGATTATTTGGGTATCACAACGAGAAGTTTGAATAGAACGTTATTAGCTCTTCAGCAAAAAGGAATTTTAGAGGGCGATTCTCTGAATTTAGTTATTGATCAAAGCGAAATTGCCAAAATACTCAACTCTTTTGAGAAATAGCTCTAACATTCAAATTCCTCAGGTTATAACGTAGTTAATTTTATGGTAAAATTTATTCTTTCGGGGCTAAATATTGTTACATAACAAAGATTAAAGAGTATGTATTAGGTACATATTTCATGCGTTCAACTCTCTAATTGTTTAAATTTCTACAAAACCATTTCCATAAAATTGTTTTTTATACTTAATTTATCGTTTTCAAAATTCTATTCGTTACTTTGTGCATTCACCAATAAGTGCTTTTAAAAATAAACTATGTTTGTTGATGCCATTGAAGAAGTTGGACGATTTACTCGCCCTATTCATTTTATTACTCGAAACTATAACGACACGGTAGTAACACCTGGTGCTGCAACTATGTTTTTTGTGAACGAATTTGCATGTGCTGTCACTTGTAAACATGTTATAGACTTAATCGGGAATAGAACTTATATTAATCAACGATACGCAAATTTTCGTCGTGAACGAGATGCCCTCGTGCGAAATCATCATTACCAAAAACATATCAGAGGACTTGAGAACAAATATGATTTTGGTACAGAAACCATTGCTGAATTAAGTGAAAGATTTATCGACTGTACGGCCGACCCTACCCTACGCTTTCGCTGGATAAATCACCCAAAATATGATTTATCAATTATTATTTTCGAACAATTTCAACGACCACTTTACCAATCTTATGCTCATTTTGTAAAAGATAGTTCAATACTTAAACAAGGAAAATCTTTATGCCGTTTAGGTTATCCATTTCCAGAATTTACGAACTTTAAATATGACCCAGAAGCTGATGAAATTTCGTGGACAAATACAGGAATCATCGGTACGCCTCGCTTCCCAATTGACGGAATGCTTACAAGACATTTGGTAGAAAATGGCGAATTATATGGCGTTGAATTGAGTACACCTGGCTTACGTGGACAAAGCGGTGGGCCATTGTTTGACCGAAACGGACTTGTTTGTGGCATGCAAAGTAAGACAAACGCACTGCATTTGGGTTTTGATATGCACAATGTTTCACACAATGTGAATGGTAAGGTGGTGAAAGTAAATAATCAACCATTTTTACACGTCGGCCACTGCATCCATGTCGATATCATCAAATCATTTTTAGCACAAAACGGAGTCAAGTTCTATGAGGCTTAAACCAGATTCCAACAAGCACTGGTAGCTCATAAATACTTAGTTTTAGACTAATTTTCTTAAAATTCACAGAAAAAACCATAAAAAGCCTTAGCTAATTTTAAGTGCCGATTGCTTTTCTGTACTTTTGTAAAAAATAAAAAGCAAATAATGGATATTTTTGTAGGTAGCTTACCTTTTAAGCTGAAAGAAAAAGACTTAAAAGACCTTTTTGAGAAATATGGAGAAGTAACTTCAGTAAAAATTGTTAAAAGTCAAGTTACTCGCCAAAACAAAGGCTTTGGTTTTGTGGATATGCCTAATGAAGAAGAAGTGCGAAAAGCTATCTTCGAATTGAATGGTTTTGAAATTATGGGGCGAAATTTAGAAGTTAGTTTGTCGGAAAAGAAAGATAAATCAAAGCCAGCCAAAAAACCTAAGCTCAACTCTCAGGGCAATTTATTTGTAAAAGAAAGTAGTTTTAAACCTTTCAGAGGGTTTGATAAAAAAGGTAAACGATGAAATTCGACGATTATAGTATTTCTAACGAACTTAAACGAAATATCGCATCGCTGGGTTTTAAACGTCCAACCGATATTCAGTTTAAATCAATTCCACCGATTCTTCGTGGCGAAGATGTTTTGGCCATCGCCCAAACTGGAACGGGCAAAACCGCCGCCTTTGCTATCCCAATTATCAGTATTTTGCAAGAAATGAAGCATTCACCCCGATACAAAGAAGGGGTAAAATGTATCGTCCTCGAGCCTACGCGTGAGTTAGCTTTACAGATAACGCAAGTTTTCCAAAAAATGGCCAAAGGCACTAAAGTAGAAACCCTTTGCTTATTTGGAGGAGTTGAGCAAGCACCACAAGTAGAAAAAATAGAAAAAGGGGTAGATATTCTGATTGCAACGCCCGGTCGTATGTTTGATTTGATTTACCAAAAACATCTAAAAATTACAGGTGTAGAAATTTTAGTCCTTGATGAAGCTGACCACATGCTCGATTTAGGATTTATCAAAGATATACATGATGTAAAGAAATTTTTACCTAAGTTTCATCAAACGCTCTTCTTTTCGGCTACAATCAATGAACAAATCAAGAAGATTGCTTATTCTTTGGTAAGAAATCCGATTCGTATTCAAATTTCTCCAAAAGACCCAGTTTCAAAGAATATTACGCACTCGGTAGCTTTTGTTGAAATGGATGATAAACGCTTTTTCTTGGAGCGAGTAGTAAACGAAAATCCAGAAAGCAAAATTTTGGTTTTTGTACGTACGAAAGTTAGAGCCGAGCGTGTAAAAGCCGCAATGCAACGGGTAGGGATAGAAAGCGAAACCATTCACGGAGATAAAGAACAAGAAAATCGGTTAGAAGTTTTAGATAAATTCAGAAATAGTGAAGTCAAAATTCTGATTGCAACCGATGTAACTGCCCGTGGAATTGATATTGCTGATGTTGACTATGTAGTGAATTATGACTTGCCCGATGTACCCGAAAATTATGTGCACCGCGTAGGCCGAACTGGTCGAGGCATGAAAAAAGGTTTGGCAGTATCTTTTTGTTCGACAGAAGAAAAACCAATTTTGCAGGAAATTGAAAACTTTATGGGTAAATCTATCAGAGTTTTAGAACTTGATTCAAAAGAATATTCTGAAACCATTGATTTCTCAAAAGATACAACTAATTATGATTTGAAAGCATTATTGAAAGAAGCAGAAGCTCTGGAAGAAATGCGGAAGAAAAACAAAAAAAAGAAATAAAAAATGGGAAATGAACAACCCAATAATCCTTTACACGGGATTACACTTGAACGAATTTTGAAGGAATTACGCGATTATTACGGCTGGGACCAAATGGCCTATCATATCAATATCAACTGTTTTTCGAATAATCCTTCGTTGAGTTCGAGTCTTCGCTTTCTACGAAAAACCGATTGGGCAAGAAAAAAAGTCGAAAAACTGTATTTGCGAATGATTGAAGAACAGAATAGATAAAACAAAACCGCCCCATTGCTGGAAGCGGTTTTTACTTTTTTACTTTTTGGTTACGGGAAGGTTTACTATCGGAGCGAAAATCAATTTCGCTATTATATCTGAAGCTATTATTTCATTAGCCTTGAGTGTCTATTATAAATTTCTTTATCAATATGAGTGAACGATAGCATTTTATTGTTGTGAATCAGCTTCATTATTTCACAAATTCATCAATAAAACCCTATTTCATTACACGTAATTTATAATATATTATGATTTTGGAATAGCCTTCATTAAACTAAACAAGAAGGATAGTTTCGCCCGAAGTTAATGTGAATGGTCAGAGTCAAGCATTGATAAAAACAATTTGCTTGAAGGCGTAAAAGATGTTGCGTAGTAATTAGAATTGGATGGTTACAGTTAAAATACTCAAATAAATTACCTAAACTAAACCAAGGTCAATTCTGAATGTATATATTTTATATAACGAACTAAAATTAGAATAAAATTTTGAAATTTCCAAAGAATTCGACTCTTTTTCACATAATTAAGCCCATTTTGAGTATATTTACTTAATCTTTTAAAAATAGAACTTCATAAAAATAAAAGATTATTTACTATTTCTTTGAATATCAATTTATTTACTTACATTTGTACTTTCAAGTACTAATTACAAATACAAAATGTCTACTGGAACAGTAAAGTTTTTCAATGAAACCAAAGGATTTGGTTTTATCAAAGTGAGCGGGTCTAATCAAGAAATCTTCGTTCACGTATCAGAATTAAAGGATCAAATCCGTCAAGATGATGAAGTAGTTTTCAACATCCAAGAAGGAAAAAGAGGCTTAAATGCCGTAAACGTGAAATTGGCTTAATTATATCAAACATATATAATTATTGGAAAAGCTCTTGAATAATCAAGGGCTTTTTTGATGCTGTTTCAATTAATTACTGATTCCCACAACCATCTATATAAGCTTTAAAAATGCTTCCGTACTGAACTTGAAAACCAGGTTGCAAGACAATAGATTTTGCAGCATCGTAAATGACATTTGCAGGTTGAACAATCATATTATTTGCTATGATGGACTCCAATGCCTCATATTTAATAGTAGAACTTACGATATTTGTTAGGTTATAATTAGATTGACAGGCAGCTCTTTTCAAAACCATCATAAAACCTCCAAAGGGCAGCATACTTATGTTTGTAGATTGATTACTTTGCACTTGATAATTTGTTTCAGAGGTATGAATATCCCGTGGCGTTACGCCATCGCTTAATAACTGCATGATATAATCACCAGTATTTACAAATGATAGCGATAAAGAAATACTCCTTAATTGATTTTCTCCATTAATGCCCGAAATATACCAATTCTCTCCTTTTCTTCGAGCCATCACAACGTGTGTACCTGGAAATCCATCTATCAAACGAGTTTCATCCCATACGGTGGGTAGATTACTAATAATTGTTTGAGCCAATACTGGAAGATTTGTATAACTATCAACTTTATCTACCAAGTGTGTTAGCCCCGATTCAAAGGTATTCAATAATGCAATTTCATGCACATCGGTTGTGAGGTGCTCTACACCTCGTCCCCAACCAATAATAGTGGGAGTATAATCCATCGGACCGATTACATTTCTTGTAAATGGTAAAATTGTATGATGCTGTGGTGCATTAGGCAAAAAACCACCGTCAAAAATATATGCCTCTGAGCCTTTAACTGCCTCCATTGCAACTAAATTGGGATACGTACGAGACCAACCTTTAGGAACAACATTTCCATGAAAATTTACCATTAATTCGTAGTCTGCGGCATCTTTCAAAATATCAATATATAGCTTTATTAATTCTTGTTTATCACTTTGAATATAGTCGATTTTTACACCCTTGATACCGAGTTCATGAATACGAGCAAATTCTTGTCGTCGTGTTACTTGAGCGTGCATTAAGTCTCGTGGTTGTTCGCTGTAATCATTGGAAGGACCGCCCGAATTATACCATAACCAAAGTTTTACATTTTTACTATTAGCATAAGAAACGAGGTCGTTGATATTCCCACCATTTCCCATTAGATTCCAGTTAGCATCTATCAAAGAATAAGGAAGGTTTAGTTGCGAAGCTAAATCAACGAAAGATTTAAGTTTATCAAAATTTGTAGGACTACTAAGATCTGACCACCAACTCCATGTAGCGATACCAGGTTTTATCCATGAAACATTATGAATCTCAGATGGTTTACTAACGTGTGAAACAAGATTAGACTCAACAACTTGATTGATTTGTTTGCCAATAATAATTACCCGCCATGGCATTGCCCATGGTAGTGTAGAACTGGCGTAAAAAGGAGAGTTATTTCCATCATCTGAACTTGGGGCAGCAATCGAAAAAGTACCATTCCCATAGTATGAGTTCAAATGTGCTGCATAAAACTTTTCATCTAAATCAGCCTCAGTAACTAATACCCAAGCGTTGGTCGTTTGAAAAAGAGCAGGGAATGCAAGTCCATTAAATTGGTTAAAGGTTTGATTAAGACTTATACCATTCTGGTAAAGTTTTTCATAAACGGGTCTGAAATTATCATACCCTTGAATCCACATCTTACTATTATTTACGGGAATCTGGATAGTAGTATTCTCTTCTGCTACGAAATATGTATCACTAGATTGTTCGGGGAATCGATAACGAAACGCAATTCCTTCATTATAAGCTCTAAAAATTACTTGCAATTTTTTGTTACTACTATGTACAAAATTCAATGTTAGCTCGTTGGCATAATTACGGAGCTGTAATTGTTTACCAATAGATACTGAATAATTTTCATCAATAATAACATTACTTGAACTTTCATAGTCCAAGTCCCCATAAAAAGATTGGTCAAAACGGGAAACTCCTAATTTAGAATTTTCAATAATTGTTTGCCAACTTGAAGATTCTAAATATTTGACAAAGTATTGAAGCTCTCCATTACTTTCGTTACGTTCAACAGTTGCCTTAATTTTTCCATTAGGAGATGTTATTTCCCAACTTTGAGCAATAGACACGTATGAGAAAAATGATATCAAAAGTATCAAGAAGAGACTACGTTGCATTGAGGAATTTTTTTATTAATAAAACCAAAAATACTCAATTTAATAGCCCTAAGCAAACATCTCTTTATACTGCATATTATACAAGTTGGCATAAAACCCATCGAGTTTTAACAATTCTTCGTGGTTACCCTCTTCCATAATTTGTCCTTTATCAAGCACAATAATTTTATTGGCTTTTTGAATTGTACTTAATCGGTGAGCAATGACAATAGAAGTTCGCCCACGCATAAGTTTGTCAATTGCATTTTGAATGAGTTCCTCCGTTTCAGTATCTACTGATGAAGTAGCTTCGTCGAGTACAATCACTTTAGGGTCATGTACCATAGCACGTACAAAGGAAATCAACTGACGTTGTCCAACTGAAAGTGTCGAACCACGCTCTTGTACATTATAATCGTAATCGTTTGGCAATTGCATGATAAAGTCATGCACCCCAACAAGTTTGGCAGCTTCAACAATTTTTTCTCTTGAAATACTACTATCGCCTAATGTTATATTATTTTCAATTGTATCAGAGAATAAGAAAACATCTTGTAATACAACGCCAATTTGTTCTCGAAGGCTACGTAATTCATAATCTTTCACATCAGTTTCATCAATAAGAATTTGGCCCTTATTTATCTCATAAAACCTTGAAAGTAAATTAATTATCGAAGATTTTCCTGCTCCTGTAGCCCCTACGAATGCCACCGTTTTACCTTGATTGACTTTAAATGAAATATCTTTTAGTACGTAGTTTTCATCATTATAGGCAAACCAAACATTCTTAAACTCAACTGCCCCTTTCAGATTGGCCTTTTTTGAGCCATCATTCGCTGTATAATCATCACTATCCAATAATTTCAAGATTCTATCTGTACTCACAATACCCATTTGTAAGGTATTCATTCTATCAGCAATCATTCTAATCGGACGGAAGAAAATATTAATAAACATAATAAATGCTGTTACCGTACCGTAAGTAACTTCTGCATTCAAAATTTGCTTCGCTCCAAACCAAACAACTAAACCTGTTCCAAGAGCAGCAATTACCTCTGCAACAGGGTAATACACCGAATAATACATAATTGATTTGATGTTTTCATCACGGTGTTTTGTATTGATTTTATAAAACTTTTCGTACTCAATTTTTTCAGAATTAAAAATCTGCACGATGCTCATTCCAGTAATGTGTTCTTGTACAAAAGAATTCAGATTCGCCACAGCATTTCGAACTTCATTAAACGATTTCTTTACTTTTTCCTTGAAAATATATGTACTTATGAGCATGAAAGGAATAGTGGAAAGACTAATCAACGAAAGTTTCCAATCAGTATAGAACATCACTGAAATGATGAGAATGAGCTGGAGAATATCACCAGCAATAGCGGCAATTCCATCGCTGAAAACGTCAGCTAAAGTTTCAATATCAGAAATTGTACGAGTAACTAATCTACCAATGGGCGTATCATCAAAGAATTTTAAACGCAGATGCAAAATTTTGTGGTAAAGCTGCACGCGAATATCACGAATAATATTCTGACCCAACCAACCCGCTAAATATGTATTGGTAAACTGTATGAGCGATTGCACCACTAAAAGGCCAATCATGGCGGCCATCATTTGGGCAAGACCCGTATAATCACCAGCAGAAACGGGGCCATCTATAGTTTTACGAATTAATAGTGGAAGAGCGGGTGCTAATGCTGCACCAAGCATAATGCTTAATACTAAGCTGTAAAACTTAGCATTATATGGTTTGATAAATTGGAATAGTCGCTTCAAAACTTCCCAATCGAAGATTTTTCCTGAAGGTGAAGTTTCGTTTTTTTGTATTTCTGCCACAGTGATTATTTCGTTGAAAGTACCAATTAGGTAACTAATTTTCTATATCAATAGTTTCACTTTATTAGATTTCCCCCTCGTCCTACAAACCTAAAAGTCCATAATCACGAAGTAGGTTAACGGGTTTATTGTACCAAAAAAGCTCAAAATCTTCAAAGCCTGCTTTTTCGTATAAATCTTTGATTTCTTGAAATGTATATACTTTCGGACTTTTAGTAGATATTTTTTCTAAGATTTCTACTACCCATTCGCCTTGAGCTTGATTAAGCTTTAAGCTAAAAGTTTCTTTTTTATCATGAAAAGTTAAAGTAGCTGTCTGATAAGTCTGACCTTTCTTTGTAGTGTTTGCATAACTCACCGAAGGCTTTTTTCCTAACCAAACTACTTTCGTATTGGGTTTCATCAGAAAGCTTCCCTCATCTTCCAAAAGAGCGTTTTCGATATAATTTTTAGGAATTTTAGTTCGAGGAACCTTAAAATCAAACCACTCTTGTAAAGGATAATCGAAGCACATACCGTGCATATAATTGAGCAATGATTTCTTCAATCCATAGCTAAATGCCTCGTGGTCAGCACCTTTGGGGTCAGCAAAGGTAAGGTCATTATTCGCAAACGAACCTATCTCATAATTATCTCTTACGGCGGCAAACTTTTCAGGATACATTCCCACTGGGCTATGGGCTGTCATAGCAAATTGATGCCAAAAACCCGATTGTAGAGTACCTATTTCAAACATTTGGCGAACCATTTCGAGCGAATCAATAGTTTCTTGAGCGGTTTGTGTAGGGAAACCATACATCAAATAGGCATGAACCATAATGCCTGCTTCCGTGAAATTGCGAGTAACCTGTGCTACCTGTGCTACCGTAACCCCTTTTTGAATTAAATCAAGCAAACGGTCGGAAGCAACCTCCAAACCTCCCGATACTGCAATACAACCAGATGCCTTCAAAAGTTGGCATAAATCTCTACTAAAACTCTTTTCAAACCTAATATTAGTCCACCACGTTACTGTAAGTTTCCTGCGAAGTATTTCCAAAGCTAGAGCACGCATCAGAGCAGGAGGAGCAGCTTCATCAACAAAATGAAACCCATTTTCGCCAGTTTGCTCAATAAGTTGCTCCATTCGGTCACATAAAAGTTTGGCGGCTACGGGTTCGTAGATTTTTATGTAATCAAGAGAAATATCACAGAATGTACATTTCCCCCAATAACAACCATGTGCCATAGTAAGCTTATTCCAGCGGCCATCGCTCCACATTCGGTGCATTGGATTAACAATTTCAATGACCGAAATGTATTTATCTAAAAGTAAATCACTGTAATCGGGGGTTCCTACTTCTGATTGTTTATAATCCTTCAATAATGAATTATTTTTATAAACTACTTTTCCTTCTTCGAGAATAAAAGTTCTCTTTAATAAAGCATCTGAGAGCGTGTTAGCAGAAAGAGTATTGATTATTTCTTCCAATGGGGCTTCACCATCATCAAGTGAAATAAAATCAAAGAACTCAAATACTCTAGCATCTGATAATGAGCGTAGTTCTGTATTGGCAAAGCCTCCTCCCATGGCAACTTTTGTATTAGGAAAATTTTTCTTTACCCACTGCCCTACTCGAAAAGCACTATAAAGGTTTCCTGGAAATGGCACCGAAATAAGAAGTAATTTCGGTTGAATTTTAGCCATTCTTTCGGCTAGAATTTCGATTAAAATTTTATCAATATAGCTGTATTTTTCTTGTAAAATTCCATATAATTCATCAAAACTATTAGCAGAACGCCCTAAGCGTTCGGCGTAGCGACTAAAGCCGAAATACGGGTCAACACATTCACTGATTAAGTCAGATAAGTCTTCGAGATAGAGTGTCGCTAAATGCTTGGCTTTATCTTGCATTCCCATCGAACCAAACGCCCATTCAAGGTCTTCGAGTTGAGCGAATCGAGAAGCTTCGGGCAAAAAACTATCTTGACAAATCTGATTAGCTAAAGTTGGATTTTTTCCTTGCAAAAAACCAATAACTGCATCTACGGTCTGAATATAATCTTCTTCTAAGGCTATTATCCTTTGAGCATTTTCACTCCATTGTGTGTTATTAGAAGTGTTTAAGTGGTCAAAAAGGGCAGTCAGACCTTTTTTAGAAAATAAAGCTAAAATTACTTCAATACCTAAATCGGCTTGGAAGCATGAAATATTTTTCGTGTTTAAAAATCCTTTGATGTAAGCAGTGGCTGGATACGGCGTATTCAGTTGCGTAAAAGGGGGCGTTATGGCAAATACTGTTTTAGTCAAAATAGTAAAATTTCGAAGTTTATTGACGTTCTATTCTATATTATTTGATTAACTAAATTTCAAAATTTAGTTAATCATTTATTAAAATACCAATTATAATCTCGAGCGGAAGCTTCTATCTGTATCTTTTCACCGCTCGTTAATATTATTAATGTAAAAATAGTCATAAATAGCATCTTCACCCTAAGCTATAAAAACTTTTAGCTTTAAGATTAAGATAAAAAGAAGAATAGAAACTGTAAAAAATACCTTTTCTAATGAGAATCAGAGTAGAAGAGAATCAGTGAGGTTTTCTCAAACCTCACTGATTTTAAATTATTTATCGTATATAACGAAAATCTTGTCCAGCCTCTAAGCTCAACAATACTTCGTAATACATATCAATACAAGCTTGAATATCATCTTTATGGCACATCTCAACTGTAGTGTGCATATATTTTTGAGGGAGTGAAATCAAAGCTGACGCTACTCCTTCACCTGAATAAGCAAATGAATCGGTATCTGTGCCTGTCGAACGGCTTGCCGCTGCACGTTGGAAAGGAATATTTTTCTCGGTGCAAACATCAATCATGAAATTCAATAAATTGTTTTGTACAGCAGGGCCATAAGTTAAAACGGGGCCACGACCACAAGCTAAATCGCCATCAGTTTTTTTGTTATACATCGGCGACTGTGTATCGTGAATTACATCACAACAAATAGCCACATCTGGTTTTAATCTACGAGAAATCATTTCTGCTCCACGCAAACCAATTTCTTCTTGAACAGCATTGACTACATAAAGTGTGAATGGCAACGAAATATTATTTTCTTTTAGCTTACGGGCTACTTCGGCAATGATATACCCCCCAATACGATTATCTAATGCACGACCAACATAGAATTTATTATTCAATTCCATCAAAGTATCTTCGAAGGTAATTACACAACCTACGTGGATACCCATTTCTTCAACTTCCGCCTTTTTTGAAGCACCTACGTCAATAAAGATATTTTTTAACGTTGGTTTTTCTTCTGTAGCTGCCTCACGCACATGAATAGCTGGCCAACCGAAAACGCCTTTTACAATGCCTTTTCGAGTATGAATATTCACTCGTTTCGATGGAGCAATTTGATGGTCAGAGCCGCCATTTCTACGTACATAAATATACCCATCTTCGGTGATGTAATTGACAAACCAAGAAATCTCATCTGAATGAGCTTCAATGACTACTTTATATGGCTGCCCTGGATTAATGACACCTACGGCTGTTCCATAAACATCAACTATTTGTTCATCTATATATGGTTTCATGTAGTCTAACCATATTTGTTGACCTGAAGACTCAAAACCTGTTGGAGAGGCATTATTGAGGTATTCGTAAAGAAATTCGATGTTTTTTTCTGCCATTACTCAAAATTGAAAGATATACGTTATTGATAAATTTTTGTTTTATTTAAACTTTATTAACGAAGTTTAAAAGCATTATGTTAGTAAAAATTCAAGAATTTTCCCTCAAAAATAAGCTTATAGCATGAAAAAACCTCAGGTTATTTATAAAACCTGAGGTAATAATTAGGCAATTCAATGGATTAACGAATACCTGTATTGATAGAAATATCTTTTGTAATTTTTTCACCTGCTCTCAAAGTAATACCATTTGGTAAAGACTGAGTGATATTAGAAGGTGTTGAAATATGAGGTTGATAGTCAAGATTATAAGTTCCTTTAGGCACCGTAAAACTAAATTGCCCAGTATGGTCCATTTTCTTTTCCGCTATAACTTTGAGAGTTGTAGCATCGATAACTTGTACTTTGTATTGTCCATAAATGGTATCAAGTTGTTCGAAACTATAACCACATGGATGATTTTCATCTGCATTTATCGGTTCTACACCACATAAAGGCGATAGCGTAAACTTACCTTCAATGATACCATTGACATCAACTTCTGCTAACTGACAACTTACGTAAAATACTGCTGTCACTATCAAAAAAAACATTTTTTTCATAATCATAAGTTTTTTTACATAAGATTCTAAAAACACCATATTAGTTGTAAAGTTGCAAAATTATTTTTCACTCTCTATGGTTGGTTGAATAAATGAAGCCACACAGCCCGTAATATAAGCGTAAAAAACAGCTCCTTGGTCAACTAAAAAACCAGGCCCACCATCATTAGGATTAGTTGGCTTTAATTCGATATAGTTCCCTGCTTTGTAAGTAACTTTGGCTGTTGATTGTATTTTATTTGATGCACTAATTGAATTGACAGCTCCATAAGTTGAAGTACCACTCGTTTTATTATCGTAAGGAGATATAAGTGTGTACGTATTTTGACACAGAGGTGTGGCAGATAAAGTAGTAGTATAAGTTCCTCTTCCGTGAGTTGCCAAAATAACTGTGTTATCAGCCGAGCGGAAACGCATTGATTCACATCTTACGTGAGCCAAGCCAGAATTAGTTAATGCCCACCCAGGGTTTGCGGCAGTGATATCATTGGTTGACCAAACTCCCATATCAGTTGAGATAAGTACTTGTTTATAATTTAGTGGGTTAAATAGAGCGTAACGTACAGGTATATTTGGTAAACCGTAAGTTGATTCATCTTTACTTGTCCAAGTAGTTCCTCCATCATTACTATAAAACACAGATTTGACATTATAAGTTGATGAAGTAACCAATAACTCATTATCAGTTGCTCCAATATCTATGCACGAGATAAAACCTGTAATTCCTGTTAATATTTTAGTGGCAGTAAGAGCAGTCGTATTATTGTAAACAAGCTTATACACATCGCCATTTCCTGTACCAATGAAAAGAGTATTTGCAGTTTTAGCAACCTTTATAAATCTTATGTTTGGTGGCAAGTCATTGGCTGTTTGTACATCAAAGTAAGGACGCGTACTTGCATTTGAAGCACCACCAGTTACGCCACTTACACGGTAAAGATATGTTCGTAGTCCCCCAGTAATACTTGCCTGTCCCGCATAAGTCCAAAAGACATTATTGGGAGAATCAAAGTCACAAGGGTTTAAAAATGTGCCAACATTGTTACCCACCAATGTCTTTTTGTAGTTACCTTCTCTATCAAATAAATAATGATTCGCATACACATACGACATGATTACAGTATTAGCGTCATCTTGGTCGACTAATGCCGCTACACCATCACCCCCATTAGCAATTGCCCCACAACCAATCACATTTGGAGAAGTTCGGATAATATGTGTACCATTATCTTGAGCACCTGCGTAAACGTATCCATCGTTCGACGTATTCGCTATTGCTGCATTATAATATTGGGTAACATTATAGTTTTTATTCCTTTCTCCAAAAACTAACCCTGCTGGGAGAGTTATGGTAGCATCTCCATAATTTGATGAATAAAACACGCCTCCATCATTGCCTATAATAACTTCATTCGGACTACCTGGGCGAAAAACTATTGCATGATGGTCAGGGTGAATACAAGTTGCAGGTGGCATACAGACATTAGGCTGATTATCATTTAGGTAACAATATTCAAATGTGTACCAAGTAGCTCCGCCATCAATGCTTCTTGCGTGAGTCGCCCCTCCAACTATTATAATATTAGGATTGGTAGGATGTACAACAATTGGCAAATCATACCAAGCTTGTCCATTAGTATAATCTGGAGTGAGTGGGTCTATAGTTGCATTTGGGGGGGTAATATTAGTAGTCCAAGTAGTACCTGCATCCGTTGAACTTTTGAAATAACCTATACCATTGGTTGCATAATCATGCGATAATACATATATTTTTTGAGTTGCCCCACTTGTTGAAGCTGCCAAAGCGATGGAAGTACGACTACTATTGGCTGGGATTCCGATTGGGGTAATATTTGTCCAAGTAGTACCAGTAGCATCCGTTGAGCGATAAAGTTGACTTGGTGTACCTTTTAACGCCCCTGAATCATAAAATTTCCCATAAGCTACAAATATTATCCCGTCTGTACCAATGGCAATATCAGAAACGAAAGAAGCAGTAATAGAAGTAGGCAAACCACCTGTCGTTAATAGTGTCCAAGTAGAACCACCGTCAGTCGATTTGGCGAGTCCACCTTGAGTTCCTACATAAACAACACCACTTGAATTTACTACAATATCCTGTATGTTTTGAAAAGCATAACCTAGACCAGTTAATAAACTAAAATCTGGCAATGTAGAAAGTAATCTTTTCCAAGTAACTCCCCCATCGGTAGTTTTCCAAATACCGCCTCCAGAGACAGCATCAGTATTTCCGTAGCCTTCACCTGTTCCTACATAAAATACATTCGTATTTGATGGGTCATAGGCAATACAAGAAATGGCTAAGTTATCCCAAAAGTCATTAACTTTAGTCCACGAAGAGTTAGCATTTGTTATATCGTTGTTATACCATACACCGCCAGCAACTCCACCAGCCCAAACTTTTTTATGAGTATTATCATTAGGGTCAAACATTAGGGCTCTTGTTCTACCACCAATGTTATTAGGACCTCTTTCTTTCCAGTCAATACCTGTAATGGCACTATTGGTTTTTAGGATATTATCTACTAGAATCTGGGCTTTAAGGAGTTCATTATAAGGAGCTTTACCAAAACCTGCGGGTGTTATTTTACTGATATCGGCTTCTGCTCTTTCTTTAGGAAAGTCTATTGGTACTTTTGTGCTCCTCTGGCGTTCTGTTGAATCTTTGATTAGGTCAGCTGGCATTTGGGTATAGCCCAATATATTCCAACCGAGGTAAAAGTAAGCTAAAAGTAGTGTTTTCTTCATTAGGATTTATTATTTTTTGATTTAAAAAGTAGGAAGTAATATGCGAAATTTACACAAAAAAAATACTTTTTCCATTACCTTTTTGTATTATTTTTATTCTTAAGTAATACAAAAATCAAAAAGTATGAGTTAGCTCAAATTTGGAAAGAGGTATCACTTATTGGCATTTGGGTGAAACTATCAAGTTTAACTGAAGTCAAATAACCAAATTTCCCCAGTAAATCATTCTATACTACCTTTTCCAAATCATAGGAAAACTCATACCTTCAAAATAATAAATCCAGACTTAAAGCTTTGAAATAAACTATCTCATACTAATTCATACCAACGGCCGAAACATCTAAAATTTTAAACTCTGTTCTTCGATTGGCTTGGTGCTGGTCTTCTTCACACTTTATTCCGTCATCACAATTATTAAGTAGCTCTGCCTCTCCATATCCTTTCGCCACAACTCTTTTTGTATTGATGCCACGTGCGGCCAAATAATCAACTACCGCTCTGGCTCTATTCTCAGAAAGTTTAAGATTGAAGGCATCACTTGAGCGACTATCAGTATGAGAGCGGACCTCAATTCTCATATTAGGATACTTTTTGAGAAGGGGGACAAGCTTCATTTCTAATTCTTTTGCGGCATCTGGTCTAATAAAAAATTGTCCATAATCATAATAGATATTATCTAATCTGAAAACATCTCCCTGACCTACTAAGCCCAAATTTTGCTCAACGGTTTTAGGGCCTTTCTTCGATTGTTTCACTTTTCCTAAACTTTCCGTATTTTCTGCATAATTATTTTTGCTCGCAGTTACTGAATATTCACCTTCTTTTTTAGGCTGAAATTCATATTTTCCATCTAAACCAGTAATAATTTGTTGTTTCGAACCGTCTTTTTCATTTTGAAGTGTTACCACAGCACCTTGAATCGGCTGTTGATTAACCTCTGCAACGATTGTTCCCTTAATTATCGGTGCCTTAGATTTCTCTAAATATACTTTGATTGACGTTTGATTTTTGAGGGAAGATGCAAAAGTACCGTACGATACTCCGTTTGACTCATAACCCTCTTTCATGATTTTAAACTCAAAGTCTGTTCCTGTTTCTAAGCAAACTGTCACTTTTCCATCAATACCTGTAACCATCAGCTCTTTGTTTATTCCATTTTTTAAAACGCGTACATCAGCTAGCTCCAAAGGTTTTTTACTATCTGAATCATAAACCAAAATATTTAACTGACGGCAACCATGACGAAACGAATAGAGATTATCATCACCATAACCACGCTTACGATTTGAACTGAAATAGCCACTCGTTCTATTACCATCAGTGATGAAACCAAAGTCATCTTTCTCAGAATTTATCGGTGCTCCTAAGTTTTTAATTTCACTCATCGGAATGCCTTCTTTCATTTCGACAAAAAACACGTCTAAGCCACCTAAACCTTCAATTCCATCTGACGAGAAATATAAATTCCCATTTTCATCTACAAAAGGAAACATTTCATTTCCTTCAGTATTAATATCTTTCCCTAAATTTACAGGAGAGCCCCATTGTCCATCTCGATAATCCACCACGTAAATATCAGTTCCACCAAAACCTCCGGGCATATCTGAAACAAAATAAAGTTTTTTATTATCTGGCGATAAGGCTGGATGCCCACACGAATAATTATCGCTATTAAACGGCAATTCGACAATTCCTCCCCAATGTTTGCCATTATCAACAGCTAGATATAGCTTAAGCTTAGTTACACCATCTGTGCCTGTTCTACTACGACCTTTATTATAGTTATTGCGTGTAAAGATTAGCTTTTTATAATCTTTGAAGAACGTAACGGGGCCTTCATGATATTTACTATTGAGTGTTTTACTGAATTGCTCTATTTTTGAGAGTGGTTTTTCTTGTTCTTCCTTCGCCATTGATTCAAGTTTTTCAGAAGCACTAAAAGCACTCCCTCCCCCTACCGAACCAAGCTGCTTTGTTGCCAAAATATTATCCTTACGAAGTTCTGCGGTATCAGGAAACATAAATAAATCAAGAAAAGGGGTCTGATTCTGCATAAAAACTCGCTTTATCGCCCCCCCTTCTTCACGAGCCGACACAAAGACTAATCCATTTTTGTAGTACATCGGACTAAAGTCCGACTGACGAGAATTAAGTGTATATAAATAATCTATTTTATATGTTGAAGAATCTTGAAAGAAGCGACTATTATCCATGTATGCAACGGTGAATCTTCTTCCACGCATATCAGCCGTTTGCTCCTCTCCGTACCGGCTATACATTTTTTGAGATTCTTTGTATTTACCATTATTGGCCAAAGCCTGAGCATAATACAAGAAAATTTCGCTTTCTAAGTCTTTGTTGTATTTCTCAATCAATTCGGCATAAACACGTTCGGCATTACGTGTATCTTGAACTTTTCGGTAGCTATAACCCAACTTTGTTAGGGCTTCTTTCATTTCGGGCGAACCCACTTTAGCTGTACGAAGATAATCTTCATAGCTTCGAATAGCTTCTATATAGCTCATACTTTCGAAACTACGATTTGCGGCCTTTAACTTTCCGCTTTGAGCAAATGTTTGTTGGGCTAAAAGAAGAATTAATGCCAACAACCAAATATTGTATTTTTTCATGGGTGAAGCACTCAGCATCATTTTTAAATGAGGAAAATTTAAAGCACGTTTGGATTACATTTGCCTAAATTATCAAAACCTGTGCCAAATACCAAACTTACAATAAAGTATTTAAAAGAAACCTATTAAAATAATTATGAAATTAGCACTTAAGGGCAAATAAAAGAACTGAAAATCAAATTATTATCAATTAAATTCACTCTATATTATTTCAGCTTTTAAAATCATCTTTGAAGACCTTTGTAGACGAAATCTTTCATCTGTTCTATGATTAACTACCCACATAATTTGTCCAGCAGATACGAGAAGAAATATGCTTTTTTTAAGATGAAGTGAAATCTTTTTATCAATCAAAAAGTCAGAAATTTTCTTTTGGCCTTTCATACCAAACGGAATAAACGAATCTCCTTCTTTCCATCTTCGCATCGTGAGTGGAAAAGTAATTTTTTCAAAATCGAAGTATCCAATTGCATTATTTCTTTCAAACTTTCCGTCAAACTCCTCCGCTTTTACAAGAGAAAAACGGAGTTTATTACCTTCGAAAGGTATAGTTATACCTGATAGAATATCTTCTTTTTGAATTTCAAGCAAAGTTTTTTCAATTTCCGCATCAAGTTTTGGGTAAATGATAAATTCCTCTCGGTCTTTCAATAAACTATGGGTTTCGGAGTGAAAAATCTTGCCCGAAATCCCATCAATTGAAGCAAATATTTCTTTTGATTGAAAGTAGTTAAATCCAAACTCTTTTAGAAGCTCCTCAATAAAATAATTAGCTGACTGCCAATACTTTATATCAGCTATTTTTAGATAAAAAACGCCATTACTTTCACGCATAACCTTAGCTTTGAAATGGCTTAAGTTTTTTCTAAAATCGGCTTCAATAGATTGAAAACGTTCGAGATTTCGTGCAAAAGTTTCGTCTAAATTGGGATTTATTTTTTTTAGTAAAGGAACTACTTCATTTCTAATCAAATTTCTTTGATAATCATTCGAAGCATTGCTACTATCTTCTCTCCATTGAAGTTTGTTTTCTTTCAAGAAGTTATCAATAGCTTCTCTTGAAGCAAAAAGTAATGGCCTGATTATCAATTCTTTTTTGGGTAGAATTCCTCTTAAACCGGCAATGCCTGTTCCTTTAGTCAGATTGAGCAAAACTGTTTCAATACTATCATTCAAATGATGAGCAGTAGCAATATAACTGTAGCTAAATTCTTCTCTGATTTGCTCAAACCATTCGTAACGAAGTGTGCGAGCAGCCATTTCAATCGAAATCTTCTTTTGCTTGGCAAAGGCTTTGGTATCGAATGTTTGAGTGTGAAAGTTTACCTTATTTACTCGGCATAATTGCTCAACAAATACTTGGTCTTGGTCAGACTCGCTTCCTCTCAACTGAAAATTGCAATGTGCCACTGCAAAATTTAGTTTCGACCGACAAAAAAGTTCAAACATTACCACTGAATCTTTACCTCCACTTACTGTAAGCAAGACCTTATCGGTGACTTCAAATAATTTTTGCTCGTTAATATATGTTAAGAAGGCATGAAGCATCAAAGCAATTACGTAATTTTGCAAGCAAATTTAGAATTTTCAATTGAAGATGATTAATAATATTATAAAAAATATAGCTCAGTCTCAAAGAACAGCACTTAAAAACGTGTTCTCTTCTTTTGGGAAATGTATTAGCTTAGTAATTGTACTATTGATTCCACTTTTTTCGTTCGGACAAAAACCTCTTAATCCACCACCAGCGGCCACCCCTAATACAAAAATCAATTTATTAAGTGCAGATAGCTTAATAGGTGTTAATCAACAACCTTTTTATACAAGACAATTCTTAGGTAATGTTTCTTTTGCCCACCGTGGAGCCGTTTTATATTGCCAAACTGCTACACAAAATGAAACAACAAATACCTTAGAAGCTTTCGGGAAAATTAGAATTGTGCAAGGCGATACGCTTACAATTACTGGTGATACGCTCTATTATGATGGGAACACACGTTTTGCCAGAGTATTAGGAAAAAAAGTAGTTCTAACAGATAAAAAAGTAAGTCTTACAACACGTGTAGTAGAATATGATATTCAGAAAAACCGTGCTTATTATCCAGTTCGAGGAGTAATTGTGCAAGATTCGAGTATTTTAAAAAGTGAAAAAGGTTTTTATAATACTCGAAGCAAGATTTTTAATTACAAGGAAAACGTAGAAATTACAAATCCTAAATACACCATTACATCAGACAGTTTGCAGTACAATGCACGCACCAAAATGGCACTTTTCAAAGCTCCTACGCTCATTAAAAGCAAAGATGGAGATATCATAGCCAATGCTGGAAGTACCTATAATACTCAAACCCAACAATCTAATTTTAAGGGTCGTTCTAAAATTGTCAATGAAGATTATACACTTACTGGCGATACTTTAAGTTTCGACCAAAAAACCGAGTCGGGTTTTGCCAAAGGAAACGTAGAATTGGTCTCTAAGAAGGATAAAGTTATCTTAAACGGACTAGTGGGTGTGCGTGATGGCAAAGCAGGTTTTACTAAAATAATGGGCAATGCCCTTATGCGAAATACCTCTGAAAGAGATACGCTTTTCCTAAGAGCCGATACCCTTTATGCCTATGAGCGAAAGGATTCATTAATAGCAAAAACTGATTCCTTGAAACTAGGCAAAAAGGAGGAAAAAAGTAACGCATCGAAAATGGAGAAACTATTAGCGTTCGGGCACGTAAAAGTGTTTCGTACAGACATTCAAAGTCGCTGTGATTCACTGCTTTATGACTTGAAAGATTCGGTAATTCATTTTTTTAGCAAGCCGATTATTTGGAATGATAAAAATCAATCCGAGGCCGATACAATTCACGTATATATGAAAAATAACAAAGTAAACCGCATGTATATGATTAATAAAGGCTTTGTTATTGCGAAAGATACGGTTCAGAATTTTAATCAAATTAAGGGTAGAAGAATTTCGGCAACTTTTAACGCCCAAAACCGAATAGAAAATGTGGTAGTTGAAGGAAACGGTGAAAGTATTTATTATGCACTTGATGATAAAAATAAACTTATCGGTGTAAATAGAGTCGAATGTAGCAAAATGAATATGAAGTTTAAAGAAAATCAAATAAACCGAATAGCATTTTTAGGAAAGCCCGACGCCAAGCTTGTTCCACCAACCGAGTTGACTAATGATAGTAATCGCTTAGATGGATTTGAGTGGCGTGAAAAAGAAAAACCAACCAAAGAAGAAGTGCTGGGCATGAAAATTGTATTAAAAAAAGAAGAGCCCAAAAACCAAAAAGAGCCTCAAAAATAGCCAAACGAAAAAAAGTTTCCTTTTATTGCAACCTTTTGGCTTAAAAATGAGTCTTATACATAAAATCCTTTTTTAATTTTCAACAACTTTTACGTATATTTGTAATAACCCCCATAATATACGTGCTTATAACAACTTAGAAGAGTTTCTATGGCAAAAAATTTACAAAAATATTTAACAGTACTAATTGGAATCGTTGTCTTATCCAACGTTGCTCTTGCTCAAGTTGAGAAAGGCAAATCTCGTTTGGATATCGGCAAGAAACCAACTACCACTGCTAAATCTTCACTTCAAAAAATGGCTTTTGTGAGTAAAACAATGCCATCAGAAGTAAGATTAAACAAGCCTTCTGTGGTAAACCAGTACTTCCGTGATGCCCTATTGAATGGTTCTACAAGAACTGCTACCGCAAAAACATCAAATGTTGAAATTCCAGCTACAAACGATAAAAGTGTAGGAACAGAAAGTAATGATAAGCTATTTTTTAACGATAAACTATCAGTTTCAAACATTTATCCAAATCCAGCCAACGATTACGCTACAATTGATTATGTGATTACCGGTAATGTAAACGACGCCAGTATGGCATTTTATAATTTGCTCGGACACGAAGTAGCTAATTATGAATTAGATAAATTTGACCGCCGATTAAAAGTTCAAACAGCAAACTGGGAGTCAGGTATCTATTTATATCAATTAGTGGTTGACGGAAAAAAGGTAGCTACCAAAAAACTATTAGTAAGACATAACTAAGAATATTAATTCGATTATTGAGAGGCCAAACAAGTTGAATTTGTTTGGCCTTTTGCTTTTTAATATATTTACTTTTAGAAATATTTCTATTTTTCAGTTATTGCTACATTTTTTCAAATATCTCCAACGCTAAAAATTTTATCCTTTGAAATAAGTTTCATTCAAAAACAACTCTTTTCATCGTTACTTAATTACTTTGAAACAGTACAAATCTATTATCATTTTAAACCCATTAATTATGGCTCTTCCAAACATTTTTTCCGAAAACGTAACCGAACAAATAATCAACAGAATTAATCAACTTAGCACTACGACTCAACCCAAATGGGGAAAAATGAGCGTTGACCAAATGTTGGCACATTGCTGTGTTTCTTACGAACTTGTTTATGAAAACAAACATCCAAAACCAAATGCATTTGTAAGGTTTATGTTGAAACTTTTTGTCAAAAATAAAGTAGTGAATGAAGCCCCTTATCAACATAATAGTCAGACTGCCCCATATTTTGTAATGAAAGGTGATAAAGATTTTGAAGCAGAAAAGAATCGATTGATAAACTTTATTAGAAAAACGCAAGAATTAGGTGAAGCATACTTCGATGGGAAGGAATCTCATTCATTTGGCATATTAAACAAAACCGAATGGAGCAATATGTTTTACAAGCACTTGGAACATCATCTTACCCAATTTGGCGTTTGAGTATTTAGCTTTTTAATCCTTGACGCTCTTTTCTGTAATTCATGGGTGTAGTGTGCATCACTTCTTTAAATACTCTATTAAAAAATGATTGATTATTATAGCCAGTTTCGTAGGCGATGTTTTCTATACTTTTATCTGTAAATGAGAGTAGTTTGCACGCCTGCGTAACTCGGTATTCATTTAATACTTGCTTAAATGTTTTTTGCGTATGTTTTTGAAAAAACCTACAAAATGAAGTATCGGTCAGATGAAGTAAATTGGCAATTGTTTGGCTGCTGATATTTTCTGTGTAATGTTGTTCGATAAACTCAAATACTTTTTCTACACGTTCGGCTTGTTGTGAATTTATATTTCCTGAGGTTACACCCAAAACCTCATAATTTGCTCTTGAAAGTTCATCTAAAACCTCCACAAAAATGAGCCATTGTCTCAAGGAATGGCTTTCAAGAAGAGCTTGAAACTTCTCTCTAAAAACTTTTTCATGAGCAGTAAGAGGCAAAACCAGTGCTTCTTGAGATACTTTGATTAATTGCTTAATTTTTTCAAATTCTGGGAAGTGGGTAAATAAAATTTCCAGTTGATTGGGCGTAATTTGCAGAACATACTCTTCATAAAGTTCGCTTTCAAAACCTAGATCAAAACTTTTATGCGGAATATTAGAGTTAAGTAAAATTACTGCACCATTTTCGTAAGAATATTGACGATTTCCTATGTAGAGTTGTCCTTTGCCATGAGGAACACATACAAGTTCAATTTCAGGATGAAAATGCCATGACTTCATCGAACAAGTACGGGTTTGAATATTATGATAAACCCGCTAGGTTGAATAACCTCTAAAAATGGCTTTTTAGACTTCATTTTCTCTATTGTCTAATTGAATCATAAAAATAAGATAATTTGGTGTTAGTTTTAGAAAATTTAAGTAAATTTTAGTTTGAAGAATAAAGTTATTTTTGTATTAAATAATCTATAATTATGCCTAATAAAACTTTACTCATTAATCGAATCGCGGTTTCGTTATTTTTCTTCACCAATGGTTTTTTATACGCCAATTGGACGGCCCGACTTCCCGAATTACAAAAATACTTTGGTCTTAATAATAGTGAATTAGGCAATGTTTTGTTTTGTATTGCCTTAGGGTCGATGATTGCCATGCCATTGGCAGGTTGGCTAGGAAATAAATTTGGTTCTGATAAAGTTGTTAGAATAGTTTCTTTGTTGTTCTGTGTATCTATTCCTTTGGTAGCCATTTCTCAAAATGAATGGATAATTCGCTTGTGCTTTTTGTTTTTGGGAGCTGCATCAGGCTCGATGGATGTAACTATGAATGGACAAGCCGTTTTGGTAGAACGCCTCTGGGGTAAAGTCATTTTTTCATCGTTTCATGCAGTATTTAGCATCGGAATGGCCATCGGAGCCGCAATTGGTGGGCTATTTTCCAATTTTCAAATTCCATTACAAACCCATCTGACCATTCTAGCGATTTTGGGCACTTTGCCCATATTTTGGGCTTCCACTAAATTGCTCAAAGATTCGCCAATCACTGAATCGAAAACTTTTGAAGAAAAAGGTAATAACAATAAGTTTTTAGCATTAAAAACCATTTTACCGTTTGGTATTATTGCCTTTTGTTGCATGACAGGTGAAGGTTCTATGGTTGATTGGTCGGCCATTTTTATGAATAAAGTTGTTGGGCAAAATGAAACCATTTCAGCTTGGGCTTTTGGAACTTTTGGTGTAGCCATGACAATCGGGCGAGTTTTTGGTGATTACTTTACGGTAAAATTAGGCAAAGAAAAAATCATGTTGATTGATGCATGTTTAGCCGCCGTAGGGTTAGGAATTGCCCTTGCGTTTACATCAATTTGGAGTACATTTCTAGGTTTTTTCTTGGTTGGCTTAGGGCTTTCTACCATAGTTCCGATTGTTTTTTCATCAGCAGGCAATTTAAAAAATATTAGTCCGTCAGCAGGAATTTCAATGGCTACCTCCATTGGTTACACAGGATTCTTTGTCGGACCGCCAACGATTGGGTATTTGGCAGAAGCATTTGGTTTACGAATAGGATTGAGTTTTGTCTTTGCATTATTTATTTTGATGGCCCTCATAATTGCGATTTTATTAGGTAAAATGAAGTCAAATTAAAGAATAATCTATTATTTAACGTGAGTTCTGAATAGGAATAGCACATAAAGTTCTCGTAGTCGGTATTGAAAAACTAAAAAACCTACTAACTTGGTAAAAATTAATATTCATCCAAAAGTCGTATGACGGAAGTTATCATAAGTCTAGCTGTAGGTATAGCATTAAGTGCTTGCTCTGGTTTTAGGGTGTTTATACCGATGTTGGTTGCAAATTTGGCAACTCGTTTCCATATTTTTGACCTATCAACGGGTTTCGAATGGCTGGGTAGTGCCACCGCAACTTATATTTTAGGTGCGGCCACTATTGCTGAAATCATGGCTTTTTACATTCCAGTAGTTGATAATTTACTCGATACAATTACTACTCCGGCTTCGTTTATTGCAGGAACAATTTTGACAACTTCTTTTTTGAAAATAGATTCGCCTGAACTACAATGGACGCTCGGAATTTTGGCAGGTGGTGGCTTAGCAGGTACGATTCAAGCAGGTACTGGACTGCTTCGATTAACTTCTACCAAATTTACAGGAGGCTTTGGCAATCCATTTCTTGCAACTTTAGAAAACATCATTTCTATCTTTTTCTCTATTCTTTCGCTCTGGTTGCCTATTTTAGTAGCAATTCTTGGGATTTTACTCTTTATTTGGCTTTTGAAAAACATCCTCAAAAGGTTCAAGAAAAAGAAACAGAATTGATTATTTTTTGATTCTTTCAAACTAAAATCGACTGTTTTATGTTCAAAAAGCTGATGGTCATTCAAAAAAAATAGTCTGTTGAGAAAATGAGTGAAATAAAAATTTGTTGTCCAAAATGTAAATGGGAACCTGATGGTGGCGAATATTGGCAATGCGATTGTGGCCATATATGGGATACATTCAAAACGATTGCCAGATGCCCTAAATGCCATAAACAACACGAATACACTTCGTGTGTACCAGCGGCTGGTGGCTGCCCAAGTTCATCGCCTCACCTTGATTGGTATGAAGGATTAGACCAAATAATTGAAGATTTGAAAGAAGAGGTATTAGAATCACAAGAGGTTTTTATTTAAAAAAAGAGGATAAATCTGCAAGTAGATTTATCCTCTTTTCAATAACTAATATTTACGAATAACCGCTTTAGTTCTTCTTTTCTCCCCAAAATTTTTCTTGCATAAAGCCAAATCCGTAGCCCATTAATTGAATGAAGCAGGCAATTACACTCAAAAGTCCAATTTTTAGGCTTTTGTTATGAACTGCTGAATCAATTACAATCATCATCATATAAAGTGATAGTAAAAACAAAGCTATGAAGAAAAGAATCTTATCAATGAAAAAAGTAATGGGTATTGACAAGACGCCAAGCGTAAAAATCATTGGGAAATAGTGCACCAATTTGAGTTCTGAAGGAAAAATTCGTGCAAGATTGATTCGTCCACGCCCAAAAAAGTGTAATTGTTTGAAGAATTGTCCAAAATCTGTTCTTCTCTTATGATAGATATAAGCATCTTCAATTAGACCAACTTTGAAGCCCTTCGATAAAATTCTAATGCTAAATTCAATATCTTCGGCCATGCGAGTCATGGTATAACCGCCCGTTTCTTCCCAAACCTTCCGAGAAATACCAAAATTAAAGCTTCGTGGGTGAAATTGCCCCCCTGCGTTCTTCTTTTTTCCTCTAATGCCACCAGTAGTAAAAACTGAAGTCATCGAATAATTAATGGCTTTTTGTACATCTGTAAAACTTTCGTGTGCGGCATCTGGTCCTCCGTAAGCATCTAACCAGTTGTTTTTCAAATGATTGTCAACAACTTCAAAGTAGCGTTCGGGAATAATCGCATCAGAATCAAGCTGCACAAAATAATCGCCCGAAGCACGGTCGAAGCCATAGTTTCGAGAAAAACCTTGTCCAGAGTTTGGTTTGAAAAAGTATTTCAAATCAAGTTTTTCTTGGAAACCTTTACAAACTTCTTCACAAATCAAAGTAGAACCATCTTCAATGATGATGACTTCAAAATTTTTATAGGTTTGTTTTGTAAGGCTTTCGAGCAATTCTCTGACTTCCTCAGGCCGGTTATATACAGGGGTTATTACAGAATATTTCATTTTATAAAAACTCATTACCGCCAACAAAAGCAGACCGTAAAAAGCGTAATTTTCTCTTAAATGGCCTTAGCCTAATCTATACAAAAATCATTTAGGCTAAAGCCAAGAATATCTATCCTTCACCTAGTGCAGATGGTAATGAAAAATTTACATTATCAAATTCCTTTCAAAACTGCTTCATTAGCAGCCAAAATAGCAGCAATATTTTCTTGTGAAAGAGCAGTTGAGAGGAATAAAGCCTCGTATTGCGAAGGGGCAAGATAAATTCCGCTATCTAGCATACCATGAAAGTATTTACCAAATTTTGCAGTATCAGAGGTCTTGGCCGTTTCGAAATCTACCACTTGGGTTTCACTAAAGAATAAACTATACATCGAACCAATGTGATTAATTTGGTATTTGAGGTTTAGTCTATCTAATATTTGGCGAATCCCTCCTACTATCTGATTACCTGTTTCTTCAAGTTGCGTATATACTCCTGGGTTCTCGTTTAGATAAGTCAACATTGCCTTACCCGCCGCCATTGCAATCGGATTGCCAGAAAGTGTTCCAGCTTGATAAACAGGTCCTTGCGGTGAAACACAATCCATGATTTCTTTACGACCACCATAAGCTCCAACTGGCATTCCACCACCGATAATTTTACCTAAAGTAGTCATATCTGGCATTACACCAAAACGCTCTTGTGCCCCCCCTTTCGACAAACGGAAGCCTGTCATCACCTCATCAAAAATCAATACAATTCCTTCTTTGGTACAAATATCACGTAGGCCTTGTAAATATCCTTCTTGTGGCAAAACACAACCCATATTACCAACAACTGGCTCAAGAATCAAAGCAGCGATTTGCCCCTTATTAGCATCACAAAGTGCTTGAACGGCCTCTAAATTATTGTATGGAGCGGTAAGTGTATCATTTGCTACCCCTTTGGTTACACCCGGACTATCAGGCACACCCATGGTTACAGCTCCACTTCCTGCAGCAATCAAAAAAGAATCACCATGTCCATGATAACAGCCTTCAAACTTAATAATCTTATCACGCCCAGTATAACCACGAGCAACTCTAATTGCTGCCATCGTAGCTTCTGTACCAGAATTAACCATTCTCACTTTTTCAATTGATGGCACCATTGAAATAATCAATTCGGCCATTTCTACCTCACGGCGTGTTGGGGCTCCAAATGAAAATGAATTTTTAATGGCTTCGCTCACAGCTTGCTCAACTGGCTCAAAAGCATGGCCTAAAATCATTGGCCCCCACGAGTTTATCAACTCAATATATTGATTATCATCTTCATCGAAGATATAAGCACCTTTGGCTTTTTTTATGAAAATCGGATTTCCACCTACCGAACGAAACGCTCTTACTGGCGAGTTCACGCCTCCTGGAATAGACTTTTTGGCTTGTGCGAATAAGGATTCGCTTGTATTTGTGGTCATGAATATTAGAACTTTATCTTAAAATGAAGAAATATGAATTTTACAACTCATATATATAACAAATTCTAAAAGTTATTGTATCAAGAAAATGCAATTTTCTTTGATTGAATTACCCTTAATTTTGCATCAAAGTTAAAGATAAATGTTCTTTCTAACAATCAATACCAAAATTGAGTCACGAATAGGTTAATTCCCCTCTATATTTTATTGCTCAATCAAGCATAAATCTTATTTATGTGATAATTATTTCCTGCTTAAGGATTTTTTGTGGAATTCGATTAGGCATATTATCTAGAAATTATAATATTATGGTAAACCTAGAAAGAACCTGAAAGAGATTTTAGGTCTAATTATATACGCTCCGAAAATTATTCTCTACACAATAGACAATAAATATAAAAAGTACCATACAAGTACTATTTAGTCCTAAAGACTATTCAAGAATATTACGTAGGTTTGTTTCATCATTTCCAAAAGTCTGCCCTTAGGTTTTAAAAAGAGTATTTCAAATCATAAGTAAGTAAAGTCAATTATTCCAATATTTCAGAAATAGCTCTATGAACTCACTATCTTCCAAAAATACAAGAAGTATTATATTATCTGTTGGTCTGTTGGCGGCAACTATTGTAGCTTGCCGTAGTGAAATCGAACAAACTCCGCCAACACCAATCGTTAATTCTATAACTTCTGATGAGCGTTCTTTAAAGGTTGGGGTTGTTAATCATCCAGGACAACTACTAGCCTCCAACTGTTTTCAATGCCACGGTACCAATGGTACTGGATTAGAACATTTAGCTGGTAAAAGTGCCAATGAAATTGTTAACGAATTGAGAGAAATGTCGGCTAAAAATCCTCGTGCTGAAATTATGAATGTCCATGCCAAAGCATATACTACAGATGAAATGAAATTAATTGGGGACTTTTTTTCAAAACAATAAGATATGAAACGTAGAAGTTTTTTAAATAATCTTGGAGCATCGGCTTTAGGATTAGGCATTATAGAAAATTCATTTGGACAAGAAACCAAGAATGTTGTTAATGATATTCATTCTTTGATTCAAGTGCCAAGTAATATAGTTGCCACAGGACGTGTGATTGTAATTGGTGGAGGCATGGCAGGTACAACAGCAGCTAAATATCTGAAACTATGGGGAGGAACCGGAGTTGAAGTAACTTTAATAGAACCTAATGCTAGCTATTACTCTAATATCTTTAGTAATATGGTATTAGTAGGAGAACGGACATTAGAACAATTGACATTTAATTATAATTTGCTGAGGACAAAATATGGAGTTTCGGTTTTACAAAATTCTGTAACAGGCATCAATCCTTCAGGAAAAAGTGTAACACTAAATAGCGGAAAGGTATTGCCTTACGACAAATTAGTTATAGCACCGGGAATTGATTTCGAACCAATACAACTTTCAGGTACAGCAGCTAATCAAGCCAAAATTGTTCATGCGTGGAAAGCAGGTCAACAAACAACCTCTTTGAAAAACCAAGTTCAAGCCATGACCAAAAAGGATACATTTATCATCACGATACCGCCCAAACCCTACCGTTGCCCGCCCGGGCCCTACGAAAGAGCCTGTGTCGTAGCCGACTATTTAAAGAGAATTAAAGGTGGAGGAAAAGTAATCATTTTAGATGCAAATCTAAGTATTCAGGCAGAACCAGAAAACTTTACAAACGCATTTAACAATACACACAAAGGTATAATTACCTATGTACCAAATGCAACGGTAATCAGCATTGATGCCGATAAGGGTACTGTCAATACAAATCAGGGGACTTTCACAGGTAAGGTTATTAATGCAATACCCACACACAAAGCAGGCAGTTTAATTACAAATTCTGGAATTGGTCTTGCTAATGCAGGTAATGGCAAGTGGGCAGGTGTAAATGTACTTACTTACGAATCAACAGTTCACCAAAATATTCACATCATTGGCGATGCTTCTTCTACAACTCAACCTAAAGCAGGGCATATTGCGAATGCTGAAGCTAAAGTTTGTGCTGATGCTATTATACATATGTTAAAAGGTGAGGCGGTAAATCCAAGTCCGATGACGAATTCAGCTTGTTTTACACCAATAACAAAATCTACTGCTTCTTGGCTATCGGTAGTATTTAGATATGACCCTGTCAGTAAAACAATGGTTCCTACTGGCAATGGCGTAACTGAATCTTTGGGAGCCACCAAAGACAACTATGAGGATATGATAAAATGGTTTAATAATTTAATGTCTGATACATTTTCATAGAATGAATAACAAAAGAGCCTTTAAAAAGGCTCTTTTGTTATAAAAACATTACTGTTTTATTCCTAAATACTTTCATTCATCAATTCATGTAAAATTTTCTGTGCAGCAACAGAAATAACCGTACCTGGCCCAAATACGCCTTTCACGCCTGCATCATAAAGGTATTGATAATCTTGTGCAGGAATCACCCCTCCAGCAATTACCATAATATCTTCACGACCTAATTTCTTTAATTCTTCGATAAGTTGAGGTATGAGAGTCTTATGACCAGCCGCTAAGCTAGAAGCTCCAACTATATGTACATCATTTTCTGCCGCCTGACGAGCCGTTTCTTCTGGCGTTTGGAAAAGCGGACCTATATCTACATCGAAGCCTAAATCAGCAAAACTAGTAGCGATTACTTTTGCTCCACGGTCATGGCCATCTTGACCCATTTTGGCCACCATAATTCTTGGTCGACGGCCCTCTATTTCTGCAAATTTATCGGCCAATGATTTTGCAAGCTGAAAATTCTCATCATCAGAAACTTCGGCTTGGTAAACCCCCGAAATCGAACGAATGGTGGCTTTGTGGCGGCCTGCTACTTTTTCCATGGCATACGATATTTCTCCTAATGTAGCTCTTTTTCGTGCTGCTTCAACAGCAAGAGCAAGTAGATTCTCTCCTGTAGAAGATGAAGCAGCCGTAATTTTCTCTAAAATCGCCTGTACTTCTGCTTCATTTCGTTTAGCTTTAACTTCTGTTAATTTGGTAATTTGCTTACGTCTTACCTCCTGATTATCAACTTCCAATAGTTCTATTTCAGTCGCATCATCAGCTTTATATTTATTCACACCAACAATAACATCTTTCCCTGAATCAATCCTTGCTTGCTTTCTGGCCGCTGCTTCTTCAATTCTCATTTTAGGCAAGCCCGTCTCGATTGCCTTTGTCATTCCTCCTAAATCTTCTACTTCTTCAATTAAAGCCCAAGCTTTCTCGACCAATTCTTTAGTCAAATATTCAACGTAATAAGACCCACCCCAAGGGTCAACAACTCGACAGATTTCAGTTTCGTGTTGAATGTATAATTGGGTATTTCGGGCAATTCTTGCTGAAAAATCAGTGGGAAGAGCAATGGCCTCATCAAGTGAATTGGTATGTAGAGATTGTGTATGCCCCAAAGCAGCTGCCATTGCTTCAATGGCGGTTCGAGTTACATTATTAAAAGGGTCTTGTTCGGTAAGCGACCACCCAGAGGTCTGGCAGTGAGTACGCAAAGCAAGAGATTTTGAATTTTTAGGATTAAATTTCTTTACAATTTTCGACCAAAGTAGCCTTCCTGCTCTCATTTTGGCGATTTCCATGAAATGATTCATGCCTATTCCCCAAAAAAAAGAAAGTCGAGGAGCAAAATCATCAATATCCATTCCAGCCGCAATACCCGTACGAATATATTCTAAGCCATCGGCCAAAGTATAGGCTAATTCGATGTGAGCAGGAGCTCCAGCTTCGTGTATATGATAACCCGATATTGAAATCGAATTAAATTTTGGCATATATTTAGAAGTATAGGCAAAAATATCACCCACAATTCGCATCGAAAACTCAGGTGGATAAATGTAAGTATTTCGTACCATAAATTCTTTCAGAATATCATTTTGGATAGTTCCTGAAAGTTTATCTGGCGAAACCCCTTGTTCTTCGGCAGCAATGATATAAAAAGCCATAATGGGCAAAACCGCTCCATTCATGGTCATGGAAACCGACATTTGGTCGAGTGGAATTTGGTCAAATAATATTTTCATATCTTCAACCGTATCAATCGCCACACCCGCTTTTCCTACATCACCTGTCACACGTGGATGGTCAGAATCATAACCTCGATGCGTAGCTAAGTCAAAAGCTACTGAAAGCCCCTTCTGTCCTGCCGCTAAGTTTCTACGGTAAAATGCATTGGATTCTTCAGCGGTAGAAAAGCCCGCATATTGACGAATTGTCCAAGGTTGCATAACATACATCGTACTGTATGGCCCACGTAAAAAGGGGGGAATACCCGCCGAAAAATGCAAATGTTCTGCCGATTCAATATCTTTGGCAGTAAACCTTGGCTTAATATTAATACCCTCAGCCGTACGAAAGGAAGTCGATGAGGAAGCAGTAGCTTCAATACCAGCAACATTTGTATCTAAAGATATTTTAGAAAAATCTGGTTTCATTGATGAAAGGGAATAAAGATTTAGCAAATAAGCTAGAAATACTTGCTGCAAATAATTCAAACAAATTTACCCAAGAAATCAGATTAGTCTAAGTTTTTCTTGCTAAATTAAAATAGTTATATTTTTGTAATTGCATGACCTACAAAAAAAGCCTACCACTAATCAGTAGCAGACTTTCCGAATAAAAAAAGTAGATTTGTTTCAAAAGTTTTAGTTATAAACTAAAGTTTTTTGGTTGATTGAATTATTATTCATCTTAGGTAAATCTTTCAATCCGAAAATACCCCTTTCTTCCCAAGCATCAAGCCAATTGGTAATTGTACCTCGGCTCACTTCAAAAATATCAGATAATACAGTTACGTTGTAACCCTTGTAGCTCAATAAAATAGCCTTAGCCCGCTCTCGTTCACGATAATTACGGCTATGACGCGACACTTCTCGTAAGTACTCAACTTGTTCTTCGGTTATTTTTCTAACGTAACGCATTTTTCATCAAGTTTTTATAATCTAAGATTAATTCTATCTGTACTAATCGTCTAAATAGTAAGACGATAAAATGTTATTAAACGCTGTGAAAAAATAAATTTTATTTAATTACGTAGAAACACTATTGATTAGTTGCGTATAGTTATGTCAATTAAGTTATAATTAATCAAAAATATTAGTTTTCTTATTTGAAAATTTATCAGATACATTAAATCCAAATTAACAATCATGGCATTAATTACAATAGCCTTTTTTATCGGTTGCCATGTGTTCTCTGCCCCATTGATACATACTATCTATTATCGGTAATAAACTGCTACCATAGGGGGTAATTTTGTACTCTACTCTTGGTGGAATTTCGGGGTAAATGATTCTCTCGATAATACCATCGGCCTCTAACTCTCTTAACTGATTGGTTAAAGTTTGCTTACTGATTTCTGTAATATTTTTCAGTAAAATACTATATCTATTTCTATCGGTTCGTATCATGTGAATAATGCTGGGTTTCCATTTTCCACCAATAATATTCATGCAATACACCACCGGACAATTCCCTGGTGTAAAGTCTTTTGTCTTTCTAAGTGCTATATTTTCCATTAGTCTAAAATTTTAGCCTATATACATATTTATTATATAGACTATATTAATAGTCAAAGATAATAATTTTGTGCAAACATTAATTTTATACGACTAAGAATATGAAAAGAATTACAGTATTGATTACGATGCACTTCGATAATTCAAAAGGAAATTTTGAAGAATTAAGAAAGCAAGAAATGGCTCATATTATGCAGTGGAAAGAAGCTGGTATTTTAGAGAATTTTTACATCAAATCTGAAAAAGATGGAGCAATGCTTATTTTTAAAGATATAGAAATGCAAGAGGTTGTAAATAATATCGAACATTTGCCTTTCTTTCCTTACATGGAAAAAGTAGAGTACCTAAGTTTGGATAAAATGTTTTAATAAAAAATACAGCTTGAATGCAGTAAAAATATCTGGTTTAACATTCATTTTTGCTGCTTTCAAGCTGTAGGAATCTACTTGAATTAATTAAGTTTAAAATCAATGCCCATCAACTGGGATACAGCTTTTAACCGAAACTACCCCATAAATTCTCTTATCTTTGATAACATAATTTGAAATCAACTTATTGTTTTCATCCCAAACCTTTTGTGTACCTTCTTTTTCTCCCAACTGATAATTGCTTTCTTCTCTGACTTTCCCATTCGGAAAATACACTAATTGTTTTCCATCAAACTGGTCGTGTTTATATTGAAACAAATACCTTAACTTTCCGTTTGGCCACCATTGCTTAAAAACGCCTTCTTTTTGACCATTAATGAAAATACGTTCTAACAACTTTTCTCCTGAATTATACCAGCCTTTTGCCAAACCTTGCTCTCTTCCTTCGGCAATCGGTAATTGATAAACCACTCTATTTTCTTCTTTTTCAATCATATAACCCGAAAAAGGCTGCCCTTTGTAAAGCCAGCCTCTATCCGTTTTTTTTAGGTTAATATCAACGTTTAAAACACTACTTTTTGCTTTTCTTTCATGGCATGCCAATACGAGAAAAGCAAAAAATAAAGTCGCAATATGCTTAAATTTCAAAATCTTAGTATTTATTGGGTTACTAAAAACTGTCCCATTAACCCCGCATCTTCATGATTCGGGAAGTGGCAATGATACATAAATGGATTGGTGCTACTCGCAAAATCGTCGTATTTTGCTACTACGGATACTGTTTCACCAGTTCGGATATAAAAAGTATCTTTCCAACCCGATTCATAATTGGCAATCGGACCTGAACTTCGAGAAACAATCTTAAATTGAATATCATGGATGTGAAAAGAATGCCCGAAAATATTATTATTCACTATCGTCCATTTCTCGACAGCATTTAGTTTTACGTTTTGGTTGATGGTTGTAAAACCATAAGTATTATTATCAAATGTAAAAGCCGACCCCGCCTGTCCACCAGTAATCTTTATAGTACGAGTATTGGTAGCATCTGATTCTTTCCAATACGTATTTGTGGTCAATTTTGCAGGCACGGTTGTAATTGCATTTGCAGTTGCAGCTTTCACATTAATATGCAAAACATTGAAATCTTTATTATTTAATAAACTACCAAATTGACCAGTAGTTTGTGGTTCGCTCCCGCCAAAACCAAATTCTTGATTGGCATTGTAGGCTTTCATATCTAAACTTGCTCCAACGGCATCTTTACTTAAATCAACCAAAATTTCAACACGTTCACCTACAGCTAATTTCACTCGTGTTACTTCAACTGGAGCATCGAGCAAGCCCCCATCATTGGTGATGACATAAAAATTACGATTATCGCTAAAGCCAAGGTTATATCCTCGTTCGGTTTCGGCATTCAAAATTCTGAAACGAACAAATTGTTTCGGTAAACTAATCTGAGCATCATGCGTGCCATTGGCCATGGCATAATCACCATAAGCATGTTCAGTAACTGTAAATGAGTTATCAGTATTATATCTTCTGCTCGTTAATACCAAGGGAATATCGTCAGTTCCGTAAGTTCGTGGCAATGCCAAAGCCGACTCAACTGGATCTTTTATGATGATGAGTCCACCAGCACCATAGGTTAATTGCTGAAATGTTTTTTCGTGTAAGTGTGGGTGATACCAATAAGTACCTGCATTATTTTTTATTTCAAAAGAGGGCTTCCAAGTGGTATTGGGTTCAATCATCTGATGAGGGCCACCATCCATAATGGCAGGGATATGAAAACCATGCCAATGCGTAGTAGTAGTTTCGGAAAGATTATTGGTAACATTCATCTGAACAAAATCGCCTTTGTTCATTATCAAGGTTGGTCCCCAAAACTCTGCACCATTATAGCCATAAGTAGCAGTTTTAGCTCCTGTACGCAGTTGTTTACTTGATTTTGCTAATGTTAAATCAAAGGTTTTACCCGTTATTGTTGGCGGAATCCAGAGTTCATTGTAGGTTGAGCTCGTGGTAGTTGTGGTGCTTGGCGTAACTGTTATATCATCTGTTTTACTGCAACCGTAAGTAACAATAAAAATAAGAGAGGCTAAGAAAAATGCTACTTTTGTCATAAAGTTTCTTTAAAGTTATTTAGCATTTTAGATGCCAAAAACTTTAGAAACTTGCACTGTTATTCAAATTATTTTACTGAATCATAAATCATCTCTGAAACTTCGGCCAAAACCTTCACTCCTGCATCGGCATTTTTAAGTTTTTTAGAAAGTAATACCAACACATATTTTCGACCATCTGGCAAATAAACAATACCTGAATCGTGCTGAACGCCCGTAATTGAGCCAGTCTTATGAGCCACTTTAACAGTTTTTGGCAGTTTTTCGGGAATGATTTCATTAAACTTTTGGTCGAACAAAATCTTACGCATTTCTTCACAAGATTTTTTATCAATTACCTTATTTTCGGCAATTTTCTCAAAAATCAACATCAAATCATAAGCAGTAGTTGTATTACTAAGACCTTTATCGAAAGCTTTTTGGTCTTCCACACCACGTAATACTTGAATATCTTTTGCCCCCAATGCTCTCATGCTTTGATTAGCATTTTTTGCATCGACCAAATCAATCAGAATATTGGTAGCCAAATTACTACTTACAATAATCATTTGGTAAGTGAGGTCATAGATTGTCATTTTTTTACCAATCTGCTTATACATGCCATCGCCACTATCATCAGCAATATCCATGCTATATGGGCTTCCATCAACAATACTTTTAAACTCATTTTTTACCAAAATTGAATCAGTAAGTTTGAATTTACCTGCTTTTGCTTGCTTGAAAACTTCAATCATCACAGGCGTTTTCATGGTACTAGCCGCATGAAAATTCTCTTTTTCGTTGATAAACAAAGTCTTTCCAGTTTGTAAATCTTTGAAAGCAACCGCAAACACACCATCTACGGCTTTTAGTTTTGCTTCTATGGCAGTTTTTGTAGCATCAAAGTTTTGTTTCTGAGCAGAAATATCCAGTAGCATAACAGAGAAAATGAGCGTAAAAATTAGTTTTTTCATTTATAATTTGATGAAATTTATAGTTTTTCAATACTCTTTAGCATTACTATCGAATAAATTCAAGAGTTAATAAAACAAAGGAACGTATTTTAGAGAAAACTGAATAAATTCAGTTTGAGTTTTTACCAATACTAACTCGCCAAAAATCATTTATACATAAAAAAATAGCAAGCCTTCAAAACCTGCTCCCTACAACAACCTTTCCTTTATAATGTTTTTTCTCGCCATTAACATCAAAAAGTTCGGCTAATAAAATGTAATAACCCACCGGAACAACCTCATTATTGGTCGTTTTACCATCCCATTCAATACTATTATTCACACCAAGTAATTGATTTTGAGCAAGTTGACGAACTAATCGCCCATTGGCATCAAAAACTTGAATATTGGCGACATAAGCACCTTGGTCAAGTTGAAAGCTGAATTTTGTTGCTTCATCTTGGCCATCACCATCAGGCGAAAATACTTCGGGTTCGATTTTAAAAATGTTTTCCCGACTATCAACCAAAGACTGAGAATTGGCATATCCTGGCGTAGCAAAACCTTCACTAGATGCTGCCGATTGCCAATTATTTGATAAGTTTGAGGCCTTGTTATAATCTATTTTTTCAAGCGAAACCCCTTCTTTCATATCAATTAAAGAGTGATGCATCTTTTCTGAATAATCAAATCGGTCGAAAACTTTTTGAGTTTCATTCAGTAAAATAACTGAACCTTCATCATCTGGAAAAGAAGGCATTGACGCCACTTCCAAAAAGTTTGCGTTCACTGATTTATAATATTGATTTTGAACATTAACGGCAGTCCGACAAAGTACCAAAAACTGTTTAGGCTGAATGACAATAGCTGATGTGGCAATAGTTTTAATATTTGCCATTTTCCCTTTGTCATCAATATTAGCTAAAGACCAGTTTTTGAGAGAAATCAATTTCTCAGTCCTGTTGTAAATTTCTACAAAATCTTCTCCCCCACTTCTTGGATTAAATAAAACTTCATTCAAAACAACATCACCAGAATCTGCTAGTTTTAAATTTCCTACCACTGCTTGAGTAGAAATCATGACATTTCCCGAGCAATCGGCAAGATTTTTTATGGTAAGCGTATAAAGCGTATTATCTTGTAAAGCCGTAGTTAAACCAAGATTCACGCTCTTATTTTGTGGAGATTCTAGCTTTAAAGTACTTATATGTAAGCCTTTATCAAAACTATAGGCATTCATACTAACAGCCGATAGACTGTCTAGTTTTTCTGAAAAAATCAGTTTGACAGTATTACTTCCCACCATTTCAAAACGACTTAAACTTGGAGGCGTTAGGTCTGGTTTTGAAGCTTTTACAGAATTTTCTTTAGCGGGAGTTCCTTGCAGAGTTGCCAAACACGAACTCCAATTACCATCCTCAACACAAGGGAAAGAAGTATCTATCATTTCGAGAGAAAACCCTTGTTCTTTACCTTTTTCATACCATTTATCAGAGTATGTCACCGAAAAGATTGTCTTATTCTGAGAGTTCTTGAGGGTGAGTGTTGTACCTGTATTTAATAAAGATAAACTTGAAAGTGCAACTACATTGCCATAAGGTTTAAAATCTGCTTCATTAGCACGGCTTGTCACAATCACATAACTCTTAGGCTGAAGTAAAAAACTTGGAAATGTAACAGTAGTAGTTTGATAGGAAAGTCTGAATCGATTTAGGTCAATTACTTTATCGGAGCGATTATAAAGTTCGATATATTCTTTTTCGGGCAAACCCTTTGTAGGCGTTGGGTCAGCCATAATTTCACTGATTATCAAATCATTGAAATTCTGAGCCAGTAATACTGGTGAAAGTAAAATGGTGCAAGCCAATAAGCAAATAAAACTCAAAATTCTAGACTTGCACCATTTTTTCATAGATTATTATTTTGTTTCGGCAGCCTTCACAACCTTTGCTGGAGCAACAGGTTTTGGTTTTTGTACAGCAGGTTTGGTAGGTGCTTGGGGTTTAGTAACAGTTGGTTTTGGAGTAGGAGCTACTTCGGGTGCTTTTACCACTTTTTCATCCTTTTTTTCAGCTTTTTTCTCGGCTTTTTTTCCAGTCTTTTTTTCGACCTTTTTCCCAGCTTTTTTCTCCAGTTTTTTGCTTACTTTCTCAGTTGCTTTTTTTGCTTCCTTTTTTGCTTTTTTTATTTCTTTTTCGGCCTTCTTTTCAGCTTTCTTTAGTATTTTCTTTACATCTTCCTCTGCTTTTTTTGCCGCTTTTTTCTCTTTCTTTTCAGCATCTTTTTTTATTTCAGCAATTTCTTTTGCTAACTTCTCAGCCGATTTTTCAACAGCTTTCTTAATTTTTTTATCAGCTACTTCACTCCCTATAACTACAGTAAGTGCAGCAGCAATATCAGAAGCTTTTTGTTTAATTTCGGATTTCATATTTGAAAATGTTTAGTATTAACTTATCGTTAATTTATCATTAAGTAATTATAACGCAAATACACTAAACATTATACAAAAAAACAAAAATTTTGTATTAAGTTTTCGGCAAGATACAAAAAACTTAATATTGCCACGAAATGTTATGTTTGAAAGTACTTTTATAAAAACCAATCATATTTATGCATTTTATTACTGAAGATATTATAAAATTGGTTATTTCAGCGGGTACTGGTGCAATTATCGGCCTCGAACGAGAATATCATAGCAAATCAGCGGGTTTACGAACTATGATTTTGATTTGTTTAGGTTCGACCCTATTTACCATTATTTCAATGAAACTTGGCTCCGACCCTTCCAGAATTGCAGCTAATATCGTAACTGGCATTGGTTTTGTCGGTGGAGGTATCATATTTCGTGATAATTCAAACGGACAAATTACGGGTATTACCACCGCAGCAGCAGCATGGGTAACTTCAGCCTTGGGAATGTGCGTAGGTTTTGGTGATGGACTTTATGAAACGGGGTTCGTTTCAATGATTTTTGTTGTATGTGCGTTATACTTACTGGTTCCGTTTCAACAAGTAATCAAGCATAAAAACTCCATCAGAACTTACAGAATTGTGTGTAAATTCAAGAGTAAATCCTTGAAGCATTATGAAGATAAGTTTGAACAGTTTGGCTTAACTGCCGAACGTGGGAAACAAAGTAAAAACGATGAAACCATAAGTGGAGTTTGGATTGTGAAGGGTCCTGAAAAAAACCATGAAAAAGCCATTAAACACTTAATGAACGACCCTGAAATTGTAGAATTTGATTTCTAATTCCAACCTTTCTTTCTTCATTAGAATCATTTTAAAAATAGACTATGATTGAAAATTAATAAAAATAATATGAAAGCCTTAATTGTATCTTTTCTTTTATTGGCACTAAGTGCTTGTGCAATAACAAATGAAAACCTTGAGCCACAGAACGATTCATTTAGTAAAATAAATGGCCAATGGAAGTATAAAAAAACAGGTGTTGGCTACCCAGTAGTCAATGGTCCAACTGAAATAATCAATGAGAAAATTGAAATCCTTACTTTTGATTCGGTCAATAAGACCTTCACAAGGAGTATTAATGGACAAGTCACAGAAACTACGTCTTTTGATATACAAAAAGTCAATTATGTAGGAATTGAACCAAGAGAAGCAATTATTTTTCAGAAAAGCGAAACTTATTCATTTCTAACTTTTGATGATGCCAATTCTTGTATTATTCTTTACGAAAAAACGCCAGTTGGAGTAGTTTTAGCCGATGGCAATAGTTATTATTATCAGAAAGTGAAATAGAATTTTATAATTTGAGGCATATTTAATAACTTGCATACAGAATCAAAAAATACAATATATATCATGGCAAATCATTCAAATCCAAGTCGCCTTTCTGATGGAGTTATGGTTCTTATGTACTTATTAATCTTGACGGTTCTTTGGTTTTTTGGCGACCTATTCACATTCATCGTTGGTTTACTTGTTATCTCTGGCGTTTTTGCTAGTGGCTATAACAATAACCCTGCAAACCACGAGCATCACTAAGATTAAGATATTTCAAAATCTTCGAGGGCACATTCGTTTTTTAACGGATGTGCTTTTTTGTTAGGCCTTCATTTGGCTTTCTCGTGGAATAATGAAAGTCATGATGATATAAATCAAAATTGGTGTACCAATACCAAAAATTGTGAGAATTGCCCATAGAATTCTGATGAGGGCAGCATCTACACCAATATATTTTGCAATACCACCACAAACACCAAAGGCCATTTTTTCGCTGCCTTCGGTTCTATATAGTTTTTTAACCATTATTTTTTTGTTTATATATCAAAAATAAAAACCATCTGTAGTAAAACAGATGGTTTTAGGATAAATATTTTTTAAAAATTATTCAACCAGTTAAAATCATACCGAAAAACTTTCTCCACAACCACAAGTACGAGTTGCATTTGGATTTTTAAACTGGAATCCCTTACCATTCAACCCATCAGAGAAGTCGAGTTCTGTACCAATCAGATATAGAAGGCTTTTTTTATCAACAAAGACTTTTATGCCGTTATCTTCAAAAACGTGGTCAGTCGGACGTTGTTCTCCATCAAACTGCAAATCATACATCAAACCTGAGCAACCACCACCTTCAACTGCCACCCTAATTCCGTGATTTTCAGTAATACCTTCTTTAGATTTTAGTTCAATGATTTTATTTTTTGCTATTTCTGTTACAGTTATCATAATTTTAATTCAATCTATCTATGCGTATAATGGTTACGAAGGCAACAATATTTTGCTTCTTTTCAATAGTTAAACGATTATTATTTCCCAAAAGTTTCATGGTCATTTCAATAAACAAACTAAATATTTCAGAAGAAATTTTTCGGAAGAACGGTTTTCGAGAAAACTCAGAAACTTAGCTTAAGCATATACGTTAAACATTTACCCAAGCTGGAATACATTTAAAAATACCTAAACGATGACTTTATTTTATTTATCAAAAGCAAGAAATCAAACCCGAAAAGATACTTATTTAAGTTTTTTGTCTATTTTTTTATTGCACGAATCTATTCTAAGCTGGCTGGCATGTTTTTTTAACTTACCTTTGTCAAGTTTTCCATTCTACCAAGCACAACATGGGTTCAAGGCAAAATTTATTCTCTCCCAAAATTGATAAGTGGCTGATTAACTTCAAAGATGGATTCGATTTCGTAGTATTGTTTTTTAAAGAAACTTTCAGTCGAGATTTCGAATTCAAGGAGTTTATCAATCAATGTTACCGAATCGGCAATAGTTCTCTTTTGCTTATTTCTCTAACAGGCTTCGTGACTGGCTTCGTATTTACTAAGCAGTCTCGTCCTTCACTCGAATCTTTTGGAGCTACTTCTTGGTTACCATCATTAGTTACGATTGCTATCATTCGAGCTCTAGCCCCACTCGTTACCTCATTGATTTGTGCAGGCAAAGTAGGTTCAAGTATAGGGGCCGAATTAGGTTCTATGAAAGTTACCGAGCAAATTGATGCCATGGAAGTCTCGGCCGTAAATCCTATTAGATTTTTAGTAGTAACCAGAGTTTTAGCTTCAACCGTTACGATTCCACTCCTATCGTTTTATTGTGCATTGATGTCAATGACGGGAGCTTTTCTAAACGTAACCACCAACGAAGACACGAATTTATCGGCTTTTCTTGAACAAGCTTTTAATAATATTGTATTTCTCGACTTCTGGACCGCCATCATCAAAGCAGTTTCTTATGGTTTTACTATTGGCATCGTTGGCTGCTATAAAGGCTATAACGCCACAAATGGTACTTTGGGTGTTGGAAAAGCAGCCAATGCTTCGGTGGTTATGTCGATGTTTTTGATATTTATTGAAGAGGTTTTCATTGTTCAAGTAACCAATTGGTTTAGATAATTAGTTTGCGATTAACCCATAACAATTAACAAATAGCCCATTCTCAGCTTACTAATTATGAATAAGGTTATAGAAATAGAGCATTTATATAAATCATTCGGCGATAGAGATATTCTGATTGATGCCACCATCGACCTTTATCAAGGAGAAAACTTGGTTGTTTTGGGGCGTTCGGGTACAGGGAAGTCAGTTTTAATAAAAATCATCGCTGGTTTACTTACAGCAGACCAAGGGAAAGTAAATGTTTTGGGTAGAGATGTCAATAAATTGAATATCAAACAGCTCAATGAGCTTCGCCTAAAAATTGGCTTTTCGTTTCAGAATAGTGCTTTGTATGATAGTATGACGGTACGAGAAAATTTGGAATTTCCTTTAGTGAGAAACATCAGAAATATGACTCGCTCCGAAATAGATAAATCGGTGCAAGAAGTACTAGAATCGGTGGGTTTATTACAAGCGATTGACCAAATGCCTTCGGAACTTTCGGGCGGGCAGAAAAAACGCATCGGGATTGCTCGCACACTTATCATGAATCCTGAAATTATGCTTTATGATGAACCAACGGCAGGTTTAGACCCCATTACATGTATTGAAATCAACCAACTTATCAATGAAGTAAAAGAAAATTATCATACAAGTTCAATTATCATCACCCATGACCTCACCTGTGCAAAAGCCGTTGGCGACCGAGTGGCGGTTTTGTTCGATGGTAATTTCAAGATTCAAGGCACTTTCGATGAAGTATTTAAGAATCAAGACCCAAGAATTAAAAGTTTTTACGATTACAATTTTATAGAGAATTAATAGCAAAGATATTTTATGGCAAACCCACAAGCTTCAGAGAAAACTTCCGCCAAAGTTGGGCTTTTTATTTTAATCGGTATCCTTATATTGGCAGCAGGAATTCTTACACTCGGCACCATGCGAAAAACTTTTATCACACGCATTGATGCCACGGCAACTTTTGAAAGTGTCAATGGTCTTACAAAGGGCAATAACGTTTGGTTTGCTGGGGTAAAAGTAGGCACAGTTCGAAGTATAACATTTACACCAGACTCTAAAGTTAAAGTAGATTTTAGTATTGAAGAAGAGTCACAGAAGTTTATCAAGCAAGATGCGATGGTACGCGTGAGTTCAGATGGACTGATTGGGAATCCGATTATTTTAATTTCTGGTGGTTCTGCCGATGCTCCAATGATTGACAAAGGACATCAATTTAAAGTAGAAAAAGAAGAATCTACCCAAGAAATGATGAAAACCTTGCAGGCAAACAACAAGAATATTCTTTCAATTACCGAAGATTTGAAACATTTAGTAGCTGATATTCGAGCAGGACAAGGTTCGATTGGTAAATTGATGAAAGATGAAGCCATGTATGCCAATCTAACCAAATCGTTGGCTACGGTAGAAGCAGCCACTCGTGAATTGAAACAAGGAGCCGAAGGTCTGGCTTCTCTTTCGACCAAACTCAATACACAGGGCAATTTGGTAAATTCTATTGCAACAGATAAAGAGATTTATCCTTCCATTAAACAAACCATTACTACCCTACAAGTAGCTTCTGATAATCTTAAGCAAACATCATTAGCAGCTAAACAGATGGTTGATAATTTAGAACAAACCTCTAAAACAATCAACAAAATGACCAGCAATACGACATCACCTGTTGGCGTACTTTTGCACGATGAAAAAACTGCTAATGATATTAAAGGAACCATTAGTAATTTGGAAAGTAGCAGTGAGAAACTCAATCAAAACTTAGAAGCACTCAAACATAATATTCTCTTTAGAAGATATTTTAAAAAGCAAGCCAAAGAGCAGGATGTGAAGAAATAGTAACAGCATATTCAGTATAAGACAAAGGCCTCACCCAAAGGTGAGGCTTTTGTCTTATAAATTATTATAGATTGCCTGCAGCAAATCTTGTAAAGTCTTCTTTCAAGGAATCGAAAATTGGCTCAAAAACCTGCATTTTATCTCGTAATTCTGTATCATCTTCCAGTTTACGGTGGGTATAAGCCACTGGATTTTGCTTCAAATTAGCCGTTATTTGGTCTTCACCGATATTAATGGCATGTTTTAGAGAATCAATTTCATTCTTTTGAATTACAAAACGATTTTGAAATTGCTCCACTTTAACTTTTATATCACTATCGGTATTTTTTGCACTTACCTCAGCCAAGCGATTCGACATAATTTTCAATTCATCTTCATAAAATGCCAATTTTTTATCCCATTCTTGATGGTCTTGGTGCAAGTCGGTAATATACTTTTGATTATCCATAGGTAAACTTATTGTGTTTTTGTTTACCCAAAATTCAAGCATTTTCTTGAACTCAATTATGACAATAGTCAAGTTTTGGCGTGTTAAAAATCAGTCAGAAATAAATTGATTTATGCCTAATGACTTTTATTGAACAACATTCCTAAATTAATTTATAATTTGTCAGTGTTTCAGTATATTTTTTTATTAGTTTAGCTATCTCAAACCCAATCGGTTTGATTCAAAAGCAAATTATTCAATCCTAAAATTTTTATTTAAAAATGACAAAAAAGACCAATGAATCTCGGAGAGAGTTCATTAAGAAAGGAGCTATGGCCTCATCTTTCTTTATTGTTCCGAGAAACGTTCTTGGTGGTGTAGGGTTTATTGCCCCAAGCGACCAACTTAACTTGGCAGCCATCGGAGCAGGTGGTAAGGGCCGAAGCGATATTAAAAATGCTTCAGTAAATGGCAGAGAAAGAGTGGTAGCTCTATGCGATGTTGATTTTTCGGGCTCAGCTAAGGATTCAGTAAAACAATTTCCTACCGCCAAACTTTATGCCGACTACCGAGAGATGTTGGATAAAGAAAAAGATATTGATGCCGTTACGATTTCTACCCCCGACCACGTACACGGACCTGCGGCAGCATTTGCCATGGAGCGTGGAAAACACGTTTATGTACAAAAACCAATGACCCATAATATTCGTGAAGCACGTTTATTAACTGAAATGGCTAGAAAATATAAAATTGTTAGCCAAATGGGTAATCAAGGAGCATCGAATCCATTATTAAATACAGTGAAAGCTTGGGTAGATTCAGGCAAATTAGGTAAAATATCGAAAGTTCAGATTTGGACAAATCGACCAGTTTGGCCCCAAGGAGGGCCTATGCCAAAACCAGATGATAGCCTAAAGCCAAAAGATTTAGATTGGAATCTTTGGCTCGGACCAAGCGAATACAAACCATATACACCAAATATGCACCCATTTAACTGGCGTGGTTGGTGGGATTACGGCACTGGTGCTTTGGGTGATGTAGGTTGCCATTTAATTGATATTCCATTCAGAACTTTGGGCTTAAAATACCCAACTGACGCTGAATGTAGTGTGGCATCGGTTTATTCTAAAATGTGGACAGCAGATTACAATCCAGAGGGTTGCCCTGCATCTTCTTTCATTACACTTCATTTTGCGGCTACTGCCAAAAGTAAGTCTCCAATTGAAATGACTTGGAGTGATGGTGGAATCAGACCTTCTCACCCTGATATTATTCCTGCTAATGACGACATCGGTGGTGCTAACAGTGCCAATGGTGTTTTGATAATTGGTGAAAAAGGAATCATCTCAACCAATATCAACGATAGCTCTCCTCTAATGCCAAAATTGTACTTAAATGATGGCACAAAAGAAGTTGGCCCAGAATTACCAAAAGATATTGAGCCAGAATACGGACACCAACGTCGTTGGGTAGATGCTTGTAAAGCAGGTTTTAACAGCAAAGAACACCAAGGTCTGACATCTTCATTTGATTACGCTGGCCCAATGACTGAAACTGTTTTAATGGGTAACTTAGCCATTAGAAGCTATTTACTTAGAAAAGAAAATAGTAAAGGCCAAATGGAGTTTTATGCAAGAAAGAAACTCTTATGGGATGGTGAAAATATGAGAATTACGAATTTAGAAGAAGCCAATCAATTCGTTGGCCGTACGTATCGTGAAGGTTGGAAGGTATAGTTTATACCAACTTTTGAATAAAAATAAAAAGACGAGCACCGAATGCTCGTCTTTTTTATGGTAAACTTGACTAAAGGTTTAAACATTATTGAGATGTACGTCCTTCAGTCTCAAAGTTTTCTTATTTTCCAAATAATCTACTCCAAAAACCTTTAGCTTTTTGAGTTGCTTCGTTTACGGCTTCGCTTGCTTCTGCAGCAATTTCTTGAGCTTTTGCCTTGGCCGCAGCTGCTGCTTCGGCAGCTTCTTCTTTCAAATCTTCAAGTTTCTCAGCAGCTTCAGCTTTTACTGCTTCTACTTTTTCAGAACTAACAAATTCTTGTGCTTTTGCTTTCAGCTCATCAATGGTAGCCGACGCTTCCGCGGCAATTTCTTGAGCTTTTACTTTAGCAGCAGCAGCAGCTTCAGCAGCCTCTTCTTTCAAATCAGCTAATTTTTCCGAAGCATCGGCGGCAACTGCTTGTGCCTTTGCTTTAGCGGCGGCAGCAGCTTCAGTTGCTTCTTCTTTCAAGTCAGCTAGTTTCTCAGTTGCATCAGCGGCAACTTCCTGTGCCTTTACTTTTGCAGCTTCCACTACTTCAGCAGCATCTTCTTTCAAATCAGCCAGTTTTTCAGTGGCATCAGCAGCAACTGCTTGTGCTTTTACTTTTGCGGCCTCTACTGCTTCAGTAGCCTCTTCTTTCAAATCTGTGAGTGTTTCTGTTGCTACCGCTTTTGCTTCATCAGCCATTTCTACTGCTTTATCTGCAATGTTTTTTTTGTTCTCTGCCATTTTTAGTTTATAAGTAAGTTACAATCAATAATTTAATAAATGTAAATTTCACAAATAGAATTAAAAAATAAAAGTTAAAGCATTGATTTTTAGTGGTATTACTAATTAAATAATAAAACATTAACATTAGTTTTTTGAAATTACCTTAAGAGTGCGATAGTATCTTTTATTTTTGAATAAATATAAAATGGCTACGCTTCTCTCGAAACGTAGCCATTTTGGCAATTGAATTAGCCTAAAATCAATATCCTGGGTTCTGCACCAATTTATTATTACGATTCATTTCATCACGATGAATTGGTAAATAGTACATTTTATCTAACCATGCACGATTTTCTTTACCAGGGTCAATTTCAAATACTTTATAAGTATAATCGTAGCTTGTTGGGTCATATTTATAAAGCGACATCGTTTTACCAGTTTTCAACTTTCCAATTACAGTTATACCATTGGCCTTTCTCGCAAGTGTTTTGTCAGCAATCATCCATCGGCGAGTATCGTGGAAGCGTTGTTCTTCTAAGAACATCTCTATACGTCGTTCATTGCGATATCTTTCTCGAAGAGCATCACCCGACTCTGTCAGTGCAGGCATACCCGAACGGAAACGGATTTTATTCAACCACGTGCGAGCTTCTGCATCTTGCCCAAGCTCAATACAAGCTTCAGCATAGTTAAAGATAGCTTCAGTATAACGTAAGAATGGCCAAGGGATTTGTTGCCAAGAATTTTGGTCAACAATTGAAGGATTTGGGTCTATGAACTTTCGAACATAATATCCAGTATAACTTCCATTCCAGTCTTCAACTGATGATTGACGAGTGTCAAGGCCAAAGTACTGCACTTTTGCTCCTGAAGCATTGGTTACTTCATAAGAGCCTGTTTGAATTTGGTTAGCTGGATCTTTTGTAGCAACATCAGCCGTACGAGGTTTCCAGTTTGCTCCATCATATAAAATAGAGGCATACATACGTGGATCACGATTTTGATAAGGATTAGCAGCATGTTCTGGCTTATTCCAATCGAACTTAGTACCATCCATCATTTCATAATCATCAATCATTAACTGTATTGGTGTATTTCCTGCCCAGTTATGATAGCCATTTGGCCCATTAAATAGACCTTGGCGGCCTCCATTTTCTTGTTTTGCATTAATAAAATAACGGCCTAAGATTAAATCCTTCTCTCCACCATTTCTTGCTAATGCAATATTCATATAATTATTTGTTGCATCTTCTTTGGTTGCTGGAGCGGTTAAACTTACCTGATAGCCCAATCCTGCTAAATCTAAAACTGCTTTCGCAGCATCTTTTGCTTTTTGCCAACGCTCCGAACGATTTCCACTTGTATAGCCTAAAATTTCAGCTTTAGCATATGCCGCTAAAGTTGGCGATTTGGCCTTTGCGGTTGTCATATCATGCAAATCACTTGCCGCATACAATAAATTACGTGCCTTTAATGCCAAAGCTGCTGCCTTTGTTGCACGCCCTGCTGCCATTGTTCTACCATCAAGAAGCTTAGCTGCTTCATCGCAATCTTTCACTATAAAATTGATACATTCTTCGTAAGATTTACGTTCAGCTAAAAGGTCTGGGTCATCAAGGGTATAAGCTTTATCTACAATCGGTACACCACCATAATATCTTACCAATTGGTGATAATAATAAGCACGCATAAACTTGGCTTCACCCATTAATCTATTGACTAAAGTTGGGTCATTGAATTGAGGTTTTTCAAGGTTTTGAATCGCTAAATTACATGCACGAATACGAGAATACATGTTTGCCCAAGCAAGTGTACCATTTATCCAACCGTTATCTGCAGGATTTGAACGAGCCTCAGTAATTGTCGTAATTCCTCGGCCTGGGTGAGTAAACATGGTTTCATCAGTAAGAGAAGCCAACATTTGTTCATCAAACCCACCATTACCAAAGCCTCCATAAAGGTTAGTAACAAAGGCATCAGTAAGGGCGGCATCAGACCAAACTGCCGATTCTGATACTGCATCTAAAGGTTTAGTATTGACGAAGTCATCATTACAGCTCATCATTGTAAAGCCAGCTGTAAAGAAACTTATTGCTAATATTTTTATTCTTTTCATAGTATTTTTTCGATTTAGTAAGGAATTAGAATGTAACCGTTAACCCACCATTAATAATTCTTTGTTGTGGATAGTATTGACCCGTCGAACTACTTGATTCTGGGTCAAACGAATCGAATTTCGTAATGGTGAATAAGTTCAAACCGTTTACATAGAGTCTTAAGGCACTCATACCTGCTTTTCTAGTAAGTTTTTCCGGAATAGTATAACCAACCTCAAAGTTTTTCAAACGAATATAATCTGTACTTCTAAACCAATAGGTATTGTTTGCCGAGAAGTATTGGTCACTACGATTGGCAATACGTGGATGTACACTGCTCGGATTTTCAACAGTCCAGCGGTCACGATACATACTATAAAGGAAGTTACCAATATTACCCATTTCTCCTGGGCTCACGTATTGTTTCGCACCTGCTGCTCCTTGGAATAACACATTCAAATCGAAGTTTTTATAACTAGCAATAAAGCTCATACCACCTTGGAACATCGGGATATTATTGAAGTCAGTACGTACTTGGTCGTCTGGTGTAATTTTTCCATCTCCATTATAATCAAGGTATTTCATATCGCCCGGGCGAAGGGTGTTTACGATAGATTTGTAGTCAATCTTATTAGCATCAATTTCTGCTTGGTCTTTAAATACACCATCATAAATATATGCCTGTACAGTATTCATTGGGCGACCTGTAGTTCTTTGCCACTCAGGAGCACCAGGTGCTTCATCCCAGAACAAAATTTTATTTTTCGCATAACCACCATTCACACTTATACTATATTTCAAGCCATTTTTCTCTCCTCGGTATCCAATTTGAGCATCAAAACCACGGTTTGCTACTTCTCCAAAGTTTTGTGGCGGAAGTGTCATACCAGTTGATTGTGGAATGGAAGCATTTTTAGGCCAAAGAATGTTTGTACGCTTGTTATAGAAGTAATCAAATTCGAAACTAACTTTACTATTGAATAATTGGCCTTCTAAACCAATATTGGCATTATTGGCAACCTCCCAAGTAATATTATTATTCGGCACACGTGTCTCAAATAAAGTTTTGGTTTCTGTATTATTAATAATGTAGCTATTAAAGCCATAAACAGAAAGATATTGATAATTATAATTTACCCCGTTAATCTGGATATTATCATTACCCATTTGACCGTATGAACCTCTAAGTTTCAAATAATTGATTGCAGGAATTTCTTTCATGAATTTTTCTTCAGAAAGTAACCAACCTGCCATAACACCAGGGAAAAAGCCATAACGAGTATTTTTTGGGAAATTATATGAGCCGTCATAACGCCATAAAAATTCTAGTAAATATTTCTCTTTGAAATTGTATGCAGCACGACCAAAATAATTTAAACGAGCTGTTTCAAAGGCACCGCCACCATTGTTTTTTTCTAAATCACCACCCGCAAACATTTGGTCGAGTGCAGAAGAAATAAAGTAACGACGATATGCATTTAGGTTATCTCCTTGGACTGTCTCACGGTTAGAACCCGCTAAGAGTGTAAGTCCGTGGTCTTTAAATTTACGTTCGTAAGAAATCACTCCACCTAATAAAATATTAAGCGTATTTTCAACTCCTTGATTTAAGTTTGGCTCGGCAGGGCCACGCTTACTTGCAATTAATTTTGGCGTTACGCCATCTGCCTCGAAACCTACCCCTCTTTCATAGAGAATCCATGGGGTAGTCCATCTTTTTGTATTACGAATTAATTTATCAACCGAGGCTGTAGCTGTAAATTTCAAGCCATCAATGCCAGGAATTTTGATATCTAATTGCCCGTTTGTTTGTAAGTAATCTCTTTTGTCACGGTCATACCCAGTAGCATTGGTAGTAATTACCACAGGGTTTTGTCCGTTCTCAATATCAGGGCCCGGTAAGCCATTTGGCCAATAAGCTGGTTGCTGTGGTTTTCCACGCATCAACATTCTGAAGATAGCTCCTGCACTTTGAGTTGGGAAGAAACGGTACTCTTCACGACCAAGCATACCTAAGTTCAAATCAATATATTTATTAACTTTTGCATTCAAATTGATACGTAAATCATATTGCTGATAGCCCGTAGCTGAGTTTTTATAGTAAGCATCTTGATTTTGGTATCCTAATGAAGCCAAATACTTAAGATTTGATGAGCCACCCGTTAACTGTAAATTATGACGAGACTGTGGTGACCAGTCCTTTAAGGTTGCTGCATACCAATCTGTATCAGGGTGTCCCCATGGGTCTGAGCCATCTTTATATTTTTGCATATCATCAGGCGTAAACGGTGCTTTTCTAACTGTACCGTTTGGTCTTGTATAAGAACCAGCCGATTTATAAGCTTGTGTTGCAGCAGACCATTCACTTGCTGGAAGTCCGTAAATATCCAAGTCATTTAACATTTCGGTATATTGAGCGGCATTAGCTAGTTTTGGCAGTTTAGTTGGCTGAGAATAACCTTGATTATATGAATAAGATAATTCTGGCTTACTTTCTTTACCTTTTTTGGTTGTAATCAAGATTACACCATTGGCAGCTCTGGCACCGTAAATAGCAGCAGATGCATCTTTCAATACTGAAATTGTTTCAATATCAGCTGGATTTAAACGGTCGAAACCACCGGCACGAGCAGGAATCCCATCAATTACAATAAGGGCATCATTATTACCAAGTGTATTCGAACCTCTAATTCTGATACCAGAACCGTCATATCCGGGCTCGCCACTACGGTTTACTGCCACTACACCAGGCATACGACCTGCTATTGAGTTTGATAAATTGACGGCAGGTGATTTAACTAATTCTGCACCCTTAACTGTAGTAACAGAACCAGTAACAGTCTCCTTCTTTTGTACACCATAACCTACCACAATCACTTCACCAAGTGTTTGTTCATCAGGCTGAAGGCTAACATTGAGAATCGAACGGCCATTGGTAGCAATCTCTTGTGCAAGATAACCAATGTAAGTAAACACGAGTGTAGCGTTTTTATCGATAGAAACTGAGTAATCTCCGTTTGAGTCAGAGATACTTCCTTTGCTTGTACCCTTTACTACGATACTAACTCCGGGTAAGGCTTGCCCTTGGGCATCGGTCACTTTACCTTTAATTGTTTGTGCAAACGCACTTGCAGATAATAGAAAAATAGCCATCAACAGTGTTATAGTAAAACTCCTGTTGAGGGGAGGTTTTTGAGTAAAAATTTTCATAAAAGTTTAGATAGAATGGGTTGAATTCAATTGTGTTTATTCATTAATGACCAGCTATGTGCTGTAAAAAAGGCTATCGTTTAAAAAATTAAAAATTACCATAAAAACTGCTAAGCAGTAGGACCAAGCAAAATCGAATAATGCTACACATTATTACCAAAAAAACAATAACGTTTCGGGAATGATGTCGAATTAACACATTCCTTATCGAGACAGCTTTATTTTTTTGGGTTTCTCAAAAATAGTAATTTTTTAATCAAATCTTAATCTTTTAATATAATTTTTTCAAGAAATTATTAAACTAATAAATTGAATAAAAAAATATATGATTTTTTGAGGATTTATTAATAAAAATATTTAAAAATAAATAATGTTTTATACACACATAAAGAAGAATATCGAAGTCATAAAGATTAACAAAAGCATGGGAGGGTTTTTATTTGAATTTTCCGCTTGAATAATTCGAGCTTATTTCTAAGGCAAAGAAAAGATTCTGAAACTAATATTAGACAAAAAAAATACCCCCACTAGATAGAAATCTGGCGGGGGTATCTGAATAAAACCTTTTTTATAAATTTCCTTTCTTGAACTCTTTCACTGCATAATCGGCAGCACGAGCGGTAATTGCCATAAAGGTAAGCGATGGGTTTTGTGTTGAATTAGTGGTCATACATGCACCATCAGTCACAAATACATTCTTACAATTATGAAATTGATTCCATTTATTGAGCATCGAAGTTTTAGGGTCTTTTCCCATTCTAACACCACCCATTTCGTGAATATCTAAACCAGGGGCCTTATTGGGATTATCATGTGTTTTGATATTTGTGAAACCAGCCAAAGTGTACATCTCGGTTAATTGCTCATGAAAATCTTTAATCATTTTCTCATCGTTATCATCATAAGCAACCGAAACCTTTAGCTGTGGAATTCCCCAAGGATCAACCAAAGTTTTATCTAGAGCCACATAATTACTTTCCTTCGGAATTGTTTCACCCATCATGTGAGAGCCTACACGCCAATTACCATATTTCTTTTGATTGAGACTTTCTTTTAAACTTTCACCAATACCTGTAGTATCATTGTAAGTCATACGGCTTGCACTAAAACCAGCGGCATATCCACGCAAGAAATCAGTTTCTTGCTTAAAAACATTTCTAAAGCGTGGGATATAACTTCCGTTTGGTCTGATACCTTCGGTTGTCATATCAAGCATGCCTTCATACTCACCCGAAATAGTCGTACGGAAATTGTGGAAAGCAATATATTTACCCAATAGTCCATTGTCATTACCAAAACCATTCGGGAAACGATTTGAAATTGAGTTAAGCAAAATCAAGTTAGTATTTAGCGTAGCCGCATTCAAGAAAATCACGCGAGCATAATATTCAGTCATTTGCTTGGTATGTGCATCAATTACACGCACGCCCGTAGCCTTACCTTTTTTCTCATCATAAATAATAGAGTGTACAACCGAATCTGTTTTTAGCGTAAGTTTACCTGTACGCATTGCCCACGGAATGGTAGATGAATTACTACTAAAATAACCACCATACGGACACCCTCTTTGACACAAATTACGATGCTGACATTTTGCTCTACCTTGCTGAAAATGAATAGGTTGCGGGTCAGTAAGATGGGCACAACGGCCGATAATAATCGGTCGAGCACCTTTATAATGCTTGGCCATTTGTTGTGTAAAGTGTTTTTCTACACATGATTGCTCATGCGGAGGTAGAAATTCTCCATCTGGTAATTGCGGAAGTCCATCTTTATTTCCAGAAATTCCGGCAAACTTCTCAACATAACTATACCAAGGTGCAATATCGGTATAACCAATGGGCCATTCTACGGCATAACCATCACGTGCAGGGCCATCAAAATCATATTGCGACCAACGTTGTGTACCTCTTGCCCACATCAAAGATTTTCCCCCAACCTGATAGCCACGAATCCAATCAAATGGTTTTTCTTGTACATAAGGATGTTCGGCATCTTTCACGAAAAAATGAGCAGCATCTTCATTAAATGCATAGCAACGGCTAGCAATTGGGTTAGCATCTTTTAATGCTTTAGGAATTTGCCCTAAATGCTCAAACTCCCAAGGGTTCATCATCGTTGTTGGATAATCTGTCACGTGTTTTACATCACGTCCACGCTCCAACAAAAGCGTACGTAAACCTTTACCAGTCAACTCTTTAGCTGACCAACCTCCACTAATACCAGAGCCAACAACAATGGCATCAAAAGTGCGTTCTTTTACTGAATCTATATTAAAATTTGGCATGATTTCTTTTCAAAATATTGGATTGAAACAATTTGTAAATTGGATATGTGTTATTGCTTCACAGGAACACACCCATGATAAAATCCTGGGGCAATGTTGTAGTTCAAGACATTGACCATATAGTATTCGGAATTCGTATAACCACGAATCGTCAGACTTTTTATCATATCTACAAAAGCTTTACCTTCTTGGCTAGCAGCACTCATTTTGAGTAATACATCGGGGCGTTGTTTGGCATCGCAGGCCACAAACGATTTACTATAATTTTGATTAGCCACTTCTTCGATTTTCACCAAACCTTGTCGGAGGTTTTTCTGAGCATTTTCTCCATAACAATCATTAATCATTCGTAGAGCAAATTGATGAACTTTTAGTGATTTTGCTCCGGGAGTTTTTGTTTCTGGAATGATTGTTTCTACGATTTCGGCTAAAAGAGACTCGTCATTGGCAGATAAGGAAGCATCATGTCCTATTGAATCGGGTGTCCAGCTTGAAGCCCATGAGGGCATAGCCACCAAGCCGCCTAAAGCCATAGATAGGCTCTTGATTGCGGAGCGTCGTTGCATAGTTTTGTTGATTTTAGGTTGAATAATTATATTGTCGTGTTTTAAAAAGCTGCGGAGGCTTGATAATGTTGTAAAGTTAGAAATGAATGATGAAAAAAAGTTTTTCTGCCAAGTAAATTTTTATTGGATACTTAACGGAAAAACTTATTTGATTATCATTTTAGAAGGAATTGCTTAAATTAAAACTGCTTCAAATAGCTAATTTTAGCAATTATGTGGTTTTCCTTTTCGTATCGAATATCTTTTGGGTCGCTTATATTATCGAAACCTCTACGATTGAAGACTACATAAATGTATGATAATGGTTGGTATTCCCAAGAAAGACGAATATTATAGTTTTTCGAATTATTTTCGGAGTTTTGTTGATAAAAACCAATTAATTGCACACGTGGATTCAGTGCCAAACGCCCTTCTATTGAATATAAATCGACTTTTTTATGGCCATCTACGTCACCAACATCTTTGAAATTGTTTCGATTATAACGTCCCGTGAGCGATACATGTGGAATTGGAGCAAATTGTACCTTTACATCAGTTGAGTTTAATTTTCCATCAAAATATGTTCCCCAACTATGGTCGAGTAAGACGTTAACAACTTTTGAAGGGTCAGAACTTGCATAAATCTGATGACGCACATAATTATAGTCTCCCAAACCAATCGTAACTCCAAGTGGCTCGAATGGCTCGGTGAGGCGTTGAAAAGTAGGATTAACCAAATAACCCATAAAGCCTCCATTCTGAAAATTAAACCAAATTGGATTGATATTGATTTGTCTTTCAATGAGCTGGCCTGTTGATGCTTGGTGATAAAACTCAGTCATCACACCTGGCTCAAACGCACGGATATATTTTTTCGGCAACCATTTACCTCTATTATAAATAAAGATTCCGGGAGTTGTTCCGATGACGTCATTTCTTGAAACAAAACCCATTTCTGGATTAAAATCTTTAGTAACAACCGATTGTGTCCACCAAACTTTAAATTGATTATTCGTGTAATAATATTGAGCAAATCCCGAAAATCCTTGTTGACTAGTATTGGTTGTTTTTGAATAAACAGCCATTGTATTGAGCGAATGTTTTTGCCCTAAACGAAAGAAACCATCTAAAGCACCAACTACATTTGAACCCTCTGGCCTATTTTTGACAGTAACAAGACCTCCAATACGATTTTGTTCCCCAAAGTTTTCAGAAAAGCGACCCACAAAGAAATTCGTGGCAGGCGTATCTCCCACCCCACGCTGACGCATCGCAATTACTCCAAAATTTCTTTTTATTGAACGATATACGAATCTTCCTCCAGCATCAATCGGAATCGGGTTTCCTCTATCATCTAAACCAATTCTTCTACTAAAAAACGGTTGGACACGCATCGTACCACCTGCCATATCTTCACTTGGCCCTACCCCAACACCAAAAAGTGAGGCATTTTCAAGAAAAAACTGTCGTCTTTCTGGGAAAAACACCGAAAAACGAGTCACATTATTTACTTGGCGGTCGGCATCTGCTTGGGCGAAATCAGTATTGGTTGTAAGGTCAAGTACTGCATTTGAATTGATAGCCCACTTTAATTCACCTCCTAATTTAAAATTTGTATCGGTTGGTTTAGGTACTTTCTGGCCGCTATACTGGTCGTAAGAAGTCAAAAAATAAGGCTGAATACGAATATTTGTTGATGGCGGAGGGGGTTGTAAATTTTTCAACTCACCCGCATACGTCATACGGAGGTTTGTAAAAATGCGAGGATATGGCGAAAAAGCCGTTTGCTCATTGCTCATTCTTCGACTACGAAAAACATTGATTCCCCAAGTTTGAGTACTATCAGTTAAATTAGGATAACGCAATGTTTGCCAAGGGATAGCCATTTCGGCCACCCAGCCCGAATCCGTTCGAGAAGTACGCACTCGCCAAAGTCCATCCCAATCTACATCATAATATAGGTCATCGAACGATAACAAATCTCTTTGTACACCATAAGGATTGGTTACCAAAACCATAGCATTACGTTTATCCTTGAAGCCATCAAAGGATAAAGCTACCATGTCGTGCTGACGAAAACTAAAATCACGCTTAAAATCAGTAGCACGTATTGCCTTTTTCCCTAATGAATCTTTAGCAAAGATTCCGAAATACAAATAATGCTTATTAAAAAGTACTTTTACTTCAGTATCATTTGTAGCTTTTCTACCTTGAAATGGTTCGATTTGTGTAAAACCTGAAATGGCTTTAGTTTTTTTCCATTCAGAATCATTCATTACTCCATCAACTCTAAGTGAAGAAGAAATTTGTGTGGCTTCAATTTTTCTTTTGACTGAATCTGGTTCAAAAATGGTGGCATCTTGGCCAAAAGATACAGTGGTGGACGCTACTAAAAAGAGGAGTAGTTTTTTTATCATTTGTAATGAGCTTTTTCGAATGCAAAACTAATTAAAATTTTTAATCTGAATTTTATTGTCACACTAAATGTTTGTTTCATAAGCAATTTTATAATTTTGCAGGCCGTTAATTCTTGTTCATTTGCAATTCTTAATTAGATTAAAATGTTAGTTAATATCTTCAAATCAAAAATCCACCGAGTGAAAGTCACTCAAGCAGAATTAAATTACGTTGGTAGTATCACAATTGATGAAGACCTTTTAGATGCAGCGGGTATCATGGAAAATGAGCGTGTACAAGTTGTAAATAACAACAATGGCGAGCGATTAGAAACCTACGCCATTAAAGGGAAAAGAGGCTCTGGAATTATTTGTTTGAATGGAGCTGCTGCACGAAAAGCCGAAGTGGGCGATATTGTGATTATTATTTCTTATGCTTGGATGACCCAAGAAGAGGCAAAAAAACATAAGCCTTTGGTTGTTTTTCCTGATGAAAATAACTTAGTCATCAAATAATTTGTAACACAATTCTCCAGAATTGTGCAAATTGAGTGAGTTAGTTATCAAAACTTGTTAAATTCAATGCTTTAAAAGCTATACTACCTATTTAAAAATGAAGAAAGCACTTCAATACCTCATCTCCCTGGCAGTTGCCACTGTTTTAGTTTGGTTTACGTTTAAAAACATTGACCTACATACACTTTGGGAAAAAATCAAACAAGCCGATTATCGGTGGGTAGCACTTTCTGCTGTTTTAGCATTAGTTGCACATTGGAGTAGAGCATATCGATGGGTATTAATGCTCGAACCCATGGGCTATCGACCATCGGTTTTTCGTACGACTTTAGCGGTTTTGGTTGGGTATGGAGCTAATCTCATTTTCCCAAGAGCTGGGGAAGTTGCTCGTTGCGGTACACTCAATAAATTAGAGGGTATTCCATTCGAAAAATCTTTCGGAGCTGTAATTGCCGAGCGTTTGATTGATGTTTTGGTACTTTTAGTACTTATTTTCTTAAATCTCATTCTTGAATTCGACCGACTCAAAGAAGTGTTTTTTAATTTCTTTGGTGAAAAATTTAAAAATCCACTCTTAATAGGTGCTTATGCGGTAATTGGTATCTTGCTACTAATTACTGCCTATTTTGTCTTCAAGAAAAATCAAACTAAAATTGAGCAAAATGCTTTCTATCAAAAAATAGCTAAGGTAATTGGAGGTTTTGCCAGTGGATTTCTGAGCGTTAGAAATTTAAAAAATCCAACTGCATTTTTATTTCATACCGCACTTATTTGGGTGATGTACTTCATCATGACCTATGTGTTATTCTTTGCCTTGCCCGAAACGGCGAATCTTTCGCCAATCGCCGCATTAACTATTTTTGTTATGGGAACCATTGGCATGGCAGCACCTACGCAAGGAGGAATTGGGAGCTACCACTTTTTAGTAGGAAGCATTGTGGTACTTTATGGCTTATCGCAACAAGACGGCATTACTCTTGCCACATTCTTACACGCTATGCAGGGAATGGTATTTGTAGCCATATTTGGTATTATTGCCTTTCTTTTAACATTGATTTTGCCTAACAGGGGAATTAATACATAAAAAATTTCCGTAGAGACGTTGCATTCAACGTCTCTACAAATAACCAAAAATCAATTTTTTTATATTATTTCAAAAAGAATGACCGAATCGAAAATATTAAGTCTAACAGAGACAAAAAATCAAATTAAGCAATGGCAATCTGAAGGCAAAAAAATCGTTTTTACGAATGGATGCTTCGATATTGTACATTTAGGGCATATTGATTACCTAGAAAAAGCACGTAATTTGGGTGATAAACTGGTTCTAGGTTTAAATACTGATGCATCGGTGAGTAGATTAAAAGGTGAAACTCGACCTGTTATCAATGAATATGCACGAGCAAGAATGATGGCAGCTATGAGTTTTGTCGATGCTGTCATTTTGTTTGATGAACCCACCCCCAAAGAGTTAATTGAGACACTTTGTCCGAATATTTTGGTAAAAGGTGATGATTATTCAATAGAAAACATCGTTGGTGCAGATTTTGTGCTAGCCAATGGAGGCGAGGTAAAAACCATTTCATTAGTAAAAGGATATTCAACAACCTCAATTATTCAGAAAATAAAAGCAATTTCAGAATGATTAGATGATGGAAATAAAAGGTAGAAGAATTGTATTCTGTCATCAAAAATTAACAACACAAAGATTATGATAATTATTATTGGTGTGGTCTTTATGATACTTGGGATGATAGTATCAGGACGTTTAAAAAGTAAATTTGCCGAATATTCTCAAATTCGTTTGCGTAATGGCATGTCAGGAGCGGAAATTGCTCAACGGATGCTACACGACAACGGAATTTATGATGTTCGAATCATACAAGTAGATGGTCAATTAACAGACCACTACAACCCACTCGACAAAACTGTCAATCTTAGCTACGATGTGTATCATGGCACAAGTGCGGCTTCGGCAGCAGTAGCAGCCCATGAGTGTGGACACGCCGTTCAACACGCCGTTGCTTACGCTCCACTTAAGATGCGTTCGTCATTAGTTCCAGCGGTAAACGTAGCTACTAATGTGATGAATTTTGCCAATATGTTTTTGATGTTTGGTGGCATTTATATGCTCTCACGTGGTAGTGCCTTTGGAAATATGCTCCTTTTAGTTTTAGTATTAGCCAATGCTGCTTTAGCTATTTTCTCGCTAATTACATTACCAGTAGAATATGATGCCAGCAACCGTGCTTTGAAATGGATGGAAGCCCGTGCGATTGTAACGACTGGCGAACATGACATGGCAAAAGATGCTCTTAAATGGGCCGCCCTAACGTATGTAGTGGCTGCGGCCGGTGCGGTAGCAAACTTACTTTATTATTTAAGTATTTTCTTAGGAAGAAGAGACGATTAATACTTCCTAACAATTCAGGAGAATTGTTCTACAAGACCACGAATTTAACAGGATATTTTGTTGAATTCGTGGTTTTTTGTTGTATTTTCGTGAAAGTATGTATAAAAGGTTCGGTAGTCCGATTTTAGATTGCAATTATTGAACAATTTCAAGAATTGTTCAACACAATTATTTTGAATAAACCCTATGAATTTCAACAGTATTTCTCAATTCAATTTTCCTACTAAAATCCGATTTGGTGCAGGTGTAGCAGCTGAACTACCTGCTTATCTGAAAGACAATAACCTTTCAAAACCCTTAGTTGTAACCGACCCAAACGTGGCGAATTTGCCTTTTTTCAAGCAAATCATTCAAGACCTCAACAACAAAGGAATTAGCACCGAAGTTTTTTGTGATATTCACAAAAACCCAGTAAAATCGGACGTTTACAAAGGAGATGAAGCCTATTATGGTACCGAACGTGATAGCATTATTGGTATTGGTGGAGGTGCTGCGATTGACGTAGCAAGGGCCATTTTATTGAGAATTAATCATAGAGAAGATTTATTCAAATACGATGATTTAATCGGTGGCGATATCTATGTAACCAACGATGTACCGCATTTTATTACGATACCAACAACCGCGGGAACAGGTAGTGAAGTAGGTAGAAGTGCCATTATTGCCGATGACGAAACACATCAGAAAAAAATTCTTTTTTCACCTAAACTTTTGGCTAAAGTAATTTTTGCAGACCCATTACTCACGATGGATTTACCACCATTTATTACGGCAGCAACGGGAATGGATGCCCTTACACATAACATGGAAGCATATATTGCAAAAATGTGGCATCCGATGTGCGAAGGTATAGCTTTGGAAGGAATTTCTTTAATTCATGAATCATTGGAAAAAGCGGTTAATAAGCCTGACTTAGAATCGCGTAGCAAAATGTTAATTGCCTCTTTGATGGGAGCAGTTGCTTTTCAAAAAGGCTTAGGTGTTGTACACTCGTTGGCACACCCATTGTCCTCTTTACTCGACACCCACCACGGTTTAGCCAATGCTGTAAACATTCCTTATGGCATGAAGTTTAATATTGCAGGTTTTGAAGATAAATTCCGAAGAATAGCTCGCACTTTAGCGTTGAAAGAAGAATCGGGAGAAGCTGTTGTTAAATATTTATTTGATTTGAATTCAAAAATTAATATTCCACATCGTTTACGCGATATTGGGGTTGAAGAAAGGCATATTGAAACTTTGGCTGATTTAGCAATAGCCGATTTTGCTCACCCAAACAATCCTAAACCTGTTTCTAGAGAAGATTTCAAAGCCTTGTATTTAGAGGCTTTATAAGAAAATACAGGTTGGCATTTTGTAGTGGAATAGTATATACTTTTTAAAAATAAAGATTATTTATTATGAGACGTTTTACTACTTTCATTGTATTTCTATTATTGTCAAATATTGTTATTGCCCAAATCAGCAATAATAAATACGACTATTTCCTACGAAATGCCAAAGTTGCCGATAACAGTAATAGCCGCATTATTATTAACAAAGCCACTGGTGATACTACTTTTCAGGCATTTTATAATATCAAAGATATTGTAAATAATACTAATCAGGATTTTAGTAAAACCTACAAAGGGACGCCTTTCTTTAAAAATGGTTGGTATAAAGGTACATTCAATACTGAAAGTGGGAAAAAAATGGAGTTCGTCATGGCTTTTAATGTTCAAAAAAGTGAACTTTATATAGTAGAAGACGCCAACAAAGAAGCCATTGCCATTCGCCCTGATGCATTTACAATTATGGGACACCACTTTAGCAAATTTGAAAAAGCCTATTATGAAGTGGTTTACATTGGAAAAAATACATTATTGAAAGAATATAATTGCAATTTTCATAGTAATAATAGTGGTGAAAAAACAGGCTATGAAGCATCTGGTCAATATGATGGTGAATTCGTAAAATCATCAAAGTTATTATTACTAAAAGATGAACAAGTAACGCAAATGCCCAAGGGTAAAAACTTTTATGCCCTTTTCGGCGATAAAAAAACTTTGATTGAAGAATACGTAAAAACGAATAATATTAGTTTAAAATCAGAAAATGGTATCGTAAGTACACTCAAATACTACGATTCGTTAGAAAGACCTCAATGAAAATAGGCATTACAGACTGTGGAGAGAAGCATCCAATCTATGAAAAATGGATTTTATCGCAAAATGCTTTGGTAAATACTTCGCACATTGAAGTAATTAAGCTTGGCTATAAGTACAATAATCTACACGAAATAGAGCAATGCGATGGTATTATTCTATCAGGTGGAGAAGATGTTCATCCAAGATTTTATAACAAACCTGAATTTTTGAGTTTGTGTAATCCCAACTTCATGGACGAAAGAAGAGATGAATTTGAATGGCAAGTATGTGAATATATCTTCAAAAATCATGTTCCTGTTTTAGGAATTTGCCGAGGTTTGCAATTGGTTAATGTATTTCTTGGCGGAACACTTATCCCCGATTTACCAACCGCAGGCAAAGAAAATCATTCAAAGTATTTTGAAGGGAAAGACCGCTATCATAACATAGAAATCTTACATGATTCTGAACTTTCAAAAATCACAAATATTGTTTTCGGCGATGTCAATTCTGCTCATCATCAATCAGCAGATATAATTGCTCCCTCACTCAAAGTAAATGCTTTCTCTGATGATAAAGTGGTGGAAGGATTGGAGTTCGACTTCGCTCACCAACCACAGTTAGAGCAGTTGAGTGAGCGAAGCCAAACCCACGCTCACCCAACAGAATCAGCTTCAGTGGCTTCGACTCCGCTCAGCCACCAAAGCCACAACAAACACAGCCACTACCTAATGCTCGTACAGTGGCATCCCGAACGAATTATCAATGCCGAACAAAATAGTTTTTCTTATAAAATTCGACAAAATTTTGTCGAAAATATTCAATCAAAAATTCAATAATGACACTCGAAGAATTCCTAAAAAAATTAAAAGAAACCCCTCAAGAAGTAGCATTTACAGATACCATGGCTGTCGTAGAAGCCAATTACGATTTTACACCTACAGCATTTCAAAACGGCGATTTTCGTAATGAAGCTGGTCAAAACTCAGGTTCATGCAAATTGTTTTCCTTTGCTAAAATTCAAGGCTTTTCAGTAGAAGAAACGCTTGCATGTTTTGGCGATTTTTACAGAAAAGACGTACTCGAAAACCCCGAATCGAGCAATCACCAAAATATCAGAAACTTTATGAAAACTGGTTGGGCAGGGATTTCTTTTGAAGGAACAGCACTAACGGAGAAAAAATAAAGCACCGAAAATAACTGTGGCCTACCATTATGCCACAGTTAAATCCAAGTCTTACAATTTATTGCCAATCGGTAAACCAATAGATTTCAGTAGTAAAGAAGCATTAAAACTCTTGCAAACGCCTTCTTTTATTAAATAATCGAATAATAATTCGCCATTTTCAGTAGCATATTCAAAGTAGTAATTCTTTACCACATTAGGATATTTTTCAGAAATTTCGGTCATTCGAAGGTCATGTGTTGCTACCATAGCAAAGGCCTTTGAACTCACAATTTTCTCTAATAATGCCATCGACCCAGCCAACTTATCTTCTGAATTTGTACCTCTTAACATTTCATCAATCAAAAACAGGGCATTCTCATTTTGATTAATAGCTGATAAAACCAATTTTATTCGCTCAATTTCGGCCTTAAATGTTGAAGCATTCTGTTGGATTGAATCTTTGATACGCATATAACACACCAATTTGATGCCTTTACTAAGCTTCATTTGTTGGGCAAAAACTGGGCATCCTGCGTAAGCCAAAATAATATTAAGGCCCACCGTACGCAGAAAAGTACTCTTGCCCGACATATTTGAGCCAGTGATTAAGGTTAAACGATTGCTTTCATCAAAATCAAAACTATTACATACTACGTGTTTCGTATTAATAAGTGGATGTCCCATTTCTACACCATGTAACGTAAAGTTTTCGTATGAATTAATGCTTGGAAAAACCCAGTTTGGCTTATTAAAACTCAAATTACCAATACTTGCGTACAGTTCGAATTGCCCAATTACATCAAATATTTTTTCAAAGAATGCAGGATTTTCTTCGAGCCATTTACGAAGTTTTATCAACTGTATGGGCTGAAAAGGCGAGGCAAGTGTCAGAAAAATTGATGCCAACATATTACGACGCATATCAAGCTTTTTGAGAATGATTACAAAATCATCAATCGGATTTTTTGAATTAAGTTTAGAAATTGGTAAACGAGCATGAGCATTTTTCAGGATAATAGATTGCCAAGGCTCTTGGGCAATTAAGCCCGTTGCCACGCCAAACTTTTCCATCAGACGCCCAGCCCCAGCAACCGTATTAAAGTATTCTTCGGTGTGTTTCTGATTCATACCTGATAATCGAAAATTAACCAAAGCTAATCCACCGACCACATAACCCGCAAAAGAAAGTGAAACAAAATAGGCCGATGCAAAGGTAGCTAACCATAAAAAAGGCAATACCTTACTGTAAATCTCTATGAGTTTTTCAAGATTTAAAACTGGTGGATGCTCAATTTGCTTCAATACTCGACTAACGCCACGCTCTTCATTAGTAATTCGAAACATCGAAGCAAAAAAGCTTAAACGCCAATCGGTTTTTACGGCTATTTCTCGGGCAGCTTCTTGCTTTTCTTCAATCGTAAAGTTTTCATTTTCGCCCAATAGCTGCTGTGCCAAATAATCATTCCCAGCTTTACTTTTAGTCCGATTAATCAGGTGAAACAATGAACCTTCACCGAAAATATCCAAATCTTCAGTAAAAATATGCGTTGGTCGGGCATATTCTTGCCCATTATAATAACCACCCGAAATACGTTCTAATGAAGCCAGTTCATTTTTTATTACCTCTAACGTAGTTTCTTTCAATTCTATTTCTGAATCAATTTTTTCATGATATTTAACCAAGTAATAAAATCCTACAATTCCAGCAATGATTGATATACCACCTATGGTTTCATTGATTTTGAAAAGTTGATAAATTAAAATCAATAGGCCAATTATCAATAAAAGGCGATACATCGAAACTTGGTCGCTTTTCTTTTTTAGTACCCCGATTTCCGTAAGCAGTGTGGTTATTTTTTCTTGATAAGTCTTTTCCATCTAATCATTTTTTGAATCAGTCACAAAAATAGGCAACTCTGTCGGAGTTTTAGGAAGAATATAAAAGTTTATCCATCTGATTGCTTATTTTTGTGTTAAAGGCACCAACTTTGGCAAAGCTTTAAGCTTTGCCAAAGTTAAACTCATGGAGAATTAAACTTAAAATCAAATATGCAAATCATCAATCCAGCTACCGAAGAAATCATTACCACCTTACAAGAAGATTCGGCAGAAAGCCTAAAAACTAAACTAAAAACGCTCCAAAAAGGTCAAAAATCTTGGGCGAAAGTAAATTTAAAAAAGCGTATTTCCATCATTGCGAAATTCTCCGAATTATTAGCAGAAAACATTGAAGAATTAGCAACTACACTTAGCTCTGAAATGGGAAAACCTGTACAACAAGCCCGCAATGAGGTGAACGGAGCAAGAGGTAGAATCAAGTTTTTTGTTGAAAACTCACAGAAATACTTGAAAGATGAAGTAATGACTAAGCAAGAGGGGCTTACCGAACGGATTTCATACGAACCACTCGGTGTTGTTTGCAATATTTCAGCATGGAATTACCCATTTCTGGTGGGTATAAATGTTTTTATTCCTGCACTTATTGGTGGTAATGCCGTTTTCTATAAACCTTCCGAGTTTTCGACATTGACAGGTTTGAAAATTGAAAAGTTTCTGAAAGAAGCAGGTGTTCCCGAAGATGTTTTTGCGGTAGCAGTTGGAGCTAAAGAAGTGGGTGAACAACTTTTGGCAATGCCACTTGATGGCTATTTCTTTACGGGCTCGTATCGTACTGGGCTTTACATTTATGAGAAAGTAGCCCCTAAAATGGTGCCTTGTCAGCTCGAATTAGGAGGAAAAGACCCATTATATGTAACCGAAGACATTACTGATATTGAAGGGATTGCCGCAGGAACCGCCGATGGTGCTTTCTACAATAATGGTCAAAGTTGTTGTGCAGTTGAGCGTATTTATGTACACGAAAAAGTATATGAGAAATACGTCGAAGCTTTTGTGAAAGAAGTAAAGTCATATAAAATTGGTCAACCTACCGAAGATGGCGTTTATATTGGAGCTTTAAGTAGAAAATCACAGTTAGATTTCCTTGAAAATCAAGTACAAGATGCTCTTAAGAAAGGAGCTAAGCTAATGACAGGTGGAAAGAGAATAACTGGAAAAGGTTATTATTTTGAACCTACTGTGCTTACCAATGTAAACCACAAAATGGATGTCATGCAGGCGGAGTCTTTTGGGCCAATCATTGGAATCATGAAAGTAAAAGATGACCGTGAAGCTCTTAAGCTTATGCAAGATACAGAATATGGACTAACAGCAGCAGTTTATTCAAACGATAAAAAGCGTGCCGAAAAACTTCTGAAACAAGTGAATGCTGGAACTGGTTATTGGAATTGTTGTGACCGAGTATCTGCACCGCTTCCGTGGAGTGGAAGAAAAAACTCAGGCTTCGGAGCTACTCTTTCACATGCAGGCATTAGAGCATTCGTGAAGCCTAAAGCGTGGCATTTGAGAGGTTAATTTTAATTTACGATTTAAGAACCTGAAAGAACTGCACATCAATAAATACAAGCAATACATACAGGAATAAAAATTCAGATTGTTTAAAACTTTAGACGGGTTTAATATTTTATAACCAATCAACAAATTAATACAAATGAAAAAAACATTACTATGTGTTATTTGGGCGATAACCTTCAACCTTTTTGCTCAGACTACGCCCACCAAACGCCCACTCAAACCATCTGATGTTTTTCGTCAAGTTAGTTTGGGTGACCCTCAAATTTCACCCGAAGGAAATTGGGTAGCTTATACATTATCAAATGTAGATTCGGTGAAAAACAAACGTAATTCTGATATTTGGATGCAATCTTGGGATGGAAAAGAAACTATTCAACTCACATTTACTCCCGATGGAGAATCAAAACCACGTTGGAGCCCAGACGGGAAATATTTATCTTTTACATCTTCTCGTGGTGGACTTACTGGTAGTCAAATCTGGCTCATGGATCGTCGTGGAGGTGAAGCCAAACAATTAACAGATATTAAAAAGGGTGATTTATCAGACTATGCTTGGTCGCCCGATGGCAAAAAAATAGCATTGGTTATTACGAATGATACTGATACTTCTAAGTCGAAATCTCCAAAGCCAATCGTCATTGACCGCTATCATTTCAAGCAAGATGTAGAAGGGTATTTGATGAAAAAAACAACGCATTTATATCTTTACAACATTGAAACAAAGAAAATTGATACCCTTACAAAAGGTATTTATGACGAAACATCACCAAAATGGTCGCCCGATGGTACACAGATTGCTTTTGTTAGTAACCGAACTGTAGACCCAGACCGCAACGAAAATACAGACATTTGGGTAATCGACGCCAAACCAAACGCTACCATGAAACAAATCACAACCTTTACTGGTCGTGACTATGCCCCCGAATGGAGTGCTGATGGTAAACAAATTGCCTATTTACGCACAACTTCGGCCGAAAGTTACATCATGTATGACCAATCTATTTTATGCGTCGTTTCAAAAGAAGGCGGAGAACCCAAATTACTTACTAAGACTTTAGACCGACCAGTTGGTAGCCCTAAATGGAACAAAGATGGAAGTTTAATTTATGCAATAGTGAGCGATGACCGCACAAGATACATTGCTCAGTTTTCGGCAATTGATGGTAAAATGACAAAAGTTTTGGGCGGAAACAGGAGTTTTACAGGCATTGAAAAACATCCATCAGGTAATTGGCTCATGAGTATGAGCGACCCACAAACACCGAGCGAACTTTATGTTTTTGAGAGTGGCAATCTTCGCCGTTTAACAAATCAACAAGAGGCATTTTTGGCTCCACTAGCCTTAGCAAGTGTTGAAGGTTTTACGTCAAAAAGTAAAGATGGAACGCTTGTTTCAAATCTACTTTACCTTCCAGCCAATGCACAAAAAGGTCAGAAACTACCAACTTTACTATTTATTCATGGTGGGCCAGTGGCACAAGATGAGTTTAGTTTTGATATGACACGACAAATGTTGGCGGCTGCTGGCTATGCAGTTGTGGCTGTCAATTATCGTGGTTCGAATGGTCGTGGTTTAGATTTCTGCAAGGTCATTTCAGCTGATTGGGGAAATAAAGAGGTCATTGATATATTAGGAGCTACCGATTATGTGGTTCAAAATGGTATCGCTGACCCAGAAAAATTGGGCATTGGAGGTTGGAGTTACGGTGGTATTCTAACAAATTATACTATTGCAACAGATACTCGCTTTAAAGTTGCTTCAAGTGGTGCAGGAGTTTCTTTGGTTTCATCGTTATATGGTGTTGACCAATACATACTTCAGTATGAACATGAATTAGGTGCTCCATGGAAAAATTTTGATAAATACATTGCTCTTTCTTATCCATTCCTAAAAGCAGACCGCATCAAAACACCAACGCAGTTTATGGTTGGGCAGAGTGATTTTAATGTACCATCGGTGGGAAGTGAACAAATGTACCAGGCATTTCGCTCGTTGGGTATACCAACCGAACTCATTATCTATCCTGACCAGTTTCACGGAATTACGAATCCAAGCTACCAAAAAGACCGTTTTGAAAGATACATTGCTTGGTTTAATAAATATTTGAAAAAGTAAAATTTAAAAAGATTTTTTAAGGAAGACTTCGCTTTGAGCGAAGTCTTCCTTTTTTAATTTTTGTCTTAATCAGCATTATTGTCCTATTTTTTTAGTGCTATATCTACTTAATTTGCCTTTCTTCGTTTTATAAAATATATTTGAATAATTCTATTCGCATCTCATTCAATCCTCTATAAAACAAAACTAATGGACAACCTTAATCTCAATCGCCGTAAGTTCATTCAAGGAGTTTCGGCTACTATAGCACTATCTACGCTCGGTACTCATGCCCAACCTGTTTTTACGCCAGCGAAAACCTATAAAGTTGCATTAATAGGTACTGGCTGGTACGGTAAAAGTGACCTTTTCCGCCTCATTCAAGTAGCTTCGGTTGAAGTAGTTGCTTTATGCGACCCTGACCAAAATATGCTTAAAGCAGCGGGAAATTTAGTAGCACAACGTCAACAATCGAAGCAAGTACCAAAACTTTATGGTGATTATAGAAAACTTTTAGCTGAAAATAAATTAGATATTGTATTAGTTGGTTCACCAGACCATTGGCACGCCTTGCACGCTATCGAAGCCATGAAATCGGGAGCTCATGTGTATGTACAAAAACCTATTAGCACTGATATTATTGAGGGTGAAGCTATGGTAGCAGCAGCTCGAAAATATAATAGAGTTGTGCAAGTGGGTACTCAACGCAAAAGCACGCCACATTTAATTGAGGCAAAGAAAAACATCGTTGATGCAGGCCTTTTAGGCAAAGTTTCGCACGTAGAAATGTGTTGCTATTACCACATGAGAAACAATGGCAATCCACCTGTACAAGCAGTACCAGATTTCTTTGATTATGAAATGTGGACAGGCCCAGCACCAATGCGTCCGTACGATGGTTTGCCGCATATTCGTTGGTGGAGAACATTCAACGAATATGGTAATGGAATTATGGGAGATATGTGTATTCACATGTTTGATACCGTAAGATGGATGCTAAAACTAGGCTGGCCAAAACGTGTGAGTTCACAAGGTGGAATCTATGTTCAGAAAGAGGGTAAATCAAACATTTCCGATACACAATCAGCCGTATTTGAATATGATGAGCTGAACTGTGTTTGGCAGCATCGTTCGTGGGGAACACCTGCAAACCCTGATTATCCGTGGGCGTTTATTTTGTATGGCGATAAAGGTACACTTTATGCCAGCACTATGAAATATACGTTTGTACCGCAAGGAAAAGGTGAGAAAATAGATAAAGATGTAGTGTATGAAAAAGAAAAATACCCAGAGGATTTAACCGAAGAACGCATCGAATTAAACGCTGCTCCTGCCACACGCCTTCACATGCTTGATTTCTTGAAAGCAATAGAAAATAATTCTCGTCCGATAGCCGATATTGAAGAAGGTCATATTTCAACTGCCAGCTGTATTTTAGCTAATATGTCCATGAAACTGGGTCGTCCGCTTGTTTATGACCCTAAAAAACGTGAAGTGGTCAATGATAAAGAAGCTAATACGCTTCTCCGCAGACCATACCGTGGGCCTTGGAAGCATCCTGAAGTTGGTACAGTTTAAAATATATTGATTTTGTTAAGCATCTCGAAACAAATAGTTTTCGGGATGCTATTTTTTATTCTTGAAAGCCAAACCTACTCATGAAAAAAATATTTTTATCTATACTGACTATTATTTTCCTACAAAGCAGTACTAAAAAAGAACTTTCGCCTAATATCATTTTAATTTTCATGGATGATATGGGTTATGGAGATTTAAGTTGCTACGGAGCCATTGATTATCGAACGCCTAATATCGACAAGTTGGCTTCCGAAGGAGTTAGATTTACAAACTTTTTGGCCGCACAGGCCGTTTGTAGTGCTTCGAGAGCGGCATTGCTTACTGGTTGTTACCCCAATCGCATTGGTATTTCGGGAGCATTGATGCCTACCAGCAAAAACGGCCTTAACCCCGAAGAAACTACGCTTGCCGAAATGCTCAAACAAAAAGGTTATGCAACTGGAATTTTCGGTAAATGGCATCTGGGGCATCATAAAACCTTCTTGCCTCTCCAACATGGTTTTGATGAATACGTAGGTTTGCCCTACTCAAACGACATGTGGCCTGTGTATTATGATGGTAAACCTGCCACATCTACACAGCACATGAGTGCGTATCCGGTGTTACCATTGATACAGAATAATGATAAAAAGGAAGAAATTAAAACACTCGACGACCAAGCTAAACTAACTACGCTTTACACCGAGAAAGCAGTAGAATTCATTAAAAAGAACAATAAAAAGCCATTTTTCTTGTATTTACCACACTCGATGCCGCACGTACCGATTGCGGTTTCGGATAAATTCAAGGGTAAAAGTAAACAAGGTTTATATGCCGATTTAATGATGGAAATAGACTGGTCAGTAGGCGAAATCATGAAAACCTTGAAAGAAAATGGCTTGGATAAAAACACTTTGGTCATTTTTACAAGCGATAATGGCCCTTGGCTCAACTTTGGGAATCATGCAGGTTCGTCGGGTGGATTTCGAGAAGGGAAAGGAACCAGTTTTGAAGGTGGACAAAGAGTACCTTGCATCATGCGATGGAAAGGCACTACTCCTGAAGGAGTTGTATGTAATCAGTTAGCATCAACGATTGATGTTTTACCAACTATTGCACGTATTACAGGTGCTGAACTCCCAAAAAACAAAATTGATGGTGTGAATATCTTATCATTAATCAAAGGTGATTTAAGCCAAAGCCCAAGAAAAACCTTTTACTATTATTATCGCAGAAATTCATTAGAGGCTGTCAGAATGGGGCATTGGAAGCTAGTTTTTGAGCATAAAGGCCGTTCGTATATGAATCAGTTGCCAGGCAATGATGGCTATGCTGGTAGAGCCCCCGAGGATATTCTTATTCCAATGGCTCTTTATGACCTTCGCAGAGACCCATCAGAACAATATGATGTGCAAAAGCTTTATCCAGAAGTTATCTCAGAATTACAGAAAATTGCCGAAGAAGCTAGAGAAGACCTCGGCGATGACCTTACCAATAGAAAAGGAAAAAATGTTAGAGCGAGTGGTTTGGTTGAATGATAGTAATATATATTTTTAGAGACAAGGCATGCCTTGTCTCTACTTCTAATGAACCTAATAAATGCCTATCATCTCCCACCCGGAGGGCAATTTTGCTTCAAATAGTTAGTAAAAAGCGTATTCAAGTGCTTACGAGTTCCTTCACCCTCATAAATGCCATGACTACGATTTGGGTATGGCATAAACTGAAACTGACGATTATGCTTAATTAGCTCATTTACAAGCATTTCAGCATTTTGATAATGCACGTTATCATCGCCCGTTCCGTGAATATACAATAAATTTCCTACCAAGTTTTTAGCATGTGTAATGGGTGAACCATTTACAAAATCTTCACGATTTTCCTGCGGCAGCCCCATGTAGCGTTCTTGATAAATATTATCATAACAAAGTTGGTTTCCTACTGCTGCCACAGCGATTCCTGTCTGATAAAACTGCGGATATTGGAATAATAAATTTAAGGTCGAAGAACCTCCCCCACTCCATCCATGCACTGCCACACGAGTAGTGTCAACATATTTCCATTTTCTGATTTCCTTCACGGCCATCGCTTGGTCACGGATATTCACAATACCTATTTTTCGGTAAATGGCTTTTCGCCAAGCACGTCCACGAGGTAGCGGAGTCCCACGATTATCAACCGAAGCATAGATATAGCCATCTTTTGCCATGTCGCCGTTATAAAGTCCGTTCATGCCTGTACCATACGTATCTTTTACCGTAGCAGAAGCAGGTTCGCCATAAACATTAAACACAATCGGATAACGCTTTGTAGAATCAAAATTAAAAGGCTTTACCATCCAACCTTCAATCTCAATTCCGTCTTCAGTTTTTACTTTAAAAAACTCTACTCGTTTGTTTACTTTTAAATTAGCCAATTTCGCAGCAATACTTTCTTTTTCGGAAAGGGGCGAATGATCGGACAAATTTATCCATTCAGTCATTGGCGGAATATTCGCACTTGAAAATGTATGTCGTGCAAATTTTCCATTCGGTGAAAGCACATAATTGTGCGTTCCTGCGGGAGCATTTGGCAAAACGGCTTGCATTTCAGCACTACCATCTAACTTGATGCGGAAAAGATAATTTTGTAAAGCATTTTGTGGCGAACCTGTGAAGTAAACATAACCGTTGGCTTCATCAATCAACGGAATATGCACGATGTCGTAATTACCCTTAGTGAGCAAGGTTTCTTTACCATTCAAATCCATTTTATAGATATGTCTCCAGCCATCTTTTTCGCTTACCCACAAGAATTCTTTACCACCTTTCAGCCATTCCCAGCCTTCTTGTGAATCGGACCAACGCTCTTTTGTGTCAATCCAAGCATCGTCAGATTCGGTAGAAATTGTTTTAGTTTTGCCTGTAAGTGCCTGACAGATAATAATTTTACTTAGATTTTGCTTACGATTCAACTGTTGAATAATAATATCATTCGTGTTTGGCACCCATTCCATACGTGGTACATAAGTTTGCTGAGGGTCGCCTTCAATATTCATTTGTACTGTTTTTCCAGTTGCCACGTTTGCCACCAAAATTTTATAAGGTGATGGACTCTCCCCTACTTTCGGATACTCCACTGGCACATTATATGAATAGATTGAATCGGTATTATTAATCATCAAAAAATCACGAATCTTAGTAGCATCAATTTGCCAGTAAGCAATACTTTTACCATCTGGGCTCCAACGGAAGCCATCACGACAAGCAAATTCTTCTTCATAAACCCAGTCGAATGTACCGTTAATCATTCGACGAGTGCCATTGGTAGTTAATGCTTTAATTTTATGCGTGGCTAAATCTTCCACAAACAAATTATGCTCACTCACATAAGCTACTTTCGAACCATCGGGCGAAAACTTGGCAAACATTAACGATGATGCAGGTTTGCCTTGCCCCAACTGATATAAAGCATTATTTTTAAGGTCTAAAACCCAATAATCGCCACGGGTATCATATCGCCAAACTTGCTTAGTATTAGTATAAATCAATGCTTTTGAATCATCATTACTTAGCGTATAGCTTCTTACATTCAAAGGTTTTTCGGCTCCTTTGGGCGTCAGTTGGGCTTTGGTAATGAGTGTGTTTTTTTGTTGCGAAGGCAAGGTATAAGCCACTATTTCTCCACCTTCAGTGCGTGTGTAAGCATTGCCATCTTTCGTCCATCTGATTTGCTGGGCTTGGGCTAGGCTTACAAAAAGTAAAAAATTAACGAATAAAAGAAATCTATTCTTCATACATTTGGGTTGATTGATGAAAGTTTTTTGTCAAAAGTAGTAATTTTTGCTTGAAACGAATAATCAATGTACTAATTCGTTGTATTAAAAAAACACTACTTTATGAAAACTATCCGACACTTACTTTTAACCTTATTTAGCATCACAATTTTATGGAGTTGCTGGCTCGATGCCAAACACAACGCAGGAAAATTTATGACCGACGTTGTAAATTTGGCAGAATTTAACTCTGAATTTGATGATTATAATTCGAACTTACCAGCCAATAAATATGGTGAATCGTATCTAATTTTCTCTTCCAAAAGAGACACCAAAGAGTTTTATAATTTGGTAGGATTCCCTGCAAAAATAGAATACGATGAAAAGAAAGATATACCCATACTTACAAGGTCATCTTCAGGTAGTGATAGTTTTTATTCTTCGCTTTTTACTAGTGGTTTCATGGGCAAAACTAATGGCAACTTTAATGTTTTAGGGCCTTTTGTATTGAATAAAAATAACTTAATCTCCTATGGAAATTCACCTAATTACCAATTTTTATTTTACGCCGACGACCAAAATAAAAATCTTAATATCAAGGTGATTTATAACGATAAAGATGGCAAAGAAATTGGTCCAATAGCAGTAGATTACCTTAACTCAAAGGCAGACGATGCTTATCCGTATATTACACATAATGGTGATAAAGTGGTTTATTGCTCAAATAAAGACGGAAATTTTGATATTTATCAGACAACCATAGGGGCAAACTATGCCGACAATACCACTCCGATGATTGACCAAATTATAAGTCCGAAAGCTGCTATTAGTATAAAAATTTCCACTATTTCTGATGCAAAAGCCGATGATAAATGCCCGTATCTTTGGCAAGATGAAAACCTAATGGTTTTTTCATCAAACCGAGCAGGAGGTTTTGGTGGATACGACATTTATTATTCAGTTTTGGAAAATGGGATTTGGGGTGCTCCGATAAATGCAGGACCACGAATAAATACGGCATATGACGAATATCGTCCGATGTTACCAAATTTAGTAAACTTTAGCTACCCACTCATGATTTTTTCATCGAACCGCCCCGAAGGAAAAGGTGGTTTTGATTTATACATGACAGGCCTTGTAGAAACAGATAATATGAGAAAAGTGAAAATGTAGGTTAAATCCTATTCTTAGAATCAATTATAATAGTTACAGGGCCGTCATTGAGCAGCGAAACCTTCATATCTGCACCAAAAGTACCCGTTTCGATGGTTTTTCCTAAATCAAGTTCTAATTGAGCAATCATTTTCTCATAAAGAGGAATGGCTATTTCGGGGCGAGCTGCATCAATAAACGAAGGGCGGTTCCCTTTTTTGGTACTTGCATGAAGCGTGAATTGACTAACCAAGAGGATATTTCCATCAACCGATTTTAGGTCGAGATTCATTTTACCTTCTTCATCGCCAAATACCCGTAGTCCAACGATTTTCTTTGATAACCACTCAATATCTTCTTGGGTATCGGTGTGCGTAATGCCCAACAAAATCATAAATCCTAAGCCAATTTGGCCTTTTATTTGATTATCAATCGTTACAGATGCTTGGGAAACTCTTTGTATTACTGCAATCATAATTTATTAGTTGACAGTCTACCGACGACAGTCAACAATTTTATATTTTAAAAATCTTTTATCTATTGTCTCAATTCTCTTGTCCAAAAGCCTACAAATGCAAAAGCAAATTGGCAATCATTAGGTAAGTGCCGATGCCGATGATATCATTGGCAGTTGTAATAAATGGGCCCGATGCAATAGCTGGGTTAATACCTAATTTATCTAATAATAAGGGTGTGACAGTACCCGTAAATGAGGCTAAAACCACCACCGAAAGCAAGGAAATACAAACCACAAAAAACAACTGTGTTTCGCCACTCAAATAAACGTAAAGGCCCGCCATTGAACCAATGATAATTCCGTTGACCAATGCAACTAATATAATTTTAAACAAACGCTGGCCTAAACTTGTAGTAATACCCGATTTTTCGGCCAAACTTTGTACAATCAAAGAAGAAGTTTGAATACCTACATTTCCACCAGTAGAACCCATGATTGGAATAAAAGCTGCTAAAGCTGCTACTTTCTTGAATTCATCTTCAAATCGACCAATAACGGTTGCTGCCAAAAGACTTCCAATTACCCCAACAATTAACCATGGTAAACGAGCTTTAGCTAAATCCCAAACACTATCATCTTCTTCGGCTTCACCTGTGATACCCGCCATCACTTGAATATCTTCTTCAGCTTTATCGGTAATAAAGTCAACTACGTCGTCAATTGTAATTCTTCCTAACAAACGCCCCAACGTATTAACCACGGGAATAGCCTCTAAGTCATACCTTTGCATGATTTCCGCGACCTCCTCGGCAGGGCGTGTCGTTTCAACGTAAACTATTTCTTCATCAACAATATTTTCAATTTTCGTATTTTTTCTAGCTAAAATGATGCGTTTCAATGAAACTATACCTTTTAACTTTTGGTCATCATCAACTACATAAACCGCATAAACTTTCTCTACATCTTCAGCCTGACGTCGGATTTCTTCAACACATTCACTTACGGTCCAATTCGTATTCACCTTTATCAACTCTTTCTGCATCAAGCCACCCGCTACGTCTTCTGGGTAATGCAAGAGGTCAATAATAAATCGAGCTTGTTCTCGGTCTTCAATCAAAGCAATAACTTTCTCTCGCACTTCGATTGTCTGTTCGTTGAGTAAGTCAACGGCATCATCTGAATCGAACAAGTTTACGTATTTGGCAATTTCTTCCACCGTAAAACGCTCTTTAATAAAGCGTTTTCGATCCTCTGGCTCTATGTAAGATAAAATCTCGGCACCCGTTTCGGTATCTACAAGTGTAATTAAGTAATGAGCTGGCTCACCATCAAGTTCAAGCAATATACTGGCGATATCGGCAGGATATAGCTCTTCCATCTCGGCCATGAGCATTTTCTCATCTTTCTGCTCAATGGCTGCCTCTATTTTCTCTACGTACTCTTTGGTTAGCTCAAATGTTGTCATTTTTCCAGTTTTCTATTTTTGCCAACTCCGTGGCTCGCCTCTATTCAAGGATTGCCCAAATGTATCTAAGCGTTTTCGGCAAATAAATTAGTAAGCAATATAAACTCTTCTACACCTAACTGTTCGGCTCTTTTGTTGAGCAATTCGTGTTCAAAATTCAAGCCAATGGACTTAAGAGCATTACGCAAGGTTTTGCGTCTTTGGTTAAAACCTGCTTTCACTACCTGAAAGAATTTCTTTTCACTACAAGGCAAATTTTCAACATTATTTCTTCTAAGACGAATAATACCAGAATCTACTTTCGGCGGCGGAATAAATGCACCCGGATATACTGTAAAGCTATATTCAATATCGTAAAAAGCCTGCAAAAGCACACTTAAAATACCATAATCTTTCTTACCTGGTTTTGAAGCAATGCGTTGTGCTACTTCTTTTTGAAGCATACTTACTACTTCTAGTACCAAATCTTTATGCTCTAAAACTTTAAAGAAAATCTGAGAAGAAATGTTATACGGCATATTACCAATGATGCCAAACGGCTCACTCTCAGTTCCAAAAACTTTACTAAGGTCCATTTTTAAAAAATCTTCTGAAAAAATTCTTCCTCTGAGCATTGGAAAATGTTCATTGAGATACACCACGGATTCTTGGTCGATTTCTACTACGTAGGTCTGACAATCTGTTCGTTGGAGTAAATACTGTGTTAGTACTCCCATTCCGGGGCCAATTTCTAGTACTTTACTATAGCCACGGTGCAACGATTGCAGATTGACAATTTTCTGAGCAGCCTCTAAATCTTTCAAGAAGTGCTGACCCAAATGTTTTTTCGCTTTTACTTTTTCCATAAGCCAAAATTACGTCTTTCTTTTTATACTTACCTCAAATTTTTTATTTAGGTATTATGAAATTTTAATCTGTTTTCAATTTGTATTTCTCAATTTTAAATTCTCATTGCTTATCTTTAAGGATTATTCAACCTCAAATTTTACAATGAAAAATCTTATTTTTATTATTTTATTTTACACCTGTTTTAACGCAATTTCTTTTGCCCAAAACAATGCATCAGGTTCTTTGGCTGCTGCAAAAGCTTTTTTGGCTACCTTAGATAAAGAACAACTTGCTATCGTCAATTATCCTTATGAATCGGAAGAGCGAAGTAATTGGTATTTTATTCCGAAAGAACGCAATGGTTTATGGTTAAAATCAATGAATGATGCACAAAAAGCGGCTGCAATGAATTTATTAAAGTCAACTTTAAGTGAGCAAGGTCAAGAAAAAGCCATTGCAATTATACAACTAGAAATTATATTGAAAGAACTTGAAAATATACCCAACAGCGACCGTCGAAACCCATTGAAATATTATTTTACGATTTTCGGAAAACCAGATGCTAAGAGCTTTTGGGGATGGCGTATAGAAGGACATCATTTATCACTCAATTTTACTTCTGAAAACAATAAAATTGTATCAGGAACACCACTTTTCATGGGAAATAATCCTGCGATTGTGCCAAGTGGAGCACAAAAAGGTTATCAAATTTTAAAGAACGAATGTAATTTTGCTTTTGAATTATTAAATTCGTTTGATGAAAAAAAATTAAAAAAAGCAATTGCATCATCGGTTGCTCCTTATGATATGTTTACGCTCAATAGCAAGCAATTTGGCAGATTACCAGAAGAAGGTATTTTATACACAGATATGACCAAAGAGCAACAAATAAAATTGATGCAAATAGTTAGTCTTTATGTAAAAAATTATCCGCTTGGTTTTGCCGATGAATTTATGAATAAAATTGAAAAAGCGGGCTTAGATAAATTGCGTTTTGTTTGGATGGGCGAAAAACAATATGGAGGCAAAGGGCATTATTATAGAATTCAGAATGATGTACTTTTGATTGAATATGACAATACACAAAACAATGCTAATCATGTGCATACAGTTGTGCGAGATTTTACAAATGATTTTGGCGAAGATATGCTCAGAAGACACTATGCCTTGGAGCACAAAAAATAATAAATTAATCTATCAAATATTTAAAAATCAATAAATTGGTTAAGAAAAACTAAGCTTATAGGCTTAGCTTTTCTTAACCAATTTTAATTTAATAACAAGCCAATATTCTAGGAAAAAATCAAATCTGCTGACTGAAACTTCTTGCTACATTTACCAAGGAAATACTGATTTAAAGATTTACATAGAATGAATCGCCCTAAAAATCTTCACAAACTCTCCTGTATATCCGTAATAAACAAAATAGTCGAGTAATTATAGGTATTTATAGTGCTTTGAGTATCAGATGTAGATTTATTGATAAAATATTACCTTTGATATATTATTTTGCAATACCTTATCTATTCAAAACTATATTTTAATGAAACACTTTTTACTTTTCTTAAGTATCATTTTTTTAACAGAAAACCTACTTTTCGCACAAGCTAATAATAAGGCCCAGATAAAAGGCAAAGTAGTAGATGCCACCACCAATGAAGCCCTGAGTTTTGCCAGTATTCGTGTATCAAATAGTGCCGATAATAAACTAATCACGGGTAATATTACGAATGAAAAAGGTGAGTTTTCAATAGCCGCACCCTACGGAAATTATTACGTAGAAGTTGAATACATGGGCTATAAAAACACTAAAACTGCCAAAATCTCGCTAACAAAAGAAAATCCTGTAATTGATTTTGGTAATATTAAAATAGAACCTTCGGCCAATGCCTTAAAAGAAGTTGTTGTACAAGCTGAAAAAAGCTCAATGGAAATGAAACTCGATAAGCGAGTTTTTAATGTGGGTAAAGATTTGGCCAATGCGGGCGGTTCAGCTTCTGATATTCTTACCAATATTCCTTCAGTTTCGGTTGACCCAGATGGAGGTGTAAAACTCCGCGGTAGTGATAACGTAAGAATTCTGATTGATGGCAAACCTTCGGGTTTGGTCAGCTTTAAAGGTGGAAGTGGTTTACAATCATTACAAGCAAGTATGATTGAACGAGTGGAGGTAATTACCAACCCATCGGCCAGATATGAAGCAGAAGGCATGGCAGGAATTATCAATATTATCTTAAAAAAAGACCAAAAACAAGGTTTTAATGGCTCTTTTGATGTAATTACAGGTCAACCCGTGAATTATGGCGGTGCAGCAAATATTAATTACCGCCACCGAAAAGTAAACTTTTTTGTCAATTATAGCATTGCTTACAACATTCGTCCTAATGTTTCATCGCTTTCTCAAGAACGCCAAAGCAATGACACAACATTCTTTCTCAAACAAAGAAATAATGGTACACTAACGGGTTTTAATACCAACATTAGAGGTGGACTCGATTATTTTTTCAACGATAAAAATACCATTACCGCATCATATCTTTACCGCCGCAGCAAGGCTCGTAGAATCACAAACCTTCGCTACGAAGATTATCTATTTACCAACAATAACCTTACAGGAATTAGCAAGCGTAAACAAGATGAACAAGAAACTGAGCCAAACTCGGAATATGTATTGAGCTATAAGAAAACATATGCTCGAAAAGGGCAAGAATTCAATGCTGAAATAAGATTTTTAGATAACTGGGAAAGTTCTGACCAACTTTTTACACAAGATTATTTTACCCCGAATGAAACAATCATTTCATCGAAGTCATTGGTACAAAACTCGCTTAATGATGAATTTGAGAAACAATGGCTATTTCAGATTGATTATGTGCAACCCATCGGAAAAGAAGGTAAATTCGAAACAGGATTAAGGAGTAGTTTCAGAGATATGGTGAATGATTATGTAGTGAATCAAAAGAATGAACAGGGTCAATTCGTGGTGGTACCCGGTTTAAAAAACTACTTCATTTATGATGAGAACATTAATGCTGCTTACGCAATTTTGGGGAATAAAACCAAACAATTTTCGTATCAAGCGGGCCTCCGTGCTGAATGGACTGATGTAAAAACTACACTCCGTGAAACTAACGAGGTTAACCCACGAAAATATGCTAATTTATTTCCAAGCTTGCATTTAACTTATGCCTTACCTCAAGAAAATTCTATTCAGGTAAGTTATAGTAGAAGGGTTCGTAGGCCTTTTTATAATGATTTGAGTCCGTTTGCTACTTTCTCTGACAACCGAAATTTCTTTGGTGGAAATCCGAACTTAAATCCTGAGTTTAGCAATGTTTACGAAATTGGTCATATCAAATATTTCGAAAAAGGCTCGCTTGGCTCATCGGTTTACTACCGCGATACCGATGGAAAAATTGAACGTATTCGCCAAGTCAATGCTCTTGGTTTTGCAACCACACGCCCCGAAAACCTACTGGGCGAGCAAGCCTACGGTATGGAATTTACGAGCCAATATAATCTTGCCAAATGGTGGAAATTAGATTTTAACTTTAATCTTTTCCATGCAACTATTGATGGAAGTAATATCGACAAAACCTATAAAAGAGAAACAAATAGCTGGTTTATTCGCCAAACCTCTCGTTTCAATTTACCTAAAGGTTTAGACCTTCAAATAAGAGGCAACTACGAAGCCAAGCAAAAGACCGTTCAAGGTACACGTTTACCTTTATATTACTTCGACTTTTCGGCCAGTAAAGATGTTTTCAAGGGCAACGGCACACTCAATTTTAGCATTCTTGATATTTTCAATACCCGTAAATTCAGAAGTATTACTGAAGGTTCAACATTCCGCACTGAAGGCAGTTCGCAATTTAGAAGACGCCAATTTAACCTAACCCTCAATTATCGAATCAAGCAATCGAAAGGTGCAGGAAAGGGTAAAAAATTGGAATTAGAAGGTTAAAAGAATTAAAATCTATAAAACCCGCAGTGCAGAGTTCAGAAACTTCGTACTGCGGATTTTAAATTAATTGACTAATTTTCAAGCCATTTATCAAAAATTACCTTAACTCTGAAGCATCTTTTAATTCTTCCAAGTTTTGCATTACCCCTAAATCAAGGTTCTTCTGGAAATATCCTTGAAATAATCTTGGAAATACTCCCTGTAAACTCTCTTCTACTCTTACAATAGTTCTACCATTCTCTGCTATAAAATGCCAATTATGAATGGCACTTGCACCAAGAGTAGTACCAGTCCAGCCGAAAGCCTGCATCGGTTTTTTTGTATGAATTTTCGAGTGAAAGGTTAGTCCGCCAGCTTTCCATTGAAAGGCAGTTCCTTCCTCAATTTCACTCAATACTTCTACTTCCGTGATATTCTTTTGCCATTGTGGCCAATTTTTTATGTTCGTTAACGTTTGCCAAACGCTATCAACTGAAGCGTTAATTACAATCGCTGCTTTTGAATTGACAGGAGCGTTAGGATTAATGGGAATATTCATACCATTTATACTAGACTGGCTAATCAATTGGTTAAATTGATAATTTTCAAAGGTAAAAAATGCACAAAATGCAACCACAATTAACCCAAAAACAAACAAGAGCCTTTTCATAATTTTATTATTTTTTTATCTGGATTCAAGTAGACTTTTTAAAGCAATATTCATTTCCACAAAACCATTTCTTGTAGAATCTCCAATACGTTTTAGTAAAAAAGAAGTAAGTATTCCCGAAAAATTTTCACCGTGAGTGAGTAAAACCTGACCATTTTCCAGTTCTTCGATATGGAAATAATGATTTCCATCAAAAAGCCCTTTAAAGAGAAGACTTCCCAACCATTCAAACTTTTCGTTAGGAACAACGCAAGTAAGAATAGGCTTAAAAGTAAAAGTTTGCTCACCTTGTTTTAGCTTATTCACAAGCGTCGTCCCTTCAATGGCATCTCCTTTACTTTCAATGATAAATGGATTCCAAGTATGATAATTTTTAAAATCGGTGAGAGCATTATATACCCGCTCTTTGCTTGCATTAATTACTATTTCGGTCTTGATTGCGTATTTCATATATCAATTATTTATGCAACAAAGGTATTGCCAAGAAAACCTCGATGCATTAACAATTGTAAAGAAATACTTAAGAACGTTTTTCAATTAATCGTTTTCGAATACGGCTCAAAGAAACGGGTGTGATACCCAAATAAGAAGCAATAATATGGTGCGGAATACGAAGAAAAAGGTCGCCATTAACGGCAGCAAATTTTTGGTAGCGAGTTTCTGGACTATCGAGTAAAAACGAAGAAAGAATCATTTGGCTATTTATGAATCTCTGTTCGGCAATTTTCCGAGTAAGAATATTTATTTTAGGCAGGGTTTCATATAAATTATCCATTGCCTCTTTGGTTATGCAAAGTAATTCACAATCTTCTAAAGTTTCTAAGCATTGAATACCTGGTGTTTGTTGTAAGAAACTTTCATAGCAACTGGCGAATAGGTTTTCTCTAAAAATATAAGCTGTAATATATTCGCCATCTTTATTATAAAAAAGACGCATCAAGCCTTTATTGATAAAATAAAGCTCTTTTGCAACCTCACCTTCCGCAATTAAAGTAAAATTTTTAGGCACGTGCCTAATGCTGTAAGCACTTTCTAAAATAAGCTTTTCTTTATCTGTCAGCGTAACGAATTGACTAACCAACTTATGAAGTTTCTCAAACATTGTTTCTTATGGCTTTAGGTGTAGATAATGATTAGTAAAAATAGAAAATATTACACATCTCACCAATATATTTATTTCTCTGATTTTTGATTGAAATTAGTTTCATAATCAGGCATTTCTACTTTTTTAACCATTAATTCATGTCTATAAATTGACTTTGCAAAATTTCAAAAATTAATTTCAATTGATTAATAATGCGGAGACTACCGAAAAAAACAATTGCATCAGACTTATTTCTTCTTTCATTTCCTACATCCATCTTTCTTACTATATTTACCACATTATTAAAATCTATTGTTTTGAGGTATGCACACAGATAAATCCCAAGAAGACTTACTATTCGAAATCGAAAAACTCAAATTTCAACTTTCCCAAGCACAACCAGAACAGGGTATAGACCAGTTGAAAGATTTAGTTGATAATACATCTGAAATCATCATGTTATTATCTTTGAGTGGGCGTTTTTTGTTTGTCAATACCGCTTTTCGTGATACTTTCGGGTATTCCGACTCTGAACTCACGCAACTAACTTTCAAAGATATGCTACACCCGCAGTTTGCCGAAAATGCCCTCGACACGCTGCAAAGGCTCAAAGAAGGAGATGAGCAAATAATTGATTTTCAAACAGTTGTAAGAAATAAAGATGGAAAACGAGTATATCTCTTAGGCGATATCAGTTGCCGTTTCGAAAATGGGAAGCCAACAGCCTTTCGTTGTTTGTTTCGAGATATTACACAGCGTCGTCGAGCAGAAAAGGCTCAACAACTTTATTACACAATTGCTCAACTCAACCTTAATACTCTTAACTTACATGAGTTTTTAACACAAGTTCACGAAGAACTTCAAAAGAATATTCAAGCTAATAATTTCTTTGTTGCTCTTTACGAGCCAGAAGAAAGTTCGATATATTTTCCTTATTTTATTGATGAATATTCAGAAACTGAAGGAAATTACCACCGTAGAAAACTCGGCAATGGTATTGTTGAGTATTCGATGGTGCAAAACAAACCACTTTTCCTTACTAACGAAGATATTCAACGCCTAGTCGAGGTAGATAAAATATACTTTTACGGCTCGGCTCTTCCTGAAGTAATGTTATGCGTACCACTTCGTGTGGGTGAACGTACTACAGGTGTAATTGGCGTAAAATCTTACAGTGACCGTAATAAGTTCAATAGTAGGGATTTAGAATTGCTTGAGTTCGTTTCGGGGCAGGTAGCCGTAGCACTCGTACGCAAGCAAAAAGAAGAAGATTTAGTTCGTCAAACAGCTCGTTTGAATGCGGTATTTGATAGTAGTTCGCACGTAATATGGACAGTCAATCAAAAACGTCAGCTCAGTTCATTTAATAGAAACTATGTAAATCTAATTCAGCGAACACTGGGCAATCCACCCGAAATCAATATGAGTATTGAGAAACTTGGTTGGAAGCTAATTTCTCCGGAAGACCGCCCCATTCTTCGTGAAAAATACAACGAGGCTTTCCGTGGGCAACCCCAATACTTCGAAATGCACTGGGGTAACATCGACGGTGGTGATGACTGGTATGAGTTTTTCCTTAATCCTATTCTATCAACCGAAAGTGGTCAAGTAGAGGAAGTTTCGGGAATCGCACAAAATATTACTGATAAGAAAAATTCTACCATCACTCTTCAGAAAAGTGAGCAGAAATTTAGAGACACCATTGAGTCGTTTATTGATATTTACTACCGCACAGATTTAGGTGGAAATATCACCATGATTTCTCCATCAGTACTTACGCATACTGGCTATACAGTTGAGGAAGTAATGGGAAATAAGGTTGATAAATTCTTCGAAAATGCCGTCGATAGTTCAAAAAATATTAAAGGTTTATTGAAAGCTGGAAGTATTACCAATTTCGAAGTAGTTGTAAAACGAAAAAATGGTGAGCTTCGCCAGTTTATGCTCAATATTCGCATGATTAAAGACTCAAAAGGCATTCCTATTGAAGTCGAGGGTGTAGCTCGTGATATTTCAGAATTGAAGAAAACCACTGCAGAACTACTCGTTGCCAAAGATGAAGCCGAACGTTCGTTGAAAGTAAAAGAACGCTTCTTGGCCAACATGAGTCACGAAATTCGTACCCCAATGAATGGTGTTATTGGTATGATTGATTTAATGTACGAAACACCGCTCAACCCCGAACAAAAAGATTATGTGCAGACCATCAAGAAATCGTCAGAAACTTTACTGACAATCCTAAACGATATTCTTGATTTATCGAAGATTGAAGCGGGCAAAATGGATTTGCATAATGCTCCGTTAGATATCAAGGAAATTTTAGAACGATTAGTTGCATTATTCCGTCAACGAGCCATCGAGAAAAATAATAAAATTAGCTATCATATTGCCGATGATGTGCCAGCTTATCTCATTGCCGACCAAACTCGTCTCTTACAAATTTTCTCAAACCTTACTTCAAATGCTCTCAAATTTACTGAAAATGGAAGTGTAACTATTTCATTATCAAAAGTTTCTGCCAACGGAAAAATTAATATTTTACGAGGAGAAATAACCGACACAGGTATAGGAATTTCTGAGGATGACCAAAAACTACTTTTTGGAGCTTTCCAACAAGTAGATAATTCAACCAAAAAATCATTTGGTGGTACAGGACTTGGTTTGGCAATTTCACGCGAACTTTGCCGACTCATGAAAGGCGATATGGGTGTTATTTCTACACCTGGAAAAGGAAGTACATTCTGGTTTACAATTGAAGTTCGCTCCACAACCATTAGTCCAAGTGTGAGTGAAAGTTCGGAAGCTGAAATTCAATTAACCAATTTCTTTAGTAATCACACACCAAAAATATTATTGGTTGATGATAATCAAGTAAATAGAAAAGTAGCTTCAGAGATTTTGATAAAAGCTGGTTGCGAAGTACTTACTGCAGATAGTGGAGCAAAAGCCATTGAAGTTTTTGGTGAAGGACATGGCTTTGACGTAATTTTCATGGATATTCAGATGCCAGAAATGGATGGAATAGAGACCACTAAACGTTTAAGGCAATTATACGGAAATGCTTTACCAAAAATTGTGGCCATGACTGCCTATTCAATGCAACATGACCGTGAAAGATTTTTGAGTGAAGGTATGGACGATTACGTTCCGAAGCCTATTCGAGCATCTATTTTGATTCAGAAAGTAAACGAAATAGTACCCAATGCCCAAGCAAAGAGCCAGCAGACTGCCCCTCCTACTATAACCGTTGATGATGTTGATAAAAAAGTTGATGATAATAGTCCAATAGACCCAAGTATTCCAGCTTTTGATATGGAAATTGTGAATCAGCTCAAAGAAATGGTTGGTGCTGAAATGCTTGCAGGTGTATTTGAAGATTTTGAAAACGAAGCTGAAGAACAAATACAAAATACCAAAAATGCTTATCCTGATGATGTACGAACGATTCAACGTGAGTTACACACGCTGAAAGGAAATTCAGGCACTATTGGCCTAGCCCGTATTCACGAAATTACGGCTATTATAGAAGTGCCTTCCAAAACTGGTGACCTCACTAATTTTCTCGAAAATATGGCTGTTTTAGAAAAAGAATATCAATACTTCAAAGATAATTACAAGAATTTAGTTTGATAGGTGCATTGTTAAAAGCTATCAACTAAATAATTGAAAAGCCTTTCCTGTATTAACAAGAAAGGCTTTTTTATAAATCTATCCTTAAAACAAATTAAAGGGCTGGAATTCTTAGCACTTGACCAGGGTAAATTAAATCTGGATCTTTTAACATAGGTTTATTCGCTTCAAAAATTACAGGATACTTCATCATATCGCCATAATATTGTTTAGCTATTTTGGAAAGTGTATCGCCTTTCTCAACAGTGTGGAATTGAGCTTCTGGCTCTGGGTTAGCCACTGTAAGTTGATTATCAACCATGTGTACACCTTCAACATTTCCAACTGCTAAAGCAATTTTTTCTGCATCTTCTTGTGAATCAACTTCACCAACTAAAGTTACTGTATCACCAGATGTTTTAACCGTAAGCGTGTTGAATGACAAGCCAAGCTTCTGAACATGTGCCAACAATGCACTTGCTTTAAGCTCTTCTTTTTGCTCAACTGGGGCTGCTTCTTCTTTATGTCCGAAAAGTTTTTCGCCCACACCTTTAAAAAACGACATTAATCCCATTTTGTGTATTTACTGTTTTGAGTTAAGAAAATTTATTTACTACAAATGTATTAAAAACTTAATTTAAGCAAGCGAAAAACATTTCTTTTTGGAGATTATTTTAGTTTTCGGCTATCAAAAGCTTTTTTATTTACATTTATGGACTTAAGACGTAGAAATCAAAAAAAGTAACGTTTTTTTTTAATATTTTAGCTTTATCCATTTTGAAACAAATAAAATCAACAAAAAACAAAGCTTATTCTTGGAAATGCCATTCACATATGATTTTAATTCATTTTCTAAAAATTATCAAAATTTCTAACCATTATCACTTAAAACAGGTAACATACGCAGCAAACCTGAGTCCTACGATAAAAGAATATGCAGCGAAATAAAAAACAATAGCAATAGTAAAAAAATATTTTCGTTATTTTAGCACTATATTTTAAACTATCAAACCGATGAAATTGAAAAAATCAATACTTGCAGTGATAGCCTTGTTGAGCATTTCCTTAAGCTCTTTTGCTCAGTCAGAAGATGAAGCTATCAAAGAAACAATCAATAACTATTTAGAAGGTGGGGCAGCAGGTGATACGGCTCGCTTAAATCGTGCCTTCTTTCCTTATGCCAACCTACGTAATTTGAGTAAAGATGGTAAGGTTTCTGAAATGCCCGTAAAGAAGTTTATTGCGGCAGTGCCTGCAGGCGGTGCTAAATGGACTAGCAAGATTGTAAATTATAGTTATGCTGGTACTGCAGCAACAGCTGTAACAGAAGAAGAATTACCTACATTCAAATTCGTTGATTTCTTGAATCTTTTGAAAATCAATGGTGAATGGAAAATCGTTAGTCGTGTTTATTCAAGAGTTGAAAAAGGAGTTGCTGTTTCCTCATCAAATCCGGGTGGTGGCTTCTCAACTGCGGCAGCCCCTGGAAAAGGAGGCAATACACCAGCAACTAAAAAGCCAGCTCCAAAACCAAAACCCTCTGATGACGGTTGGAAATAAGCAATTCAAACATATATTTATTACATAAGCCGACTTCACAGTCGGCTTTTATTTTGAGTATTTTGTATAGAAATTTTTGTTAAATGCTTTCTAAAAACGCCGCTATCACTTTGCCACTTTCAATTGGATTTTCAAACATTCCTGCGTGTGCGACTCCATTCAAAACCGCACTTTTATTATTCTTTAAAAGACTAATTTGTTCTAGGGCAGCTTGAATTGGCACAAAAGTATCTTTTTCTCCTGCCAAAATCATGATTGGGTATTCGGCATTTCTTAAAATGGTCGTTTTATCTTCCCTTCCAAGCATAGCGATTTGAGCATTCATCAAAGCCTCTTTCGGTAAATGGGCAAATCGTTCAATCTGCTTTTCAATGAAAGCTACATTTTTCTCTTTAAATTCCTCAGAAAACATATTTGGATAGAATCCTTTGATAAATTTTGCTGTTCCTTGCTGCTCAATTACACGTGCTGTCTTCAATCGAATTCCCTTTCTTTCTTCATTATCTGCATAAGCCGAAGAATGAAATAATCCTAAACCCACTACTAGTTCTGCATATTTTTCAGCAAAAGTAAGTGCAATATAACCACCCATTGAATGACCAATAATTACACATTTATCTATACCTTTTTCATCAATAAAACCCTTTAACCAATCTGCATAAGCAGAAATACTCTCAGGATTTGTGAGTGAAGCAAAATCTGGGGTAAAATATTGATATTTTTCTGGTAGAAGCGGAAGAAATGTTTCCCAAACGCTAGCATCTTCGCCAAATCCGTGTAAGAAAATAACATTCATCTTAATTGAGTTTTAGGATTGAAAACAAGAAAGGTCTCACTTCAAAAACAAAATGAGACCTTTCGAAAAATTATACTTCTGTATTCTTACTCTAATAATTTATGAAATTTACTTATTTCATTTACAAAAACTACGCAACCATTTTTAGTTGGTAAATAGCCGAACGCTCAAACATATTTTGTGCGTAATCAAGGGTAATGGTAAATGTTTTCACCGATTTATCAGAAGGAATTTCATACATGATATCAGTCATAATGGCTTCACACACTGAGCGTAAGCCCCTCGCTCCGAGTTTAAACTCCATTGCTTTATCAACAATATATTCTAATGCCTCATCAGAAAATTCTAACTGCACATCTTCCATTGCAAAGAGCTTTCTATACTGCTTAACCAATGCATTTTTAGGTTCGGTTAAAATTCTACGCAAAGCCGAACGATCTAGCGGATTTAGATAAGTAAGCAATGGTAAACGACCAATAAGTTCAGGAATCAAGCCAAAAGATTTAAGGTCTTGTTGCGTAACAAAACGTAGAAGGCTAGAATCGGCAGAAATATCTATTGTTTTTTCATTATTCGAAAAACCTATCGGACGCGTATTCATACGCTTACCAATGTGGCGGTCGATACCATCAAAAGCTCCTCCACAAATGAAAAGGATATTTTCGGTATTTATTTGAATCAATTTTTGTTCTGGGTGCTTACGTCCGCCTTGTGGTGGGACACTTACTACCGAACCTTCAAGTAGTTTTAAAAGGCCTTGTTGTACACCTTCGCCACTCACATCACGCGTAATGGAAGGATTATCTCCTTTACGAGCAATTTTATCAATTTCATCAATATAAACAATTCCTCTTTCGGCCAATTCTACATTGAAATCAGCAGCCTGTAGCAAGCGACTCAAAATACTTTCAACGTCTTCACCTACATAGCCAGCCTCGGTAAGTACAGTGGCATCGGCAATGGCAAATGGCACTTGTAATACTTTGGCAATTGTACGGGCTAAATAAGTTTTCCCAGTACCTGTTTCACCAACCATGATGATATTCGATTTTTCAATCATCACATCATCTTCTTGACGAGGCTGCATAAGGCGTTTATAATGGTTATAAACCGCAACACTCAAAACCTTCTTAGCTTCATCTTGTCCGATAATAAATTGGTCAAGGTGCTTTTTAAGGTCAACTGGTGGTTTTAAATCAAATTTTGGTAATTCTGATTTTTTCTTCTTTTCTTTTTTCTGTGGAGGTACTCCTCCGTGTAATTCTTGTTGAACCAACTGATAGCCTTGTTCTACACAATAATTACAAATATTTGCTTCTGAACCTGATATTAATAATTCAACTTCGTTTTTACGTCTGCCACAAAAAGAGCAATAGGCTTGTCCAGCATTCATTCGAGCTTACTTTTTTGATTTATCCGACAAAATTACGAAAAAATGTTGGCTTTCGTACTAAAGCAGAAATAAGAATGTGACTAGTGTAAATTCATTGAAAAATAAAAATTCGCCTGAAACTCAAGCGAATTTTATAACCTAAACCCTAACATTTGGAAACCTTCCATTAATAATTTATTGCCATTCTATCTAAAGCCATTATTTGTTGGGCATAGTCAGTTGGCAAGAGTGCTTTTTTCAAAATACTGTCAAGACGTATTTTTTGTGTGAATTTATAAAGTAGTAGAAAAGGTTTAAGCCAAGAAGCCCCATTCATTGATAAAAGTTGTTTAACTCTTTGTGGTACCACTAATTTTTGTCCTTCGAGTAAAATAAGGTATCTAAATAGACCTAAATGTTTTAGATATTGTTTGTATAAGTCAATAGTAAAATGACTTTTGAGTAAATTATCTTGTAAATGCTGTTCACGCAAAACTAACCATTGTTCATAATTTTGTGGTAAATCTTTCAAACCCATTCGAGCTCCTACCCTATTAAAAACATCAAAAATTTCTTCTCTATCTGCCACTGTAAGTGGGCGTTCGAGCAACTCAAATGCAGCAATTGAATAATGAATGAGCATGTAAAGTACATCTCTATATGCCCAATCAGGAATCTGCTGCCCTCTACTTTGCTCTACGGCCTGATGAATGGCCGCAATTTTATCAATAGCATTATGAGCAGTTTCTTCGTCAGAAAAGATAATCTTTTGGGCATAAACAACCGTCGAAAATAGTCGCCCCAGAGGGTCAGCAGGAAGTTTTCCAGTAAAATATAACCAATCTACCGCTTTATTGAGTGAAAATTCGGCAGCGGCTCCACCAAAAATAAATAGGATGGTGTCGGCATTTCCCCAAATTTCTCTAACAATTGAATTATTTTTCACAAAACCCATATCGCAATGTCTAAGCGGCTTGTTTTTCTAAGCCTAACGTTTCTTTGGTAAATAAAAAAATACATACAAAGCCCAAAGTATAGGCCAATAAATCTCGCCAATCAAACGAACTTCCCAGTACAACAACAAGGATTCGGTATTGCTGAAGTCCCGTAAATTTTAAGAATTGACAATATTGTAAAAGTTCTAAAAAATAGGCAAAGCCTAAGCTTATCATTCCTAATTGAAAATCAGCAATTTTGAGAAATGATTTTAGGAAATAAAACACTAATATTACGGCCAAAGTATCACCGACGAACGGTCGAATAAGGGCATCATCCAACCATAAAGCAATGCTTATTTCTACAATAAACAGTGTGAGAAAAACAAGAAAAGGACTAAATCTAAAGGTGAACATTTTATCTTTTTGAATCATTGATTTCTTTAATTTCAACTAAAAAGTAGTATTTTTTTTAAATACCGATAAAAAATAAGCAATAATAACCTACTTTCTACTATTTATTAGTTTGACTGACTTCTAATGCTTTTACTGCCTCTGCATCGGCCCAATTCCACGAAACCCAAGTATATCTTTGTTGTCTTTTTAAGTAATGTTCAATTCGCTTATCTAATTGATTTCTATAATCATCGCTTGACAAACGTTCACGATTTTCTTGAAGGATTGGCAAAGTTTTGTCAGAAAGTGATAACAAATAATTAAAATCAGTGTTTGCTCTGAAGGTATGTGCAAGGTTAAATCGAGCAATGATTACATCCCAATTGATTAATGTTAGTGAAATCAAGACAATATACCAAGCCCAAGTATTGGCACGAAACATGTAGAAAAACGACCTCAAATTCTTAATTTTAATCCATAAAGTAAGTAATCCGATAGTAGTAAGAATCAAGAATACCGCTACTCCAATGCGTAAGTGCGTTAATCCGTAGAAATTAATATAATAGTAGTTTCGAAAGCTAACTGAGATTACTAGTATAAAATTCTGAATAATCCATGCATAAGCTGCGTATTTTAGCTTTGTATTACCTTCGTAAAAATTTAGGTCTTGTCGGAAATAATAAAGCAAAATCGCAATTGAAATTACAATACTTAAAATAAGTGTTCCCGTTCCTTCGTGCACTAATTTGGCAAGATTTCCAGCTTCAGAATAATCAAAACTTAACCATAGAAAATTTATATCAATGATATTGATTATAAGTAATAAAGCATTAACTGATACAATCAACATCAAAGCAATTTTATATTCATTTCGTTGATAATTTGCCGCATTCTCTGAAGATTCATTACTTGGCGAGATATATTCATTTGAAAAATCCAATCGTGGAAGTTTAGAGGCGAAGCCCCATTCGAATAAAATAGAAAATGAAAGATAAGTACCAACGATAAAGAAGTTTATTCGACCAATCAACAACTCATCAAATGTAAAACTGAAGAAATTACTAAGATATTGACTCAAATTATTTACTAAATCGCTGAAAACAGGATTGGCATTATAGAAAATTAGAAAAAACACCAAGAATACCAACATTGGAATAATGGCCAAAACCATATTTCGAGCAATCTTTTTTGCAATTTGATTCCCTCCAAATAAAGGCTCTATTGCTTTTTTTAGATATTTAAAAGCCCCAATAAAAGTAGTAAACAAATTAACTGCAAATTGAATGCCCGCACCAACAACCGTCTTAAGCGAACCTTCGTGTAGAAAACCTACCAACAAAAAGAAAGACCCTAAATGTAATAATTGACTGATGATTGAATGGTGCACAATAACCATCAAACCTGATACTATTGTAAGCAATACAGATAATTGGACAGTCCGCTTTTGCATACTTTCAGGAAATAAAAACACAGCTAAAACCAATACGGCTAATGTGGTGAAAATAAGGAGGTTTATTCCGAATTGTTCTTCCCAAAATATAGCATTAAAGAGTAACGGAAACACAAGGATGCTTACGCCTTGAATAGTTTGTTTTTTCATAGGAATTTTTTATTAAAAAAGAACTTTGTATTTCAAAGTATTAGTACAAAAAATTTTATGTGCCTTTTATAAATTTTTCAAGCTCATTGAGATGTTCTTCAAATGCTTTCTTCCCTTCATCAGTTACACTGTAAACAGTACTTGGTTTTCGGCCTATAAACTCCTTTTTAAATGAGATATAATTAGCTTCCTCTAAAGCACGAAGGTGCGTAGCAAGGTTTCCATCAGTCAATGATAATAACTCTTTCAAGGCAATAAAACTTACCTCATCGTTTACCATCAGCACCGACATAATACCTAAGCGAGCTTTACTTTCAAATGCTTTATTGAAATTTTGTAATATCTGCATGTGTGCTTTAAGCTACTGGCTGTGCGACACTCCGCTATTAGCTTTTAATACATTAATAATCAAATAATTAAACCCCTAGACCAACACTACTCTTGAGTTGTGTATTTTCTATCATATTTAAAATACATCACTGTGCCATAAATAATATGCAATACTCCAAATCCGACAGCCCAGAATACCAAATTCCAACGAGCCAAAAATAATGAAACTAATCCTAAGATAATTTCACTCAAACCTAAATAATAAGTATCATTTACAGTGTATTTACTCGCATTTACCAAAGCAATACCGTAGAAAACCAAGGTAGCTGGAAAGCAAATCCAAAAGAATCCATTGTAAAGTAAACCCAAACAAAATATTCCTCCAGCCAATAATGGTATTAGCATACTTATTACCAATCTTTTTGAGGTAGAGTTCCATACATTCAAGCCTTGCATTCGAGCCTTTCTAACAGTAAACAAGACCCCAAAGATTAATGCTCCAAGCAAAACAACGGCGGCATCAAGCAATAACAAAGGTACAATTTCTTGCCTAACTTTTGGGTCAAAAAGCAAATAAAGTCCTTCAATATGTATTTTCTGATGAGCGTACCACGCACCCAACAAAGCACAGATACCTGCTGATATTCCTGAAAGACCACTCAATGAAAGGAATTTCGAAGAGCGTTCCATTAAGGAGCGAATTTCTTTTAGATTTTCGAGATGTTCGTTCATAAATCAATATCAAGTGTCTTAAAAAAGCGTTTGGGTGAATAGTTTAGGCAAAAATATGATAAATCCGACAATTACTGCAACTATTGACATTATCAAAACCGCACCAGCTGACAAATCTTTGACTTTACCGATAAGTTGTTCGTATTCGGGCGACACAAAATCACAGAGTTTTTCGATTGCGGTATTGAGTGCTTCCACTACCAATACTAAACCAATTTGTGTAATGATGATTGCCCATTCATTCGCCGAAATCTGAAAATAAAACCCCGCCGCAACCACTACCACTCCTGCTAATACATGAAATTGGGCATTATTTTCTGTCAATAAAATTCTTATTCCTGCCAAAGCATAGCGAAAACTACGCAGCATTTTCAGTATTTGCATGTCGGCTTGGTATTAAAATAAACATCGAAACATAAAGTACCATGACTACCAACGTAAAAACCAAAGTCGTTTGAATAGCCAAAGGGTTTTGAAGTTCATGAAACGATTTTCTGAATAAATAAAATGGCTTTGTGAATAAATCCCAACTATTGAATCGAATAAAACGGCCAAGATATAAGCCAAAACCTGAAAGTATGGTACTAGCTGCAATAGAAAACCAAGCTAAAATACTGCTCATCAACCTATTAAGCACCTGATGCACAACATGCAGTGAATAAAGGCCAGTGGCTAAACCAGCCAAAGCAGCACAGAAGAAACCTACCGAATCGAACCATTTGATATGGTTTTGAAATTCGCCTAAGTGCATCAAATCGGTAATCAAATATGGTGCATTGGGAAAAAACAAAAGCCAAAACCCTAAACTAATAATGATAAGCATTTGCTCGGCTCTGGAAAATATTCCAGCTGTTGTCATTCGACGAGCTATCAATGCAAAAAATAATGGCACCCAAGCTAAAAACAAATTCCATACCAAAAAATACCTCTCAGTTCTTCCGTTTGAACAACTCTTATCAACAATAAAATACAACATAAGGCAGTAATTAATGCCAAACTCAATGTGGCTCTGCTGATTGTAAATGAAAAATGGATTTTATCTGTATGCATGATTCAATAAAAAGAACTTTGTATTACAAAGTAAATTTCAAAAATTAATTAATACAAATTTTTTTAAAGAAAATTTCAGAAATAATGTCAAGCTGGTTTAAGGCATTATATTTTATGGTGAAGTAGAACATAATAATAAGTTGCGTCCCTACGGCACGCAAATACCGATACTTGCTTGTTTCTACCGAAATATAGTGTGCCTAATGGCACATCTTTTATTAAATTATAGTGTATTTGATTCGCTTTTACTTTCTTTGAGATGGTAGGTTTTATTAGTTTTTAATGACTTTGAAAGTTTTAGAGAAGTTATCGGTTTCAATTCTAAGTAAATACAAGCCACTTTCGGCATTGACAAGTTTTGAATCGAGTAACGGCTTTATTTCTGGCCAAAAACCTTCTTTCTCCATCATTAAACCTCCATCAGTATACAAAAGACTTACTTTAAGAGTTTTGTTCATAAAACTACTTAAAGGAAATATATCTATCGAGTTTTGGGTTGGGTTGGGAGCCACACTTAAGTCTATTTGCTCTGGGGAGGTACTTAAAAGTCCACAAATAGGCTTAATCGTTTTTTCATAAGTTGAACTTAGGCCTTCTGGGTCGGTAGCTGTTAGAGTTACTTTGTAGAAATAGGTTTGAGCATCGCAAGGTACAACGCCTAAAGTTGCCTCGCCAGTTGGTTTATAAGAAGAAGTAATGAAATGAATGTGGTCATCATGATACAATAAAACCGACCACAAATAATTCAATTGCTCTTGTGGATGTTCTGCATCGCTTACCTGAGCATTGAGCGTTATCGGAAAATCTTTAGCATTATCAAAAAACTCTACCTTATCAAGACTTGTACTCAATATTTGCGGAGGCGTATTATCAACAAAAACGTTGATAGATTTTGAAGAAGATAAGCCTGCTTCATCGGTAACTTTTACAGTAGCCACAAAAGTAGCTACTTTTCCCGTTGATTGATAAGTGTGGCTCGGATTAGCTTCAGAAGACGTTTGTCCATCGCCAAAATTCCATTCATATTTTAGTGCGGTTCCTTCTGGGTCTTTTGAATCGCTCCCTCGAAAGTTTACGGTTAGCGGAGCTTTACCAAAATTGGGCGAAACCGATTGCACCACCGTTGGGCGGCGATTAGCATTAGGATTATAAGATAATCGACGAATTTCTTGAATATTTGGGTAAAAATAGTTGGTATAATAAATGGCTCCATCTTTTGGGTTGATGGCAAAAGAAGTTGGGTGCACCCCACTCACAAAATCAATCACTTCGGTTGGATTACCCTTTGTATCAAATCTAAAAGCTTTTATCCAACCTTCATAATCGCCTTGAAAATAAAGGTTCTGATATTCTCTCGGAAATTGTTGGTAATTATACCATAATCCACCAATTGAGGAATTTCCAGAAAACTTATTTCCCTTAAACTGGGGCGAACCTACGGCAAAGGCATCGCCATCTACGATACCTTGGGCAAAAGTACCACGCCAATCAATGATTGGTTTCTGATGATTTGTAGGAAAAAACTTACTATCCTGGTAGGCTTTGTTCAAAAAATCAATGCCTTCGTAAATTGGCCAACCAAAATTCAAACCACCTTTGGCCGCAATGTTGATTTCTTCTCGATGAAACCAACCCACATCACCCATGTAAATTATGCCAGGGTTAGCATCTGCAATATTAGGACTGCCTGTATTGGGTTTAAAAGAAAATCTAAAAGGATTCCTTAAACCATAACTCCAAACTCTTGATTTGGGCGAACGAGGATTAACCGCATCGTAAAATGGATTTGATGAAATTCCATTTCCAGTTGCGGGGTCAATTCTTAAGATTTTACCATTCAAAGCGTTTAAATATTGACTCCGATACGCATTAATATTTTCTTCGGGTTTGATGAAACCTAACTTTATCGCTTCCAAAAACCAATCATTTTTTGTATCATCTACTACCCCATCAACAGCCAGAGCAGCATCACCTGTACTAGCTAATAGACTTCCATCCAAACCGAAAGCTAAAGTTCCTACACCATGATTATCAACTAAAATAGGTATTCCCGTTGAGGGAGTCTCTCCAAGCAAAACTTTACGAGAATTAGTATCTAATTCCATAAAATTGCTAGAAGCAGTCAGTGTATATCGAGTAATTCGCCCAATGGTGGTCTGAAATGGCGTTTCAGCATTAGGGTCGTAGGCGGGAGTTCCGAAGTTTAAAACATGATTACGTTTGGCTGCATACATTAAATAAACATAACCATTTTTCAGGAAATTTGGGTCAAGGGCAAAACCATTTAGGCCATGGTCACCGTAGTTTAAAACTTCTTCCGAAATATCAATAATGGGTTTCGAGGATTTTACACCATTTTCAACTATATAAACTTTTCCTCCTTTTTCCCAAACATACATTCTTCCGTTAGCATCAAAAGTGAGCCCTGTGGGAATAGTCCAATTTTCAGAAATTACCTCATCTATAAAACCAGAGGGTTGAGCAAAAGTTATTACATAAGAAAGTTGAACAAAGAAGTAGATTGAATAAAATACTTTTTTAATCATAACAGCTTGTATAAATTTAGTAAACTACAAAGCAAAATTAGCCATTATGTTTTCAAACAAAGAGCCACTAAAAAAATATTGAACCGTAAAATCATTTATTTTTGTTATTTATTAAGTCTCTCAAATTTTGAGAGGCACCAAAAGCCCAAAAGTTTATGTCAGAAATTACCTTTGATTATAAATCTGTATTACCACAACTGCCTGAAGAGCCGGGTGTTTATCGCTATTTTGATGAAAACGATGAGATTATTTACGTAGGAAAGGCAAAAAACCTAAAAAATCGAGTAAGTAGTTATTTCTACAATTTTAGCCGCCATGACCGCAAGACACGCCGCTTAGTTGTCAATATTCGGAAGCTAGAATTTACGATTGTTCCAACAGAATATGATGCCCTTTTACTCGAAAATACACTTATCAAAAAACATCAGCCTCGTTTTAATATTTTATTACGAGATGATAAAATGTATCCATTTGTGTGCGTAACAAACGAACGTTTTCCAAGGGTAATCACTACTCGCCGCATGGATGATAAAGCAAAAGGTAAACTCTATGGCCCATTTGTCAATTCAAAAGCCATGTATGCTTTACTCGAAATGTTTAGTCAACTTTATACGATTCGGACTTGTATTTTAAATTTATCGGAAGAAAATGTTGCTTCAAAAAAATATAAAATTTGCTTAGAATACCATATCGGAAATTGTAAAGGTCCCTGTGAAAATCGACAAACAGAAGAAGATTATAACAAAGAAATTGAGCAAGTGCATCACATTTTGAAGGGAAATATTGCCCCTGCGAAGCAATATTTTGCTCAAAAAATGCAAGATTCGGCCGCTAAATTGGCTTTCGAAGAAGCACATCAATATAAGCTAAAACTTGATTTCTTGCAGAATTACCAAAGTAAAGCAACCGTTGTAAATCCATCAATCAAAGATTTAGATGTATTTAGTATTGTTGCTGATGAAAGTTCGGCCTATATTAATTACCTAAAAGTAATTAACGGTACAATTACACAGAGTCAAACTTTAGAGGTAAAAAAGAAACTCGATGAAACTCAAGAAGAAATCTTGACTATGCTTATCGTTGAGCTTCGCCAAACCTATGAAAGTGAATCGAAAGAAATCATTACCAATATTCCTATTGAAATTGATTTAAAAGCCGAAATAGCCGTACCACAAATTGGAGATAAACGCAAGTTAATGGATATGTCATTAAAAAACGTGATGTATTTCCAACGTGAAAAAGCCGAAAGAGAGGCCATTGCAGCTAGTGGAGCAACCAACAAACGAGACCGTATTTTAATTAAATTAAAGCAGGATTTACAAATAAAAAATATTCCTCGCCACATTGAGTGTTTCGATAACTCGAATATCCAAGGAACTAATCCAGTTTCGGCAATGGTATGTTTCATCAATGGTCAACCTTCAGTTCGTGATTATAGACATTATATTCCGAAAACTGTGCAAGGGCCTAATGACTTTGCCACGATGAAAGAAGTAGTTGGCAGAAGATACAGTAGGTTAATAGAAGAAAAAGCCGATTTACCTGACCTTATTATCATTGATGGTGGTAAAGGGCAGCTTTCGGCAGCTTGTGAAGCTTTGAAAGAAATCGGACTTTATGGGCAAATTCCAATTATCGGAATTGCCAAAAGATTAGAAGAAATATATTTCCCTGAAGATACGCTTCCTCTGTACATTGATAAAAAATCGGAGTCTTTAAAACTTATTCAACGCTGCCGTGATGAAGCTCACCGCTTTGGTATCACACACCATCGTGACCGACGCAGCAAAAACTTTTTGGTAAGTAGCCTAGAAAGTGCCGAAGGCATTGGAAAACTAACCGCCACGAAGGTTTTGAAACAATATAAAACCATTTCGAACATTAAAAATGCTCCTGAAGAAGATTTAATAAAATTGATTGGAAAAGATAAAACTCACCGATTGAGAGATTTTTTAGAGAAAGAAAGTTAGGAATTTGGGGATATTGAATGAATTTCTATATCCCCAAATTATTTTAGGACTTTCGCTTGGAGATATTTAAAGAGCTTGAATTTTCGGTTTTCTTAATTG